>Ga0068877_10002877_pt1 | contig 13813 bp, 5 predicted proteins | sample NOAtaG_FD_66437 | JGI IMG/M metagenome (GOLD analysis project Ga0068877, IMG submission 66437) | Freshwater lake microbial communities from Lake Erie, under a cyanobacterial bloom - NOAA_Erie_Diel6S_1000h metaG | ecosystem: Environmental > Aquatic > Freshwater > Lake | place: USA: Ohio, Lake... | reverse complement strand
TTTTTTTAGGGGCTATCCCGAAAGTCCTTTGGCGGCTTGCACCGCCAAAGAATGTTTTTTTCAAAACGCCTGTTTCGTTCATTTTGCGTCGCAAAATGAACGAAACAGGCGTTTTGAAAACGTTCATAGGATTGTGTAAAAAGCCTCCGGCACGTCCTTTGGCGGCTTACGCCGCCAAATAATATGTCTAAAGAACACTGTTTTCACTGATTTTGCGAAGCAAAATCAGTGAAAACAGTGTTCTTTAAAAAAATTCCTTTGCCGCTGTAGGCTGCAAAATACTTTTTACACAACCTCATCATATTTTTTCGGAGCCGCGTTTTCAACGATTTTGCGAAGCAAAATCGCTGAAAACGCGGCTCCGAAAAATATACTTTTGCCGCTGTAAGCTGCAAAATACTTTTTACACAACCGCTACTTACGAGCCCCCCTTCAAAAAATTATACTTCACTGCCGAAAGCCTCCTGCCAGGCCAACACCCCTCCGATAAGGTTGCGCACGTTTTTGAAACCCGCCTGAAGCAGCAGGTGCTGGGCGGTCGCACTTCTCATACCTGACCGGCAATAGACAATGATTTCTTCGTCTTTCAGTGCGTCCATTTTGGGAATGGTTTGAGAAAAAACACCCAGCGGGACGAGCTGCCCGCCAATATTGAACCCCTGGTGCTCGCCGGGTTCCCGTACGTCAATCAGGACGAAGTCGTCGCCGCGGTCCATCTTTGACTTGAGTTCTTTAACATCAATGTCCATAAATTTTGTATTTTGTTGTGATGGGTTACTTGAAAGTCTGGCTATTCCCTGCAATTTTCGGGCTTTTCCTCACTAAGATAAAGACTTATCCCTTCTCCAACGCTCAATTTTAGTGCGGGGTCGAATCCTGGCGTCTGTTTATAAACATAAAGCCAGGGGAGCGGCTCGCCAGGCGCAAAAACAGAACCAACGGTAAGCTGGCTGCTCTGGAGCAGGAATATTGCCTCTTCGTATGTCATGCACACGAGATCCGGGATATCCACGGTACCCGTGTTGCGGATACTCACAACGATATCAAGTGTACTACCTTTGGGCACCTTAACCCCGCGCTTGAGTTCGTTGGGTTCAATGCGCTTGCCCTTGAAAACGAGATAGAGAATCGTATTGTCCTCCAGCTCGGCATTGAACTCCCGGTCTTTGACCCTGGCATTAATACCAAGCCGCTCGAGTTTTTTCCGGTATTGCTCAAAGTCGTCGTTGCCGCCGACCAGGGAGGGCAGCGGTATCTGCGGGGGCGTCGAGGAACTTACTGTAAGATAAATATAGCGGTTTTTTTTGATCCTGGACCCGGGTTTCGGTACCTGGTCGAGTATGATATCAGGGGCTTTGCCAACGATATAGATCGAATCGTTCACCAGGGTAGTGAAACTGCGCGACCTGGCTTTCCTTTTGGCTTCGCGGGTGGTCATCCCCTGATAGTCCGGTACCTCTACCGCCTGCCCATGGTGGGTGTAGAGTTTGAGGCCTATCGAAAGGACGTTGATAAAGATGAAAATAAAGAGGGCGGCAAAAGCAAGATTTTTGAGGAAAATTGCCGAGCTGACAAAATACCATAAGTTGAGTAACCATTCCTGTAAGATGCCGACGACCCCGGTGGCGGGAAGCCTGTTGCGCAATTCCCGGATACTGGATCGGAGTGGGGGAGGTGTATTTTCCATAGTATGGATTGGGTTTTCGCTCTGCTGCACCGGGTTTGGGACCGGTACTGAGGGCGCTGTGATAGTGGAGGGTATATTCGGGGAAATATGTTCGGTCTGGGCGGCCAGAGCCAGTTGTTCCAGATGGGGTTTGGCGATCGTGTCGTGAATGATTGCTGCCAGGGTTTTACCGGGAAATTGTCCCTGGCGCAGGAGCGCACGTACAAGTGGGCCGCTGAGCTTCCATTCCGGGAGTATTTCCAGGTGTTCGATAATTGCTTCGATATGGACATTTTCATAAACCCGGACCGAGAGGCTGACTACGGCGGCACCCTGGACGTTTAATACACGGGCTGCGGTTTCGGCGGCTTTTTTTACTTCTTCCGCAACTTTATGCGCTATTTCCGGGGAGAGCTGGTCGAAGCGCCGGGTTTCCTGATTGTGCATCCCGGGTAATAAACGCGTCCCGCGGCGCTCTTCAGGATTAAATATTTGGAAAACAGGGTTTCCTTCCTCATCGTACTTGCTGACCAGGGGCACATGGAGCGCCAGCAGATGTATGGCACCACGCGGGCGGACGATTTCCTGGAAAAGGAGTTCCTGCCGGGCAGGTATTTCTTGTTGGGGTTTTAGCCGGAGTATTTTTCGAAAGGCCATACCTTCTGTACCTTCCGGGCGGAAGGCCAGGCGTATCAAAGCGTCGAGTTCTTCCCGCCGGAACAGGGGTATCCCTCCCTGGTTGTGGGGAATTCCCAAAAGCGGGTAGAGGAACCTGCTCTCAATCCGCTGCATGACAGCTTCGGGATTGGCAATAAAGCTGCCCCGCGTGAGCAGAAACTGCTCGCAAATACTTAGCTGGGTATTGCGCCGGAGCGCTTCGAGGCTGTGAAAAGGGTGCGTGGCTACTGCTGCCACAGCCGACACCGGCCCGTTGAACCCAATATGGTTCGCTTTGAGTGTTTTTTGTAGCTGGCCCTGTGCGGATCCGGCCTGGGTATCCAGAAAAAGAGCAGTCATTTTTCCGCTGAGGAGATCAATGGAAAAACGGCCGGAAGGAAACAAGGGGAGGGCAGTCGGAGACGAAAAGGGCGGTTCAGCTTGGATCGCCGGGCTTTCTCCTACACGCCTCAAGGGGATGGGCGGCACCTCCCGGACGTAAAGCTCCCCTTCTGAACCGTCCAGCATGAGCGGTATCGGCCGGAAACTTCCCTCGGAGCCCAGGAATTGTACGATCTGTGCTGCACTTTCCGTCAGGCATTGCCGCCCGGGGGCACAAGAAAATAAAATGCCGATGGGCTGTGCAGGATTTTTGGCGGCAATTATTTCCTCCAGGTAGTCCAGTAATCCCCGCCAGCTGATCTCGGAAGGGTGTTCGACAACCCGGTCGTACAGGTTGTGATAGATCATCCAGGTTAACCAGTCAACGGGCAATTGCCCTGCCTGGGCGGCAGCGACAAATAAGGGATCATCCGGTAAAAAAGAGAGGCCTGTATTAACTTGTTCAAAAAAGATTTTCCCGGTTTGGGTAATCGTACCCGTAATCCCAAGCGCCTGGGTAATCCCTGTTTGCTGTACGACAGCCCCGGCGATGTCCCGGATAGCAGCCGATTCAGTTGCAGAGCATATGGCCTCAGACCATTCGATACCCTCGGCAGCGGGCTGGATGCTCCTGGCATATCTTTCCGGACGGCCAACCGGAGGAAATACCCTGGGGCCCTGGCGGGAAGGGCAAATAATCGTACTAAAGGTTTTGCCCGCAGGATGTGCGCGCAAAACGACGATATCCCCCCGGGGAAGGGCGCTTGAGAGGAAGCACTCCGCCTGCTCGAAGACGGGGTTGCCGCCATATTCATTCAGCAAATGCAGCAGCTCCTCTGGGTGGCGGACAAGCGATTGGAACGCCCCGATTTGCACCTGGATCGGAAACCCCAGGCCGATATGCAAATCGGTAAGTAACCTGAGATGTTCGATGCGTTCGGATAGACCCATCTCCTGCCAGCGTTGCAACGGAAGGCGCTCCTGATAAAAAGCAGCATCCATAGCCTCCTGGAAACTGGACAGATCGTCCATCCGATCAATTAAGGCATAGTTAGAGGGATCCGTGGCCGGAAAGACCCGGAAGGGCAGGCCAAGGGAACGTACGGCGGTTTCCAGAAAATGGGCCGGTTCGCCTTGTGCCCAGGCCGTATGGCTTATCGTCTCAAAGGGCAGGGAATCAAAACCATGATCTGCCCAAAAACTTTGTGTAGATAGGAAATTCCCAAAGAACCGGCTGGCAGCAGGCCCGGTACCAACGTAAGGGATGTGTACCGACTCAAGAGCGGCACGCACCCACGCTTCTGCTTCAGGGTGAGCGGATATGGCAATAATGGCAAGATTGATGTGCCGGGGGAGTGCCTCTAAAGTAATGGGCCGGAAATATTCATCCCACAAGCCATTCTGTGGCCTTTCCGGTAACAGCCCAAGGCTTTCTTCGTAAACGGGGAAGGGATTTTCGGTACTGGGCGTAGCTTCCGGGTCAGGAAATAACCCACACAACGATTCCCGGTAGAGGAGTTCCCACCTGGGCGAATAGAGCTGTTTATGGCAGTCGGCAAAAATCAGGAAAGGCTCAAACAACTGCCTGTCGAGATTGGTGAAAATACTTCTCGCATTGTGAAACGACTGCTCCCGCTGCCTGGAGGGGCCGCCAAAGAAAATGCCGATATTGAGTTTCATTCAGGCAATGTGCCATTTTGCCGCCAAATTACAAAAATCTGTCCAATCCTCAGTACGAAAAGGTTTTAGCGTTGCAGCACCAGGCGGCGTACCGAAAACCATCCGCCACCATCTACCCGAAGCAGGTAAAGGCCGTCGGGTAACGCACCTGCCTGGAGGAAAAACGACTGCATTCCGGCCGGGATATTTTTTTCAAAAATCCGCTGGCCTTGTAAGTTGAACAGGATAGCTTTCCCCATTTCCCGCAATGGGGTATCCCACTCAATGGTGAAATCGCCCTGGGTAGGGTTAGGAAATATACGCAGGCCCTGGTCTGTTGCCGATAGCGTGCTCGTCCCGACTACGGCAGCAGGGTCAATGACGATATTGAACCGGCGCGCCGGCAGGAAACCACCTTTGCCGTTTTCGACGACGAAGGTGAAAAAGTCGGTGTCCTGGGCATTCCCATTGTGCTGATATTTCACCTTGAGCGTATTGACCGCTGCCTGGGAAAACCGGCTTCCAATGCCAAGTGCCCGCCCATCCGCACTAAGGGTGCCTTTTGCCGGGACTTTCACTACCGTAAACTGGATTTGTTCGGCTGTGGCGGCATTATCCTGGGCGAGTAATTCCAGGTTGCGCACAGGGTTTGCCTTTCCCGGGGGTACGCGAAGGGTATCGTTGCGCACTAAATTGGGATTAGTCGCTGTTTGGGTAGAGCAAAATTCGAGACTCCAGCTCTCCAGAGATCCAGAGCTGAGGCTTTCGTTTCTCAACATACGTACCCGGAGGGTCCAGACACCTTCGGTGTTCTCCCCTTTGAAAGCGGAAAGTGGTTGAATGGGCCGGAAAACAATCCCTTTATCGGGAGGGCATACCCCTGTACCATTGACTGCCTGTGGGGCCTCATCGTCAAATCCGAGGAACAGGCGTCCGGTCAGCGCACACTGGCCGTTATACAAGGTGGCCTCTGTGCCTTTAGGGCTGACCAGGCTGACCTGAAGGTTACGGACGAACTCCTTGTTGATCCTGATCAGGGGAACGTTGACGTCGCTGATGAGCCCCTGACTGGTAACGGTAATGCGGGATTCGATTGTGGGTGTCCCCGTACCAGGGATGTTGAGGGGTACATTGCTGCTTTGCAGGGTATTGCAACTGGTAGTGGCCGTATGGAAGGTGAAAGGGTCGGGAAGTGGCCCGGCACCGCATTCGTTCACCGGCTGGATGCGCCAGAAAAACAGCTTGTTATTGTCCAGCAATTTGGAAGGTTGAAAGCTTGTGGCGGTGATGCCGGTTTGTTTCACCAGGGAACTGTCCCCGAATTGGGGGCTGGCCGATAACTCGAAATTATAACTTCGCGCATTGGGCGATCCGTTCCATTTGAAGGGGGTTGAAAGGATGATACCGCTCGCGCCGTCTGCCGGCTGCTGCATCGCGAGATTGCTGAAGTCATTGCCCAGAGTGAAAAAACCGATGTTGCGCTCGATCGTTGGCCCATTGGGCGTTGTGGCGCGGACGATGAGGGCAACACTGTCCCTGGGTGCATTAGCAAGGGATATGTTGAGCATGACGACATCCCCTGGGTTTACTGGGTTCATCGTGAAATTATGGGAGCTGCCAGCAGGAAGCTGCCCTGCCAGGGACAACTGCACGGGGCCCTGGAAACCGAGCAGCCCGGCGGTAACGATAGAATATTGAAGTACTTTGGGTTGACAGTGCAATGGAACATTATAGGGTTGCACGGTCATCGAATAGGTTGGCTGGGCAGCTGGCTCAATCCTGAAGTTTTGGTTGCTGATATCGAAAAAAATATTGTCGGCGGCCTCAACTTTTATGCGGGCCTCGGTACCGGTAACGGGGGGTACGGTAACAAGGGCCGAACCAGTATTGCGCGCATTTGCCGCGAGCAGATGGGGGTAGGTATAGCCGCCGTCCATGGAAAGGCGGATATTCACATATTGGCAATTTACCGGGTCGAGATGGGTGTTGGCCACTTCCCAGGTAATTGTTTGGGAAGAGCCAGAGACCCACGTTGTAGCAGTAGTGTTCGGTGAAGTTATAACAAATGGCCCTGCCTTATCCGTTGCATTGAACTGTACCTGTGCCCAGGTGACCCCCCCCGCACCAGCGAAGTTGTCCCGTACAGTACAGCGGAAAGTGAGCTTGCGGGAATAGGCCGGCAGAATCTCCGTTGTAGGCTTTTCCCCGTTGATGATCGCGCCGAGCCGGGGAAAAGTCCTGATGGGACTAGAGGTTGGCCGGAACGACCTGAACAATGGGGAGTTGAACAGGGCTTCCCCAAGGGGTACAGAAGGCCCCGTATCGTATTGCTCCCAGCAGTAAGTGAGGGAATCCCTATCGGCATCTGCTGCACTCGCTTTTAACTCGAAAGGGGTATTTACCGGAATAGAGAAGTTGGCAGGATAGCCCAGGGTAATTACCGGGGCGCGATTGGGCGTTGGCACGATCGTCGCGCAGGAGTTGCCCTGGAATTTCCGGCTGAACCCGATAAAGTCCTCGAGTGAACCAATATGGTAGTAATCATCCGATGCACTCTGGACGTTCTGCCCACCACATCCACCGGCATACGACATAATCGTACTCCCACTGCCCGGCTCGAACGCGTCGTCCAGATCGTACTGGTCGGAGAAGTCTGAGCATCGGTTCCAGCTATGGGAGCACGAGAACTGATGCCCAAGTTCGTGGGCCATAATCTGAATGGCGATAAACGATGTATTGGAAGTGAAATGACAGGTCACCCCTGCACCCTTCAGGTTGCTGCAGGCAGAGGCATACCGCGCAATCCCCCCAATGTTGTTGGCGCAGCCAAGGGTGAATACATGTCCGATGTCATAAGCATTGGCCCCGATAAATTGGTTCAGTACTGCTGTATTCTGGGAAAGCAGGGACGGGGCATTATCCGCACTGGTATAGGGGTCCGTGGCAGCATCGAGGAAGATGAGCGTATCATTTTTGGGGATAATCTGAAGACGCACAGCCGTTTCAGCTTCCAGGACCTGGTTTACGCGGTTGATAGCGGCGACCATATAGCCCATGACTTCGTTCTTATTGCCCCCTCTGGCCTGGGCATATTCCCCGGTGCAGGCCAGGGCAAGCCGGTAAGTGCGCAACTCGACGGTCTCGGTACCGCTGCCGCGCAAGGTATTGCCAATGGCGGGAAGAGAAGCTTTTGGCGCTAAAAGGTCCTTTGCCAGCCGGATTTCCTCATCGCTAAGGCCACAGCGTGGAGGTTCTGTACCCTCCGGCCAGTACTGGTCTTTGGTGAAGTAACTGGCATAATAACGACTTTGTGCAGTGAAAAACGGGTCAATATACACCAGTCCGTCACTGGTCCGGATAGCTGCCCGGAAACCGCCGGGGTTGAAATCTATACGCGCACTCCAGTCTGCGCGCCTGATCCCGCGTGCAAGGAATGTCCGTATCTCCGGATATTTTTCTGCCAGGCCGGGCGACATTACCGGGGATGCCTCGACGGTAAAGGCCTCCATTTCCCCACCGGGCAGCGGCAGGTAAAAGACCAGCCCGCCACCCTGCCCCTCCCCGGGAGCTCTTCGGAGATAAGTGCAGGCCCGCTCAAAATCAAATTCAAGTAAGCGGTAACGCCCTGTCTGTAAGGTTCTTGCTGTACTCCTGGGAGCAATAATCTTTTCCTCAGGCACATCGTTCCAGAAACTGAATCCCGTTTGTGCCTGTACAATGCTTATTCCCCAGGATAATACGGCTACCGCTAATAATCGCTTCATCTTCAATCAAATTATTTGGAAGTCCAAATATCATATTTTTAATGGTGTGGTGCAAAATAAACTTTTATGCTGTTGGTAGCGATAGCCGTTTCTCCCCAACATCAAGAAAAGACAATTGAGACGCTAAAAAACAGCCGTCACCTGTGCCCGTCCAATATGGGCGACAGGATTGCCACCGGTTTTTCTGCCATCGTAGGAGAACCGCAGCTGTAAGCCGCGTGCGAGCTGCCGGTCGAAGCTGAATTCCCAAAGGATGTTGTCACCAGCCTGCAAGCCATTGAGGATGGCAAACCCCACCGGGCTACGCGAAGTTCCCTCGTAGCGGATACGCACCAGGGAACCCTTGATCCGAAGGGAGGTATTTGTTGCAGGGTTAAACGTCGTTTCCAGGGCAAAGTCCCGGGTAAAGGCCCGGTCTGGGGCCAGGGGCAGGGTGTTTTTATCAGATTGAAAGCGTAGGTTACCCTGAAAGCGTAGCCGGGTATCCGGGAGCCAGGAAACCTGCGCTTCGCTGCGGTAAAATAAGATATTGTAATCGCGTACGGCAAAGCTTTCGGATCTGCTGCCCCGCCGGCCAAAAGAAAATACCGGACGAAAAACCCACTGGCTGGACCAGTTCCACCGGATTTGAATGGATTGCTCGTCGAGCTGCCGGGTCTCGAAGCCAGTGGTCTGGAGCATTTTACTGTCTGTCCGGTTACGCGCCCACTGTGCTTCCCATTTGGGGTCTGCACGGTTGAATACGACCGTTTGCCGGATACCGGCATTCAACGCGAGCAGGGCGCTGTCGGTGATATTCCAGGTAAAAGGAGACCGAAAAGACCGCTGCCCGCCCTCCTGAGTCCTGTAGTGCAGTCGCCAGGAAAGCTGGCCGGAAAATTTACCGAGCTGCCGGGCGGCTATACTTTCTTTTCCTCGGACAAGTACTCCCGGCTCCAATTGCAGGCTTTGATTGATAGAAGCATAATTGCTGCGCACAAAAATATTACTGACCGAAGAAACGCGGATGTAATCGGCCTGGTCGGCAAAGGGGGCAGTCTCCATTTCATAAAACTGAATGACCCCATCATTGTTGTACAGCGAATCGAGCCAGATGTATGCACCTTCTCCCGGTGCGACTTTGATGAATGTAAACTCCCTTTTAGGTTCCTGCCCCGTCCCTGTTTCAACCATTGTATTTCCACGTATCGCGCCCTTTAAGAGTTGCAGGGCACCTTCCACTCTTCCCAGGAACACCTCGCCGGTCGGCTGGGCAATCGGCAGGGCACTTTCCAGCTTGCGGTAGTTGAGCGTACCCGATAGACGCGTATTGCTCTTTTGCCATTTGCCGGAGAAGGACAGTTCCTGTGCGGCCGGCCCACCGGCCCATTGGCCCAATATGGGCAGTAAGTCTTTTCTTTGCATGTATCTGCCCTGCCATTGCCAGCTATTTTCCAACGGGCTCTCCAGCGAGAGCTGATAACGATAAAATGCAAAACTGGAAAAGTCGAGGCTATCATTCCCCTGCCCTTGCCTGCGGTTGGACTCCCCTTCCAGGATTCCCGTGAGCCGCCAATTGCCGATTTTGGGGAAGCGCCTGCCGAACTCCAGCACCGGTCGCCAGAATCTGACGGATAAGTGCTCCTGTTCTGCCAGGTTGACGCGCACTCCTCCCCGGAATTGCCAATTTCCCGGCCTGAGGTCCCAGGATAGGTGATGAAGCCCTCCCCGGTAAATGCCGCTGCGGAGGAAGGACTGGAAATTGTAGGATAGCTCACCCAATGCCGGCGCTTCCAGCCTGGTTTCGAAGACCGAGAGGATTTCATTTGCAGGCGGGGTCGTACCGTTGCCCTGGAAATCAGCAAGGCTCCAGTCCCGAAGGAATTCCGGGTTGCGGTAGGGGTTGACCGGACGGAAATTTGCATGCAGTGCTTCAACAGCGGCGCGTGTACGTAATTTCCATGCATCTGTACGTGTTCCCAGGATATAATGCTTGCTGAGATCAGCAAATATTGCCCAACCGAGGTCGTCGCCAGCATCCAGAGCCGATAGCCTGTTGAGGTCGAGACGGGACAATGCGAGCTCCGTGCGTAGTGAGGTATGCGCATCAGGCGACCAGACCTGTCCCAGGGCAAGCATCTGCTGCTGTTGCGGGGGTTCGATACGCATAATGGGCGCATAATCCCCCCGGGGCATACAAGCAACAGGGTCTGCCCCTACCCAGCGGTAGGCGCGTTCGTTGGCACCCTGGGCATCTGCCAGGATATAATGGCCTTTTCCCTGCCCAACATAGGTGAAACGGGAGGTAAACAGTGCTTCCTTCGGATCTGTGCTGTACACGAGCACAGAATCCCGTACGCCACAGGCATTTATGGTATCCCGCAAAGCGTACATGGCGCGGGTGGGGGAAAAGGCCTCTTGTTGCCGGATACCCGAGATCAGCGATTTTTCCGGGTCGTCGCCGGCAGCGCGCAGCGCCAGGGCATCCTCCCGGCCAAGGCTGAGCCCGGGGCCGGGGCTCCTGCTGTCCTGCCTGGAATACCACTGGGCATAGCCCCGCAGGTTTTTGGTCTCCCAGGTACCATCAAAAGCCGTCACGCTGCGCACGAAATCTTGTGCGGCATACTCGTACTCTACCACTACCCGGCTTTCCCGGGCAATTGGACGGCGGGGCATGAACGTGAGCTCGCCACGGTTGTAATCAATGACGTAATCCCGGTCAAACCCCCTTTGAAGGACCTGGCCGTTTAGAAAAACCTTTTCTGTTCCTGCAAGTACGACAATGAAACGCTCCCCGCTGGCACCACGCAGTGGGTATGGCCCCTGGTTGCCTTCCTCCGGCGGCAGGGGGTAGCGAACGAACTTCCCGCGCGCAATAGCCGCTGCTGCCCTGTAATGGCCCCTGCCTTTCGTATGGCGGTACTGGGCACCTTGCAGGCGATTATAGTACTGAAGGAAATAGGTACCCGTTGCTGTGCTGAGGTCAATATCGCCGGCACTGAGCTGCCAGCCTTGCCGGGAAAGCTGCACAAAGACGCGGTCGAATTCCCGCAATTGCAGGGAACTGCCCTCGGGCTGCAATGGAAGCTGTTCGTCGGAGATGGCAGCAAGGATTTCCAGCCCATCGCCAAGGTCGCCCGCAAGCTGCAGGTTGAAACTGGAATTCAGGGCGAGGTCCTGGCGGTTGCCCGCCGTAATCCCACGCGAGAAACTTCCGCTGTAGGCTGTTTTTCGAAAATCAAAGGACTGCCGCCGCTCAGCGTAAGGGATGTACTGCCAGCCAGCTTGCGATCCTTCCCCGCTACTGTCTGCCAAAGGCGGGGTAAGCCGCATGCGCATGTCCATCAGCCATTTTGGATAAACCCTGTAGCTGATTTCCAGAGGCAAAGGCAGCGTATGGGCCGGCGCCGTCCAGATTACCCGGCCTGCCTCAAAACGGTACAGGCTGTCGGGTATTACCCGCCCGTCTTCCAGCGCCCTGAGGCGAAGGGAAGACGGTACGATGTCCCGGCCGGACAAAGACCAGTAAGGGGCATACGCCGTGACTACGACTTTCCCCGAGCCTTCATACATGCCGCGCTCCTGCCCCCAGGCACCCGGTAGGGCTATCAGGGACATTAACACTATATATATGGTGTATCGCTGTATGCTGACCGATAACCTTATGGCCATTGCTTCCGCTTAATGTGAGTCGCGTAAAAAGTCCTGCCGCCTTTTGAGGATATTGTAAAAATACAATCCTGCTCCGCGCAACAAGTTTATTTTAAGCCGAATATACGCTCATATAAACGCAACCGCCACCCCGGATAGCTGATGTGCCTGAAAATCCCATGTTTTTCTTTTAAAAGGGCACACATTTTTTCATCGGAAAATGTGTGCCCTTTCTAAAAAAAATCCACCCAACTATGGCGCGCATTAAAAAATAATGTATATTTGACCCGTGATAAAGGTAGCAGGCGGTAAAGCCGCCCTAAATATATGCCCCTTATTTAAATAAGCATTTTCCCATGAACATGAAAGACCAACCTACACCGATAGAGGCGAATTATCGCCATGTATTCCGACCCGTCAATGATCTATCCGTCCCTTCAACAATAAATATCCGTTCCAAGACGTTACTCACACAGTTCCTTCCGGAAAAAGATATAAATATTTTTTCTGTATTTAGTTTTATTTTTGAAAAAGGGTACTTATTTTCGCACTGATTATTTCTTTTGTGCAGAACTGACTTCGTGGCGACCTAAACGTGTGAAAAGAAATTAGCTCGGCTAACTTTTTTGAACAATATTTTTTTTAACCTAATTTTCAACAAATTGTAGTCTTATGGAAAAAACGAACTTTACTTTCGTTCGTCCACTCCGCGGGCTCGGAATGGCACTCCTGGCCTTCCTGACGATGTTCCTCGGAACACAGTCACTCCAGGCCCAGTCCACGCCAACCTGCGGGTGCGTTGAGGTCAACGTGACCCTCAACGACACTTCCTGTACGTTCAAGCTCGACGCAAGTATCATCGCTATGCAGAATACAAGCGGCGGTACGACTTGCTCCGGCCTTGCTGTACGGGTAGCGGACAATAATCCTCTCAACGGGGATATCATTGATTGTCCTGGTTACTGGACATACGGTCTTTTCCGTGCCGATGGTAGCCTGGTATGCTGGGGCAAAGTCCGCGCTGAAGACAAGTCTGGTCCTAAATTGGTCAGGTGGGAAGGCCGTTGCGGCAGCCAGGGTACTACTGGCACAGCATCTGCCAACGTTGGGCAGAATCTGAACAACAACAACGTGACCATTCTCGATGCTGGTGTTGTCCGCCGGGATACTTTCCTTTGCTTTGATGTAGAGGATGTGTACAACAAGGCAGCAAGCTGGGGCACAACCACTGACGTCAACTTTGCTGGCCGTCCGATTTTCCAGGATGGTTGCAACAACCGTAGGAACAGTGGTTCCTCCGGCAACTCTGGCGTAGGTATCCTTTGCGATTGCCGTACAGATGTACGGGTAAACGATCAGATCAAGTATTACACCTGTAATGAGTCGGGGAATAACATCCAGAACGGTTTCTGGGCTGTAATCACCCGCGTATTTACTGCTACGGATTGTATGGGAAATACGACCACGGTGACGCAGGAGATTTACTTCGTCCGTCCAGAGATCCGCTCGCTGGAAGATGAGGTCCTGGCTGGCCTGGGTTCCGGGTTCCCTTACGGAGCAGGTGCAAAATCTTCGATCATGCTCGTCGGCACGGCCGATCCGGAGCTGATCGTAACGCTGGATTCACTGAATTGCGATGCGCCTACTAAAGAGGCGATGCTGGCACGCTTGCTGGACGAATATTACATCTTCAATGATGCGCGCAATTGCGACGGAAACTCCACCCGTGACGACTATAAGTACTTCGCTGCCGGGGATGCCGGTACGCTGCTGCAGTGCAACTACAGCTTCGACGCGCAGATCATGGCGGAGTATCCGGTATGCGACGGTAGAGGAAAGAAGGTGGTCGTCATGACCAACTACTTCGACTGGTGTACGGGCGTGAAAGAACCATTAGATGTGATCACGCTGAAGGCGCACGACAGCGAGCCTCCGGTCATCACGGAGACGTCTAAGCTGAGCCCGGTACAAATTTCTACCGGCCCACTGGATTGCACAGCATCTTTCGGTATTGATGTCCAAAGCCTCAAGGATTTCTTTGGTGTTGTGGTAGCCG
>Ga0068877_10002874_pt1 | contig 13819 bp, 12 predicted proteins | sample NOAtaG_FD_66437 | JGI IMG/M metagenome (GOLD analysis project Ga0068877, IMG submission 66437) | Freshwater lake microbial communities from Lake Erie, under a cyanobacterial bloom - NOAA_Erie_Diel6S_1000h metaG | ecosystem: Environmental > Aquatic > Freshwater > Lake | place: USA: Ohio, Lake... | reverse complement strand
TAGAGTTGTCCCGACTAATGCATTGTAATTGTTACCCGTGCCGCTGAAAAATGCAGAGGGCAGCAAACCGGAATAGAAATCGATTTTATTCCAAACGCCCGGAGCAATGTCAATGGATGACAAGCGGATGGAAAGAAAAAACACGAGATAGCTTCCTGAAACAAACGATGCCGTTAGTACTTGTTCTCCGTACTTGCTTCCATACACAGCACACATGCCGATGTATTGAATAACGAAAATCAAAATCAATCCACCGGAAAGTAAACCTGCATTACGCGGGCCGTCGAATGCGAGTTCGCGTTGCGAAATTGTTTTGGGCGCAGATTGATTCAGAGCATTGTTCAATAACGAAGTGAACAGTAAGATCTCCATCAAAAAGAACACGAACGTGATGATGCTGAATTGTTGCACCGAAGGATTCAACAACCAGAAGTCGTAAAAGCCATGAACCAGCGCTGCAATAACGAAACACAACGGAACAATCCATATTCGTGTTAACCACCGGAATTTCCATAGTATAAATCCATATGCGACAATGGCGCTTGAAACCATGTGTGCAACCGACGCTGTTAATGTGCGCGAGAAAATAACATCCAATCCTTCGACGGAAGAATACAATACGTTTTCAAACAAAGAAAATCCAAGGCCCGCACAACACGCCACCACCATGTAATCTGCCGCGGTGCGCAATTGCTTGCTGTAAACAAAAATCACCACAAAGGCAGCAACCTTAACCAATTCTTCGATAACACCGATGCCCAAAAAGGAATACAAAAAATCGTTGAGCAATTCTCCGTTCAGATCGAAACCGAATGTATAGTTGTACACCGCATAAAATACCCAGCACAAAACAGAGAGCACGGCGCCGGTAAGAACCGCATATACGTATAACGGCCATTTCATGGCAGATAGAAAATTCAAACGCTTCAAATACAGCATCCACACAAATGCTGCAATAATTGCCGTCACGAGTCCCCACACGTGCAGATGACTCATGCCTTCTTCAAAATGTACTACATAGTACATCAGAATATTCCCTGTTTTGAAATAATACTGCGACTTGATTTCGGGATGCACAAATTCCAAAGCAACCGGATTATTCATTAATGATGCAATGGAATCGTTATTGTCTAATCGATAATAAATCAGGCTCAACCCTCTCCAAGCGCCGGGCGTGTAACCTTTGCACGAAATTTCTTTTTGGTAATAGTTTATGGCATCTGTAATATTGAGGTGATTGGACATAATTTCACCCGCAGCGTAGTTGTAATATTTCAAACAATCTTGTGTGACTTGTTTCAAGTGCAAAGCCGCGTTATCGTAATCATGCCCCGGACGACGTATATACCAAAATGCCAACATTAAATTTCCGAGATCGCGTGGTTGTACATCTGCACTTTCGGTGAGTTCGGTGTAGTGCATGAATATGTTCACGCCTTCACGATCATATGCGCCAATTCCCGGATCAGCAGCGGCTTTTTCGTTTTGTTTGAAGTACGTGTCGATGCGTTGAAAATGCAATTCCAAAGAATCGGGATGTTGTGCTATTAGTTGGGAATAACCCTTTGTCTGTAACCAAGGCTGGTTAGTGCGTGCACCGTACTTAATTTGTTCTTGCGCGTCAGAGAATTGCGGTTCGTATTTGGCGAAATGAAAAATTCCCCACACAACAAGTAGCAAGACCCCACTATAAACCGGCAGATTCCATGCCCCGAGATCATAAGGCTTGCGGTTAATACGTATGCCTTCTCTGATATGTTGAATCAGAAAAGAAACCAGCATGATAGCCAGCCAAATGAGGATGACAGCGTAGAAGCTCAATACTGCAAAGAACGTAAGCAGATGCGGCATTCGCAATTCGTGCAACAAACCTCACGTTCGTTTGTTAATGATTGGTAATGAAATATCATTTCCCTCACGAATACCTTAACTTGGTAGTATGAAAAAAGTTCATGGAATTTTCGCTTTACTCTTGCTCTTTCTTCAAGCGTGTGGGCAAACCGACACGACTAAAGTCACAACACCTAAAGATTCTACAACTACTATGAGTACAACACCTGTTTTGGATACTGCAACATTGGGAGCGGGATGCTTCTGGTGCGTGGAGGCAGTGTTTTTGCAATTAGATGGCGTAGTGAGCGTTACTTCCGGTTACATGGGCGGGCACGTGTTGAATCCTACGTATAAACAAGTGTGCGAAGGAACAACAGGTCACGCCGAGGTTGCACAAATAGTATTTGACACGACTAAGATTTCCTTCGATGAAATTCTGGAAGTGTTCTGGCAAACGCATGATCCTACTACGTTGAATCGTCAGGGTAATGACGTTGGGACTCAATATCGTTCTGCTGTTTTTTATCATGATGCACAACAAAAGGAGAAGGCGGAATATTACAAGAAGAAACTCAACGAGTCCGGCGCATTTTCTGCTCCAATTGTTACCGAGGTTACACAGGCAAGTACATTTTACAAAGCAGAAGATTATCACCAGAACTATTATGCACAGAACAGTTCTCAGCCGTACTGTGTGTATGTCGTCAAGCCTAAGGTAGATAAGGTCCGCAAGGTGTTCGCAGATCGCTTAAAGAAATAGCGTATGAAAGTTTTCAATCCTCCAATTTTACTAGCTGTTCTTATGTTTTCATTTTTAGGTTGCGGCTCCTCTTCCGATTTGCCTGTTGTTTCTAGCGTTGACATTAACAAGTACGCCGGCAAGTGGTATGAAATCGCGTCATTTCCTATTAGCGCGCAGAAAGGTTGTTCGTGCACAACGGCAGAATACACCGTTACAAAAGAAGGTTACATCACCGTATATAATCGTTGTTTGAAAAATGGAGAAGTGAGTGATATAACTGGCAAAGCATTTCCCGTGGAGGGTTCAGGCAATGCCAAGTTAAAGGTGCAATTCTTCTGGCCGTTCAAAGCAGATTACTGGATTATTGATTTGGACAAAGAATATCAGTATGCTGTTGTTGGTCATCCATCGCGCGATTACTTGTGGATTCTGAGTCGCACTCCAATTATGAACGATTCTACTTATAGTGCAATTACTGCGCGTGTTAAAAATCTTGGTTACGATTTAAGCCGTCTGAAAAAGACGACACACATCTGATTGGTTCGCTTTTGATTAGGCGCAGTGTCGGCGCCCCGCATGTTTTCTCCTCTCTATTTGGGGTACGCTCATCCGTTCTTGGTTGCTTTTAGCATCATATTATCCTGCCAACCTTCGTTTTGGGGTGCGCAGAACTTCTGCTACACCTATAATTCTTTTGCAGGTTCAATTTATGTGCTAACTTGCTATTCATAGCGTAGTCGAAAAGCTTAAATAATAAATGAATTAAGTTAAACTCAAATTTATAAAACGAACATTCCCGACAAATACAGCAAACTAATTGATGAATCACCGAGAGGGTTTTTGCTGTGGAGTTAATGAATAAATTCTAATATTGACTCCCAGAAAAGATTTTATTTAAGCTGCATAAGAAGCACGGAAGGAATGATCTGTAAAAGCATTGAAGTAGTTCGATATGTTTCGTAACACCCTAAGATTACTTTCTGTTTGCTCTATCGCCTTTGTGATAATTGTATCCCTGACTGGAGCTGGTAGAGATGGCTGCCCGAAGAACGGGTATAATATTATTGAGAAGGACTCAACGGTTCGTTCCAGCAAGGAAGCTTTATTGATTATTCCGGGTTTCGGTTCGCGAGCGGAAGGGGTAGACGACATTGCCAAGTATTTCAGCGGTAAAGGATATGACTTGTTTATTCCCTCGTATATCAGTCGCGACTCTCTTAATGCATGCGTAGATAACCTGGACCAATTCATCACACGTTATAAGCTCAAGGAATACAAAAAGCTTCATGTATTCAGCTATATCATCGGCTCTTGGACAATTAACAGATGGTTACAGAGGAACCCGAAAAACAATATAGCATCAATTATTTACGACAGGAGCCCTTTGCAGGAGCGTGCACCATACGCGCTCGATAAAGATCTGCATCTGATTGTGCGTTGGTTGGAAGGCGATATCGTGCGCGAATTCTCAACGATCCCGTATGAGCCGATAATTAATGATAGCGCAATCGACATAGGGATAATAATAGAAAGTCGTGCCACTCGATTAATCAGGAATCATAAAAAGTCTGCCATGCAATTGGGGCCTCTGGACTGGACAGTGGAGGGAAGAAAGCAACAGTGTGATGACTACCTTTTTACGGTGAACAACCATGATGAAATGTACCACGACTTTGATCTAATAGGCTCGCAGATATTTCACTTTATCCGTAACGGGAAATTTACGGAGGAGGCAGCGCGAACGAGGCCCGCGCTGGATCCGTTTCAGAAGCAAAAACCCAATGGAGTTTTATGATTTCAGTATATAAAATCAAACCGAAGTTCCAGGCGTTTCTTCTCCCGGTTCTTCAATTGCTGCATAGAATGGGCGTTACGGCAAACGGAATTACTTGGAGTGGAATAATTCTTTCCGCGCTCTCGGGAGTAGCGTTCTGGTATCATCCTTCCGGATACATGCTGGCGTTGACTCCGATAGTTCTATTTGTGCGAATGGCAATCAATGCTCTTGATGGGATGATGGCGCGTAAATACAATCAGCAAAGTAAGGCCGGAGAGTTACTCAATGAACTTGGGGACATCTTTTCCGACTTGTTTATTTTCGTCCCGCTGTTCCAATTGGTTAATGTAAATCAATCGGTTTTGTTTGTATTTATATTTCTCGCGGTGATCAACGAGTTTGCCGGTGTAATGGGAAAAGTGATGAGTGGGGAGCGTCGCTACGATGGGCCAATGGGAAAAAGTGATCGCGCGCTCTTGTTGGGATTGTTTTGTTTGATAGCATATTTTAATGATGGAATTTTGAACTACAGCAGCCACATTTTCTCATGCGCATCAGCGTTGCTAGTTCTTAGCACATCAATCCGGATTTCTAAATCTTTAAAATCAAGTTAAGATGAACAATGTATTTTCATTTTTCAGTGATAACATCGAAAAGTTTTCTTCAAATCCGGAGGTGATGATTGTTGTCGGGTTGATATTCGGAATTCTGATTTTTGCCACGCTTCTTTTTTTCATTTGGGGAAAGATCAATCCACAGGCGAATCTTGCGGAGCTCAAGCAAAGAACCAGATCTTGGTGGATGATGGCAACTATTTTCGTCGCAGCTACAGTTTTCAATCCGATAATTTCTTTTGTCGCATTTGGCTTGTTATCCTTCATGGCGCTCCGTGAATTGGCCTCTATTAGTAAAAACGTGAGAGATGAAGATCGTCGCGTTTTAATCTGGTGTTACCTTGCAATTCCGGTTCAATATTTTTTAGCTTATAAAGGATGGCACAATTTGTTTTTGACATTCATTCCGGTTTTCATGTTTATTTGGATCCCCTTCATGCTGATTTTACAGGGAACAACAGAGGGCATTTCTAGGTCAATGAGTGTTTTGCCCACACAACTAATGTTTACGGTTTTCGGAATAAGTCACCTCGCTTTCATGCTCACCTTACCTCCGCTCGAGGGATTCAATGCAGGAGGAAGAGGATTATTATTATTTATTGTGTTCATCACCGAGATGAATGACGTATTCCAATTTACTTGGGGAAAACTTTTAGGACATATTAAGATACTCCCGAAAATCAGTCCGAACAAAACGTGGGAAGGATTCGTGGGGGGAGTTGTTACCTCTGCTATTGTAGGATATTTATTGCATTTTCTAACACCACTTACAGCAATTGAAGCCATGGTGGTAAGCGGTTTAATTGCATGCTCAGGATTTATCGGAGATGTTGTTGTCTCTGCGATCAAGCGCGACATTGGAAAGAAAGACACTGGCGATATAATTCCCGGACACGGTGGAATTCTTGATCGCATTGATTCACTAGCAATCACGGCTCCCGTATTCTTTCACATTGTTTTTCAAATGTATTATCTGAATAAATGAAGCGCCTGATTCTTTCGCTACTTTACTGTGTATTAATGCGCGGCTTTCTTAAAGTTATCGTGGGCGTTGTTTATCGTAATCGCGAAGCAATTAAGAAGGTGCCCCAGTTTGTTCTCGTCGCAAATCACAACAGCCACTTGGATACAATGGCACTAATGTCGGCCTGTTCTCCGCGAATGATAGCCAAAACACATCCGATTGCAGCGGGCGACTACTTCGGGCAGTCTCCTATTCGCGCATTCTTTACTCGGTTTTTTGTTAATGCCATTTTGATTCCGAGGAGTAGACCTAAGCAGGGAGAAGCCGGCCCTGATCCGATTGAATTGATGAGCGAACAATTGGATAAGGGGCACTCGTTGATTTTGTTTCCAGAGGGCTCGCGAGGAGAGCCCGAGAAGTTTCAGAAATTCAAGCGCGGCATAGGAATATTACTTGATCGTCACCCGGGCGTACATTATATTCCCGTGTTTATGAAAGGGCTTGGTAAGAGTCTTCCGAAGGGAGAAGCGCTGCTAATTCCGTTTAATTCGCTTGTTGTAGTGGGAGATCCGCGAAAGTGCAAGTCGCGTGACATAGACGGAATCGTTCAAGAAGTGGAAGCGGCCATTCGGGCGTTGTCAGTAGAGACGCATTAATTTATTGGACACCCCTCGCGCAATTATTTGTGAATTTAGAGCCGTTCTAACATTATGAACGACTCCACTAGTAGTTAAATTACTCCGCGAGTTACAAATCTTGGTTACGATTTAAGCAGATTGAAGAAGACGGAACAGAAGGCGGAGTTGCTGTGAATGCACTCTTATTATTTTCCTACAACTTATTAAATTGCTTTCGCACCATCGGATTGCCTTCCGCATCAAGCATCGAAATAAAATACGAGCCCGGAATCCATGCAGCACAATTAATTTGCAATGTGTTCGTCGTGAGTGTTTGTGTGTGTATCAAGCGGCCTGCGATATCGCGTACTTCAACGGTTCCGCCCGGTGTTTCAACGTCCAAAAACAAATTGATCACATCGCGTGCAGGATTTGGAAATAAGTGTAATTGCGCCCCGGCAACAGTTGACATGCCCGTTGTAATGTTCGTGTAAAAAACAACATTGCTCGCGTTGCCTGAATTCGGTATGCCAATAGAATCTCCGGCTGCGTTGATATCAATATCGGCAGGGCTGCTGAGTCCGGTTAATACTGCGATCGGCGCGCTGCTAAAGTTAGGATCGATGCGCATGAGAGAATTGTTGCTCCATGCGGTATAATACCAATAACCCGCGTTGTCTCTGGTGATGCCGTCGATATTAGATTGTGTGGTGGTGTATAATGTGCTGATGGTAGAGTCGGCAAGACTGATGGCTTGTATCGCTGCAGAAGTTCCCCACGTTACGAAAACACAACGGTTGTTGGCGCCATCATAATAAATGCCGTTTGGCGTTTTAACTGTTGTTGCCATTTGATTGAAGGTGCCGGCCAATACATCCACGCGGTAAATTTTCTTCGCAGTGAAATCCGTCACAAACAAAAAGTGTCCACCATCTGAGGTAATTCCGTTAAGAAACGACGCACTCAAATTCAAATTAAAAACTTGATTTCCTGTCGCTAATCCGTAGCCGCGCACACGACCGCCGTCGCACACATACGCAACGGTGTCCAACACTTCAATGCCGTGCGGCCCGCTGGTAATCGTAGTTCCAAATGACGTTAAAGTGTTCGACTGCGGACTATAAATATCAACACGGTTTGCTCCGTTTTGTCCTACTATCCAACGATTATTCACACCGTCGTATTCTACACTTTCCGGACTGCTAAACGACTGCGCGTGTAGTTGAATGATAAACAAAGAAAATAACAGAGACAGGGCAGGGGCTTTCATGTGTTTTTATTTGTTGGGTTGTATGGACTCGACTTGCAACAATACATTAGTGTGGTGGAGAGAAGTTGTTGCGTGAACTAATTTTCCGGTGAGTTTTATTTTTTTGTTGAGGTGTCGACGTAATGCATTTTCGTCTCCCTGCAATTGCACGCGCATCAGTCCGCGTTCTGTTGTTTTCTCGTTAGTAGCGTTGGCGTCACCAATCACATCAAGTGGCTGATCCAGAAGCATCACGAGATAAGTTTCGCGCTGATCGGATTTAGCATCTTGTCCGGGTTGGGGAGCTGCGAATCCGGTGTTTTCCTCAACTAATCCTGCGAGTGTAATGACATCGTTGTAATTACCGGTTTGCGCTTCACCACTGCGAGCCTTAGTAATATCGGTCATGTCATCACTTTCTAAAGCAATTTTCCACACGCCATTTTGTTGCCGGAAAATAATGCGAGACGGATATGACGCGAGCTGTCCGCCGGCCATCACTTCTTTAATGAAGCGAATCTGGTAGCTGCCATCGGGTAAGTGTTCTTCCTGTACAAACTCTTTGATGCGCTGACTATAATCGGGATAGCGCGAAAAATAATTTTGCTGCTTGCGAAATATTTCTTCCGAGGAAACACGGTCGCCGTAGTAGGTTACGGTATCAAAATAGAACGAGCTTGTAAGTGCTGCGTTTTTCAAATTCAATTGTTGTGTCCAGCTTTCAGTTAATGCCTGAAGATCTGATTCTGCAGGAGCGCTGTCGGCAACAACACTATCGGTTTTAGTTGGATTGTTTGGTTTGTTATCCGCGCAGGCGAAAAAACCAACCGAAACCACTAAGAGAAAAAATCGTTTCATAAACTCAGCTAATCAGCCGTGAAGATACTGAATCGCAGCGGGTTTTAGTGTACGTTTTGTTCGCGGAATTCCTGCAATCGTTGGATCATTTTTGCGCGTACTTGTTCCTTAAGTGCAGGGATGTCGTCAACCGTTAAACCGGCAGTAGGTATGGGCTCGTCCCAAATCCCGTAAATGACACCCGGATAAAAAGCAGCAGGATGCAATGGAGAAAGTCGTCGTCCGGTATTAAGAACTGTTAGCGGAGCAATTGGCGTTCCAGTGAGCACCGCAAGACGGAAAGCACCGTCTTTAAACTCCAAAAGAGGCGGATCTTCGTGTTTGTTTCGCGTGCCTTCCGGACATAAAAACACGGAGATGTTTTCATCCAGAGAAGCCTTCATAATTTCCAGACTCCGATGACGATCTGCGCGATCCTTGCGATCAACAGCGATGTACAAATTGCGAATGATAAATCCCATGAGCGGCAACTTGGTTAACTCTGCTTTGGCAAGAAAACGAAACGTGTTGGCACATGCCACCGCATAGAACGGAATATCCAACTGCGATTGGTGATTAGCGATAAAAACGTAGGTGGTGTTGCGATCAATCAGATGTCGGTTTTTCACTTTCATCGGAGAAAAAAATAATACTTGCAGCGTTTTTGCCCAGGGGCGAGAAATGCCTTTATGTGCAATATGCGGAGCAGATTTTTTAGAGGCGAACAGAAACACCAAAGCATACGCTGTACTGCTGATGAGAAGAGTGATGATAAACACCAGGGCAGCATAAATTCCAAATACAACAGCGGGAATACGTGTCATGATTTATTCGCTAAACGATAAACCCTTGGCGTTACGCGCCATGTAATTTTCATACAAAAGATGAATGAGCCCGTCGGCCATGCCGATTTGAGGAACAAAAATCCGATCAATATTGGCGTTCTTCATCACGGTTAGAAATATTCTTCCGGCAGGTAGAATCACATCAGCACGATCCGGATTTAACCCCAGAATTTCGATGCGCTCTTGAATGTAAATGCTTCAAGAAACTCGTGCATCTCTTTCAGCTTTGCATAAGACAAGGGCCGGTTCTGTTTTTTACGCGACATCTTAAAAATCTTATTGATGTTGCCACCGGAACCAATTGCCTGCAAAGGTTGAAAAGGAGCCGTTTCCCGCTTGATCCATTCTTTGAATTCATTCCACTGTTCTTTGGTGACGAGTTCATTTAGTAAACGTATCGTCCCAATATTGAAGCTTTTTGAAACTGCGGGTTGATTCTTGGAAAATATCGTGAGCTCTGTACTGCCACCGCCTACATCAATGTATAAGTAGTTGGAGGAAGGATCCATAGACTCTGCGATGTGATTGGAATAAATGATCTCTGCCTCTTTCTTCCCGTCAATGATTTCAATATGTATTCCGGTTTCTTTAAAAACGCGTTCTACGATTTCATTTCCGTTTTTCGCTTCCCGCATCGCACTCGTAGCACAAGCCTTGAAGTCTTCTACCTGATAGAAGTCAATCAGATTTTTATACGCACGCATCGCGAGAATTAACTTCTCAATTTTCTCTTCAGAAATTTTTTTGTGCAAAAACGCATCCTCTCCCAAACGAATTGGAATTCGGACGAGATCTGCTTTTTTGAAAATGGGGCCTGCGGGCGAGTCATACACATTGCCGAACAGCAAGCGCATGGCGTTGGATCCTATATCAATTGCGGCGAATTTCAACTTTTTTCTTCGGCGGCGTTACATCTTGTTTAGCGAGCCATCCGCGAATTACCTGTTGCGCTACCATCGGTTTTCCGGGCTTCTTAACGTACTCGTTTTCATGCGTTCCACCGGCATGACGCGCTTTCACGTTATCCTTCAACTGAAGTTCTAACAACTCTTTTAATTCACGCTGACTCTGTGGATCATAAATAGGAACAGCAACTTCTGATCGCGTATCCAAATTTCTGCTCATCCAGTCTGCCGAAGATATGAAATACTTCTCATCGCCGTTGTTGTGAAATATGAACACACGACTGTGTTCCAGATAGCGACCAACAATGCTTATGGCTTCAATGTTTTCTGAAAATCCTTTTATTCCCGGAACCAATGAACATATTCCACGCACGATAAGTTTGATTTGCACTCCGGCTTGCGACGCAGCATAAAGCTTGTGGATCATTTCCGGATCAACAAGATTGTTCATTTTCAACCACATTTTTGCCGGCTTCCCCTTTTTTGCAAATTCAATTTCGTTGTCGATAAACGCCATCAATTTCTTGCGCATGTTGAATGGCGACACCAGCAAGTGCTTGTAATTGCCGGGCTTCAGATTGTCGTTATAAAATTCGAAAACGCGGGCAACTTCTTCTGTAATGCGCGGATCTCGTGTGAGCAGCGATTTGTCGGTGTAAATTTTTGCGGTGCTTTCGTTCATATTTCCCGATCCCACGTGAACGTAATTCACCAACTTATTTTCTTCACGACGTGTAATCATGAATAGTTTGGAATGCACTTTCAATCCGGGAACCCCATAGATAACCTTAGCACCTTCTTCCTGCAAACGATTGGACCAATAGATGTTGTTCTCTTCATCAAAACGCGCCTGCAATTCTACCACTGCAACAACTTCTTTTCCGTTTTTCAACGCGTTGATCAAGGCGTTCACAATGTTGGAGTTCCTTGCAACACGGTAGAGTGAAATTTGAATCTTTTTCACTTTCGGATCAATTGATGCTTCGCGCAACAAATCGATAATGTGATGAAACGACTGATATGGAAAGTGTAAAATAACATCACGATCCTGCAACACGCTGAACATGCTTCTGTCCGAACTGAAGGCAGGATGATCTTGCGCAGGTGCAGCCGGCCACACTAATTCTGTATGCCCCAAGTGCGGGAAAGAAATAAAATCTTTGAAGTTGTGATAACGTGATCCGGGTATAATGTTGTCTTTGTTAATGACCTTTAATTTGCGCAACAAGAACTGTAACAAATCCGGAGGCATGTTCTTATCGTACACAAATCGTACAGGCATTCCTTTTCCACGCTGTTTTACGCCACCGGAAATTTTCTCCAGAAAACTCTTCGACAAATCGTGGTCAATATCCAGTTCTGCGTCGCGCGTGAGTTTAATAGTATAAGCAGATGCTTTGCGATATTCGTGCGTAGGGAAGATGTGCGACAAACAATAGCGGATGACATCATCCAGCAACATGACGTATAATTCTTTTCCTTTAGACGGTAGTACCACAAATCGCGAAAGCTGTTCTGTCGGAACTTCCATCAATGCAAAGCGATTTTTCTTGGTCGGATCAACTCGCAGTAATTGAATACAGAGATAGATCGATTTATCTTTCAAATAAGGGAACGAAGGCGCCGTGTCGAGCATGATTGGAAATAAATTCGGCAACACTTGTTCGTCAAAAAAATCTTTAACCCACAATCCTTGCGCGGCATCTAATTGTGATTCATCGATAATGTGAATATGATGATCTTCGAGTTCCGCGATGATGTTTTTATAGATCGCATCAAAACGTCGTGAAGCAGCGAGGTAACGTCGTTGAATTTCATTCAACAAATCCTGCGGAGCCTCACCTAAAACATGCTCTCCTTTTTTGCCCAAATTCGCTACACGTCGTATGGTTGCAACGCGCACACGAAAAAACTCATCGCGATTATTCGAATAGATGCCAAGAAAGCGTAAACGCTCAATCAAAGGATTTCTTACATCTTCTGCTTCCTGTAAAACACGATCGTTGAACGATAGCCAGCTTAAATCACGATTGATTAGTGGGAATTGCTTTTTCTTCTTGGCCATAGGGCTTAACGATTTACGCAAAAATAACGTTAATGCTCACTGTTGCGCTTTCTTAACGATTGTTTAACGAATCAGGTTGCCGGATTTTTGGGGAAGTCGAAATAGCGAATGACACCTTCCCCATCCAGCACATCCGTCCAGGAGTTGGTTTTGAAGGCAATTCCTGCAATTCCGCAGGTTGGCAGATTGTCAAGAGTTGCATTGCTAATGCGGTTGATCAGTTGTGTCAATACAGGATTGTGTCCGAAAACAACAGCTGATTCGTGTTGTTGATCAATTCCGGCAATGACTTCCAGATAATCGAAAACAGAAGACTCGTACAAGGAGTCGCGCAGTGCTATTTCCTCTGTGGGATAACGCAGGTGCTTTGCAAATATCAATGCTGTAGAGTACGCACGAATGGCGGGACTCGAAATAAATATCTCCGGTAACGGAATTGATGCCGCAGCCATTCTTTCCGGCATAAAACGTAAATCCTGATATCCGCGTTCATTGAGCGGACGTTCAATATCGGCTTGTTCTGCATCTGCCCAGGAAGATTTGGCATGACGAATCAACCACAACGTTTTCATAGAAATCTTCTTTTAACGCGCAGTTTTAATCAGCCAATCTTCGGGGTTCATCTTTCCAACTCCGCTCATCCACACTTCGAAGTGTAACTCTGTTTCTCCGTTTTCTTCGTTGGTTGTTACTTTCCCGATGTTCTGTTTCACTTTCACTTTGTCGCCTTGTTTCACAAATACTTCTTCCAGATTGGCATAAACGGACAGATACTCTCCATGGCGCACGATCACTAACCAGCCTGCACCGGGAATATTCGTTATGCCTGTTACTTCACCTTCAAATATGGCACGCGCAGGAGTAGACGGTGTTGTAGCAATATCGACACCATTGTTTTGCGTATAAACTCCGCTTAATACCGGATGAGGATGTTTACCGAATCGTTCCGTAATTGTTCCTTGTGAAACAGGCCACGGCAATGAACCTTTGTTGCCTGCAAAACTATTTCCCAAAGTTTTGGCTTCCGGAGTTAACTCAATTTTTGGTGGAGCTGTTCCCGGTTTGTCGGCGGGCTTGTTGCCTTCCGGCTTCCCGATTGATGTTGTCGTAGTTGGATTTTTAGGTTTGTTACGCTTGCGTTCTTCTTCTGCGGCTTTATCTGCAGCACGTTTAGCTTCTGCAGCAATCAAGCGTTGAATGGCCAGATCGATATCCGCTTTTTGCTGTTTCTTTTTCGCCAAATCGCTTTTCAGTTGCTGTTCTTTCGTTTGCAACTCGCGGTATGTTTTATCCTTTTCATCTTTCTCCTGAGCCAGTGTTACACGTTCGCTCTCTTGTTCGCCGAGCAACATTTTTTTCTCATTCTTTTGT
>Ga0068877_10002870_pt1 | contig 13831 bp, 11 predicted proteins | sample NOAtaG_FD_66437 | JGI IMG/M metagenome (GOLD analysis project Ga0068877, IMG submission 66437) | Freshwater lake microbial communities from Lake Erie, under a cyanobacterial bloom - NOAA_Erie_Diel6S_1000h metaG | ecosystem: Environmental > Aquatic > Freshwater > Lake | place: USA: Ohio, Lake... | reverse complement strand
TTGACGAGCATCATCACCACCCGAGGTCGCTTGAGGTTCTTGACCATCTCTGGGATCGAGTGGCAGCCGACAAAGTTCTTGCCCTTGGCTCGCGTGGCCATCAACTCGTCGACTTTTTCGGTGGTACGATTGAAGACCGCCACGCGGTAGCCACGGCTCTCGACGTTCAGCGCGAGGTTCTCGCCCATAACCGCCAAACCAATCAATCCGAAATCGCACAAGTCGCTCATTTGGGGAACCTGAATTATTTTCTATCGTAGGGTTGCACAGATCTGATCGCCTAAGGGGCGTATTCTATCCTCAATTCTCTGATGCGACAATCAAGCGGTGGGACAATCAAGCAACTCGGGCATCGGACCGCCCGCATTGGCAAATCCCAATCAAATAGGCCGGATATCGTCGATGCATTCGAAAGCGTTGCTCTACGATAGCGTTACTATTCGAAAGCATGACGGTGGCCGCGGTGCATCCATAATCCTAATCCAGGATTGCGTACGAAGTAGAACTCCTGGCCGTCGGTGCTGGTGTGCCAGCCGTCTCGAAGCCCCTCGATTCGGTACTTCTGCATGGCCTCTTGCCAATCTCCGTAGCGGAAGCAGACCCCTTCGATCTCCTCCTTGCTCAAGCCACCTGGGCAGTACTCGACCTCAAACCGCCCGTCGGGGGACCCGTGGATCAAATGCGCCGCGATCGATAGGTTTTTCGATAAGGCCTCATCGCTTTGAGTCCGATCCAAGATCTCCTGGGTGGTCCTATATCCATGTTGGCGGATGAGGGCATCTCCATCGGCATGCTCGCCGAATCGGTCGACTCCCGGAGCGACGACGACGATGGTCCCACCATCGGCCACAGCCATGCGGGTTCGATAGATGGCTTTGTTTCCGACCCATGTCTTTTTGTACTTGGTCGGATCCATCCAAACGACCAGTTTCTCGGGGGCTCGATCGAGTCGAAAGCAATTGACTTTGGCCGACAGTTCCCCGGCTTGGAAAAACACCGAGTGGTCATCTCCGATAAAGATTCCTCGCACGACGGGACCTGCATCCGGGGTGGCTTCGACGACGGTCAGAACGTAGAGGATAGGAAAAGGAGTTAAAAACATTTCTGCACCGCGATTGAGGATGCGGCGCAGAGGGTTATCGCATCGCCCCATGACCCGTTCGCAGCCGTAGAGGGCACTGAGGTAGTGGCTATCGTCGATGCCGGCATTCCCTCCAGTTCCGACAAAGATGTTCTTGGTGTAATTGGCCATTCCGATCACTTCGTGCGGGACGACTTGGCCGATCGACAGGATCAAATCGTGTCCCCCCTGGGAGATGATGCGATTGACTTGGGCTGGCCAAGGTTTGGTGTAGATTCCTTCGGTCGCTTGCGTCACAAACTCTTGATCGACATAACCGAGGGTATCGACATCGGTGCGGAATCGATGGACGCGGATCAGTTCCCTGGGTAGGTCACCGAACATCTTGTTGAGCTCGGGCTCTTTCATCGCTTCATGGGTCCCGAGTGCGGGCATCACGTCGGTCAATCGATCGCCGAGGAGTTGCCAAGCGGCGCGCGTGATCGGACCGGCTTGGGAATCCATGCGTGTGTGGTCCGGTGGGATCGCAAGCACCCGCTCGGGGGTATTCTGTCCTCGGGCTTTGCAAAACGCCTCGATCGATACCCGCAGTGCCTCACGGAAATCCTCCATCCCCAAGGCATGATTGGGCCCGCCGACTTGGTAGTAAATGGTCATGTCACTGATGCTTTATAATAAGGTCAATTGGTTTTAGTGAGTTAAGCGACGGGTGCGACGATTTCGAGCAATTCGATCGCAGGCTCTTGATTGCAGTGGATCAAGGCTGTGCGACCGTACGTTAAGGTACCTTGTGGCACCTCCAGCAATTCCGAGAGGGTAGGTCCACAGGCGATTCGGAACAGATCGAACAGTTCGACCTCTCGCAGGATTTGCCGTTCGATGAGCACCCGTCCCAACGGCTTGGACTCTGCCAAGATTTCTGAACGGGCCGGCTCGGGAATCAGATCCAAATGAAGCCTAACGATTCCATACTGCACGACCTTCGCATCGCGGTGGGTAGAAAGGAGTATCTCCCTGCAGTAATCCCTTTGATTGAATTGCGTTTTAAGCACCCGAACATCGACGGTGTCTTGGTAATACTCCTCCACCGTTACGGTCATATGAGAAGTATGATTGAGCAGCCGTGCATAGGGCTCAGGTACCTGATCGGCGGGAGACTTTCGAAACGTCGCGAGCTGGGTTTGCTCAGTATAGAAAATCGCAAGAAGCGAATCGATCGACACGTCGTTTGGCAAGTGTGGTTTGGGTACTGGCATCGCCGATTTTCAGGTCAGTGGAATGCGAAGCCCATCGTACGCCAGAGCGACGTGCTCGGGCAACTCGCGATGGAATGTCATGTAATCGAGCTCGTGCGAAAGATGGGTCAAATAAGCTTTCTTTGGTCCTAGCTGCTCGATGACATCGAGTGCCTCGCCGACCGAAAAATGGGTCGCATGCTTCGTGGGTCTGAGCGCATCGAGGACTAAGACATCGAGACCTTCGAGCAACTCCAAGCTCGAGGGTTCGATCCGGTTGGTATCGGTGCAGTAAGCGACGTTCCCAATTCGGTATCCATACACGTTGCAGTAGGGGCCGTGGATGAGTGGGATCGGGGTCAACACCGCCCCGAGGATTTCCAAGGGCCGATCATCGACTCGGCGCAACTGCATGCTCGGGACAGCTCCGGCATGGGTCAGATCCCGTTTTTCAAATGCATAGTCAAAGACCTTGCGTATTCGGGCCTCGACGATCTCGGATGCATAGATCGGTATCGGATTGCCTAGCATGAACGGAAAAAGCCGAACATCATCGAGTCCGTGCAGATGATCGGCATGCTCATGGGTGTAGAGCACCGCATGGACCAACGGTATCTTCTCGCGAAGCAACTGCATGCGCAGATCCGGTGGCGTATCGATCAGCAAGTTGCCTTGCGGCAAGCCCAAGATCGCGCTCGAGCGGGTCCTTTGATTGCGAGGATGACCGCCGGTACACACCGCACAATCGCAACCGATGCACGGAACGCCGACACTCGTGCCGGTCCCGAGCAGCACCAAGGAACCTTGGATATCGCTTGCAGTACTCATAAATCGACCACCGGTCTATACATACCATTCCACATAACTGCGAGAACGACTGTCCAATTTCCGAACATCATCGACCCGAAATCGGCAACCATGAGCGTCCGTCAAATGGACAGTCCAAGCGCTAACACGCCTTACGTCCTCTTCGGCATTGAGCACAAATCGCGTCCTACCGTGATTGGTCTCGACATCCCACTCGCAGGGCTCCTGGGTTCCCGAAACCCAATGGACCTTGAGGATTTGCGGAACGAACTCGCGAAGCGATAGCTCCTGCTCGATCGCTTGGCGATCGGCAGGTTCCAACGCATCGAGGTTCTTTAGGCAGACGAGCTCCTCGGAATCTTTGGACAAAATCGATACCCACTCCTTGGGAGCATCCACAGGGTAATTCGGAACGACCAAGACCTCGCTGTAGACGGTGCCCTGCGCATCGGTCAAGCGCAGATGCTTCCAAGCATCTCGATCGAGCTTGAACGTCCAACGGCCCTCGGGCGATCGAAGGGCTTGCGTTCGGGCAAACTCTCCGCTGACACCAAGTCCGCTTGGGGAAGTTTCGCTCATGGCTATTCCTGGTGCTTCCAAGAAAGGGGGTTCGTTAGGTTACTCGGGGTATCGCGCGATGGGGGTCCTCAAAGGGACGCATCGGACTTCGCATCGGCTTGCCGGTACAGTTCGGTCGGAATGAGAATCTCGCCTGGGACATCCTCACCATTGAGGTACTTCAGGATCACAGCGAGCGTCTCTTGCCCGATGCGAACAGGGAACTGAATCGGGTCGGCATAGATTTTTCCGTCTCGGATCGCACGCTTGCCATCGATCTGTCCGTCGAATCCGATGATCTTGATTTTGTCGGCCATATTGGCATTTTCCAACGCGGCATAGCAACCTAGGGCCGAAGGATCGTTGATCGCAAAGATCCCTTGAAGGTCCGGGTGGCTTTGGAGCAAGTCCTGAGTCGCCTTGTAGCTTTTGTCTTTGGCTCCATCTCCGGGCAATAGGCCGACGATCTGAATCGAAACTCCATTGGACTTTGTTTGCTCTTCGAGTTCGTCCCGGAATCCCTTGGTTCGGAGCATCACGCTCTCGACTTGGGGAAAGTCCAAGATGGCGACTTTGCCTTTTCCACCCAAGGCTTCGATCATGGCGATGGCCGCTTGCCTGCCCCCGGAGTAGTTATCCGTCGCGACATGCGTGACGACCTTGGCCCCAGCAGCGATCGATGCGATGTCGGCTGTAAAGACCGGTATCCCTGCCGCGTTGGCTTCCTGAATCGCCGTCCCGACGGCTCGGCTATCGCAAGGGGTCAGAATGATCGCAGCTACCTTCTGGACGATGAAGTCCTTGACCTGGTTTTGCTGCTTGTTCGAGTCGTACTCGCCACTGACGCTGACAAGTTCGTACCCGGCCTTGAGGGCCTCTTGCTTGACGGCCTCGGAGATCTCGACAAAGAAGGGGTTGGCATTCGTCAAGATCGAGATACCGATAAGCTTCGTCGGTCCTTTGCCCGGTGCGTTCGCCGGTATTTTATCCAGTGGGTTTTTACCTGATGCGTCCTTGCTGGGCTCAGGTTTGCTTGCCGAGGGGGTGCATCCACCTGCTGAGCCAAAGCAAACTAGTAAACCAATAAGGCAGTTAAGAAGACTCAATGAACGCAACGACATGGCTGGACCTCTGATGGCTCTGGTAATGCCGGTTTTATTTGGATTTCTTCTTGTTGCTATTGGGCGGGTTTCGCAGCGGTCGAGCTCTTTCGGGTGGGGCAGCCCCGGATTTGGTTTTCTGGTTTTGGGAGTCGTCTGCAGCCCCACCTTGAGGTTGCTTTTTCTTGAAGAACGGCTCGAACAATTCAGCCAAGGTCTCCGGTGGCTTGGTGTTCTTGAGCTTGGGCTTATCGGACTTCGGTCCGGTGGGCAGGGCCGGACGCTTGCCGGGTGCGGTGTTGGAAACTGCCGAGAGAATTTCGTTGACGGTGCCTTCGGGCAAACCGGCCAACTCGGTTTGAGGGGTGTACTTCTTGATCAGGAAGCGTTCGATCAGCGACCAGGTCGAGGAGGTGATGAAATAGATACACAGGCCGGCCGGGACACGGAAGAACAAGACCCCCATCATGATCGTCATGATCATCATCATCTGCTGGGCCAAGCGAGTTTGCTCGTCGGTCGCTTTGGGCATGAGGACTTTTTGTTGGACGATAAACAGCGTGATGGTAATCAGGGGCAGGATGTTCAGATAAGGCCCGAACCAACCTGGTCCTTTTCCTGAAATGAACTCGGGCATCCACTGCTGCCAATCCATGAACATGTCTGGACCGGCCAAATTCGAGCACCATTCAAGGCCTGGGATCAATGGCTGTTGGCGGAGTGCCACGTCGACCGACACGCACCGATAGAGTCCGATGACGATCGGCAACTGGATCATGGCCGGCAAGCAACCGGCGAGTTGATTGATGCCCGCTTTTTTCATCAGCATCTGCTGGGCGGCCATCATCTTGGTCGGCTCGTCCTTGAGTGCCTCCTTGAGCTTGGCCATCTCGGGCTGAACCCGCTGCATTTTTTGCCCATTGAGAGCCATGCGGCGACTGACGGGGAACATCAGCGAACGGACCAACACGGTCAGCATCATGATGGCCAAACCGTAGTTTCCGATGATGTAGTAGAAGAAGTGCAGGATCCATCCGAGTCGAACGGCGAAGAAGCCGAAGATATCCCAGCCATACTCGATCGCTTCATCGAGCTTGTAGGCCGACAGAAGCGATGGCGACTTCGGTCCGGCGAAAATTCGATAAGCCGAAGTGTGTTGTCCCATCGGTTCGATGGTGCTCGTTGGGGTGACGAACCAGAATCCGGTATTGTAGGCCTGCTGTCGCTGGGAATCGAATTTGGCGGGATCCAAATACTGATCGTTCAATACCGTCGCTTTGGCTTTGTTCAAATTTTTCATGGACTCGGGGGCCGTAGGGGATGGAACCATCGCGGCTGCGAATACCTGAGTGTCGAGTCCTATGTACTGGATGTCCCGCTTGGTCGGCTCGTCTTGAGGACCAAACAAAAGCGAGTCGGGATCGGTCGGAAACTTTTTGGCATGATCGACAAGCGTTCGAGTCATCGATATCGAACTGATGTTGGCGGTAGTTCCAAAAATCACGTCCCGCGCTCCAGGAGCCGAAAAGAAAGAAGGGGATAGTTTGGTTGGATACCACCAACCCTCGAGCGAAATGCCATTGAGTCCCTCTTGTCGCAAGGCAACTTCGTGGGGCTTGTCGTCGAGATTTCGAACGATGGTCGTGAGCTCCAAGTGGTACTGCCAATCGTCGGCAGAAACCGGAGACTTGGTCGCCTCGGGTGCCTTGAGCAGACGGTATTGTTTGACCAACTCGAGTTGGGCATCGATCCCAGCGAACTTCAACTCCGCGCTCAGGGGCAAACGAAATTCGACCCCCATGCCCCCCGGGACCTCCAACGGTGCTGCTTGCCAGGTCCCACGCAGGGTCGACTCGAGTCCCAAAATCGACTCGTCCCCTTCGACGATCTCCTTGCCATCGATCTTTGCAAAGGTGACCCCGCAGGAACCGCGAGGTGAATTGCCCAGGACTCCCTCGATGGGAAAGTCGTCCTCGGATCGAAGAACGGCGACGGGTTCCTGAGTCAATTGGGCGATGAGCGTCTGCCGCTTCGATGCGTCCCCCTGCCGTTCGACCTCCAGACGCAGTTCATCGCCAGGCTTGGCCGACGAGAGGATCTTGTTGAGTTGATAGACCGACGCAGGTCCTTGAAGACCATCCCAGCCGACGAGCACATCGCCAGGCTCTAGAGACTGGACATCATTCTGCCCTGGCTCAGAGCTCGAAGGCTTGGCCAAAGCGGCCGCCGAGCCTTGTGGCACCGAATGAACGATCACCCCGCCTCCGGAACGGTCTTCAGGGGCAAGGTATCCGAGATAACCACCGATGTTCTTGGTCTGAAGCGATCGGTAAGCGAAATGACCGGATTTGGTCTGTTCGACCAACTCGATCCGTTCGATCGCCGCGCCGAGATTATCAAGGGTTACGAGGAATCGGTAACCGTCGGCCGCATCCATCGTTCCGAGCGTCCAGCGTTGGCGCGGTTGGCTCTGAGGTAGCGTGACCTCGGGATGCTCGGCGGCGAACTTCTCAGCAAACGCCTTGCTCTCCTCGAGCCGTTTGGATTTCGTACTTGAAATATCCTGAAGCTTGGTCCGTTCCTGCTGTTCGCGCAGAGCCTGTTGCTGCCTCATGCTCGAGATCAAGAAAAAGATCGCTGTGCCCAAAAGCAACCAAGGAAGAAACCTGTTGTTTCGTTCGCCTCGGGGCGATTCGGAAGAAGTATTCGAGGTGTTCAAGGGGAGTCTGCTCGTTGCGGAAGTCGGCCGAAAGAATCGCGGTAATTGTCTTGCTAGGGTCCCGGTTTGCCTAGGGCAATTATGAATACCAAAGCGAGCCAGCACAAACGCGCAAATCCAGAAGCGGCAATTATTTAGGGGGTTTTGTTGGCTGTGCGGCGGCCGCCCTTGCCCCTCGAGTTTATGGCCGAGCTCGAAGAATCGTCATAACCTGGACTTTCGTCAAAACCCCTCAACTTTACCAACCCGCAATCCGATACACCCGGATAAGGGACCGAAACGGAACGCTCGATCCGCCCGAATTGAATCGAGCTTTGCTAGCTGAACTCAAGCTGTTTTCTCGGGGTGTAAGATGAAATCGAATCAAATGACTGGCCGTGCTTGGGTTCGCCGTGTTCTTCGGCAAGCCACCCTCTTCGGAGGACTTGCAAGTGCCGTTTGCATCCATGCCGGAGAGACCTCGGCACAAGAGACTCTCCGCCCAATGCCTCCGAAAGCCTGGAAAAGCGCTGGACCTTGGCGAGCCATCGGCATCTCGCCGCGAAAACCCGCAATGGCCCCCCCTACACTGGCACCAGCCACATTGGCCCCGAGCGAGAGCTTGAGCGAACTCAATGCGGTAAGCCCCGCTTCGGCTCAGGAATCTTCAAGCCAATCTGCAAGCCCACAGGCAGGTGGGGTCGTCAACGCCATCGCGACGGACCAAGCCAAACAGCCTAGCTTGGTCAAAGTCCCCTCGATCAAAATCCAACTGCCCGAAACGAGCTCAATCGCCCCGAATTTACCGAGCGTACCGAGCGTACCGAGCGCACCGAACGCTTCTTTGCCGACCGAACTGGAAACCTCGCGAAGTATCGGTGCCAAGGTCCGACTCAGCGCAAGCTCGATCAGCCAAGTCCCCAGCCAAGGGGTCGCGTTGGAGTCGTCGACCACCAACGCAGCAAACCTCAGAGTCACCCGCTCGGGTGACATCACAGCCGAAACGCCTGTCAAGGTGAACTTTAACCAGGAACGCATCCTGGCGCTCCCGGCTCTACCGAGCGCCAACAGCCCATTTGCCGAAACGGGAATCGAAATCCCTGTACGGGTCGAAGCCGTCGCCGAAACCGTTCAAACGATCCTCGAATCTCAACCGCCGATGGTCGAACTGCCCGCCATGGGTATCCTGCCGGTGACGCCGTTGGATATTCCAACACGGAGTTTGCCTCCTGAACTCCAAGCCCCTGAACTCCAAGCACCTGAGCTTGAGGCACCAGAACTCCAAGCACCAGAACTCCAAGCACCAGAGCTTGAGGCACCTGAGATCGAAGCTCCTAAAATCGGCGAAATGCATCGAAGCGATGAGTCGGCCGCATCGAATGCAGCGCAAACGCTCAATCCCGAAGTCGATGTTTTGACTCTAGCGAATCCGGCCCTGTCTGCGAACCGAACCAGTGGTCCTGTCAGCGCTGCGTCTTCGATCGTTCCATTGCCCAGCATCGATGCGACCTCCGAAGAGATCGAAGCGATCTCGAAGCTGGCTCGCTCGACGAAGCCAAGCAGCGACAAGGCCATGATGGAGGGTGTTCTTAGCCAACCGGGCGATGAGGTCTTGATCACTTCGGGACCTTTGTCTAAGCTCGTCGATAGCGAAGCTGCCGAGTCGGTGATGCTCGAGACGCAAGCGATCCGGGCAGTTCAGGTTCCTGGCACGATCTCCCGCCTGCATGTCGTCGACAGCTCGGTTTGCCAAGTGGTTTGCAATGGCAATCGATTGTTCATCGTGGCGGACCAACCCGGCCAGACGATCATCGAAGCGAACATGGGCAAACATCAAAAACCGCTGCACATGAAGGTCGTTGTCGAGAGACCATGGGCTCGCGGCAAGTCCGCGAGCGTCAACCTCGATCAAATGCAGGCGATCGTAAGTCATCTTGCACCGACCGCCGAAATCACAGTACAACCCTCGGACGAAGGAAGCTTGATCGTCACCGGCTTTGCCCAGAGCAATCAACAGGCCAAGAAGGTGCTCGAAGCGATCCGGAAAATGGTCCTAGTGCCTGTGGTCGACCAAGTCGAGGTTCGATAGTTGCTCTAGGGTGGACTTGAGGGTGGACTCGGGAGTTGCCGTGCTGATCAATCGAAATCGAGTCGAATCGATGGCAACCCGTACGCTGATGGTCTCGGCAGTGCTCCTCGGAACCACTGCAGATCTCTGGGGCCAAACTCCCACCTCGCCGGAACCCAATGCCCTGACCTCCAAGGACTACCTGAGGTTGATGGAAGAGGCCAACTTGGCCGCTGGCATTGCCCCGGTAGGAGGAAGCTTCGTCGGGGCCAAGCCTCGACCCAACGGAAGCTTGCCCACACCCCCATCTGCGGCGTTTCCATCTGCCGCGTTTCCATCTCCCGCGTTTCCATCTCCCGCGTTTCCGCCTTCGGCATCGCCGTTTCCAGGGCTGCCGACCTCGACGTTGCCCTCGGAAGCGACAATGCCCAAGCCCGGTGCGCCGCGTTCGATGCGATTGCCACCGCCCCAGACCGCAACGCAGTTAGCACCTCCACCCCAATCCCCAACGGCACCGTACCCACAAGCTGCACCGTACCCACAAGCCGCTGAAGCTCCCACGAGCTTGCCGTCGATGGTTGCTGCCCCGGAAGTCACGGCGTCCCCTCAGGGCCTTTTCGCTCCCGAGACGCCACTTCCCCAGACTTACCAACCCCAGGCTTACCAACCCCAGACGTACCAAGCCATCGATCGCCCCTTGGAAAACGCGCGTTGGACAGGTCCTCGGTGGGTTGGACGTTATGCTTCGATCGGCATGCGGCGTCCTGGGGACGAGAGCTTGACGTATTCTCAAGCCGGTCCGCTGGGCACCTTCGGGTCGGACCTAGCCAGCGAGGTTTCGGTCGGCTATCTGACCAACCCTATGGATTGCTATGAGTTCAGTTACTTAGGTTCGCTGAATTGGAACCGGGCCAACGAGTCGACCGGGCCGATCAGTTCGTCCCTCAGTTCGTTGGATCCTCAGTGGTTAGATCCTTTTCAAAATGCGGACTTGCACCAGCAGCATCATTCGGCAGAGTACCGTCAGTATGGACTCGCGAGGCGGTCGTTGACCGACGATATCGGCAATAGCACGCTAGGAATGCGAGTGATCGACTACAGCGAGCAGTATCGCTTCAGGTCACTTGCCTCTGGCGGTGAGGGTCGCTACGAATTGGATACAGGCAACTTGCTCGTTGGAATCGCAAGCGGCATGGAGTTATGGCGACCGCTAAGCCAAAGGATGGCGTTAGGTGGTGCGATCGATGGTGGGTTGTATGCCAATTTTGCAGAAGCTCGCAATCAGGCAAGCGACGGCAATGGCCGCGATGCTTCGGTGCTGGACCAGGACCTATCGCTCGCGGCGTCGTTGGGATTGCACCTGCGAGCTCGTTATCAATTGCGAAGTTGGGCTGGTCTATACGGTGGCTATCGATGGATGCTGCTGTCGGGGGTAGCGACCGTCGACGATCAGGCGCCTAGTCCGTTAGCCGATACGCTTTGGCTCTCGACAAGCTCGGACGCCTCCCTTTTGTTCCATGGATTTGACGTGGGACTAGAGTTCAAGTTCTAGCAATCGGGCCAGGTCTTTAGGCGGCTCGGCGGACCACTCGCAAGGATCTTTGCGCGATCTGGTCGGTGATTTCGCATGCGACCTCGAGCGATTTGATCGCGGCCAGTCCATTGACCCTCGGTTGGGATCCGGTTCGAATTGCGGTCAAGAAATCCTGATGTTCGGCTGCAATGGCATTGCCGGCCTGAGGAGTGATCTCCATGCGGTCGAGCCAACGTCCAAAGAGTTCGTCCTTGACTTTGGCTCGCTCGGAGGGATTCAGCCGGTCTGCTTGGAGATCTCCGCATTCGACGGCTGCCGATGCGCGGGTCGCGGTCCAAGAGTTGGTCGCGAAATCCAAATCGTACCACTCGGAATCGGCTTGGATTTCCATCGTACGGGCTGCGGCTGAACTGATCCGCGAGGCTCGCAAATGGGCTCTAGCACCGTTTTGAAACTCCAAATCGGCGACGGCTAGGTCCTCGTGCTGGCCCAAAACGCGGCGTCCACTTGCGCGAATATTCGCAACAGGCGAATCGATCAGACTCAGGATCAAGTCCAGGTCGTGGATCATTAGGTCCAAGACAATTCCGATATCGGTAGAGCGTCCGGTGTAGACACCCTCGCGGCGGCTTTCGATGTAGTGCACGCTCGAAGGTTGAATTCGAACGAGCAGCGATTCCCAGACCGGATTGAAACGTTCGACATGCCCAACCTGGAGGATCGCATGGTTCTTCGTGGCGCAGCGATGCAATTCACGGGCTTGATCGACGCGATTGGCGATGGGTTTTTCGATCAAGGTATGGATGCCTTGTTCGAGGGCCCATTTGCCGACTCGGTGGTGGTGTTCGGTCGGGGTGGCTAGGACGATCGCGTCGACTTGGTCGACCAGCTCGGAGAAATCGCTGAAACTTTTGACTTGTAGATTCTGCTCGACCCATTCGCGGGACGAAGCGATCGGATCGCATACACCGACAAGGGTGCAGTCGGAGCGAGCGGCAAGAAGTTTGGCGTGGATACGTCCGAGATGGCCCGCGCCGATGACGGCGAGTTTGGGTTTCGTCGAAGTGTGGAGGTTCATGTTCGCTTGGATAGGGTGGGAGTTTGAACCTCGGGAATTCACGGATCGATCAGGCGGCTGCGGCTCGGCGATCTCTACCTCGACCGTGGCGGCCTTCGGAGGAATTCTCGATGAATTCAAAAAGGGTTTCGAGTTCGGGAGTGAGGATTCCATCCCCTTGGAGGATTTCTCTGGCGTGTTTGATACCGACCTTGGACCGATACAGAAGCTTGTGGGCTTCGCCGATGGCTCGGATCGCAGCGGTGGTAAAGTTCTTTCTTTTCAGGGCCACGACATTCACGCAGCGAGGCCTCGCCGGGAAACCTTCGGCAAGCATGTAGGGCGGGACATCTTGAAGGACTCGCGAGAGGCCGCTGACAAAGCTGTAGCAACCGATCGATGCGAAGTGGTGGACAGCGACACCGCCGCTGAGTGTCGCATCATGTTCGACGCGAACGTGACCACCGAGCATGACGTTGTTGGCGGTGATCACGCGGTCTTCGATAACGCAGTCGTGAGCGATATGGGAGGTCGCCATAAAATAGCATTGGCTACCGATCGAGGTGACCCCTTGATCCTTTTCGGTTCCTCGATTGACGGTGGTGCATTCCCGAAAGACGTTGCAGTCGCCGATGACGACCTGCGTCGGGGATCCTTGATAGGAGAGGTCCTGTGGCTCTCCGCCGATGACACAGCCGGTAAAGAAGCGGTTATCCCGACCGATAGAGGTATTGCCGACGATGGTCACACCGTTTTCCAAGCGTGTTCCACGGCCGATCCGTACGTTGGGACCGATCATGCAATGATGTCCGATTCGAACGTCTTCATCCAATTCAGCTCGGGGGTCCACCACGGCGGTATGAGCGATGATCGTTGACATGTCCTGGGTCCGCTTTCTATCGTTCGACAGTTGCTCGCACGGATGCGTTGTATGTTGTTGGGGAAAACCTAAGCTGCTTTGATCAGCGCGTCGTTGGTCACGCTGCTGTGGTCTGGGATCTGTTCGGCTAGTCGTCCATTGAGGTTATGGCCGCTGCGGTAGGCAAATACACTCCCGTCGATCCAGTGTCCACAAAGCGCCAAATCGCCGATCAGGTCGAGGAGTTTGTGCCGGGAGCATTCGTCGGGAAATCGCAATTGATTGTCGATCGGTCCGCTGGGACCAAAGATCACCAAGTCGCGGTGCGTCACGTGCTGTGCAAGTCCGCTGCCTTGAAGTTTGACCGCATCGCTCTGGGTCAGGAAGGTTCGAGCCGGTGCGATCGACCAGAGGAACTCCTCGGGGCTCAGCAAGCAGCTAGTCGAGGTCGAAGGGATAGGACTCTCGGGTCCGTAATCGAGGTGGTAGACCAAGGTCAGGCCTGGGCAGGTCGAGGGACTGGCTTCGACATAAGCCTCAGCATTCCCAATCCGGATTGGTTTCTCGATCCGACAGAGTTTAGCCGGTCGATCGCTCGTGAATCGTCCGGCTTGGTGGATCGCCAGGGCCATAGCATAAGCACTGCCGTCCATACCGGGCATTTCGGCTCCGTCGCATTCGATGATGCAGTTATCGATTCCCATCCCGTAGAGTGCCGCCATGACATGTTCGACCATCTCGACGCTCGCGTCGCGATAGACCAACTTGGTACGCAACGGTGCATCGGTGCGATGGGCGGCCAAGGCCGGGATCATCGGTTGATCGACCAGGTCC
>Ga0068877_10002863_pt1 | contig 13845 bp, 15 predicted proteins | sample NOAtaG_FD_66437 | JGI IMG/M metagenome (GOLD analysis project Ga0068877, IMG submission 66437) | Freshwater lake microbial communities from Lake Erie, under a cyanobacterial bloom - NOAA_Erie_Diel6S_1000h metaG | ecosystem: Environmental > Aquatic > Freshwater > Lake | place: USA: Ohio, Lake... | reverse complement strand
AGCGGCCAAGGCGTCGCTCGGGTGGCGGCCCGGGCGGCGTGCCCGGGGATGGCGTGCAGGCCGAGCCCGGGCCCGAAACGGCCCACGGCGGCCCACGGTGGCCCACGGCGGCCCGCGGCGGCCACGTCACCTTGCCGGTCACCTTGCCGATGCGGCGAACAGTTTTCGCAGCGTGACGGTCAGGTGGTCGAACACCCTGCGCATCCGAAGGCTCCGGCGCAGGTCCTCGTGGGCGCAGAGCCAGACGGACATGGGCTGTGCCACCACTTCGGGAAACACGCGGACGAGCGCCGGGCGCTCGGCCGCGATCACGACCGGCAGCCCGGCGACGCCGATGCCGGCCTCCACGGCATGCAGTTGCGCCACGCTCGACATCGACCGAAAGCGGAAGTCCGACAGCTGCAGCGAGTGGCCGGCGGCTGCCGCGATCTCGATGGCCTGCTCGACACCGACGCCGCCCACGTAGCGGCCCTTGAGGTCGCCGGGCGTGCAGCACTCGGGCAGGCTGTCCACGAGCTCCTTGCTGCCGAAGAGCCCGATCTCGGTCTGGCCGACCGAGATGGCGATGACATCGTCCTGCTCCGGGCGAAAGAAGCGGATCGCGATGTCCGCCTCCCGGCGAAGCAGGTTCTGCACTGCGTCGGAGGCCTGGACCTCGACCTGCAGCAAGGGCGCGTCTGCCAGCAGGGGGGCCAGCACGCGCGGCAGCACGAGCACGCCGAGGATCTCGCTGGTGGTGACGCGCACCGTCCCGGCCACCACCTCGTCGCGACCCCAGATCGCGTGCTCGATGCGGCCCACTCCCTCGCGCAGCGGCAGCAGGCGATCGAGCAGGAACTCGGCGCGCTCGTTGGGCCTCATGCGCCCGGGCAGGCGGTCGAACAGAGTCTCGCCGACCAGGGTCTCCAGTTCCCTGATGTGCCGGCCGAGCGTCGGCTGGCTCAGTCCCAGCGAGTCCGCAGCGGCGGTGAGGGTCTGGGTCTCGCAGACCGCGATGAAGGAGCGCAGCAGGTTCCAGTCGCCCAGCCGGGCTCCAGGGGACATCACCTTGTTGGTCGGCATGGGATCCACGAAGGTTCAAGGTCTCGTCAGACGCGAAGCCGGCGAGCGACACCACGGGGCCGCTTGACGGTCGGCCGCCGTGGACATCGCCCGCCGCCATGCAAGCGGCCCTGTCATCGGTCCGGTCGGAAACGCTGTCCCACCGGGCCGCGGAAGGTCCGCGCCCCGGACCGGTGCGCCGGCGTCATCAGGGCTGGCTGCGCTGCGATGCCACTTTATCCGCGCGCCGATGATCCACCGCGTCCAGGAAGCGCCCGATCCGTTGCTCCAGGTCCGCGAAATGCGGATTGAACGTGGCTCGGGCACCGGCCTCGCCGGGAGGAGGCGACTGGCCGCTGACGCCGTACCAGACACGCTCCGCCTGCTTGCACGCCAGGATCTCCTGGGGCTGGCGGAACGGAACGCTGCCGCAATTGCGGTAGGAGCCCGAGAGGCCGTAGTGCGGGTTGTCCGGCGAGATGTGGACGGAGAGGTGCGAGAGGCCCACCACCCGCAGCGACGCGCTGGCGGCGGGCAGCCAGACCATGCGATCGCCGGGCGCCTCCGCGGGCTGGCCGGAGAAGTAGTTCAAGAGCTCGCTGCGCGGGTCTCGGGCGTTGGCATCGAAGAACCGCCTGTTCCCGGCGACGTCGACCACCTCGTCGTCCTCGCTCTGGACGACGAGCCAGGGCACGCGAACCGCACCCTGGCTGCCGATGCGCGCGTCCATTCTGCCGAGCACGGCCATGGTGGACGCGATGCCCAGGGTCGGCATCGCGGCATACCGCGCGAACTCCTCGCGCGGCCCAGAGTCCAGCCAAGGCCGGAATGCGGCGATCCAGCTTGCCTGCCGCGCCAGGAAGGTCGAGCGGATGCGGTAGGCCGGCGAGAGGCCGATCACCGCGTCCACGCTGCCGGGGGACTCCGATGCGACGGCGAGTGCGAGGGCCGCGCCGAGGGAGAAGCCTGCCGTCACGACGAACTCGTTCTCGCGCGCAGCCTGCGAGACCGCGGCCCGGACGTGGTCCAGCCAGTCGTCGTGATCGACGACCTGCAGGTCGGCGGGTCGGGTGCCGTGCCCCGGGAGCAGCAGCACGCGCGACTCGAGGCACTGCCTCGCGAGCGAACCCGCGAGGTCGCGCATCGCGAAGGCGGTGTCGGACAGCCCGTGCACGAGGATCGCGATGCCCCTCGGCTTGCCGGGGGTGCAGCCCGGCCCCGGCGGCACCCGGAAGGGCGCCACGAGGCTCAGTTCCGTGTCCGCCATCGACGGCTCGAACGGCAGCCGGTGCCCGCGAAGTTCTTCGGTCACGCCGCTGACGTAGGCATCGAAGTCGGCGACAGGGGCCAGCGCGGCCGGGTCGCCCCAGCCGCTGCTGACGAGTTCGGACGGCGGCGCCACGCTCCCGTTCGAGGCGCAGCCGTGCAGCAGCGTGCACAGGGCCGCCGCGACGAGGATCGCGGGGAGGGAGCGGCACCGGCGCCGCGAGGGGTGGATCGACATGGATTTCTCCGCGAAGCCTCGGGGCCTCAAGCCCTGGGCCGACTGTCTGCGCAGGACGACTCAGACCGGCGCCATCCTGGACGGCAAGCAGGACGGCACGGGTGCGGAGCGATTCGGCTCCACGCCCGGCCGTCGCGCCCCTGCGCCGGCCGTTCGCTCAGGGTGGCGGCGACCGCGGGCAGGGTATGCAGGGTGGCTCAGAAGCGGTAGCCGAGGGCCAGCCCGAAGGCGGTCGAGTTGGTGTCGCCGCGCAGCCGCACGATGGGGCTGTCGCTCGCATCGCCGGCCAGGCGCGACAGACCCAGACGGCCAATCAGCGTCCACTGCCGGCTGAGGTCGTAGGAGCCGGTGAATCCGATCGTCGTGCTCTTCAGCCCGGCCGATGCCTTGTAGACCGGCAGGCCGCTGCGCACGCTGTTGTCGATGTCCACCGAGAAGTAGGTGTCCATGTACTTGTCGTTGGCGGAGGTCGCGCGCAGGTCGATCCCGTACTGGAAGGCGCCCATCTTCGGCCCCTGGTACTGGACACCCCAGGTGAGCTGGTTGCCCTTGCCGCCCTTGGCCTCGAGGCCCACGCTCAGGCGGTCTCCCTGCGCGAGCGTGTCGCCGAAGCCGTACTCGACGAAGACCCCGGCCTCGCCGGCACTGTCGACCTTGCGCAGCAGGCGCACGACCGGATCCGCGACACTGTCGTCCCGGGCCGGTCGCATCGACAGGACCGGGCCGAAGGCCCATGGGCTCTTCGGTCCCATCACGTTGTACTGGACGGACAGCCCCGCCAGTCGCAGGCTGCCGTACCCGCCAAGGTCCAGGCGCCCGAGCAGGAACGGCCGCACGGCCTGGTCGGCGGAGCCCTCGAACTCGGCCATCGAGATGGCGCCCAGGCCCAGCAGGTTGCGCGCAGGCTGCTGGGCCAGCGCCGTTCCTGCGGAGCAGGCAAGGACGAGACCGGCCACGATGGCCCTGGCGACGACCGCAGGGGGTGACATTGGCCCGCTGGCCCGGAGCGTCGATGAGTTCATGGCGTACCTTTCGAAAGGGTTGGTGACTCGAACCGCGGGACTTGCAGTGCGCCCGCGCTCGGCCCGGAGTGTGTTGAGGGCCCAGTCGATCGCCAACCCCTGCGCCCGCATGCGAGCCATGCGTTGATGAATGGAACTGCAGCCTTCACGGGTGGTTGCAGGCACCCGGCCGGCCGTGGTCCCGGCGGCCACCTGTCGCTTCGACCCGATGGCGCGGTCGCATGAGGTGATCCGGCGCGGAGGTTGTCGACAGCGCCGACGGAGATCGGCGACGTGTGGACGGGCGCGAGCCGGCTCTCGACCGCGCCCGCTGCGATCAGGCCGTGCGCCTCGACGACCCCGAACGCGACGACATCCCCCTTGATTTGAGGGAAGCCGGACGCGGAGCGCCGCTTCGCCTGCAGGGCTGGCTGCGCGCTGCCAGCCCTGCAGGCGGCGCGGAAGGGTGCGCTGAAGCCCGGCGCGACCATCCGTCCCGCGGGGGGCGAGCCGCGCCAGCAGCGAGTCGAGCGGCCCTCCGCGGGCCGCATCGACAATGACCGCGGAGCCATCGACGTCGAGCGCCACGCGGCCCCGTTTGGAGGCGGCATCGGCCTCGTCGCAGGCGACGAACGCGGCGGCCGAACGCACGACACGGGTGGCGTTGCCGCCGGCCTGGATCAGGTCGGCGACCCGGTCTCACCGGTGCACCATCGCGCGACGGCGGGCCCGATGCCGCCCCTGTGCCCGACGACGTCCTGGCCGAGGGTCAGCGGCAGGGTCGGCTTCAGGGCCGGGTAGAGGTTGCTGCCGATCGGCCCGGCTCGTTCAAGCAGGACGGCGCAGCGCGCGCCAGAGGAACAGCAGGCCGAGCGCCATGAACCAGAGCTGGATGCCCGTCGTGGAGATCACGATCGAGACCGGCGGCGCGATGCCGAAGAGCTCGAGGGCGGGCAAGGCCACGAGGACGCCGGCCACGAGCCCCGTCACGCCCGCCCATGCGGGCAACTGCCGGTGGCGCAGGATCACGAGGCTCGTGGCGATGGCCCAGATCGCGGCGAAGGCCGCGACGCCCAGCGTCTCCCCGATGGCCCCGCCCCAGGCGTTGATGGCGGCCTGCATCGTCTCCACCGCGAGGCGGCCCTCCGCGGACAGGCCGGGCGCCGCATGGGCCTCCGCCAGCGACACGCTGCCGGTCAGCCACCGCAGGATGCCGATCGACCGCGCGAGCGCCGAGACCGCCGCCGCCCCGACCGCGATCAGCGCCAGCGCGCCCAGCGGACCGGGGCGGGCCGCGAGCCGAACCGTCAGGACACCGGTCACGATGAAGAGCAGCGAGTAGCCGAGGTACAGCCCGTACCCGAGCCGCACCGCGTCGAGCTGCTCACGCAGCAGCGGCAGCATCTGCGCGGGCGGGAAGTCGAGGCTGTCCGGCCACTGGATCGCGCTGCCGAGCACCGCCATGGGCGCGAAGATGCTGAACCCCTGCACGAGCAGGACCAGCCCGGCCGCCAGGAGAAGGCTGCGGGACGGCGTGGCGTCGCCGTGGGAAGGGTCAAGTGTCGTCATGGGGACTCCGTTGGGTTGGTTCAGGGGGATCACAGGCAGCCGGTCGAGCCGGGCCGGCCGGCGCCCGGTCCGCAGCCGCCCCTGCGGTGCGGCCGCGGGCAGCACCGGCAGAGGCTCTCGGGCCGGCACCGGCTGGCAACGCAGGGCAAGGTTGGATTCATGGCGGAATTTCTCGCTGGGAGTGTCTCGCGGCCAGTGGCAGACCAGAGGCCGAGCAGTGCAGCGCACCTCCAGCCTCCGATCGGAGTTTCGGGAGGGTCGCACCGCACGCCAACCCCTGCATCCGCATACAAGGCATGCATTCTCGAATAGGCGCCCTGGCAGGCTCGTCGCCGGTCCCGATGGCGACCCGACGGCGACCCGATGCCGATCGAGCGCCAGGCCGCAGGGCCGCCTGGGCGCGCTAGCCCAGGCTGCGGCGCCGCCAAGCACTTGCTCACGCATCCCCGCCAGCGCCTGCTCGTAGCCGATGCGCAGCACCCAGCCGAGTTCGGCGCGGATCCGTCCAGGCCCTCGAGGAAGGGCAGCGCGGGTTCGCGCGTCGGCACGAAGCGGGCGGGGTCCTCGTTGGTGCAGGCCAGTTCGCGCATGGCCTGCAGCAGGTACGCCGGCGGCGGCGGCATCCCGGCCAGACGCGCCATGTCGTCGCTGAAGCGCCGCCAGGTCACGTCGAGGCCGTCGCCGTAGACGGCGATCGACGACACGACGACCAGGCGCGCGCGGCGCATCGCCGCCGCCTCGCAGACGTGCCGGGTGCCGTCGGCGATCGCGCGTCACTGGCGCCCGTACGCGCCGGCGACTCCCACCGGCCCGGCCAGGTGCACGACGGTGTCGATGCCCTGCGGCATCCCCTCGACCGAACGCGGGTCGGCCAGGTCGGCGTGCAGGGCGCGGACCCGGCCAGCCCAGGCCGCCGGCGTCGCCTCCCCGGGCAGGGACAGCGTGGCGACGCGCCAGCCGGCGTCGAGGAAGCGCTGCACGACGCGGCGGCCGATGAAGCCCGGCCCGCCGGTGACCAGCGCGTGGCCGGCCGGGCTGCCGGTGCCCGGCATGCCGCCGGCCGCGCTGCAGCCCAAAAGCGCAGGTTCAGGTCGACCCCGACCTTGCGCGGCGGGATCGGGCTGACCGCCGCCGCGCTCAGCACCGCGGCCACGTGCGCTGGTCGTTGAGGTTGATGCCGTACACCGAGGCATCCCAGTCCTTGCCGCCGACGCCCAGCCGCAGCCGCACGTCGGTGATCGAGGCCGGGCTGAGCCCGGCGATCATCTCGCTCTGCGAGCCACGGTGGTGGCCGGACGCGCCGGCGAACCGGTCGAGCCCCGCGGCCTGCGTGCGGTAGGCCAGCGCCAGCGACGCCGACTGCTCGGGCGAGCCGGGGATCTGGTCGCCCACGCGCGCACGGAAGCTGGCCGGGACGCGCGCGAACTCGGTCTGGTTCGCGTTCCCTGCCAGCGGCACGCTCAGCCCCTGCAGCGGCATGTGCCACACCACCCCGATGTCCAGCCCGGTGCCTTCGATGTCGGCGCCGCGGGGACGCTCGGCGCCGGCTCCTGCGCCCAGGCGGGTACCGCGCATCAGGCGCAGGCGGCGGCCGCGGCGCTCACGACGGGCTCGAGATGGAGACGCATCGACGGGTCTCCTCGGCACAGCGGGCCGCCTGAGGCTGCGCACTCGGGCAGCGCACTCGTTCAGCAGGGCCCGGTGCCGTTGGTCTGGCTTGCCGCAAGCGAAGCGCGGGCCGGGCGTCGCTCGGATCGCGACGACTCAGACACTGAACATATGCATGGTCTCCGCTGTCAGGGACAACCCACGGCGGTCCGGCGCCATCCCAGCGCCGCGCGCGGCATCCGCGGGGGCTTCAGCGAGCCGCAGCGCCAGGTGAACCGTCCGGCGGTCCAGCGCCGTGCCAGAACAGCTGGTGCAGCGCGCGCCGGTAACGCACCCACATGTCGGGCTGGTAGGTGCTGCGGCCGAGCATGGCCTGATTGTGCGGGTCGCGCACCAGCGGCCCGAGAAGCAAGAACGCATACAGCATCGGCAGCCGCGGCCGGTCGACCTCGTTGCCGATGCGACCGGCCACGTCCATGCGGTCGACGTTGTGCCGGACCGAGTCGTAGTAGCGCCGGAACAGGCTCTGCCCCAGGCGCTGTTCTCGAGGATCGCGCGCCGCAGGTAGGCCACGAAGTCGGGCCACCCGTCGGCGTAGAGGGCGAGCCAGGCGCGCTCGTGCTCGGCCACCGCGGCAGGCTCCATGCCCCGGGTCGCGGAAATGGCGCGCTCGAAGGCCGCACCCGAGCGCCTCAGGAAGCAGGCATCGACGGCGTCGCGCAGGCCCTCGTTGGAGCCGAAGTGGTGCTTTGTCAGCCCAGGCGACACGCCCGCTTCGGCAGCGATCGTGCGCACCGTGACCCCGTCGAAGCCCTGGGCCGCGAACCGCCGCATCGCCACCTGCAGCAGCCGCATGCGGCCGCGGGCCGAGTCGGCGTCGATCGGCGCGGCGGGCACGAACGACACGGTCGATGCAGTCAGGGCGACCGGGGGCGGGACGGCCGCGAACGCGGATGCGGATGTGGACGCGGGTGCGTGCGGCTGCGCCGGTGCGGCCGCCGGCGATGCCGGTGCGCCACGGAGGCCGGACGACCCGGCGGCGCCAGACCCGCGCCGCGCGGCCCGCCGGCCAGCCGTGGGTGCGCTCATGGCGTGCGAGCCAGCCACGCGGCCGGGCCTGCGCCCGCTCCCGCCGGCGCTGGCCCGTCGATCTCCTCGGCCCAGCTCGTCAACCCCGGCCGCCGGCGTGGTGACCAAACCATACTCTTGTTCAGTACGTTGACTGCCTGCGATCATCGCCTTTCGTCTCCAAGGTCGCACCCATGCGCGAAGCCGTCATCGTCTCCACCGCCCGCACCGCGCTGGCCAAGTCGGTCCGCGGCAGCTTCAACCGCACCCACCCCATCGTGATTGCCGGTCACGCCCTGCGCCACGCCATCGCGCGGGCCGGCATCGAGGCGGCCGAGGTCGACGACGTGATCCTGGGCAGCGGCATGCCCGGAGGGCCCACCGGCTTCAACATCGCGCGCAACGCCGCCATCCAGGCCGGCTGCCCGGTCACCACGTCCGGCGTCACGATCAACCGCTACCGCTCCTCCGGCCTGCAGGCGGTCGCCTTCGCGGCCGGTCGCGTCGTCAACGAAGGCGAGGCCGTGGTCGCCGCCGGCGGCGTGGAGTCGATCTCGCTGGTGCAGATGTCGGGCCGCATGAACCTGCACCACGCAGGCGAGCCGGGCCTGGCCGCGTCCAGGCCGGCGCTGTGGATGTCGATGATCGAGACCGCCGAGATCGTGGCCGAGCGCTGCGGCATCGGCCGCTTCGACGTCGAGATCGTGCCGCTGGCCACGCAGTGGGCGCGCGCCGATAAGACGAGCGGCGAGACGACGATGGTGGACGTCACCGTCGCGCGCGACGACTGCAACAGCCCCGAGACCACCTACGAGTCGCTGGCCGCGCTGGCCCCGGTGCTCGAGGACGGCAGACAATGAAGCAGGGCCGCACCGTCACGGCCGGCAACGCCAGCCAGCAGAGCGACGGCGCCAGCGCCTGCATCGTGATGGAGCGCGCCGACGCCGAGCGGCGCGGCATCCGCCCGCTCGGGGTGTTCCGCGGCTTCGCCGTGGCCGGCTGCGAGCCCGACGAGATAGGCATCGGCCCCGTGTTCGCCGTGCCGAGGCTGCTCGCGCGGCACGGCCTGAAGGTCGACGACATCGGCCTGTGCGAGCTGAACGAGGCCTTCGCCTCGCAGAGCCTGTACTGCCGCGACCGCCTCGGCATCGACCCCGACCGGTGCAACGTCGACGGCGGCGCCATCTCGATCGGCCACCCCTACGGCATGACGGGCGTGCGCTCGGTGGACCACGCAGTGATCGAGGGCCGCCGGCGCGGCGTGCGCCACGTCGTCGTGACGACGTGCGTCGGCGCCGGCATGGGCGCCGCCGGCCTGTTCGAGGTGGCCTGACGATGGCCGGCTACGCGCACCTGCAGGTGGCGCAGCATGGCGGCATCGTCGTCGCCCGGCTGCACCGGCCCGAACAGCGCAACGCCCTCAGCCCGAAGCTGATCGCCGAGCTCACCGACTTCGCGCGCACTCACCGCACCCGCAGCGACCTGCGCGCCGTCGTGCTTGCCGGGGCGCCCGACTTCTTCTCGGCCGGCGCCGACCTCGACAGCGCAGGCGCCTCCGCCGCCGAGCCGCCCACCCTGCTGCAGCTGCGCGAGCTCGTCGCCGCCGGGCCCGACATGTGTCAGGCCTGGGAAGACATCGAGGTGCCGACGATCGTGGCCATCGAGGGCTGGTGCGTGGGCGGCGCCTGCGCGCTGGCACTGGCCTGCGACTTCCGCATCTGCGGCGCAGGCGGCCGGATGCGGCTGCCCGAAGTGCCGCTGGGCATCAACATGAGCTGGCGCAGCCTGCCCCGCCTGGCCACACTGGTGGGCCCGGCGCGGGCCAAGCGCTTCACGATGTTCGGAGAGTTCGCCGACGCCCCGACGATGCTCGACTGGGGCATGGTCGACGCGGTGGTGGAGGCGGGCGGCGCCGAGGCCGCGGCCATGGAGTGGGCGCGCAGGCTCGAGGCGCTGCCGCCGCTGCCGATCCGCATGACCAAGGAGGCGATCAACGCCACCGCCAACGCCAACCACCACGCCACCAGCTACATGGATCGCGACCAGTTCCTGCTCACCTTCCTGAGCGGCGACTTCCGCGAGGGCACGCAGGCGTTCTTCGACAAGCGCAAGCCCGACTTCAAGGGCAACTGAGCGCCACGTCGACCACGTCGTCGAGCAGGCACGCCGCCTTGGCGCACCGACAGCCGAGCTCGAGCGCGGCTTGGCCACCGGCCTCGTCCCCGGGCACGAGTTCGTCGGCGCGATCGTGACCTTCGGACCGGGCACCGTGCGCACGCTGGCCGAGGGCGACCGCGTCTGCTCGATGCCGTTCGTGCTGAAGGAGTCGGGCCCGGCCCTGCCGGGCAGCACCCCGAGACGCCGGGCGCCTACGCCGAGTACCTGGTGCTGAGCGAGGCGCTGTGCCTGAAGGTGGACGAGTCGGTGCCCGATACCGCCGCTGCGCCGGTGGAGCCGCTGGGCATTGCCGTGCACGCGGTGGCGCGCGCGGGGCTGCAGGACGGCGACGTGGCCGTCGTCGTGGGATGCGGCCCGATCGGGCTGGCCATCACCGCCGTGCTGGCGATACGCGGCGCGGCCATGATCGTCGCATCCGAACTCTCTCCGCGCCGGCGCGCGCTGGCGTGCCGGGCCGGCTGGTGCTGCAGGCGCCGCAGAACGCGCGGCTCGTCGTATCGGGCATCGCCCCGGGTGAGGAGAGCTTCATCCCGATGGTGGCGATCATGAAGGAGCTGCAGCTGTCCTTCGTCGTCTACTACACCCCGGTGGATTTCGGGCAGGCGCTGGCGGCGATCCGCGACGGCCGCTTCGACCGGGAGCCGCTGGTCACCGGCAGCGTCGGGCTGGAAGAGGTCGACGAGGCCTTCGCGGCGCTGGCCGACCCCGAGCAGCACGCGAAGATCCTGATCGACCCCTGGCGCCGGCCGGGCCGCTGACGGCGCCTCCGCGCATGGAAGGCGCCCGCCGCATCCGGCTGCAGTGCGGCCCGCTCGCCTTCTCGGCCTGAGAGATGGGCGAAGGGCCGGCGGTGCTGCTGCTGCACGGCTTTCCCGACACGCCGCACACGTTCGGCCACCAGCTGCCCGCGCTGGCGGCGGCCGGCTACCGCGCGGTGGCCGTCACGTCGCGCGGCCACGAGCCGTCTTCGATCCCTGCCGAGGGCAGCTACCGGCTGCGCGACCTGGCGCAGGACGTGCTCGACTGGCTGCAGGCACTGGGCGAGCCGCGGGCGCACTTCATCGGCCACGACTGGGGCGCGACGATCGGCTTCGCGGCGATGGCGCTGCAGCCCGCGGCCTTCCGCTCGTTCACGGCCATCGCCGTGCCCACGCCACGCCGCTTCGGCGAGGAGCTGCGGGCCGATACGGCGCAACTGCAGCGATCGGGCTACATCCTGTTCTTCCAGCAGGAAGGCGTCGCCGAGCGGGCCGTGGCCGCGGACGACTGGGCCTACCTCGAGCGGTTGTGGCGCGAGGGGTCCCCGGGCTGGGAGCCCGGCCCGGGCGCGCTGGCCGCGCTGCGGAGGCAGTTCGCGCGGCCCGGCGTGCTGCCCGCCACGCTCTCGTACTACCGCCAGGCGCTGGACACTGCAACGCCCGCCGCCCAGGCCGGCGCCGCGCTGCTGGCCGTGCCGACCCCGGTGCCCACCCTCGGCATCCACGGCGCGCGCGACGGCTGCATCGGCGCCGACGTGTTCGAGCGCTCGATGCGGGCTGCCGACTTCGCGGCCGGCCTGGCGCTGCTGCGCGTGGAGGGTACGGGGCACTTCGTGTACCAGGAGCAGCCGGATGCGGTGAACGAGCGGGTGATCGCGTTCCTGGTGCGCACGCGGGGTGAGGCGTCGCGCCGCGACCTGCGCAGGGCGCTCGGCACCGGGTCACGCGGGCAGCCTGCGACACGACGCCGGCATCGTCGAGCCGATCAACGCGACCGCCGCACGCGGCCCGAGGGCCGCAGGCGATCGACCCCGGGCTCTCCTTCGAGATGGTCGTTTCCGCTCGGGGCTGCGCGATGCATCGACCGCGAAGCGCCGAACTTCGCGCCGGTCCTGAGGTCGTCCAGCTCCAGCAACAGCCTCGTGCGGTCCGATCTCGCCACCTCGCGCCACGGGGTTGCGGTGATGGCGCTCTCGAGCGCCCAGAGCAGGTTCAGGCTGGGCCTCTGACCAGCGGCCTCGACCTTCATGAACGCCGCAGCGGCGCCGAGCCGGCGCAACGCGGCAACCGACCGGATGCCGCACACCCGCAACAGGGTCGCCGATTTCGGGCCGAGCCCCGGGCATGCCTCCAGGCCCTGCGGAACGCCCGGTCGGCGGCGTTCAGATGATCCTCTCGAAGTGGCCGGCATGAACGGATTCCGGGACGATGAGCGACATCACGCCAGCCAGCGCCGGGTCGCGCTGGCTGCGGTCCATGGCGGCGACGGCGTCGGCGCGACTGATCCACGCGACCAGGTCGGTCCAGCGGGCGTGCTGCGGGTCATGGTAGCTCTGCCTCGACTGGAAGCCTGACTGCGCGGCGAGCCAATCGCCGAGCGCCTTCATCGCCTCGACCTGCCGCGGCAGCGGCACGGTCGCGTCGAAGGCGAAGTGAACGATCTCGTAGCATGGGGCGATGGTGGCGAAGGGGGTCACGGGAATCTCCGGTGGTGTCACGGTGCCACCATCGTGCGATGAATTGGTGCCATTGCGTGGCACCATTCGACGATGAGCCTGTCTGCGAGCGATCGCGTCCTCGCCCTTCTGGGCGACGGGCAGGTCTGGACGGCACGGCGCCTGTCGGAGCAAGCCGGCCTGAGCCTGCGCACGGTTCGCCGCGCCGTGGCTGGCCTGAGGGAGGAAGGCGTCGTCATCGACACCGACGTCGGACGCGGCGGCGGCATGCGCCTGGGCGCGCGCAGTGCGCTGCCGCGGGTGCGGCTGTCCCACGCCGAAGCGCTGGACCTCGTGTTCGCGCTGGCGCTGGCCGAGTCCCTGCGTCTGCCGATGCTCGGCGCCGGCATCGCCGGGCTGCGGGCCAGGCTGTCGTCCACGTTTGCGCCCACCGATCGAGCGGCGGTGCAACGTCTGCGCAGGCGGATCCTCGTCGGCCTGCCGGCATCGGAGCCGATCCGCCGCTCCTGGAGCGAGCCCGCGGCCGGCCAGGCGCGGCTGCTGCAGGAGGCCTTCATGGCGTCGCGCGTCGTGCGATTCCGCTACCAGTCGCGGGAGCAACGGGTGTCCCGGCGGTGCGTGGAGCCGCAGTACCTGCTGCTCAATCACCCGGTCTGGTACCTGCTGGGCCTGGACCGCGACTCGGCCGCCGGGCGGACGTTCCGGCTCGACGGCATCGATCAGGTGCAGATGCTCGACGACGGCTTCGTCGCGGTGCCGCCCGGGGCGCTGGCGCCCGAGGTCAATGACTGGTTCCAGGCCGTGTAGACGCGTGGAAGCCGAGGGCCGGACATGAGTCGCGCCCGCACCAAACCTGGCTGGCGCTCGACGCTCCTTCAATCGATCTTGGCACCGCTGCGCTTGACCACCGGCGCCCAGCGCGCGCGCTCGGCCCTCATGAATCCGGCGAACGCCTCGATGCTGCCGCCGGCCACGTCCCAGCCCGCCGCCTCGGCCCGGGGCTTGAAGTCGGGCGCGGAAACGATCGCGTTGATCTCGCGGTTCAGGCGCTCCAACCACTCGCGCGGCGTACCCGCCGGCGCCACGAAGCCGTTCCACGCCAGGGCCTCGAAGCCGGCGAAGCCGCTCTCGGCCACGGTGGGCAGCTCGGACATGCCGGCCCAGCGCCCGCGGCCCGTGGTGGCCAGCGCGCGCAGCCGGCCCGCCTTGATCAGCGGCAGCAGCGCGGTGGGGTTGGCCATGATCGCGTCGACGTCGCCCGCGGCGGCGGCCTGCGCAGCAGGCGGCGCGCCGTTGTAGGGCACGTGGACGATGAACAGGCCAGCCTGCGCCTTGAGGAGTTCCATCGCCAGATGGGCGCTGCTGCCGTTGCCCGAGGAGGAGTAGTTCAACCTGCCCGGGCGCGCCCGCACGTGGTCGATGAACTCGCGGAAGCTGGCCAC
>Ga0068877_10002862_pt1 | contig 13846 bp, 14 predicted proteins | sample NOAtaG_FD_66437 | JGI IMG/M metagenome (GOLD analysis project Ga0068877, IMG submission 66437) | Freshwater lake microbial communities from Lake Erie, under a cyanobacterial bloom - NOAA_Erie_Diel6S_1000h metaG | ecosystem: Environmental > Aquatic > Freshwater > Lake | place: USA: Ohio, Lake... | reverse complement strand
GATTCATCAAGGAAAAGCCCTCGCGGGTAAGGCCAGTTATGGTGCCCCACAGCCCGCGGCAGTGCGATGCAAGGATACGCTCTTAAAAAACACGTTGGGTGCTCACATCGGCATTTATGCTAAAATATAGGACAAATTCATTTACATTTCACTCTTGGGTTACTTTTACTCATTTCTGAGTAACTCAGATAATTTTATTTTTTTAGAAGGTGGTTTTTTGTAAGATCTTTGTACTCGTTGGTGGGTGGGGCTATCGGAATAATGAGCGTTAGATTCATGGTCCCACAAGACAACTTTACCTAAATTTGTTTCTTCAAACGCATGAATCATCGTTGTTGCACTGCTTCCCTTGATTGCTACTGACATTTCAAAATTGTGAGCCTCGTGCTGCATATCGTTGACGGCTGATAGCCAATTAAAAGAGCCTTCGCATATTAAATTATCGTCAACAATCAAGCTCTTGGAATGAAAATTAAGACAAGTTAAAAATGAAAAATTATGGAAAAGCATTGAAAATTCATGCAAATGTTGAAATATTTTGATTTCTTCTGATTTTGAGCGATCATGGGGCCTTTCAAGGGTGATGATTTTGAAATCCACGTGTCGTTGCGAAAGATCTTCGAGCAATTCTTTAGTGATATATTCTTTAAGTTTTACATATCTTATAAACGGGGAAAATAATAAAATACGTTTTTTCGCATTTTGACACGCCTCATTTAAAAGCATATGATGCGCCTCGGGCGTTCTTAGGGGGTACAAACACTGCTCTTCACCCACCTGAGAAACAGCGGTTGAGAGGGCCGCTTTGTCTCTCTCACACGAGAGATCCGCAGATTTGTCTTTTTGCTTCAACCTCATATAGTATTGAATTGCTTTTTAAATATCACCTGTCAGGCCAGTAGATAGTTCACCCATAACAACAAGGGTGCCATTTGAGGCATCGTGCCACATGTCAGAAAGCCAATCATAGGATCCAATGGCGACGAACGCATCGTTTTTAATAAGAAATTTGGCATGGTTATTAATTTCTTCAAACTGAACACAAGCCGACCTAATTTTTTGAATATAGTCTTGATTTTTTTCTGTAAAATCGACTATGCGCTTAACATAAATATATAATTTGATGCCCCTTTTGGCAGCACTGAGCAGTTCGTCTCCTATATTACCCTCAAGGAGCTTTCTAGAGGAAAGGGTATAGCTTGAGATGGCCACGGTGTTTACTGCGGTTCTAAGCGTTTTTTTCAAAAAAAGATTGTGCTCAGTAAAGCTCTCGATCCGAGTCGATCTTAGGTAAGTTACTTCCCGCCCTTCTTGATCTGGGGAGGCCGTACAAGTAAAAAAAGCAGGAAAGTAAAAAGATAAGAAAAAATTTCAAAGTAAATAATCATAAAGGCAGCGTACTATTTATTTAATATCAAAATAATATATTTCAAGTTTACATTCGATAAATAATCGAAATTAGTAGTTCTTAATATTCAAATCACTTAAGGTGGAATATTCTTGAAATTTTTACTGAAACAGCGGCGCCGCATCCCAACATTTTACAATCGTAAAGAAACGCATGAATTATAAGAGTCCAGGGTTAGGAGAGGAAGGCCGCCCGAGCGCACCTTAATCATCGGTCATCGTGTCATTATTTAGGAAAAAATCAGATGGCCCTTAATGTTAATTTTTTAGTACTTTTTTTAAGGGACGACCCTTTGTAATCGCAAAACAGTGACAATCATGTTTATGTTGCATCAGACCTTTTTTTAATTGATAATTTTAGGGGATTAAAAAAAGAAAACAGGGAAATCAAACATGTTAAAAGCTGTACCACATCCAGGAAAAACCCTTTTAAAACCAGATGATCATGTCCTTATCATGATCGATCATCAATCGCAAATGGCTTTTGCCACAAAATCCATCGACGCCGTGAATCTGAGAAATAATGCGGGCCTTGTGGCTTCTGCCGCCAAAGAATTCAAAGTCTCTACGATTCTTACTACAGTTGCTGAAAAAACGTTCTCAGGCCCTATCTTTAATGAAATTAAAGAAGTATTTCCCAACCAAGAAATTATTGATCGCACAACAATGAATACCTGGGAAGATGGCCGCATTACTGACAGAGTCAATAAGTTCGCTAAAACAAAACTTGTATTTTGCGGTTTATGGACAAGTGTGTGTATCGTTGGGCCAACACTCTCGGCCATTGATCAAGGATTTGAGGTTTACTTTATTGCCGATGCCTGCGGAGATGTGTCCTTAGAGGCCCATGAAAGAGCGTGTGAACGCATGCTGCAAGTTGGATGCAGGCCTATGACAAGCCTACAGTATCTTCTAGAGCTCCAACGTGATTGGGCAAGATCAGAAACCTACAATGAAACAGTCTCAACCTCTGTAAAGTTTGGGGGTGCGTATGGGTTGGGTCTAATTTATGCCAAAACAATGTTTGGAGGTCACGAAGGAGCTTAAAGCAAAAAGATGCCGGCAGGGGGGTTGACCTTCCTGCCTTTTTCTTGAGTTTGTGAGGACTAGATGACTGTGGACTATGCGGACGCAATTTTTATCAATGGAAAGATCTCGACTTTAAGCGCCCGCTTGCCCGAGGTTACTGCATTGGCGATAAAGAATGGAAAGATCTTGGCCCTTGGGGAAGAGGCTGACATACAAAGACTGCGCGGTGAACGCACCATCTCGATAAATCTAAACAAGAGGCGCGTTATCCCTGGGCTAAACGATTCGCACACCCATTTGATCAGGGGCGGCTTGAACTACAACATGGAGCTCAGATGGGAAGGCGTCACTTCCCTTGCAGACGCTTTGTTGATGTTGAAGGCACAGGCAGAACGAACCCCAAATCCGCAATGGGTGCGTGTTGTGGGCGGGTGGAGTGAATTTCAATTTAAAGAACGGCGCATGCCAACCCTTCAGGAAATAAACGGCGTTTCGCCGACAACACCCGTTTTCATCTTGCACTTGTATGACCGGGCGCTTCTTAACGCCGCCGCTCTTCGCGCCGTGGGGATTACAAAAGATACGCAAGATATCCCAGGCGGGCGTATCGAGCGGGATACTCATGGCAATCCAACGGGCGCGCTGATTGCAGAGCCCAATGCTTTGATACTTTACTCTATGTTATCGAAAGGTCCCAAACTGTCCTTTAATGACCAGCTTAACTCCACACGCTATTTTATGCGAGAGCTAAACCGCTTGGGGATTACAAGCGTTATTGACGCAGGTGGCGGTTTTCAAAACTACCCAGAAGATTATGCAGTGATCGAGTATCTTCATACTCATGATCAATTAAGCGTCAGGATTGCCTATAACCTCTTCACCCAAAATAAGGGTCATGAATTAAATGATTTTATGTCGTGGTCAAAAATAAAAAAACCCTACGCGGGCGACAACTTTTACAGACACAACGGCGCTGGCGAAATGCTTGTATTTTCCGCTGCAGACTTCGAGGACTTTTTACAGCCCCGGCCTGATCTCAGCATGGAAATGGAAAAAGATCTATTTGCCGTTGTCAGGTTTCTTGCTGAGAATAAGTGGCCCTTTAGACTGCACGCCACCTATGATGAAACAATCGACCGGGCACTGGATGTTTTTGAAAAAATTAACCATGATATCCCTCTTGAGGGCCTTAGGTGGTTTTTTGACCACGCCGAAACTGTTTCACATAGGTCTTTAGACCGTATAAAAAAACTGGGGGGAGGAATCGCCATTCAGCATAGAATGGCCTTTCAAGGAGAGTACTTTGTTGATCGCTACGGCAAAGAAAAAGCGTCACACTCACCCCCCTTACGACAAATGATCGAGCGGGGGATTCCCGTTGGCGCAGGCACCGATGCCACAAGGGTGGCAAGCTACAACCCCTTTATCTGCTTATATTGGTTAACGACTGGTAAGACAGTGGGAGGGTTGCCTCTATACAACGAGGATAATATCCTGACCCGTGAAGAAGCGCTGCGCTTGTGGACCCAGGGAAGTGCTTACAAATCCAAAGAAGAGGATGTGAAGGGGATTCTTGATGTCGGACAATATGCTGATTTTGCTGTTCTAAACAAAGACTATATGACGATTCTAGATGAAGAAGTCAAAGACCTTTTTTCTGTCATGACGGTTGTTGGTGGAAAAATCGTGTACGGCGACGATGAATTTCTTCCCCATAATCCATCCCTTCCACCTGTTTCTCCAAGCTGGTCACCCACAGGATACTCTTTTGCTGGTTTCAAAGGCAGCGAGGCGGCGCGCGGTCCTGTCACTCATAGCCCCGTGAGCCATAGTTCTGGAAAGTGCTCGCACGGAACTCTTCAAGCTTTGAATGGTCACTCTGATAAACTAAGTCAGTGGCTTGGTCTTGGTCAAAACCCCCAAAAAAGGTGTTTCCAAAATCCTTGGACACTGGGGTGTGGCTGCTTTGTTTATTGATGAACTGAGTGAGTGTAAATCATTAGGGAAGAGAAGGAGCCCATGCAAAGACTAACCATTCTTTTCCTCACAGCCATTGGTGGGTTTGTGGATACGGCGACATTTGTAAGCGCTAAAGGCCTTTTTGCTGCCCATGTTACAGGCAACTTTGTTGTGTTTGGCGCGGCACTTGCAAAAGGTGTGACCCCCGAAGATTACGTAAAACTCATCGCGTTTCCTCTTTTTGTTTTATCTGTCTCCTTGGGTGTTATTACGTATTCATTTATTCAAAGGTATTTTGTTGTCTTACTTTTAGAGTGTGTGTTTATAGGAGCGGTCTGCGTTGCTTCTTATTTCTTTCCACATATGGTCAATGAGACCGTTTTAGTGATGGCCCTCGTTGCGGCCATGGGGGTTCAAAACTCTTTACACAGGCATGCCCCTGGCCCCATGACGACCGTCATGACCGGAACTGTGATGAACTGGGCCGCACAGGCAACAGAAAGAATCTTTTCACTTGAGACAGGCCCCTCAGAAAAAAAGACAACGCCTTCCATGACAGGAACCATGATGATTTTTTTTGTGTCAGGATGCGTTGCCTCGGGCTTCCTCACATACATGTTCAACCTTAAAAGCCTCATATTTCCCGCCATAATTTTGGTTTTTTTAGTTTTTTATGAGCTCTTAAAAAAGGATAAAACTCAGCAAAGCATTTAAATAATACATGATTAATAAATAGCAGGTGAGTAAATGAAAAAATCCCTCTTCGGAATGGTCTTAGGTTTTTTAATTGGTGTGTTTTGTTGTGTCTTGAATATCCCCCTTCCTGCGCCCCCTTTGATAACAGGTGCCCTTTTGGTCCTTTCCATGACTGTGGGATACTTGATTGGGGGCGCCCTTTCAAATAAAAAAAGTAACACAACCGAGCACCTTTGTGCGGGCCCTACGGGAAAAGGCCTCCATGATAAAAATCAAGGAGACTCTTGATGGAATCTATCATTATCGGCGTAGTTCTGGGTCTCGCTATTGGGTTTTGCTGTCGGTGGTTTGACATTCCTTTGCCCTCGCCTCCCAATCTTGTGGGTGCGCTCATCGTTGTATCCATGACTCTGGGCTTTGTGGGGACCCAATCATTGATGAAAAAATATCACCCAAAAGCAGATGAGGTTGAGGCCCATGAGTAATGGCAAAACCCTTGATTCTACGATCATGATATTTGGCCGCGTCTTTTTAATGTCCATGTTTTTAGAAAGTGCTGTGGACAAGCTCATGCGGTGGTCCTACTTTCTTGATGAGATACAGCGCATGGGCATTCCCTTTGGGAAGTTTTCTCTTATGGCTGCCTTATGTGTGGAGATATTGGGCGCTTTTGCGCTGATAACAGGGATCGGAATGTCCTTGGGATGTCTTTTTCTTGCGCTTTATACGCTTTGTGTCACGTTCTTTTATTTTGATTTTTGGCATTTATCAGGCATGGAAGCTATTGGAGCACGAAAAGAGTTCTTTTAGAATTTTGCCGTTGTGGGGGGTCTCATGTTACTCATCCGCGTGACAGACATAAAGAACCTCATTCTTTTCAACAAGCAGCAACCTCGTTCTTTGGGCGGCTCATGAAAAATCTACGCCGTTATACGTGGGCGATGATATCCTTGGTTGGCCTCCCTCTCTTTGGGTATCATGAATCTTTGGCAGCCAAAAGACCTGCTCTTACCGCTAGTCCACGTTTTGAAGAAAACTATTCTTTTCTCAGATCACCTCACACCGATCAAGACTTTTTTGACCCTATCAAGTATGTCTCATTTGGTCCTGATCCAATGCCATACCTCTCCTTTGGAGGTGAGGTAAGAGAGCGATATGAAGCCTTTATAAAAAATCCCCTTTTTGGTATTAGGCCTAGTTTGCGGCTGGGGGCAGGAATTAGGGTTTTACATTTTTTTATCTGCTCTTATATGTGCCTCACCACGTATAATGTCCTGTAAGGATAATATGCTCCCATCCCAGTGGTGATAAGTGAGATAATTTTTCTGATGGAATATGGTTACCCTTTTTCTGCATATCAGAAACGATACGTCCGAGATGTTTTGTATTCCAGTAGATGATTATGGCTGTTAGTAAGTTAAGATGCATCATGCGTAGATGCTGATTCTCAGATGTACGATCTGTGATTTCTCCTCTACGGTTAAAGCTGAGGGCACGTTTAAGGCTATGCTGGGCTTCTCCTTTATTAAGTCCCATTTGAGCGCGACGTTGCATTTCGGGTGAACTGATCCAGGTTAGAATGAAGATGGTTCGCTCAATGCGTCCTATTTCACGTAATGCAAGTGCCAGCTCGTTTTGTCGGGAAAAGGAGGCCAGCTGACGAAGTATATCACTGGGAATAACCCGGTGCGTGATGATGCTGGCGATCAGTCGGATAATATCTGGCCATTGGCTTTCTATACGTGAGAGACTAGCTTTAACCTTAACAAGTTCCCTCATGACTTTTGATAAGGTGAGCCCTTCCATACCATATAAATTCAGCGAGGATAAGTTACGCAAACGCGGAGCAAACTGATAGCCTAGAAGGGAGCACATGGCAAAGACATGGTCAGTGAACCCACCAGTATCTGCATAGTGTTCTTTAATTCGTTTTCCTGCCTCATTCATTGTCAGGCCATCAAGAATATAGGGAGCTTCATTGGCAGTTGCAGGAATCAGTTTCACGGCATAGGGTCCATATTGATCAGACAAATGCGTATAGGCTTTGACCCCAGGGGTTATACCATATTTTGCATTAACCAAATTCATTGCTTCTCCGCTTCCGCTAGAGGGAAAGAACTGTCCATCAGATGATGAGGTCAAGCCCTGGCCCCAGACAGCACTTAGGGGTAGTTTACGATGTTTATCTATAACAACAGATAGAGCATCGGCTATAGATTCACTCGTCACATGCCAGTTAGCGATGCGTATCAATGGCCAGAATGATGCATGAGAACTGCTACAGAGAGCCATTTTCTTTAGCCCCATATTAATACCGCCGGCTAGAATGACATTGAGCAGCCCTATTTTATCAGGGCATGGAGATCCCGTGTGGATATGGGTAAAACTATCTGTAAAAGCAGTCTCTTCTGCCACCTCTTGCAGAATATCAGTCACGGAGATCTGGGGCATATCTTTATAGATATCTAAAATCAATTTATCTGCACCTTCTGGTTCTTCAGGAGAGTCAAGTCTGTTCATGTATATTTTTCCCTTTTCAATGCAGCTATTGGGAAGCGTGTTTTGCCTTATCATCTGTGCAACCTGTTTGAGGCGCTGCTCGAGCAATGATTTGCGGCTTTCTATCCATTCAGTTGCTTGCAATGGTATGGGAAGAGAGAGAGTTTGTTCTGCTTGTTTCACACACAGTAACTGCTGCTTGGTATCTCGATATGCCCGGGAATCAACCACCCAGATATCCCGAGAACGCAGACAGTCACGAATCGCAAATAAGACAGCTGTCTCCCAAAGTTTCCGTTCTGGAGAACGACCTAGCCGGCCCTTCCATTTCGAATTTACAAAATCAATAGGAAGGTCTATTCCCTGATGAGTTTCTGAACAATTCAGATCTTTTAGCAAGTCTATGGCCTTAAGCAAAGGTTCAGAAGATTGGTTACCTTTAAAGCTGATTCTTTTAAGCATACGCTGTGTGTATCGCCGGAATTTCCCGAAACCTGATAAAACATATTCCAATGGGTCACAATTCAGTTTTTTGGTGAGAACGTGTGCGCTGAACATCAGCTTTTCTAACGCTTCAGTATTTTGGATTACATCAATAACGGCTGCATTATCAGTATGAGCTTTGAGAAGCTTCTGACTCAGGTCAGCGAAAGAGCATAGGGTTTCATGGATCAATTTCTTCTGATCGGCCAGTTGTTCATCACGCATGCGCTTACATGAGCTGTAGAGTTTTCCAACAATTCGGTCATGTGTCTCCAGAATAGCATCGGTAATGATCGCTCTCCACTCAATGGTGCAGACACTCAGAATGGCTAAACGTCTCTTTTCATTGATATCGCGTAGCCCATCGGCGTAATATGCTTCCCCTTGTTGGCGGAGACAGATGATTCTGTGTATAGGAATTCTATCCAATATGGATTCTGGTATATTCAGCATTTGTAAATATTCCAGCTTATCCAGAAGACGATTCATGTCTGCTGAGTTATGTCCAACTTCAAACCGCTTCAACCAACCATGAATCGTCAAACGGCCATCAACAGTATCTGAAAGTAGCTTCTCTAGCTTACCCTTCATTTCTGCGTCTAAACGTGAAGTAATAATCTCGACAACCTCACGCTCAGCAGCAACGCGAGCATCGGCACATAACCTTTCAATAACTGTTATGCCGGGAAGGATTATTTTACAGTTACGGCACTCTTGAACAAATAGATCAGCAAGCTCAAATCCATTGCGTGTCTCAATGGCAGTATGCTTTAACCATGAAATGAATTCAGGTTCACACGTATGAAATAGCCTAAAATTGTAAAATTTTTGTAGTATTTTTAAGTGCTCATAACGTGTGACTGCCTTGTATGTAAAATCAGATATTTCTTTTTCAGTTAATCCAATCTGGGCCCCAACAAATGATAGAAAATCATGAGGCAAAATGTCATTCGAACTCAAGTATCGACCTGGATATCTCAATGCACATAGCTGAATCGCAAAACCAAGACGATTATTAATGCCATATCTTGGTTTAATGATGGCAAGATCTTCATCGCTCAATACATAGTATCTTAGCATAAAATAATTATCTGTTGACAATGATAGAAGATTATCTCGTTGCTTTTCAGTGAGAATAATACGTCTTGGCATTGAATTCCTTTCTGTAGTCCAATTTCTTTAGGGTACACCCTAAGAACATAAGATAAAAAAACATCGAAAAGAAATTTAACACAACTTAAAATACACTTTTCTTTTAACATGATTTATAATGCACGGTATGAAGCGAATTTATGGATATTTACGAGCCAGCACAAAAGAGCAGGATGCAAGTCGTGCAAGACAGGCTTTGGAAGACTTTGCTAAAAATGCCTTTCAAACTGTCAGCGGTTGGTTTGTTGAAAACGAGAGTGGAGCAACTCTTAAACGACCAGAGTTGTTCAGGCTTCTAGAGATAGCCCAACAAGGCGATATATTGCTAGTTGAACAAGTTGATCGTATCAGTCGTCTCAATACCCAGGATTGGGAGCAGCTAAAGTCGCAAATCAAGAGTAAAGGGATAACCATTGTATCTCTTGATATTACTACCTCTCACCAATTCATAAGCACAAAATCGGATGATTTTACTTATCGAATGCTGGCAGCTATAAATAGTATGATGCTGGATATGTTGGCAGCTGTTGCAAGAAAAGATTATGAAGACAGGAGACGTCGTCAATCACAAGGGATCGCAAAAGCGAAAAGGGAAGGGAAATATAGAGGAAGACCCATAAATCAAACCTTAAGACGCAATATCAAAGCGTTAATTAACGATGGTTGTAGTATTAGTGAAATCGTCGACACTATCAGGTGTTCCAACAAAACAGTCATTAGTGTGAGAAAGGAGCTTGCCGCATTTCCTAAAAAAAATGTAAAACCCTAATTCCTGCCCCCAGCCGCAAACTAGGCCAATATGCTCTTGTCGATCGCTCAGGGAAAAAAGATATCTCGCAACTCCGAAGCCTTCAAGATTGGTTTTTAAAGTTTGAACTTCGCACAATTCCTGGTGTTGCTGAAGTAGCAACCATTGGCGGCATGGTGAAAGAATATCAAATTATTCTCAATCCCTATACTATTCGGGCTTTAGGCTTATCCATTAATGAGCTCGTGGAGAAGGTTAAAGGAGCCAATATGACGGGCGGAGGGTCTGTTCTTGAATTGGCGGAATCAGAATATATTTTACGTACAGATGGATTCATACGTTCCTTGGCAGATGTTGAGCAAGTCCCTGTGGGTCTTAGTAAAAATGGCACTCCCGTTCTTCTGAAAGATATCGCCACGGTTCAACTCGGCCCTCAACAAAGAAGAGGGATTGCGGAATTGAATGGACAAGGTGAGGTGGTAGGCGGCATTATTGTCATGCGCTCTGGCAAGAATGCACTTGAGACGATCCAAGCCGTCAAAAATAAGCTAAATGATTTAAAGAAGGGTCTGCCGGAGGGTGTTGAGATTATTACCACCTATGACCGTTCGGGCGTCATAGAGCGATCTATCAAAAATCTATTCCAAAAGCTCTTTGAAGAATGTTTAATTGTAGCCCTGGTATGTCTAGCTTTCTTACTTCATTTACGCTCTGCCTTTGTGGTGATCCTCACCCTTCCTTTAGGCATTCTAACGGCTTTTATTGTGATGTATTACCAAGGGATTACCGCCAATATTATGTCATTAGGTGGCATTGCTATTGCGATTGGTGCCATGGTTGATGTGGCTATTGTCATGGTTGAGAATATCCATAAACATCTTGAGTCCTGGCACCATAAAAACCCCAAAAAGAAACTAACATCAGCTAATCATTTAAACATTGTCCGTGAAGCAGCAATTCAAGTGGGGTCCCCTCTTTTCTTTAGCTTGCTTATTATTACCATTAGCTTTTTGCCTATTTTTGCGCTTCAAGGACAAGAAGGTCTTTTGTTTTCTCCTTTGGCCTTTACCAAAACCTATGCCATGGCAGCAGCAGCGGGATTATCCATCACACTTGTTCCCGCCTTAATTGTTTTTCTGATTAAAGGAGACCTTCCTTCTGAAGAAAAGAACCCACTCAATCGCTATCTCATAAGCTTCTATCACAAAGCTATCCAGCCTGTGCTTGAATTCCCAAAAACAACATTGGTAACAGCGCTTATTCTCTTATGCATGACATTTTACCCCCTTGTCAAAATTGGTTCTGAGTTTATGCCTCCTTTACAAGAAGGTGATCTATTGTATATGCCGAGCACATTCCCCAGCATTTCCATTGGGAAAGCAAGCCAATTGTTGCAACAAACCGATAAAATGATTGCCAAAGTTCCCGAGGTTAAGAGCGTTTTTGGAAAAATGGGACGAGCCGAAACTTCAACCGACCCAGCCCCTCTTGAAATGCTCGAAACAACCATACAACTGAAAGACCCCTCTGAATGGCGATCGGGCATGACACTGGACAAGTTGATTGCTGAGCTAGATGAGAAGGTAAAAGTTCCAGGATTGGTAAACTTGTGGGTACAACCCATCCGTAATCGCATTGAAATGCTCTCCACAGGTATAAAAGGAGCATTGGGACTTAAAATCACAGGTCAAGAACTAAAAACTATTAATTCTATCAGTCAGGAGATAGAAAGCCTTTTGCGGACGTTGCCTAGTACAAGCTCGGTTTATGCTGAGCGCCTTCAAGGGGGGCGTTATATTGATATTTCTATAAAGCGGGCACAAGCCGCACGCTATGGGTTAAATGTTAGCGACATCCAAGATGTGATTAACGTCGCAATTGGGGGTGAAACCATAACAGAAAGTGTTGAAGGTGTGGAACGGTATCCGATTAATCTTCGCTACCCTTTAGATTGGCGAGATTCTATCGAGAAAATTCGGCAGTTCCCTATATTAACACCCACCAAAGCACTTATCCCATTGGAGGCTGTTACTAACATCCGACTTGTTGATGGCCCAACCATGTTGCGCCTTGAAAATGCCCGCCCTAGCGGGTGGGTTTATATTGATGTTCAAAACCAGGACATTGGTTCTTATATTCGGGAGGCGCAAGGTTTTCTTCACACTCATTTAAAGTTGCCGACTGGTTATTCTTTAACCTGGGCTGGGCAATATGAATCCATGCAACGGGCCAACCAGCGTATGCTGATGATTGTGCCACTGACTCTTTTGAGCATTCTCTTTCTCCTCTATGCGATTTTCCGTCGGTGGGTTGAGCCGCTGCTGATCATGATCACTCTGCCTTTCGCCGTTATTGGAGGATTTTGGTTCGTTTATTTGCTTGGGTATCACTTATCTGTGGCAGTTGACGTTGGGTTCATTGCCCTCTCAGGTATAGCCGCTGAATTTGGTGTGGTACTCCTTATTTACCTTAATATGGCAATTAAGCACTATGAAGAGCAAGGAAAGCTAAAGTCAGATAAAGACTTAAAACACGCCATCATTGAAGGTGCCGTGATGCGCGTGCGGCCAAAATCCATGACCGTTGCTATTATTCTTGCAGGATTGTTCCCCATCATGATTGGCTATGGCACGGGGTCTGACGTCATGAAAAGAATTGCCGCCCCTATGCTTGGCGGTATGATTACGGCTCCGCTCTTTTCTATGTTTGTGGTTCCTGCTGTTTATTTGATCTGGCAAAGATGGAAGAGAGGATTTTAACAATAAAGTGTTTTGGCCATTTTCATTCCAAAATGTACGCTAAGGGATAATTCGACCTACCGCACAAGACCCTTGTTCAACACATATTCACCGTAAAGAACTATGTTGTCTCAACCAACTGGACTTATATGAGGAATCATTTCTAAACATAATGGATCGAGTTCATGCTCTTTTTCCTCAATGACCCTCTTAATTTCTTTGGCTTGCCAATAAATAATACAGGGCATAATAAGCGTTAAACAACTGCAAGTATTTTTCTGCTCATAGAAATCACGTGCATTTATTTTACCACTTTTTCCATAAGCCACATGCCGAGCAAGCTGGTGAATTTGTTCCCCTTTGAGCAAACCTCGGCGTTGGCGTTTGCGAAAGTTTGGGCCCTACTAGAGCGTTAGAGGATTGATCAAGGGGGACGCTGTCTTCAAGAAACATACTCCCTAACACTTCAAGGCAAGAGTCTTAATACAAATTTAATAATGCTTAGATAAAATAAAAGTGTATTATTATAAAATATCTTTCAATGGAGCTTAAAATGAATCTCACCCTCAAAGCAATTACTTTTGGACTCGCGTTATCTCTATCACCGCTATATGCACATGCTGATAATTCCCAAGATTCCCAAAAAGAAAAGCAGGTATCCGACGATAAAAAGACCTCTGAACAAACAGGTAAAGAAGAGCATCAACACTCTATTAACCATGAGGGCAGAGAACCAGGCGCAAAAGGAAAGTACTAACCCCAACATCATCCCCTTCTAAAAAGAAGGGGATCTTTCAGTTATGAGACAGTACTTGTATTATTTAAGAATGATTCTTGTTTTAAAAGAGAAACTGTGCAAAATACCAATTACCGCTTTTATGCATTATTAATCCTACTTACATTAATCCAAATATACTTTTTCTTCTACATAGGATTAGATAGGGACTATCTTTCCTCATAGAAATCAATTTTTATAAGAAAAGCAAGGCATAGTGCGGATCTCAGTTAGGGCGTCAAAATTTTCGCGGCGATGGGCAAAAAACCCCAAGAAACGCCTTGCCCCCTTTTCGAATGGCGCCCGCCCCACCAACAAACAAAAGTGCCCCATCGATCCCATTGCCGACCGCCTGGCCAG
>Ga0068877_10002861_pt1 | contig 13847 bp, 13 predicted proteins | sample NOAtaG_FD_66437 | JGI IMG/M metagenome (GOLD analysis project Ga0068877, IMG submission 66437) | Freshwater lake microbial communities from Lake Erie, under a cyanobacterial bloom - NOAA_Erie_Diel6S_1000h metaG | ecosystem: Environmental > Aquatic > Freshwater > Lake | place: USA: Ohio, Lake... | reverse complement strand
GGCGGCCAGCAGCCGGTGCTCCGATCGGGGCGGGCCGACCAGCTGCAGCCCGATCGGCAGCCCTGCCGCGGTGAGGCCGCAGGGTAGCACCAGCGCCGGACAGGCGGTGACGGTGATCGCGTAGGTGGGGATCATCCAGTGGTAGTAGCTGTCGAAGGCGAACGTGCCCAGCCGGTCGAGCCGGGTCAGGTCCGCCGGGAACGGCGGCACCAGCGTGGCGGGGCACAGCAGCAGGTCGTGATCGTCGAAGAACGCCAGCACGCGTCGTGCGAGTTCGGCCTGCGCGATCTCCGCGTCGACCACCTCCCGCACCGATCGCGCGAGGCCCTGCTCGACGTTCCAGACGACCGGCGCGGTCATGCGATCGCGCGCCCGGTCGAGCGTGTCGGCGAGGCGCCCCACGTAGATGTGGCTGCGCAGCACGGAGAACACGGCGTGTGCGTCGGAGAGGTCCGGACAGGCTTCCTCGACCCGCACGGCGGGCGATTCGAGCATGCCGGCAGCGGTGCGCACTGCCCGGGCGATCTCGGGGTCGATCGCGGGGAAGATGCCCAGGTCGGGGCTGAAGGCGATGCGGGTCGGCAGGCGGGGACTGGCCGCCGCGGCGCTGTAGGGCTGCGCGGGCGCGGGCCGGGACAGCGGATCGCCCGGGTGCTCGCCCGCCTCGCAGTCGAGCATCAGCGCGAGATCGGCCACGGTGCGCGCCATCGGCCCCTCCACCGAAAGCGGCGAGTACGGCTGGCGCTGCAGCCGCGCGACCGTGCCCGGGGTGGGGCGCAGGCCCACGGTGCCGCAGAAGGCCGACGGGATGCGGATGCTGCCGGCGAAGTCGTTGCCGGTGGCGAGCCATACCTCCCCGGCGGCCAGCGCCGAGGCGGACCCGCCGGATGATCCGCCGCAGGTGAGCCGGGTGTCCCACGGATTGGTGGTGGTGCCGAAGACGTCGTTCGAGGTGGTGCCGCCGGCGGCGAACTCGGGCAGGTTGGACTTGGCCACGACGATCGCCCCGGCCGACTCCAGGCGGTCGACGATCAGGTCGTTGCGAGTGGAGATGCGATCGGCGTACACCCGCGAGCCCATCGTGCACCGCACGCCGGCGACTTCGTTGTTGTCCTTGACCGCCACGGGCAGGCCGTGCAGCCAGTGATCCGGGCGCTGCGCGGAACCGCGGGTGTTCATCAGCCGGCGCGCGTGGTCCCGGGCCCGGTCCGCGCAGACGGTGGGCAGGGCATTGAGGGCTTTGTCGACGGCCGCGATGCGCGCGAGGGAAGCCTCCACCGCCTCCAGCGGCGATACCTTCCCGCGCCGCAGGAGATCGACGACGGCGCAGGCGGACAGGCGGGTCAGGTCGGTCATCGGTCGAAAGGGCAGCGGGACGGGTGGGGTGCGGCGAGTCGCGAACGGACGGGCGGAGCGTCGACGGCGCGCGGGCTTGCGCGGGGCCCCGATTGTCGCACCCCCGCCGCTTCCCGCGCAGCGGTCGTCGCGCTGGCGGACGACGCGGCAGGGTCCAGACGGTATACTCCGAAGCTGACTCGCAAGCCCCGGCACCGACGCCCCGGCATCGCGGGCCGCCCCTGGCGGCCCGGGCGCCGCGGCCCGCCGCAGCTTCCCCCGCCGGCGATCCGGGCCGGCCAGGGTCACGCCATGGAGAACGGTTCGATGAGCACCCAGCACGAGCAGGACGGACACGAAGGGCTGATCCGCACGCCCAAGCAGCTGATCATTGTCGTAGTCCTTTCATTCGTGATCCCGATCGTCGCGATCGTGATGCTCGCGAAGTTCGTCACCGGCACGAAGAACGTCGAACCGGTGGGCAGCAGCGTTCGCGAGGCGGCCTCCGTCGCCGATCGCCTGCGTCCGGTGGGCACGCTCTGGGTGGCGGGCGATCCCGCCCCCGCGGGTGCCGTGCCGGCGGCTGCGGCCGGCCCGAAGGTGGAGAAGAGCGGCGAAGAGGTCTACAAGGCGGTGTGCGCGGGTTGCCACACCAGCGGAGCGCTCAACGCGCCGAAGCTGGGCGACAACGCCGCGTGGGCCAAGCTGATCCCGGAGGGGCTCGACGGCCTGACCCGGACGGCCATCGCAGGGGTTCGCCAGATGCCCGCGCGCGGCGGCAACCCGTCGCTGACCGATCTCGAGGTCAAGCGGGCGGTGGCCTACCTGGCCAATGCTTCGGGCGCGAAGTTCAAGGAGCCGCCGGTGCCGGCAGCCACCGCCCCGGCTGCCGCCGCGGCTGCCCCGGCCTCGGCCCCGGCCGCCGCGGCGGCAGCGGGAGCGCCGCCCGACGGCGTGGCGGTCTACAAGCAGGCCTGCGCCGCGTGTCATGCGGTGGGGGCGGCCGGCGCTCCGAAGAGCGGCGATAAGGCCGCATGGGCCCCGCGCATCCGCAAGGGCGAGGACGCGCTGGTGGCCTCGGTGGTCAAGGGGCTGGGCGTGATGCCTCCGCGAGGGGGCAACCCGTCGCTCACCGACGCGCAGATCCGCGCCGCGGTGCGCTACCAGATCGAGACGAATCGCTGATCGAACCGCAACCCCGACCGGAACGATCCCCCCGCTGCGCAACCGCTCGCCAGGCGCGCGGGCCCTGCCCGGAAGGGGCCGCGACCGGAACGGTCGAGGTCGATCGCATGCGGCGTGAACACCCCTGTCCGGCGGACGGCCAGGGGCGGTCGCCCGCCCAGCGGGGCCACCCGGCGTCGCGATCGCGCCGCCGCTGAAACCGCGCAGGCGGTACGGTGGCGGCGGGCAGGGTCGCGCGAGTCGCCCCTGCCGGAGGTCGAGTCGATTGCGCCCGGTGTGCGGCGGGCGCCCGGGGGTTCTCCATGCCGCGGTGCGGTCCTGCCGGTCGCGCGGGACGCGGCCTGCGGCTCATCGATCCGGGACCAGCACCCGACCGATGCGCTCCTGTGCCTGCGCCGCCACCTCGCGCCGATGCTGTCCGGTCACGTCGAAGGCGGACAGGAATTCCACCCGTACCCGCAGCCCGGACATGCCGGCGATCCGCCACATCGAAGCCACGAGCGACAGGTCGTCGATGTACGCGGGGACATCCGTGCGCTCGCCGTTGCGATCGAGATAGCGGATGGCGACCGGATGGACGCGCGCCTGGGCCGAGACCGCTGGCTGGAACAGCGAGGCGTGAAACGGCAGCAGCACGCTGCCGTCGGTGGTGGTGCCCTCGGGAAACACCGCGATGCGCTCGCCGCTGACCGCCATGCGCGCGACGATGCGATCGTTCACCCGGCGGGTATCCGCGCGACGCGAGCGCTCGATGAACAGCGTGCCCACTCGCGCGGCCAGCCACCCGAAGACCGGCCAGGCACGGATCTCCGCCTTCGCCACGAACAGTGTCGGGCAGACCGCGTTGATCGCCCAGATATCGAGCCACGAGACGTGGTTGGCCACGATGAAAACCGGCGTCGAATCGTCGGGAAGGGGTCCCTCGTGCTCCAGTTCGAGGCCCAGGATGTCGAGCAGCCTGCCGCACCAGCGCTGCATGTGGCGGTTTCGTCGCCGGACGTCGTCGCGGCGAAGCCTGAACATCGCGATCAGCACGCCCTGCAGCAGCAGCAGCGTGGCACGCGCGAGCTTGAGCGCACGCAGCAGCGGGCCGAAGCTGTTGGCGCCGGCATTGGCCGGCTCGGACTCGCGAGCCGCCGCCGCGAGGGTCGTCGCCGCGGATGGGTCGGGAGCGGATCGGGTTGCGGGGTCCAAGCGATCGGGGGAGGCCGTCGCCCGTGACTAGGATGCTCAGGCGGCGGCGTCGAGGGGCTTGAGGAAGTGGTGAGCGTAGCGCGAGGCGATGCGCGAGACCGGCAGCAGCAGGAGGAGGTCGGCGCAACCGAACGCGGGATCCCACGCCGGTTCCCCGCAGACCCATGCCCCGAGCCGCTGGTAGCCCTTGAGCAGCGGCGGCATCGCCACGCGCACGCGCGTGTCGTCGGCTCCGGCCGGAGGGGCCGACCCGGGGAGCCGCACCCGGGGGCTTACCCGCCACTGCTCCGGCGCGAGCGCCGTCCGGCATAGTTCACCATAGATACGGTGCGCCTGCACGCCGCCGTCGGTCATCGCGATGCTCGCGCATCCCATCAGGTAATCCACCCCGGATTCGAGCACGTGGCGGGCAAGGCCCGACCAGAGCCGCGCGATGGTGGCGCCCGTCCGGTAGTCCGGGTGCACGCAGGAGCGACCGACCTCGAGGGTCCGATCGCGCAGGGGCGCGAGCGCCGTGAGGTCGAACTCGCCCTCGGAGTAGAAGCGCCCGAGCGCGCGCGCGCGTGCGGGCGGGAGCATCCGGTACGTCCCGACGACCTCTCCGCTCGAGGTGTCGAGTGCGATCAGGTGATCGCAGTGCGCATCGAACTCGTCCCGATCCAGCCCGCGCTCCGCGCCCTGGAGTCGCGCACCCTGCTCGAGTCCGAACACCCGGTAGCGCAGCCGCTGGGCGGCCAGGACCTCGCCCGGATGGCTCGCCAGTCGGACCTCCAGGGGGGACGTGGCGGGTGACTCGACCCGCGCGGGAAGATCCTGCATGGACGCCTCCGGTGTGTGCCGATGGCGCGAAGGTTAGAAGCGTCATGCGACGCGCGCGTGACGCGACGATGACGAATCGGCGTCAACGCACGGGCCCGAGGACGCGCGCGCGCCCCGCCGGCCGGGCGGGAGCCCTGGGGGCCGGAGCCGGACGCCGGATCGGTCCGCCGGTCGGAGGCCGCGCGCGGACGAATCCGGGCGAGGTCAGCGCGCGATCTCGGTGATCCGGACCTGCACGTCGCGGCTGCCGACGCTCACGCCTTCGACCTGCCCGGAGAGATCGCCCGGCTGGGGCGTGGCCTGCCCGCTGCGCGAGATGCGGGCGCCGACCGTGACGCTGCGATGAGCCGAGAGGTTCATGCCCGGCGCCATGGCCATCGAGTCATCGAGCGTGAACCGGATCGGCAACTCCGAGGCGCGGAAGCGCGCGACGGCCAGCGGCAGCGGCGGCCCCTCGCTCGCCCGCGCGAAGACGAACACGACATCCTGCGGCTGCACGCGCGCGGCCAGCGCGGGCGCGAGGCTGACCTCGCCGGAGAGCGAGGAGGCCCGGGTCGCAGCGGGTGCGGCGCGCGTGCCGGCGGGCGCGTCGGGAAGCTTCACGCCTTCGGCGGCGGCGGCGGCGCGCACGCGGCCCATCGCCTCGGCGACCGCGGCGCTGGCTCGCGGGTCGTCGGCGACGGCAGCGGCCAGTCGCTGCCAGCGGGCCAGCGCCTCGGGCCAGCGCCGCGCCTCCTGGGACGCGGTGGCCGACAGCGCCAGCGCGGTGGTGTTCTTCGGGTCGATGGCCAGCGCCTTCTCGACCAGCGCCATCGGCTCGCCTTCGAGTCGACCCTGCTGCGTGGCCAGCGCATCGGCCTGGCCGGCGAGCAGATCGGCGTCGTTCGGCTTCAGGGCGACGGCGCGTGCATAGGCCTGCACCGACTGCGAGGCGCGCCCGGTCACGAGGTAGGACCGGGCGAGCATCGCCCAGCCCTCGGCGTCCCCGGGCTCGCGCTGCAGGCGCGCGGCGAGTTGCTCGATCATCCGCTCGAACTGCGCCTGGGGCGGGGCCATCGCCATCGGCGAGCCGATCGCGAGGTAGGTGGCAACGGCCGCCACCGGCAGCAGCACGAGCGAAGCAGGCAACAGCCAGCGGCCGCGCCTGCGGCCCTCCGCAGGAGAGGCATCGGCCGGCAGTTCGGCCAGCGCGCGCCGGTCGAGTTCGGCGACCGCGATCGCGTGCTGCTCCTCGGACAGCGTGCCCTCGGACCGTTCACGCTCGAGTTCCGCGCGCTGCTCGCGCCACAGGCGCGCGTTGAGTTCGGCGCGGCGACGCGGATCGAGCATGTCGCCGGCCTCGCCGGGGCGCGACCGAAGCATCGGCACCGCGATGAAGGCTGCGGCCAGCAGCACCAGCAGCACGCAACCGACGATGAAGAGCGTCATGGATTCACCTGCTCGAGCGTGCGGTCGCGAGCCCTGCCGGCGGGCGGCAGGCGCCCTCCCGGACCTGCCCGACGGACGGGTGCGAGTGGCAGGGGGCCGAGCAGGGAGGCACCGTGGCCTCGCGACGGATCGTGGCCATCATCGGACCGGGCCGGACGTGTCGTCCGCGGCCAGCGCGGCGAGGCGCGCCGCCTCGTCCGGATGAAGCGGCGCGGGCGGCTCCGCCCGGTGGGCGCGGCGGCGCAACTGTACGCCCAGCGCCACCAGCCCCCCGACCAGCAGCAGCAGCGGGCCGAACCACAGCGCCAGCGTGCTCGCGGTCAGCGGCGGCCGGAAGCGGACGAAGTTGCCGTACCGATCGACCATGAAGGCGATGACCTCGCGCTCGCTCATCCCGGAGCGCAACTGCTCGCGGATCTGGTTGCGCATGTCGACGGCCAGCGGTGCGTGGGAATCGGCGATCGACTCGTTCTGGCAGACCAGGCAGCGCAATTCGCGGGTGACCGTGACCAGGCGCGCTTCCAGCGCAGGGTCCTCGGCGCTGGGGCGTGCGGTGCCGCCCGGGGATACCGGGTCGCGATCGGACCGTGCGCGCTCGGCGGGTGCGGTGGAGCCGGTGCCCGTGGGCGTGCGGGCGTCGGCGCCCGGCGCCAGGACCACTGCAAGGACGAGGCACAGCCCGGCGATCCTCGAGCAGGACCGGACGCCGGGGCGCGCACCCGAGCGCGCGAGGGCGTGCGCCGCGGTGCGCGCATCGCGCGTCATGAGGCCCCCAGGCTGCGCAGCAGCGGCAGCAGCGTGCGCTCCACCACCCGGGGCGTGAGCGGTCCGACATGCTTGAAGCGGATCACGCCGTCGCGGTCGATGAGGTAGGTCTCGGGCGTGCCGTACACGCCGTAATCGATGCCTACCCGACCGTTGTCGTCGACCACCGAGAGCACGTAGGGGTTGCCATGCTTCTGCAGCCATGCAAGCGCCGCTTCGCGCCGATCCTTGTAGTTGAGTCCGTACACGGGCACGCCGGAGCGAGCGAGCGACTCGATGATCGGATGCTCCTCGAGGCAGGGCGCGCACCACGAGGCCCAGACGTTGAGCAGCCACGCGCGGCCGCGCAGCTCCTCCGGGCCGAAGCGGCGATCGGGTTCGGCGAGGGTGGGCAGCCGGAAGGCGGGCGCCGGCTTGCCCACGAGGGGCGAGGGCACTTCGCGGGGGTTGAGCGTGAGCCCGATGCCCAGCAGCAAGGCCAGCAGCGCGAAGCCGGCGAGGGGCAGCCAGTGGCGGCTCATGGCGCCCGACCCGCGTGCCCCAGGCCCGGGGTCTCCGGCAGGGCGGGTGCGAGGGGCTGGGCCGCGGTCGTGTCGCCGGCCTCCGTCGTGCCGCTGCGGCGACGCACGCGCACGCGGTAGCGGCGATCGCACACCGCGAGCAGGCCGCCCAGCGCCATCAGGAAGCAACCCGCCCAGATCCAGTCGATGAAGGGCTTGTGGTAGACGCGCACGACCCAGGCGTCGCCCTCGACCGGCTCGCCGAGGGATACGTACAGGTCGCGGGTGAAGCCCGAGTCGATGGACGCTTCGGTCATCACCATGCCCGAGGCGTTGTACACGCGCTTCTCGGGCGTCAGCGTCTCGATCACCCGGCCTTCGCGCAGCACCGTGAACTGGCCCTGCACGGCGCGGAAGTTCGGTCCCTCGACATCGCGCGTGCCGTCGAAGCGGAAGGTGTAGCCGCCCGAGAGCACGGTCTCGCCCACGCGCATGCGTACGTCCTGCTCGGTCTCGTAGCCCTTGACCATGGTCACGCCGACCACGAACACCGCCACGCCGAGGTGGGCGACGGTCATCCCGAGGAAGCTCGTGCCGACGCGCCGGATGCGCGCCGGCAGCGAAAGCGTCTCGCCCGGCCGCGGGGCGAGACGCTGGGCCAGCGCGGTGCCGGCGGTGGCTGCGATCCAGGCCGCGAACAGGATTCCCATCGCGGCCACCGGGCTGTAGGTGCCCACGCCGGTCCAGGCCGACATCGCGAAGGGCACGAGCAGCGCGCTGGCCACGCTCACGAGCATCGCCCAGCGCAGCCGCACGGCGAGTTCGGGCAGGGTGGCCTGCTTCCAGCGTGCGACCGGGCCCAGCCCCATCAGGAACATCAGCGGTGTCATCAGCGGTACGAATACCGCGTCGAAGTAGGGTGGGCCGACCGACAGCTTGCCCAGACCGAGCGCGTCGATCGCCAGCGGATAGAGCGTGCCGAGCAGGATGGAGGCCGCCGCCACGGCGAGCAGCACGTTGTTGGCGAGCAGCGCGGACTCGCGCGACACCAGTGCGAAGCTGCCTCCCAGGCCGACGCGCGGTGCGCGCCAGGCATAGAGCGCGAGCGAGCCGCCGATGACGACGATCAGGAACGCGAGGATGTACAGGCCGCGCTCGGGGTCGGTGGCGAAGGAGTGCACCGAGGTCAGCACGCCCGATCGCACGAGGAAGGTGCCCAGCAGCGACAGCGAGAACGCGCTGATCGCCAGCAGCACCGTCCAGCTCTTGAACGCGCCGCGCTTCTCGGTGACGGCGAGCGAGTGGATCAGCGCGGTGCCCACCAGCCACGGCATGAACGAGGCGTTCTCCACCGGGTCCCAGAACCACCAGCCGCCCCAACCGAGTTCGTAGTACGCCCATGCCGAACCCAGCGCGATGCCCAGCGTGAGGAACAGCCAGGCCACGGTCGTCCACGGGCGCGACCAGCGCGCCCAGGTGGCGTCGAGTTCGCCGGAGATCAGCGCGGCGATCGAGAAGGCGAAGGCGACCGAGAAGCCCACGTAGCCCATGTAGAGCAGCGGCGGGTGCATCACCATGCCGATGTCCTGCAGCAGGGGGTTCAGGTCGCGCCCGTCGGGCGCGGCCGGGATCAGTCGCTCGAAGGGGTTGGAGGTGAACAGCATGAACGAGAGGAAGCCGGCGCTGACCAGTCCCATCACGGCGAGCACGCGCGCGAGGAACACCTCGGGCAACTGGCGGCTCGCCACGCTCACCGCCACGGTCCAGCCCGCGAGCATGAACACCCACAGCAGCAGCGAGCCTTCGTGCGAGCCCCAGGTCGCGGTGAACCGGTAGATGGGCGGCAGCTGCGAGTGCGAGTTCTGGGCGACGTTGAGGACCGAGAAGTCCTGGTCCATGAAGCTCCAGGCGAGCGCGATGAAGGCCAGCGTGACGAACACCGCCTGCCCCTGCGCGACCGGGCGCGCCAGCGCGACCCAGGCAGCAACCCCGCGCTGCGCACCCACCAGCGGGAAGACGCCCTGCACCAGCGACAGCAGCAGGGCGAGCACCAGGCAGAACTGGCCGAACTCGGGGATCACTTCGCGGGGCCTCCGGCTGCGGGCTGGGCGAGCGAGCGCTGCGCCTTCTTCGCCTGCTCGACTGCGTGCGCCGCCTCGGGCGGCATGTAATTCTCGTCATGGCGCGCCAGCACCTGGTCGGCGCGGAACACCCCCTCGGCATCCAGGCGTCCGCGAGCCACCACGCCCTTGCCCTCCTGGAACAGGTCGGGAAGGATGCCGCGGTAGGTGACCGGTACCGTCTTCGCGGTGTCGGTGATCACGAAGGCGACCGTGACGCCGTCGGACTGGCGGCGCACGCTGCCGGGCTCGACCAGCCCGCCGACGCGAAACGCGCGATCGGCCGGCGCCTCGCGCGCCTGGACCTGCGAGGGGCTGAAGAAGAACAGCAGGTTGTCCTCGAATGCGTTGAGCACCAGCGCAGTGGTGGCTGCGAGTGCGGCGAGCGCGCAGCCCACGATCGCCAGGCGCTTGTGGCGCGGTTTCATGACGCCTCGCGCTCGCGCAGTTCGCGCGCGATGGCCGCGTGGGCGAGGGCGGCACGGCGACGCCCGGACACCCAGAAGACTTCGGCCGCGAGCGCCAGCGCGGTCACCGCGTAGGAGCCCCAGACGAAACCCGCGTAGCCGCCCATCGCGAGGAAGTCGTGCCAGCTGGACCAGTAGCTCATGTCATCCTCCCGCCGGCGAGCCTTCGCGAGGCAGCGCGGCCACCCAGGCGGCGTGGCGCTCGCGCTCGATGATGATCGCCCGCACGCGTGCGAGCGACACCGCCAGCGTGTACATCCACGCCGCGAAGGCCATCACCAGCATTCCGGTGAGCATCACGGTGGCCATCGACGAGCCCTGCAGGTTCACCGAAGCTCCCTGATGCAGCGTGTTCCACCAGCGTACCGAGAAGTAGATGATCGGCACGTTAATCGCGCCGACCAGCACCAGCACGGCCCCGGCGCGATCGGCCCGCCGGGCATCGTCGATGGAGGCGCGCAGCGCGAGGTAGCCGAGGTAGAGGAACAGCAGGATCAGCGTCGAGGTGAGCCTCGCGTCCCAGACCCAGTAGGCGCCCCAGGTCGGGCGCCCCCACAGCGCACCCGTCCACAGGGCGATGAAGGTGAACAGCGCGCCCGTGGGCGCGAGCGCCTGCACCATCATGCCCGACAGTCGCGTGTTGAACACCAGCCCGGCGGCGGCCCAGCCGGCCATGACCAGATAGACGAACATGCCCATCCATGCGGCGGGCACGTGGATGTAGATGATGCGGTAGCTGTCGCCCTGCTGGAAGTCGGTGGGCGCGGCCACCAGCCCGATCCAGAGGCCGACGAGCGCGCTCGCGATCGCCAGCGCGGTGAACCACGGCACCATCCGGCCGGCGAGGCCGTAGAAGCTCGCCGGCGAGGCGTACTTGAACCAGGGGATGGCCATGGGTGCGGGAACGTGCCGGGCCGCCGCGCGCCGATGGCGCACGGGCGGAGCGGCTACTCCAGTGCGATGCGCACCGAGGCGGCAGCCGCCCAGGGCGCGAACGTGAGGGTGAAGACGAGCAGGGCGGCGAGCAGCGACAGATGGCCGCTGGCGCCCGTTCCGGCGACCGTGGCCTCGACTGCGCCTGCGCCGAAAATCAGTGCGGGAATATACAGCGGCAGCACGAGGATCGCAGTCAGCACGCCGCCGCCCCGCAGCCCGAGTGTCAGCGCGGCGCCCACCGCGCCGATCGCGCCCAGTACGGGCGTGCCCAGCGCGAGCGAAAGGACGAGTACCCCGATGGCCTCCGCGGGCAGGCCGAACTGGAGGGCGATCAGGGGAGCCAGCAGCGTGAGCGGCAGTCCCGTGGTCAGCCAGTGGGCTGCGAGCTTGGCCACCACGATCAGCGTGAGCGGGTGTGGCGCGATGGCCATCTGCTCCAGCGTGCCGTCCGCGAAGTCGGCAGAGAACAGGCGCGGCAGTGCCAGCAGCGAGGCCAGCAACGCGGCCACCCACAGCACGCCCGGGGCGATTGCCCGCAGCAGTTCCGGCTGGGGGCCGATGCCGATCGGGAAAAGGCTCGCGACGATCAGGAAAAAGAACAGCGCGAAGGCGAGCTCGGCCGGCCGTCGCAGGGCGAGGCGCAGGTCGCGGCGAAGCACCCAGGCGAGCGTGCCGATCATCGGCCGAGCCCCAGCTCGAGCGTGCGCACGCGCGCGAGCGGCAGACCATGCCCGGCCAGCGGCGCATGGGTGGCGACCACCGCGCAGCCGCCAGCGTCCAGGTGGGTGCCCAGCCAGCCGCGGAGCCGATCCGCGGACTCGCTGTCGAGCGCGGCCAGTGGCTCATCGAGCACCCAGAGCGCACGCCCGCCCAGCGCCAGGCGGGCGAGCGCCACCCGGCGCCGCTGGCCCTGCGACAGGGCTCGACCCGGCAGGGTCTCTCGCCCGGCGAGGCCGGCCTCGGCGAGGGCGGCGCGAACGGTCGAAGCCGCTGCCGGCGTGCCGGCGATGGCAGTGGCGTACCGGAGGTTCTCCTCGGCCGTGAGCTCGTCCTTGATGGCCGGCGCGTGGCCAAGGTAGAGCAGGTCGGCGAAATAGGGGTCGCCGAGTTCGTCGATCGCCGCGCCGCGCCAGCGGATGTCGCCGCTCTCCGGTCGCACGAGCCGTGCGAGGATGCGCAGCAGGGTGGTCTTGCCGCTGCCGTTGCGCCCGACGACCTGCAGCAGGTCTCCCGGCGACACCGAGAAGCGCAGCCCGGAGAACAGCAGCCGTTCACCGCGCACTGCGGCGAGCCCGCTCACTTCCAGCACGAGGCGCTCCGGTTGATGGGCCTGCGGACGGCGGGTCTCGCCGGTACCGAGAACACGATGACGGGACCGTCGCGGGGAGTCATCACGCGAACCGGCCAGCGGGACAGGGGACGGGAGACATGGGAGGGGGGAGAGGCGACAGCGCATTCTATGCCAGCGCACAGCCGCCCTCGCCGATCCATGCGAGACTGCGCCCGCGGGCGAGGAACCGCGGGGAGGCGGTGATGGTCGACGGCGTCATCCGGCAGCGTGCAGGCAGGCCAGCGGATCGCGGGCGCCCACGGGGGAGGTTCGCGGTGCTTGCCGCTGCCCTGCTCCTGCTCCCGGCGCTCGCCCACGCCCAGGCGGGGGTCGCGAAGGGCCTGCGGCTGGTGGTTCCCTACCCCGCCGGCGGCGGCACGGACGCCCTTGCCCGCACGCTCGCCCCCGAACTGGCCGAAGCGCTCGGCCAGCCGGTCATCGTCGACAACCGGCCGGGGGCCAACGGGATCATCGGCAGCGAAGCGGTCGCCCGCGCGAGGCCCGATGGCGGCACGGTGCTGATGACGATCGCCAGCCATGCGATCAATCCGCTGCTCTACCAGAAACTTCCCTACGACACCGAGGCCGACTTCGCGCCGGTGACGCTGGTCGCCGAGTACCCGTTCGTGCTGGTCGTCCACCCGGCGCTGCCCGCTCGCACCGTGAAGGAGTTCATCGCCCTCGCGCGTCGTCGTCCCGGCGAGATCGCCTACGCCTCGTCGGGCAACGGCAGCGGGCCGCACCTGGGCATGGAACTGCTGGCCTCGATGGCCGGCGTGAACCTCATCCACGTGCCCTACAAGGGCGCGGCACCCGCGACGGCCGACCTGCTGGGCGGCCAGGTGCAGGCGATGCTCAACAACTTCCTCGCCTCCGCCTCCCAGATTCGCTCGGGTCGGTTGCGCCCGCTCGCGGTGACCGGTGGCCGCCGCTCGGCGGCGATGCCGGATCTGCCGACCGTCGCCGAGGCGGGCGTGCCGGGTTTCGAGGTCAACGGCTGGTACGGACTGCTCGCCCCGCGCGGCACGCCGACCGGCGCGGTCGGCGCGCTGCACGAGGCGGTGCTGCGCGCGCTGCGTCGCCCGGCGGTGGCCGAGCGGCTGGCCACCGATGGCGCGATCGCGGTGGGTAGCGCGCCTGCGGTCTTCGCCCAGACGCTGCGCGCCGAGCGCGAGAAGTGGGCACGCGTGATCGAACGCGCGCGCATCCGACCGGAATCGCTGTAGCGCACGCTCGCGCGTGATCGTCGCGCGCGCCTGCCGGCGGCGCCTGTCCTCCCCTGATACCCGATACCGATGCCTCTCCTGCAGCGCCACGGGCGACCTGACCTCCATTACCGCATCGATGACCATACCGATCCGTGGCGCCGCGCGCCCGTGCTCGTGCTGCAGCATGGCAACGGACGGTCCTCCGAGTTCTGGTACCGCTGCGTGCCCTACCTGTCGCGCTTCTACCGCGTGGTGCGGCCCGACATGCGCGGCCTCGGTGGCTCCGGTCGCGACTTCGATCTCGCCACCGGCATGACCCCGCAGATCCTGATCGACGACCTGGCGGACCTGTGCGCGCATCTCTCGCTGTCGATGGGAGCCGGTACCCCGGTGCATCTGTGCGGCGAGTCGCTGGGCGGCATCCTCGGGCTGGGCGTTGCGGCGCAGCGCCCGCAACTGCTGCGCACGCTCACGCTGGTGGCCACGCCGGTGTTCATCAGCGACCGCATGAAGGAGTCCTATGCGCTGGGGCGCGGTTCGCGCATCGCGGCGATGCGGGA
>Ga0068877_10002858_pt1 | contig 13853 bp, 15 predicted proteins | sample NOAtaG_FD_66437 | JGI IMG/M metagenome (GOLD analysis project Ga0068877, IMG submission 66437) | Freshwater lake microbial communities from Lake Erie, under a cyanobacterial bloom - NOAA_Erie_Diel6S_1000h metaG | ecosystem: Environmental > Aquatic > Freshwater > Lake | place: USA: Ohio, Lake... | reverse complement strand
GGCCTCGCCGACGGCCTGGGCAGCCTGGACTTCGTGGCGCGCGAGGTCGTCAAGGCCGAGGAGATCATCGACTACACCCCGCGCGAGAACGTGGCCGAACGCTTGGCCAAGCGCTTCGGGGCCGAGGTCGGCGCCGGTGCGGCGCGTGCCCTGCATTCGATGGGCGCCCTCGGGTCGACCTCGCCGCTGAAATGAACGACAGCACTTTCGTTGCTTTGCAGCATGTGCTGCCGAAGCAGGCCCTCACGCGGCTGGCCGGTGTGGCTGCGGGCCTGCGGGGCGGCGCGCTCACCACGTCGGTGATCCGCTGGTTCATCGGCCGCTACGGCGTGAACATGGCCGAGGCCGCCAACCCCGATCCGGCCAGCTACGCCAGCTTCAACGAGTTCTTCACGCGGCCGCTCAAGCCCGGCGCGCGCCCGCTGGCAGCGGCCGAGTGGGTGTGTCCGGTGGACGGCGCCATCAGCCAGTTCGGCGGCATCGACGCCGATCGCATCTTCCAGGCCAAGGGCCACACCTACACCACCACCGCGCTGCTGGGCGGTGATGCCCAGCTGGCACGCCACTTCCAGGGCGGCCACTTCGCCACGCTCTACCTGAGCCCGCGCGACTACCACCGCATCCACATGCCGCGCGCCGGCCGCTTGCTGCGCATGCTGCACGTGCCGGGCGAGCTGTTCTCCGTCAACCCGGCCACGGCGCGGGGCGTACCGGGCCTCTTTGCGCGCAACGAGCGCGTGGTCTGCGTGTTCGACGACCCCACGGCAGCCCCCGGCGAACGCCTGTGGGTGCTGGTGCTGGTGGGCGCCACGGTGGTGGGCAGCATGGCCACCACCTGGCACGGCGTCGTCAACCCGCCGCGGCCTGCGGGCGTGCGCGACTGGCGCTATGCCGACCAGCGCATCGAGTTCGCCCAGGGCGACGAGATGGGCCGCTTCCTGCTGGGCAGCACGGTGGTGATGCTGATGCCGCCGGGCCCGCTGGCCTGGAACCCGGCCTGGGCACCGGGCGGCGCGCTGCGGCTGGGCGAGGTGATGGCCACCGTGCCGGCGCTGGTGGCGCCGTGAAGTCCCGCGCATGAGCTTCGCGGCGCGGGTCGACGCCCGCGGCTGGGCGCAGGTGCTGCTGTGGGTGGTGCCGCTGCTGTGGAGCAGCAACTACGTCATCGCACGCGCGGCCGACGGCGTGATCGCACCGCACGCGCTGGCCGCCGGCCGCTGGCTGGTGGCGGGCGCGTTGCTGCTGCCCTTCGTCTGGCGGCCCTTGCTCGCGCAGCGCGCGGCGCTGAAGCGCGAATGGCCGCACCTGCTGGTGCTGGGCTTCCTGGGCATGTACATCTGCGGCGCCTGGGTCTACCAGGCCGGGCGCAGCACCTCCAGCGCCAACATCGCGCTCATCTATGCCGTGACGCCGATGACCATCGCCGCCGCCTCGGCCTGGGCGCTGCGCGAGGCCATCAGCCGCTGGCAATGGCTCGGCATGGCGCTGGCGCTGGCCGGGCTGCTGTTCATCATCAGCACGGGCGATCCGTCGCGGCTGCTGGCGGTGCAGTTCGTGGCCGGTGACCTGTGGATCACCGCCTGCGCCATCAGCTGGACGGCGTATTCGGTGCTGCTCAAGCGCTGGCCCTCGGCGCTGCCGCCGCTGGTGCGGCTGGTGGCCGTGATCGCCGGCGGGCTGGTGGTGCTGCTGCCTGGCGCCGTGATCGAGGCCGTGCTCACACCCACGCCGGCCTGGACCTGGGCGGCCGTGGGCCTGGTGGCCGTGGCCGCGCTGCTGCCGGGCGTGCTGAGCTACGGCGCGCATTCGCTGCTGCAGCGTGAACTCGGCGCCTCGCGCACGGCGATGATGCTGTACCTCTCGCCGGTGTACGGCGCCGCGCTGGCCTGGCTGCTGCTGGGCGAGGTGCCGGGCTGGTACCACGCGGTGGGCGCGGCGATGATCCTGCCGAGCATCTGGTTGGCTTCGCGGCGATGACGCCGCCCTCGACCCGCGAACGCAGCACGCGGGTGCTGTGGCTGGTGCCGGCCGTGTACCTGCTGTTCGTGGCCGCCGAGCTGGCGGCGTTGACGCAGCTGGCGCTGCAGGCCACGGCCCATGGCCGCTCGGCGCTGGCGGTGGGCCTGCTGGCCAGCGTGATGTGGGGCGGCATCCTGCTCGGCAGCACACAGGCCCATGCCGCGGTGCAGCGCGCCGGCCACGGGCGCGTGTTCGTCAGCGGCACGGCCGTGTCGGCGCTGGCCCTGGCCACGCTGCCGCTGCACGGGCAGTTCGGCGCGTGGCTGGCGGCGCTGTTCGTGCTGGGCGTGAGCGCCGGGCTGGTGTGGGTGGCGGGTGAGTCGTGGCTGGCCGAGGCGGCCCCGCCGGCGCGCCGCGGGCTTTTCGTCGGCCTGTTCGAAACCGCCGTGGGCCTGGGCCTGATGGCCGGCCCGGCGCTGGTGCCCTTGTCGCGCCACTTCGGCGTGTCGCCGCTGGTCACGGCGGCGGCGCTGATGGGGCTGACCTTGCTGCTGGCCGCCGCGCTCTGGCGCGAGGCCTTGCCGCCGCGCGCAGACGCCGTGGCGGGCGCTGGCGAGCCCGCCGCCGAACCCGCAGCCTGGCGCGTGGTGGCGTTCCCCTTGATCGTGATGGCCCTGCTCGGCGGCGCCATGGAAGGCGGCGTGTCGGCGCTGCTGCCCTCGGTGTCGATGCGCGCGGGCTTCGGCTTCGAAGAAGCCGCCTGGCTCGGCGCCGTCATCGGCGCCGGCAGTGCGCTGCTGCAGCCGCCCGTGGGTGTGCTCGCCGACCGCCTGGGCGTGCCCCGCACCATGGTCCTGGCCTGGGGCGTGGTGGTGGCGGCCAATGCGGTGATGCTGGCGATGGCGGCCGAGCCGGCGCGGGTGCTGTGGGCCGCGGGCTTCGTGCTCGGCGGCTTTGGTGGCGCGGTGTACACGCTGGCCATCGTCGAGATGGGGCACCGGCTGGCCGGCGGCGGCCTCGTCAAGGCCATCTCGGCCCTGGTGGTGGCCTATGCGGTAGGCACGACCGCCGGGCCGCTGCTCGGCGGCGCGGTGTTCACGGCCGGCGGCCTGCACGGGCTGGCGGGGCTGCTGCTGGGGCTGTCGCTGGCGGGCCTGGTCTGGTGCCTGTGGTCGACCCGTCAGCCGAACAGGCCCGGCGCGCGCTGAGGGTCGCCCCCGTCGCTGTAGAAGCAGCTCGGGCACACCGCGCGGTAGCGGTCGTTGCCACCGATCAGCACCTGCTCGCCGTCGACCACGCGGCGGCCTTCGCCATCGACCCGCAGGTTCATGCTGGCCTTGCGCGCGCAGGCGCAGATGGTCTTCATCTCTTCCAGGTCGTCGGCCAGCGCCAGCAGCATGATCGAGCCGGGGAACGGGTCACCGCGGAAGTCGCTGCGCAGGCCGTAGCACAGCACCGGCACCGGGTGCTGGTGCGCCAGGCGGTGCAGCTGCCGCACCTGCTCGGCCGCGAGGAACTGTGCCTCGTCGATGAGCAGGCAGGCCACGCCGGGGCCGACCCAGGCCGAGTCGAACACGGTCTCGGGGCCGAAGGTCTCGACCTGCCGCGTCAGCCCCAGGCGCGAGCCGATGAGGCCCACGCCCGAGCGCTGGTCGAGCGCGGCCGTGAAGAGCCGCACACGCATGCCGCGTTCTTCGTAGTTGTAGGCCGCCTGCAGCAGGTGGGTGGACTTGCCGGCGTTCATGGCCGCGTAGCGGAAGTAGAGCTTGCTCACGGCGTCCGCCTCACGCCTGCAGCAGGCCCCGCTTCTCGATGAAGGCCACCACCTCGGCCAGGCCCTGCTTCGTGCGCAGGTTCGTCATCACGTAAGGCCGCGTGCTGGCGTGCAGCGGGCGCATGCGCTGGGTGTCGGCTTCCATCACCGAGAGATCGGCGCCGACGTAGGGCGCGAGGTCGGTCTTGTTGATGACGAAGAGATCGCTCTTCGTGATGCCGGGGCCGCCCTTGCGCGGGATCTTCTCGCCGGCAGCGACGTCGATCACATAGATCGTCAGGTCGCTGAGCTCGGGGCTGAAGGTGGCCGCGAGGTTGTCGCCGCCGCTTTCGATGAACACGATGTCGGCGTCGGGGAACTGCTCGAGCAGGCGGTCGACGGCCTCGAGGTTGATCGACGCGTCTTCGCGGATGGCGGTGTGTGGGCAGCCGCCGGTCTCGACACCCACGATGCGCTCGGGCGCCAGCGCGCCGGCCACGGTGAGCAGGCGCTGGTCTTCCTTGGTGTAGATGTCGTTGGTGACGACGACGAGATCCCACTTGTCGCGCATCGACTTGCAGAGCATCTCCACCAGCGTGGTCTTGCCCGAGCCGACAGGGCCGCCAACGCCCACGCGCAGCGGCGGGAGCTTCTTGGTGCGGCCGGGGATGGCATGCAGTTGGGTCGTCATGATCGGAAGAGGCGCGAGTACTGGGTTTCGTGGCGTGAGGACAGGATGGCCAGGCCGGGCGCAAAGGCCTGGCGGGCGTCGGCGGGGGTGGACAGGGCGGTGTCGATGGCAGCCGGTATCTGCGCGGCCAGCGTGGTGAGCATGCGCTGCGCCGCGGCCTGGCCCAGCGGCACGGCCTTCATCGCGGCCTGCGCCATGTTTTCGGCCCAGCCCCAGGCAAAGGCCATCAGCGCCTCGCGCGGGGCCGCGCCGGCCAGCGTGGCGGCCAGCGCAAAGGCCACCGGCCAGGTGGGCGCCGGGGGCAGGGCGGCGAGCTGCGGCAGGCGCGCATCGGCGGCGTGCGGGCTGTTCTTCAGCCACTCGAGCAGCGAGCGGCCCATCTGCTCGGTCTGCAGGCGCAGCTCGGCGGTTTCACGGGTCTGCGAGATCCAGTGATTGAGCGCGCGGGCGGCGGGTTCGTCATGCCCGGCCCAGGCGCTGCAGGCCTCGGCCAGCACGGCGGCGTCGCTGCGCGCCAGCACCAGCGGCAGCTGGTCCGCCAGCCAGTGCGCGGCGCTGGCTTCGTCGTGGACCAGGCCGGCGTCGACGGCGGCCTCCAGGCCTTCGGAATAGCTGAAGCCGCCCACCGGCAGGGCCGGCGAGGCCAGCCACATCAGCTGCAGCTGGGTGGCCGCAGCGGCCGATTCAGTGGGAGTGGTCGTCGTGGCCATGGCCGTGGTGGTCGTGGCCACAGCCGGGGCCGTGCACGTGCGGCGCGGCGGCGGCCTTCACGGCGATGGGCACCGGCTTGGACCGGGGTGTGGCGGCGTGGTCATGATCGTGGCCGTGGCCATGCGCGCCAGCCGCATACGCCCCCGACTCCGGCTCGAACGCCGCCTGCTGCTCGTTCACGATCAGGTGCATCGCGCGCAGCATGTCGGCCAGCACGTGGTCGGGCTCGAGCTTGAGGTGGTCGCTCTGCAGCTCCAGCGCCACATGGCGGTTGCCCAGGTGGTAAGCCGCGCGCACCAGGTCGAAGGGGCTGCCGTGTGCGGCGCAAGGCGTCACCACCAGCACCGGCTGCGGCGCGGCCTTCACGACGACGATCGAGCCGTCTTCGGCCACCAGCGCATCGCCCCCGCGCACCACCGTGCCGCGCGGCAGGAACACGCCCAGCGTGCGGCCTTGGGTGTCGGTGGCATCGAAGCGGCTCTTCTGCCGCACGTCCCAGTCGAGTTCGACGGTGGCGGCGCGCTTGAGCAGCACGCCCGCGAGGCCCCGGGCGCAGGGGATGAGCTTGTTGACGGTCAGCATGGTGCGAGAGTATAACGAACGTTATAACTTGGAGTGCCCACCATGACCGCCCTGAAGCTCACCCAGATCGGCAATTCCGTCGGCGTGATCCTGCCCAAGGAGGTGCTGGCGCGGCTGAAGCTGGAGAAGGGCGACACGGTGTTCGTCACCGAGGCCGCCAACGGCCTCACGCTGACGCCGTACGACCCGGCGCTGGACGAGCAGCTGAAGGCCGGCCGCGAGTTCATGCGCGAGTTCCGCGACACCTTCCACCAGCTCGCCAAGTGAGGCGGCGGTGAGTGACTGGCGCTGGATCGATCGCCGCGCGCTGCTGCTGCTGCACGACGAGAGCATCGCCGAGCACGGCGGCGCGGCGGGCATCCGCGACGAGGGCCTGCTCGAGTCGGCGCTGGCCCGGCCGCTGAACCTGGTGGCCTATGGCGATCCGGACTGGGCCGAGCTGGCGGCGAGCTACGGCGTGGGGCTGGCCAAGAACCACCCCTTTGTCGATGGCAACAAGCGGGCGGCTTTCCTGGCGGTGGGCTTGTTCCTGGCCTTGAACGGCCATCGCCTGGTGGCCACGCAAGCCGACGCGACGCTCACCATGCTGTCCGTGGCCGCCGGCTCTCTCGACGAAACCGGCTTCGCCGCCTGGTTGCGCACGCACTCGCGCCCCCGCTGAGCGATCAGAACAGGAAGTAGCGCTGCGCCATCGGCAGCAGCGTGGCCGGGTCGCAGGTGAGCAGCTGGCCGTCGGCGCGCACGCGGTAGGTCTGTGCGTCGACCTCCATCACCGGCGCGTAGCTGTTCAGCACCATGTGCGACTTCTTCGCCGTGCGGCAGCCGCTCACGGCCGACAGGCGCCGCCGCAGGCCGAGCTGTTCGCCGACGCCGTTTTTCAACGCGCTCTGGCTGAGGAAGGTGATGCTCGTGGCCTGCAGCGCGCGGCCGAAGCTGCCGAACATCGGCCGGTAATGCACCGGCTGCGGCGTCGGGATGCTGGCGTTGGCGTCGCCCATCAGCGCCTGCGCGATGAAGCCGCCCTTGAGCACCAGGCTCGGCTTGACGCCAAAAAACGCCGGCCGCCACAGCACCAGATCGGCCCACTGCCCCACCGCCAGACTGCCCACCTCGTGGCTGATGCCGTTGGCGATGGCCGGGTTCACCGTGTACTTGGCGATGTAGCGCTTGACGCGGAAGTTGTCGTTGCGCGAATCGGCTTCCACCGGATGCGCCTTGGCGCGCTCGGCCGGCGGCGCCAGCCAGCCGCGCTGGCCCTTCATCTTGTGCGCCGTCTGCCAGGTGCGGATGATCACTTCGCCCACGCGGCCCATGGCCTGGCTGTCGCTGCTCATCATGCTGATGGCGCCCAGGTCGTGCAGCACGTCCTCGGCGGCGATGGTCTCGCGGCGGATGCGGCTTTCGGCAAAGGCCAGGTCCTCGGCGATGGAGGCATCGAGGTGGTGGCACACCATCAACATGTCCAGGTGCTCGTCGACCGTGTTCACGGTGTAGGGCATCGTCGGGTTGGTGCTGCTGGGCAGGAAGTTCTGCGTGCCGATGACCTTGAGGATGTCGGGCGCGTGCCCGCCGCCCGCGCCTTCGGTATGGAAGGCGCACAGCGTGCGGCCGGCGGTGGCGGCGATGGTGTCCTCCACGAACCCGCTTTCGTTGAGCGTGTCGGAGTGGATCGACACCTGCGTGTCGGTCACGTCGGCCATCGTCAGGCAGTTGTCGATGGCCGCCGGCGTGGTGCCCCAGTCCTCGTGCAGCTTCAGGCCGATGGCGCCGGCCGCGATCTGCTGCGTCAGCGCCTCGGGCCGCGTGGCGTTGCCCTTGCCCATGAAGCCCAGGTTCATCGGGAAGGCCTCCGCCGCCATCAGCATGCGGTGGATGTTCTCGGGCCCCGGTGTGCAGGTGGTGGCAAAGGTGCCAGTGGCCGGGCCGGTGCCGCCACCCAACATCGTCGTCACGCCCGAGCACAGTGCTTCTTCGATCTGCTGCGGGCAGATGAAGTGGATGTGGCTGTCGATGCCACCGGCGGTGACGATCATGCCCTCGCCGGCAATGATCTCGGTGCCGGGGCCGATGACGATGTCCACGCCCGGCTGCACGTCGGGGTTGCCGGCCTTGCCGATGGCCGCGATGCGCGAGCCCTTGATGCCGATATCGGCCTTCACGATGCCGGCGGCGTCGATGATGAGCGCGTTGGTGATGACGCAGTCGTGCGCCTCGTGCACGCCAGGGCCGTTGACGGCCTGGCTCTGGCCCATGCCGTCGCGGATGGTCTTGCCGCCGCCGAACTTGACCTCGTCGCCGTAGCCGCCGGCGTTGAGGGTGTAGTCGCGTTCGACTTCGACGATGAGGCCGGTGTCGGCCAGGCGCAGGCGGTCGCCGACGGTGGGGCCGAACATCTCGGCATAGGCGCGGCGGCCGATGGTGCGTGTCATCGCATGCTTCCTTTTCAGACCGGGCCGTTCACGAGGCCGCGGAAGCCCCACACCTGCGGCCGCCCGCTCGTGCTGACATTCGTGCAGACATACGGCACCAGCGTGACGCTGCGTTCCTGCCCGGGCTCGAAGCGCACCGCCGTGCCGCTGGGGATGTTCAGCCGCTGGCCCTTGGCGGCCTGGCGGTCGAACACCAGCGCGGCGTTGGTTTCGGCGAAGTGGTAGTGCGAGCCCACCTGGATGGGCCGGTCGCCACTGTTGGCCACCACCACGGTGGTCATGGGGCGGCCGGGGTTGAGCGCGTGCTCGCCGTCGTCGTCGATCAACAGTTCGCCGGGGATCATGGCTGAGGCTCCCGGCTACTTGCGGCGGATCCACCAGGCCGCGCCGGCGGCCAGGGCCAGCACCAGCACGAGGCCGACCACGTCGGTGGCATGCCAATGGCTGCTGCCGGGCAGGCCGTGGCCTTCGTGGGCGAGCACGAGCGGAGAGGTCAACGCGGCGGCGGCCGCGAGCAGCAGGGTCTTCATCGTTGGGTGCTCATGCGGTGGTCATGCAATAGGTTGGTGCACGGTCACCAACTTGGTGCCGTCGGGAAAGGTCGCCTCGACCTGGATCTCGGTCACGATCTCGGGCACGCCTTCCATCACGTCGCTGCGGGCGAGCACGGTCTTGCCTTCGCTCATGAGCTGCGCCACGGTCTTGCCGTCGCGTGCGCCTTCCAGGATGGCGGCGCTGATCAGCGCGATCGACTCCGGCACGTTGAGCTTCAGGCCGCGGGCCTTGCGGCGCTCGGCCAGCAGGGCGGCGGTGAAGAGCAGCAGCTTGTCCTTCTCTCGGGGTGTCAGGTCCATGCGGGCGTCATGAGCAAGGTCGGTGCCCGCATGCTAGCGGCCCCGCTGCGCAGCGCCCAGCGGCGTGGCCCGAGTCGTGCAAGCAGGCAGGCGTGGACACCGCCCCGCATGCTTCCCCGCCACCCGAGCCGCAGCAGCGCGTCATCAAGGTGCGGCGCGACTACAACGCCTGGGTCGCGAGCGAGTCGCTGGAGGACTACGCGCTGCGCTTCACGCCGCGTGCCTTTCGCAAGTGGGGGCCGCAGCGCGTGGCGCACACGGCGCTGGGCGGCGCGGCCAGCTTCCTGGTGCTCGAGGCGCTGGGCGCCACGCTGCTGCTGCAGGTGGGCTTCGTCAACATGCTGTGGGCGGTGCTGGCCACGGCGGCCATCATCGTGGCCGCCGGGCTGCCCATCAGCGTGTACGCGGCGCGCTACGGCCTCGACATGGACCTGCTCACGCGCGGCGCCGGCTTCGGCTACATGGGCAGCACCATCACGAGCCTGCTGTACGCCAGCTTCACCTTCATCTTCTTCGCGCTCGAGGCGGCCATCATGGCCTACGCGCTGGAGCTGGCCTTCGACATCCCGCCGGCCTGGGGCTACCTGATCTGCTCGCTGGTGGTGATTCCGCTCGTCACCCACGGCATCACCGTGCTCAGCCGCATGCAGGTGTGGACGCAGCCGCTGGCGCTGGTGCTGATGGTGGTGCCGTTCATCTTCGTGCTGAAGGCCAACCCCAACCTGCTGAGCGAGCTCGCGGCCTACCCGGGCATCGAGGGCAACGGCGCCGGGTTCGACCCGCTGCTCTTCGGCGCCGCGCTGACCGTGGGCGTGGCGCTGATCACGCAGATGGGCGAGCAGGCCGACTACCTGCGGTTCATGCCCGAGAAGACACCCGCCAACCGCGTGAGCTGGTGGAGCGGCGTGCTGCTGGGCGGCGTGGGCTGGGTGATCCCCAGCGTGCTGAAGATGCTGGGCGGCGCCGCGCTGGCGGTGCTGGTGCTGGGCTTGAGCGTGCCGCCCGAGCGCGCGGTGGACCCCAACCAGATGTACCTCGCGGCCTGGGAGACGGTGTTCTCCGACTACGGCTGGGCGGTGGCCGCCACCACGCTGCTGGTGGTGGTGTGTCAGCTCAAGATCAACGTCACGAACGCCTACGCCGGCAGCCTGGCCTGGAGCAACTTCTTCGCCCGGCTCACGCACAGCCACCCGGGGCGCGTGGTGTGGGTGGTGTTCAACACGCTGATCGCGCTGATGCTGATGGAGCTGGGCGTGTTCAAGGCCATCGGCGGCGTGCTGGGGCTGTACAGCAACCTGGCCATCAGCTGGATCATGGCGGTGGTGGCCGACCTGGTGGTGAACAAGCCGCTGGGGCTCAGCCCTAAATCCCCGATAGGCATCGAGTTCAAGCGCGCGCACCTGTACGACGTCAACCCAGTGGGCGTGGGTGCGATGGCGCTGGCCTCGGTGCTGTCCATCCTGGCCTGGCTCGGCGTCTTCGGGCCCTGGGCCGAGGCGTTTTCGGCGCTGGTGGCGGCGGTGGTGGCGTTCGTGGCGGCGCCGCTCATCGCGTGGGCCACGAAGGGGCGCTACTACCTGGCGCGGCCGGCCGAGGCCGCGGCCGAGCCAACCGACGGCGCCTACCTGGGCCGCCTGGCCACGCGCCGCTGCGTCATCTGCGAACGCGAGTACGAAGGCGAGGACATGGCGCGCTGCCCGGCCTACGGCGGCCCCATCTGCAGCCTGTGCTGCAGCCTCGACGCGCGCTGCCACGACCTGTGCAAACCCCGCGAGGCGCGGGTGCGCGACCAGGCCGAGGCGCTGCTGCGCCGCCTGACACCCCAGGCCTGGTGGCCGCGCCTGGACACCGGCCTCGTGCGCTACCTGCTGCTGATGGCTGCGGTGGCCATCGGCCTGGCGGCGCTGATGGCGGCGGTGTACCGCGTGGAGCTCGATGCGCTCGGCCCGGCGGCCGAGGACCTGGCCCCCGGGTTGCAGCTGGCCTTCGTGAAGCTCTACGCCGCGCTGATGCTGGCCGGCGGCGTGATCGGCTGGTGGATGGTGCTCACCTCCACCAGCCGCCGCGTCGCGCAGGAAGAGAGCAACCGCCAGACCGAGCTGCTGGTGCGCGAGATCGAGTCGCACCGCCGCACCGACCAGGAACTGCAGCGCGCGCGCCGCGCCGCCGAGTCGGCCAACCAGGCCAAGACGCGTTACCTCAGCGCCATCAGCCACGAGCTGCGCACGCCGCTGAACAGCATCCTCGGCTACGCGCAGCTGCTCGACGAAGACCCCACGATGCCGCTGCCGCGCAAGCACGGCATCGGCGTCATCCGGCGCGGCGGCGAGCACCTGCTCGGCTTGATCGAAGGCACGCTCGACATCGCCCGCATCGAAAGCGGCAAGCTCACGCTGGAGCCGCGGCCGATGCGGCTGCGCGAGAGCCTCGTGCAGATCGTCGAGATGTTCGAGCTGCAGGCCACCGCCAAGGGCCTGCGCTTCGAGCACGACGTGGCCGCCGCGCCCGAGCGCGTGAGGGCCGACGAGCGGCGGCTGACGCAGATCCTCATCAACCTGCTGGGCAACGCCGTGAAGTTCACGCGCACCGGCCGCATCGCCTTCCGCGCCACGCACGTGCGCGACATGGCCGTGTTCGAGATCGAGGACACCGGCCCCGGCATCGCGCCCGTCGAACTCGAGCGCGTGTTCGAGCCCTTCGCGCGCGGCGCCGCCGAAGCCGGCAGCAGCGGCACACACGGCACCGGCCTGGGCCTGACGATCGCCAAGATGCTGACCGAGCTGATGGGCGGCGAGATGACGGTGAGCTCGAAGCCGGGCGAAGGCACGCTGTTCCGCGTGCGCCTGTTCCTGCCGGCGCTGCAGGGCGGGGCCGCCACGCTGCCGACCGCGCCGCGCGGCGACTGCGTCGGCGAGCGCCGGCGCGTGCTGGTCGTCGACAACGAAGAGGTCGACCGCACGCTGCTGGCGCGGCGGCTGCAGGGCCATGGCTTCGAGGTGCTCGAGGCCGGCTCCGGCGTGGCGGCGCTGGGCCTGCTGAAAGAGCAGCGCGTCGACGCCATCTTCATGGACCTGGCCATGCCCGGCATCGACGGCTGGGCCACGATCCGCGCGCTGCGCGGCCAGGGGCTCAGCACGGCGCCGGTGGCCATCGTCTCGGCCAACGCCTTCGACAAGAACCTCGACAACGACGTCGGCATCACGCCCGCCGACTTCATCACCAAGCCGGTGCGCATGGACGAGCTGCTCGACTGGCTCGGCGCGCAGCTGCAACTGCAGTGGCTGCCGCGCGGAGCCGCACCGGCCGCGGCCCCGGCCGCCGCCGGCGTGCCGCCGCCACGCGAGCAGTTGCAGGCGCTGCAGCAGGTCGTGGCGCTGGGCTACCCGCGCGGCGTGTGGCAGCGCCTGGACCAGATCGCCGCCGCGCACCCCGAGTGCACCCCCTGGCTGGCCGCGCTGCGCGGCATGGCCGACCGCTTCCAGTTCGACCGCATGACGAAAGTGATCGATGGCGCCCTTGCCCACGCGGCCGACCGCTGAGCCCTCCACGAGCCTGGGTACGCCCTTGTCCGAGCGCGGCGCCGGCCTCGTGCTGATCGTCGACGACATGCCCGACAACCTGGCCATGCTGCACGACGCGCTCGACGCCGCCGGCTACGCCGTGCTCGTGGCCACCGACGGCGCACAGGCGCTGGCGCGTGCGGCGGCGGCCGATCCCGACATCGTGCTGCTCGATGCCGTGATGCCCGGCATCGACGGCTTCGAGGTCGCGCGCCGTCTGAAGGCCGGGCCCGAGACGGCGCACATCCCGGTGGTGTTCATGACCGGCCTCACCGAGACCGAGCACGTCGTGGCCGCCTTCGACGCCGGTGGCGTGGACTACGTGACGAAGCCGCTGCGCCCGCCCGAGGTGCTGGCGCGCATGGCCGTGCACATGGCCAGCGCGCGCCAGGCCCGGCAGGCGCGCAACGCGCTCGATGCGTACGGCCACGCCACCCTGGCCGTGCGGCTGAACACCGGCACGGCGCGCGTGGTGTGGCAGACGCCGCTGGCCCGCCGCTGGCTCGTGGCCTGGTTCGATGCCAGCGCGGCCGAGCGCTTGCCGCCGGTGCTGACGAACTGGCTCGTGGGCTCGGCCGCCGCCGGCGAAGGCCGCCCGCACACACTGGCTCGCGAAGGCCGCCAGCTCGTGGCCACGCTGCAGGGCCGCACCGCCGACGACGACTGGCTCGTCGTGCTGCGCGAGGTGGACGACGCCGACACGGTGCAGGCCCTCGTGCGCGCCTTCGGCCTGACGCTGCGCGAGAGCGAGGTGCTGTACTGGGTGGCCAAGGGCAAGACCAACCGCGACATCGGCGACATCCTCGGCGCCAGCCCGGCGACGGTGAAGAAGCACCTGGAGCGCATCCACGAGAAGCTCGGCGTCGAAACGCGCACCGCGGCGGCGGCGCTGGCGCTGCAGCGGGTGCGGTCGCTCAGTCCCGCCTGAGCCGGGCATGAAAAAGGGCGGCCCTCAGGCCGCCCTTGGCGAAAGGCCGCGAGGCCGTGGCGTCAGAACGAGTAGCGCAGCGTGACCTGCACCGCCCACTGCGACTCGCCGCTGACCTGGCGCGTGACCAGGTCTTCGGTCGAGCCCAGCGAGTAGACGTAGCGGCCCGTGCTGTCGATGCCGTTGAAGTTGACGAAGCTGCGGTTCGACGGGAAGCCGATCTCGTCGATGCGGCCCCACTTGTTGTTCAGCAGGTTGCCGAAGTTCAGGATGTCGAAGGTGATCGAGCCCTTGTGCTTGGCGGTGAAGCCCGGCACTTCCTGGCTGAAGCGGACGTCGAAGTTGTTCACCCAGGGCGCGAAGCTGTCGTTGCGGCCGACCACGCC
>Ga0068877_10002854_pt1 | contig 13861 bp, 12 predicted proteins | sample NOAtaG_FD_66437 | JGI IMG/M metagenome (GOLD analysis project Ga0068877, IMG submission 66437) | Freshwater lake microbial communities from Lake Erie, under a cyanobacterial bloom - NOAA_Erie_Diel6S_1000h metaG | ecosystem: Environmental > Aquatic > Freshwater > Lake | place: USA: Ohio, Lake... | reverse complement strand
GGCCCGGGCCCGGTCCGCCCGAGAGGGGGAGAGGTGAACTGCCGGGCGCGGCGGGCGCCGTCAAGACGACGGACGGCTCACCCGCGGGCCTTGCCGGGCCAGGGCCGCGGCACGCGGTCCAGCGCGTCGAGTGCCGCGGCCGCGGCGGCCGCGGCCCGGCTGCGCTCGGCAGCCAGCCAGCCGAGCGCGAACCACGCCCGCGGCTCCTGATCCAGCACGGTCTGGTAGGCAGCGCCGGCCACGTAGAGGTCGTTCAGCTCGCCCAGGGCTTCGCCGGCGGCCGCGACCGCGTCGCGCAGCCGGCGCGACGGCTTCGCCGCATACAGCGGCATCAGGAACTCGAAGGCGTAGCGCAGCCGCTTCAGCCGCTTGCGCGTGCGGTGCTGCACCGCGGCCGGCGCGGCGGCGAAACCGGCGCGATCGGCCAGCGCCCGCTTGCGCGCCCGGCGCAGCACGGCGGCGGCGGCCGCCGCCAGCGGCCGGCCTGCCGACGGCGGCAGCAGCGCGAACTGCAGCGTGCGCAGCAGCAGCGCCTGGAACTCGATGCTGCAGACCACCTCCGCGGGACGGACGGCCGCACCGGCGCCGGGGCCGACGGCCGGCAACGGCGGCGCCCCGACGGCCGCCAGCCGCGGGCCGAGCGTGGCCGCCAGCGCATCCGCGTCGCGCGCGCTGCCCAGGCGGCCGAACGGCCCGCGCCAGCCGGCCTCGAGGGCGTGCAGCGCCGCCGGGTCGTCGGCCCAGTCGGCGCACTCGCGCAGCACGCTGCGCAGCCGGCGCAGCGCCACGCGCAGCTGGTGCAGGTGCTCGGGCGTGCCGTCGCCGTGCGCGATCTCGGCGGCGTTGGGGAGTGCGTGCGCCAGCGCAGCGCGCAGCATGCCGGCCAGGGCCGCCGCCGTGCCGGCAGCGGGGTCGATCGCGCTGGCTGCCGCCCGGACGGCCGGCACCGATGCCACGCCCGCAGCCAGCCGCGAACCGCGCTCGGCCTTGGTGCGGACATCCCACCACAGCCCGTGCCGGCCCGCCCAGCGCGCCGCGAGCACAGGCAGCGCCGCCGGCGGGCCCGACAGCAGCTCGAATTCGATCTCGCGCACCGGCTCGCGCCGCCCCCCGGCCCCGCCGGCACGCAGCTCGCCCTCGTCGAGCGCGAGCTCGATCACCGCGCCCGCGCTGCGCACCCGCCGGTGCGTGCGCCGGACGTCGCTGCGGAACACCTCTTCCAGGCGTTCGCCGCCGCGCAGCGCCGCCTGCAGCGCGGCGCCGGCCGGGGTGCCGGCGTGGCGCGCCGGGTCGAGCGACGGCTCGCCCCGCCTGGGCTCGAGCACCACCTCGTGCTCGAGCCGGACCGCCACGCCGTCGCCGCGACCCTTCAGGGTCTGCACCCAGCGCCGGCCCTCGCGCCGCAGCCGCAGCGCCAGGCCAGCAGCGGCCAGGCGGCGGTCGGCCGTGTCGAAGTACACCGCCGCCAGCGGCGTGCGCTGCGCACTCGCGGTGGCCACCGCGCGGCGCACGCCGGCCAGCGCCGCCGCGGGGATGCGGAACTTCAGCTCGGTCTCCACGGTGCGAAGCTTAGCGGGCGTCCGTGACAGCGCCAGGGAAGGCACCGGGCACCCCGGTAAAATGAGCCATCCGCGAATCGGCAGCCGCGCTCGGCGGCTGCACCGTCATGCCCCTGTTCTGGAAGCCGTACAAGTCCGAAGTCACCAGCTTCCTCGACGACCTGAAGGCCCGCAAGCCCAGCCTCGAGGACGAGCAACGCGCCGGACGCGCGCTGCTGTGGGACCGCCCGATCGACCACGAGGCGCTCGAGGAGTGGCGCGAGGCGCGCGTGCGCCAGCAGCCCTACGTCTACCAGACGAGGCCGCAGCCCTGAGCGGCCCGATGCCGCCCACCGACGCTGCGGGCCCGGCGGCGGCGCTGGCGGCGCTGCCCGTGCCGGCCGCCCCGCCGGAGCCCGACGTGGTCGACCAGGTCGCGGTCGCCCGCCTGTACGGCGAGCCGCTGTTCGCGCTGCCGCAGGACCTGTACATCCCGCCCGACGCGCTGGAGGTCTTCCTCGAGGCCTTCGAGGGGCCGCTCGACCTGCTGCTGTACCTGATCCGCAAGCAGAACTTCAACGTCCTCGACATCCCGCTGGCCGACGTCACGCGGCAGTACCTCGAGTACGTCGAACAGATCCGGGCCCGCAACCTCGAGCTGGCCGGCGAGTACCTGCTGATGGCCGCGATGCTCATCGAGATCAAGAGCCGGATGCTGCTGCCGCCCCGGCGCAGCACCGACGGCGCCGAGCCCGAGGACCCGCGGGCCGAGCTGGTGCGCCGGCTCGTCGAGTACGAGCAGATCAAGCTGGCGGCGGCCCGCCTGGAGCAGCTGCCGCTGCTGGGCCGCGACTTCCTGCGCGCGCAGGTCTTCGTCGAGCAGAGCCTGGAGCCGCGCTGGCCCGAGGTGCACGCCGCCGACCTGCGCGACGCCTGGCGCGACATCCTGCAGCGCGCCAAGCTGACGGCCCACCACACGATCACGCGCGAGCAGCTCTCGGTGCGCGAGCACATGAGCCAGGTGCTGAAGAAGCTGCAGGGACGGCGCTTCCTCGAGTTCCGCGACCTGTTCGAGCCCTCGCGCGGCGTGCCGGTGCTGGTGGTGACCTTCATCGCGCTGCTCGAGCTGTCGCGCGAGCGGCTGGTCGAGGTGACGCAGGCCGAGGCCTTTGCGCCGGTGTACGTGCGGCTCGGCTACCAGCCCAGCTAGACATCATGGTCGCCGCGCCGATGCAGGCGGAGCGCACGCGACAGGACTCCCGCCCTGCATCGCCCTAGCGCCGGTCCGGCGCGGCGCCGAGCGCGCCGACCCACTCCTCGATCGCCTGGCGCACCTCCAGCGGCCGCTCCGTCAGCGGCCAGTGATGGCACTCGATCGCCCGGATCGTGACCCGCGGGCCGGCGAGCAGGGCCCGCATCCGGTCGGCGTCGGCGAAGGTGGCGCCGCTGGACAGCAGCGCCAGCACCGGCACGTCCAGATCGCAGGGCCGCGGGGCGGCGCGGAACATCTCGGCCAGGTCCTGCAGGTACACCGCGAGCGGCACGTGTCGCAGGTCGGCGCGCATCGAGCTGTAGCGCTCGATGAAGGCCTGCTCGGCGGCAGGCGACTGCAGCGCCTCGCGCGCCAGCCGGTCCAGGGCGCGCAGGTCGAGCGGCTCCAGCCGCCTGCGGTGCAGCCCGAGGGCGTTCAGGCCGCGCACGACGCGGGCCGCCGCGGCCAGCAGCGGCGTGGAGCGCGTCCACCACAGCGAGCGGCCGTGCAATGCCTCGCGAAACACCGGGTCGATCAGCGCCACGGCCGCGGTGCGCCCGCGGTGCCGCGCGGCGAAGTGCAGCGCCACCTGCGCGCCCAGGCTGTGGCCGACGACAATGGCCGTGGCGGCGCGCTGTGCGTCCAGCACCGCGGCCAGGTCGTCGCACCAGGTCGGCAGGTCGATGCGGCGCCGTGTCAGCGAACTCCCGTGGCCGCGCAGGTCGATCCGGATCATCGCGTGCCGCCGGGCCAGGCCGGTGTGCTCGACGAACTCCTCGAAGCGGCTCAGGTTGCTGGCGAGCCCGTGCACGAGCAGCACCGCGGGAACGGGGGCCGCCGGCGCACCGTCCATGACCGCTGCGGTCGGCGTGCACACCCGCCAGCCCACCGTGACGCCGTCGGGCCGCACGAGGCGCTCGGGCCGGTCGACGGGCGACCGGGCTGCCGTATCCGCACCGGCGGATGCCGGCGACGGCGACCCGCTCAGTGCGCCTCCTCCCAGTTCCGACCCACGCCCACCTCGGCCAGAAGCGGAACCTCGAGCCGGGCCACGCCCGACATCAGCCGCGGGATCGCCTCGCGCGCCCAGTCGAGCTCGACCTCGGGCACCTCGAACACCAGTTCGTCGTGCACCTGCATCACCATCGCCGTGGCACGGCCCTCGCGGTCGAGCGCGTCCTGCACGGCGATCATCGCCAGCTTGATCAGGTCGGCTGCGGTGCCCTGCATCGGCGCGTTGATCGCCTGCCGCTCGGCGGCGCTGCGACGCGGCCCGTTGCCGCCGCGGATCTCGGGCAGCCAGACCCGGCGCCCGAACAGCGTCTCGACGTAGCCGGTCTCGGCCGCGCTGGCACGCGTCTCGTCCATGTAGCGCTTGACGCCGGCGAAACGGGCGAAGTACCGGTCGATGTAGTCGCGGGCGGCCTTCTGCTCGATGCCGAGGTTGCTGGCCAGCCCGAACGCGCCCATGCCGTAGATCAGGCCGAAGTTGATCACCTTGGCGTAGCGCCGCTGCTCGGGCGACACCTGCTCCACCGGCACGCCGAACACCTCGCTCGCGGTGGCGCGGTGCACGTCCAGGCCCTCGGCGAAGGCGCGCAGCAGGCCGGGGTCGCGGCTGATGTGGGCCATGATGCGCAGCTCGATCTGCGAGTAGTCGGCGCTCAGGATCACGTGCCCGGGCGGCGCGATGAAGGCCTCGCGGATGCGCCGGCCCTCGGCGGTGCGGATCGGGATGTTCTGCAGGTTCGGCTCGTTGCTCGACAGCCGCCCCGTCACCGCCACCGCCTGCGCATAGTTCGTGTGCACGCGCCCGGTGCGCGGGTTGACCATCTGCGGCAGCTTGTCGGTGTAGGTGCCCTTCAGCTTGGCCAGGCTGCGGTGCTCGAGGATGCGCGCCGGCAGCGGGTAGTCGGCGGCCAGTTCCTGCAGCACCTCCTCGTCGGTCGACGGCGCGCCCGAGGCGGTCTTCTTCTTCACCGGCAGGCCGAGCTTGCCGAATAGGATCTCGCCGATCTGCCGCGGGCTGCCCAGGTTGAACGGCTGGCCGGCGATGGCACTGGTCTCCTGCTCGAGCGCAACCATGCGCTCGGCCAGCGCGCGGCCCTGCGCGGCGAGCGCCGCGGGGTCGATCAGCACGCCGTGGCGCTCGATGCGCTGCAGGATCGCCGCCACCGGCATCTCGATGCGCTCGTACACCTCGCGCAGCCGAGGCACGGCCGCCAGCCGCGGCCACAGCGCCAGGTGCACGTGCAGCGCCATCTCGCTGTCCTCGCCGCTGTACTCGGTGGCGCGGGCCACGTCGACCTGGGCGAAGGGGATCTGCGCGGCGCCCTTGCCGCAGACGTCCTCGTAGCTCAGGCCCTTGCGGCCGAGGTGGCGCTCGGCCAGCGACTCCAGCCCGTGCCCGCGGTGCGCCTCGAGCACGTAGCTCTGCAGCATCGGGTCGTGCGCGTAGCCGCGCACCGCGACGCCGTGGTTGGCGAAGACGTGCAGGTCGTACTTCAGGTTCTGGCCCAGCTTCGGGCGCGTGCCGTCCTCGAGCCACGGCCGCAGCCGCTCGAGCACGCCGGCCAGCGGCAGCTGCTCGGGCGCCCCGGGGTAGGCGTGCGCCAGCGGCACGTAGGCCGCACGGCCGGGCTCGACGGCGAAGCTCACGCCGACCAGACGTGCCGCCATCGGGTCGAGCGAGTCGGTCTCGGTGTCCAGGGCCACCAGCTCCGCCGCTTGCAGCCGCTCGATCCACTCGTCGAGCCGCTCGAAGGACGAGACCGTCTCGTACTCGCGCCCGGCCGGCAGCGGCGGCACCGGCGGGTCGGCGTCGGCGCCTTCGGCCGGCGCCGCGGCGGGTGCCGCGCCGGCCCCGGCGGCCACGGGCGCCCCAGCCGCGCCGGCCGCCCCGCCCGCACCCGACCCGGCGCCGCCCTCCTCGAGCTCGCGGCGCCAGGTCCGGAAGCCGTAGCGGCGGTAGAAGTCGAGCAGGCCAGGCTGGTCGACCGGACGCAGCGCCAGCGCCTCCAGCGCCGGCCACCCCGGCACGTGGCCCGACAGGTCGCAGTCGGTGACGACCGTCAGCAGCCGCCGTCCGTTGGGAAGCCAGTCGAGGGCCTTGCGCAGGTGCTCGCCAGTGGCACCGGGAAACGAACCCGCAGCCGACATGATCGCGTCGAGCGAGCCGTGCTCCTGAAGCCACTTCAGCGCCGTCTTCGGTCCGACCTTGTCGACGCCCGGCACGTTGTCGACGCTGTCGCCCACCAGCGCCAGGTAGTCGACGATGCGCTCCGGCGGCACGCCGAACTTGGCCTGCACCCCGGCCGCGTCAAGCACCTCGGGCGGGCGGGCCATCGTGTTGACCAGCGTGATGGCCGGCGTCACCAGCTGCGCCAGGTCCTTGTCGCCGGTGGAGATCAGCACGCGGTGGCCCGAGGCCTCGGCCACGCGCGCCAGCGTGCCGATCGCGTCGTCGGCCTCGATGCCGGGCACCTCGAGCACCGGCCAGCCGAGCAGCCGCACCGCCTCGTGGATGGGCTCGATCTGCTGCGCCAGCGCCTCGGGCATCGGCGCACGCTGCGCCTTGTACTGCGGGTACCACTCGTCGCGGAAGGTGGGGCCGCGGGCGTCGAAGACGCAGGCCGCGTGCTCGGCCGGGTAGCGCTCGCGCAGCCACTTCATCATCGCGATGAAGCCGTGCACCGCGCCGGTCGGGAACCCGTCCGGCGCCCGCAGGTCGGGCAGCGCGTGGTAGGCCCGGTACAGGTAGCTGCTGCCGTCGACCAGCAGCACGTTCTTGTCGCCCATCGGGACATTCTCGCGCGCCCCGGCGGCACGGCCGCGCCGCAGCGTGCTGCGTAGAATCCCGCGCATGACGCAGCAGGACCTCCGCGCCCGAACCCTGCGGGCAGCGGCCTTGCTGGCGGCGGCCTGCAGCCTGCCCGCCGCGGCGCAGACGACGCCCGCGGCACCCACGGCGCCAGCCCCCACGGCCCCCGAGCGCCGCGTGGTCGAGGACGACCACGTCCGCATCGAGGAAACGCGCGTGCGCGGCCAGCTGCAGCAGGTCGTCGTGCGCCCCAAGGTGGGCGAGGCCGGCGCCTACGAGATCGTCGTCGGCCGCGGCGGGCGCGACCCCAGCCAGGACGCCAGCGCAGCCGGGAGGCGCGTCTGGTCGGTGCTGCGGTTCTAGCCCCGCCGATGGCCGTCTACACCGAGGTCCGGTTCGAGGACGCCGCCGCCCTGTGCGCCCGCCTCGGCCTCGGCCGGCTGACGGCGCTGGACGGCATCCGCTCCGGCATCGAGAACACCAACTACTACGCCACGACCACCGGCGGCCAGTGGGTGCTGACGCTGTTCGAACGCCTGCCGCCGGAGCAACTGCCCTACTATCTGCAGTTGATGAAGCACCTCGCCGGCCACGGCATCCCGGTGCCGGCGCCGCAGCCCGACGCGAGCGGCGCGCTGCTGCACGAGATCGCCGGCAAGCCGGCGGCGGTGGTGACCCGGCTGCCCGGCAGCCACCGGCTGGCCCCGGACGCGGCCCACTGCGCGCAGGTCGGGGCGATGGTCGGACGGATGCACGTCGCGGGCGCCAGCTTCCTGCCGCACCAGCCGCACCTGCGCGGCCTGGCCTGGTGGGTGCAGACCACGCCCGAGGTGCTGCCCTTCGTCGGCGCGGACACGGCCGCGCTGCTGCAGCAGGAACTCGCGTTCCAGCGCGAGCTGGCCGCCTCGCCCGCCGGCGAGGCGCTGCCGCGCGGCCCGATCCACGCCGACCTGTTCCGCGACAACGTGATGTTCGACGACACGGCCGGCGAAGACCGGCTGTGCGGCCTGTTCGACTTCTACTTCGCCGGCACCGACGCGCTGCTGTTCGACGTGGCGGTCTGCCTCAACGACTGGTGCAGCGATCCCGCCAGCGGGCGGCTGGACGAGGACCGCGCCGCCGCCTTCCTGGCCGCCTACGAGTCGCAGCGGGCGCTCGAGCCGGTCGAGCGGCGCCTGGTGCCGGCGATGCTGCGCGCCGCGGCGCTGCGGTTCTGGCTGTCCCGGCTGCGTGACTGGCACCTGCCGCGCGCCGCGGCACTGCTGCACCCGAAGGATCCGGCACATTTCGAGCGTGTGCTCAGGCACCGCATCGCCGAGCCGTGGCATCCTGCGCCCTGAGCCATCCGCCATGCCCCTGCAACTGAAATCCGCCGACGCCGGCCGCGGGATGCGCTGGCTGGTCGACGCCTTCCGGCTGTTCGCGCGCAAGCCGCTCGCGTTCACGCTGCTGCTGCTCGTCTTCTTCTTCCTCGCCGCGCTGGTGGCGGCGCTGCTGCCGCTGGTGGGCAGCCTGCTGCAGCTGATGACGCTGCCGCTGCTCTCGCTTGGCTTCATGGTGGCGAGCCAGTCCGCGCTGCTGGGCGGGCCGGTGCACCCGGGACAGTTCGTCGAGCCGCTGCGGGCCGACCCGGCCCGGCGGCGCTCGCTGCTGCTGCTGTGCCTGCTGTACGGCGTGCTGGCGCTGGCGGTCCTGCAGCTGTCGGCCTGGGTCAGCGACGACGCGATGATGCGGCTGCAGCAGCTGATGGCCGAGGGCGAGAAGGCGCGGCCGCGGATCGACGCACTGCTGGCCGAGCCGGGCGTCAGCGCCGGCGCGATGCTGCTGCTTGGCCTCGGCACGCTGCTGTCGATCCCGTTCTGGCATGCGCCGGCCCTGGTGCACTGGGGCGGCCAGGGCGTCGGCCAGGCGCTGTTCTCGAGCACGCTGGCGGTCTGGCGCAACAAGGCTGCCTTCCTCGGCTACTTCCTCGGCTGGACGCTGCTCGTGCTGGCCTTCGGCTTGGCCAGCGCGCTGCTGTTCGGCCTGTTCGGAGCGGGGCAGCTGGCCACGGTGGTCGCGGTGCCCGCCGGCCTCGTCTTCTCGACCGTGTTCTACGTCTCGCTGATCTTCACCTTCAACGACAGCTTCGGCGGCGCGCCCGCCTCGTCAGGCGACTCCACGCCGGACGGGCCGTCGGACCCGGGCCCGCAGGGTGACCGATGACGCCGCGCGTGCTCGCCCTGCTGCCCGTGCTGGCCCTTGCCGGCGGCTGTGCGGTCGTCGACGTGGCAGGCGCCGTCGCCTCCACCACCATCCGGGTGACCGGGGCAGCAGTCGCCACCGGCATCACGCTCACCGGCAAGGCAGTCGGTGCCGCCATGGACGCAGCCTCGGCCAGCGCCACCGCCACCGCATCGGCGGCCAACGCTGCCGCCACGGTGGCCAATGCCGCAGCAGCGTCCTCGGGAGCGACCGGCGCCGCCACGACTGCAGCGGCAGCCCCACCCGCCCCGTCCGTCGCGGCGTCCGGCCCTCCGCGCTAGGGCGCTGAGCCGCGCTGCCGTTCAAGCCGCGGTCGACGGTCGACCGAGGCGGGCCTGCCGATGCCGGTTCCCGGCTGAGGTACGGTGCGTTCGCGTTCGAGGCGCACCGCCTGCCGCGACCCGCGGCCAGCCGGACCGCCCGCGCCGCTGCGCCAGCAGACGCCGAGGCCCAAGCCTGCCGGTGCGGCCGGCCTCAGGCCGTGCGCGCCTCGATCAGCCCAAGCTCCTCGATCATCTTCGCCCGCATCACGAACTTCTGCGCCTTGCCGGTGACCGTCATCGGAAGCTCGGCCACGAAGCGCACGTGGCGCGGCACCTTGTAGTGCGCGATCTGGTCCTTGCAGAAGGCCTTGATCTCGTCCTCGGTGCAGGCCTCGCCCGGCTTCAGCACGATCCAGGCCGCGATCTCCTCGCCGTAGCGGGCGTCGGGCACGCCGAACACCTGCACCTGGGCCACCTTCGGATGGCGGAAGAGGAACTCCTCGACCTCACGCGGATAGACGTTCTCGCCGCCACGGATCAGCATGTCCTTCACGCGGCCGACGATGTTGCAGTAGCCCTCGGCATCGATCGTCGCCAGGTCGCCGGTGTGCATCCAGCCGCCCTGCACCGCCTCGGTCGTGCGCTCCTGGTCGGCCCAGTAGCCGAGCATCACGCTGTAGCCCTTGGTGCAAAGCTCGCCCTTCTCGCCCACCGGCACGGTGCGGCCCTCGGCGTCGACGATCTTCACCTCGAGATGGGGCATCACGCGGCCCACCGTCGAGACCCGCCGCTCGAGCGGGTCGTCGGTGCCGCTCTGGAACGACACCGGCGAGGTCTCCGTCATGCCGTAGGCGATCGTGACCTCGCGCATGTTCATCTGCGCGTTCACGCGCTTCATCACCTCGATCGGGCACGGGCTGCCGGCCATGATGCCGCCGCGCAGGCTCGTGAGGTCGAACTCCCCGAAGCGCGGGTGGTCGAGCTGCGCGATGAACATCGTCGGCACGCCGTGCAGGTGCGTGCAGCGTTCGCGGTGCACCGCCGTCAGCGTGGCCAGCGGATCGAAGCCCTCGCCCGGGAAGACCATCGTGCCGCCGGTCACGGTGCTGGCCAGGCTGCTCATCACCATGCCGAAGCAGTGGTACAGCGGCACCGGGATGCACAGCCGGTCGCCTTCGCCGTAGCCCATCGTGCGCGCGACGTCGCGCGCGTTGTTGATCACGTTGTGGTGCGTCAGCGTCGCGCCCTTCGGCGCGCCTGTCGTGCCGCTCGTGAACTGGATGTTGATCGCGTCGTGGCAGGCGAGCGAGGCGCCGATGCGCCGCGCCTCGGCCACGCCAGCGGGGTCGGACAGCGCCATCACCTCCGACAGGTTGAACATCCCGGGCGTCTTCTCCTCGCCCATGCGGATCACGCAGCGCAGGTCGGGCAGCCTGGAAGCCAGCAGATGCCCGGGCGGGAAGTGCTCGAGCTCGGGCGCCAGCGCCTGCAGCATCCTCAGGTAGGCGCTGGTCTTGAACTCCGGCGCGCAGATCACGCCCTTGCAGCCCACCTTGCGCAGCGCGTACTCCAGCTCCGACAGCCGGTAGGCGGGGTTGATGTTGACCAGGACGACGCCGATGCGCGCGGTGGCGTACTGCGCGAGGATCCACTCCGGACGGTTGGGCGCCCAGATGCCGAGCCGGTCGCCCTTGACGAACCCGAGCCGCAGCAGCGCGGCGGCCAGCCGGTCGCTCTCGTCGCGCAACTGACCCCAGGTCCAGCGCACGCCGGCCTCGACGAAGACGCAGGCCTCGGCGCCGGGCAGCCGGTCGGCGGTGGCGTCCAGCCATGCCGGGATCGTGCGGTCGGACAGCGGCGGTGCGGTCGCACCACGCACGTGGGACAGGCCGCCGGCGGGGCGGCGCGGGTCGCGGGTCGGGCTCGTCATGGGGCTCCCCGGATTGGCGTCGGTCGCGTCTCCGCGTAGTGTGGCACTAACGCGATGGCGGGCTGGCCGGCGCGCCAAAGCTCGGCGGCGGCTCCTCCTCCTCTTCCATCGGCGTGATGTTCAGGTCGACGCCCTGCGTGTCGAGCTGCTTCTGCTCGCCCAGCCCCATCAGCACGAACTGCGGGTTGAACAGGATCACCGCCACCATCACCAGCTGCAGCACGACGAAGGCCACGGCGCCCTTGTAGATGTCGCCGGTGCGGAAGGCGGCGATCGGCTTGCCGGTGACCTTGTCGACGTAGTCCTTCTTCGGCGCCACGCTGCGCAGGTAGAACAGCGCGAACCCGAACGGCGGCGTCAGGAACGAGGTCTGCAGGTTCATCGCCACCATGATCCCGAACCAGATCAGGTTGATGTTCATCTCCTGCAGCACGGGCAACAGCAGCGGCAGCAGGATGAAGGCGATCTCGAAGAAGTCGATGAAGCAGCCGAGAACGAAGATCAGCGCGTTGACGAACAGCAGGAAGCCGAGCTCGCCTCCGGGCAGCGCGGCAAACAGCGACTTGACCCAGACCGGGCCGTCGATGGCCTGGAACGTCAGCGCGAAGATCGTCGAGCCGACCAGCACGAACAGCACGAAGATCGACAGCTTGGCCGACGCGTCGAGCGCCTGCCGCAGCAGCGGCACGCTCAGCCGGCGCCGGCCGAGCGCCAGCAGCACCGAGCCCACCGCGCCCATCGCGCCGCCCTCGGTGGGCGTCGCGATGCCCAGGAAGATGGTGCCGAGCACCAGGAAGATCAGCAGCAGCGGCGGGATCAGCACGAAGGTGACCTGGCGGGCCAGTTCGGACAGCCGGTCGGTGCGCAGCAGCTTGTGGTCGATCACCGCGGCCAGCCAGGCGAAGCCGATGGACGCCATCAGCGACATCACCACCTTCTCGTCGGTGGGTGCGACGAGGGACGGATCGGCACCGAACACCAGCCGGATGGCAGGGTACCCGGCGAAGACGGCCGCGCCGACCGCTGCGCTCGCCACGGTGAGCACCGCAAGCGACTTGTGGCCGGTGGCGCCGTCGGGCTCGTGGTAGACCAGGGCCTCCGGCGGCAGAGCCGGGAGCCAGCTGGGCCGCACCATGGCGAGCACCAGCATCGCGACGATGTAGATCCCCACCAGCGCGAACGCCGGGATGAAGGCGGCACGGTACATGTCGCCGACGCTCTGGCCGAGTTGGTCGGCGATGACGATCAGCACGATCGAGGGCGGAATGATCTGCGCCAGCGTGCCCGAGGCCGTGATGACGCCCGCCGCCAGCGGACGGTTGTAGCCATAGCGGAGCATGATCGGCAACGAGATCAGGCCCATCGCGATGACCGACGCGGCCACCACGCCGGTGGTGGCGGCCAGCATGGCCCCGACCACGATGACCGCGATGGCCAGGCCGCCGCGCATCGGGCCGAACACCTGCCCGATGGTCTCGAGCAGGTCCTCGGCCATCCGGCTGCGCTCGAGCACCAGGCCCATGAAGGTGAAGAAGGGGATCGCGAGCAGCACGTCATTGCTCATGATCCCGTACAGGCGCAGCGGCAAGGCGCTGAAGAACACCCCCGGCACCAGCGCCAGCTCGACCGCGATCCAGCCGAACACCATGCCGGTGGCGGCAAGCGCGAAGGCAACCGGGAAGCCGGTCAGCAGGAACAGCAGCAGCGCGCCGAACATGATCGGCGCGAGGTTCTCGGCGACGAAGCTCACGGTCGTCCTCCCGGAGCCGCGCCGGCGGCGCCGCGAGCCGCCGCCTCGGCTTCGGCCTGCAGGTCCTCCAGCAGCTTCTCCTCCTCGGTCTTCTCGGGCTCGGCGTGCGGGTCGGGCGCGCGACCGGCCAGGAAGCCGATGCGCTTGAACAGCTCCGAAAGGCTCTGTGCGAACAGCAGCGCGAAGCCGATAGGCACCAGCACGTAGAGCGGCCAGCGGATCAGGCCGCCTGGATTGGCCGAGACCTCCATCGTGTCGATGGCCTTGCCGATCGAGGGCAGCGAGGTCCAGGCGACGAAGACGCACAGCGGCAGCAGGAACAGCGTGATGCCAATCACGTCGACCCAGACCTGCACGCGCCGCGGCAGGCGGCCGGCGACGACGTCGATGCGCACGTGCTGGTCGTGCAGGAAGACGTAGCCCGCGCCGAGCATGAACATGGCCGCGAACAGGTACCACTGGAGCTCGAGCCACGCGTTCGAGCCGATGTCGAATGCATAGCGCAGCAGCGCGTTGACCGTGCTGATGAGCACCGCGGCCAGCAGCAGCCAGTACACCGTGCGGCCGATGCGCTCGGTGACCCAATCGACGCCCCGGCTGTAGGCCAGAAGTGCGTTCAAGGCGATCCCCTCCGTTCGTTTCGGCGCCGCATCCGCACCGGCCAGTCCGGCCCGGCGCCGGCACGCTGCCGCCTCGCGGGGTACCCCGCAGCGCCACGCCCGGGAGCCCCGCCCAGCGGGGCTCCCGGGCGTGGCGCTGCGCGGACCGTGTCCCGCGCGCGATCAGGTGCGCAGCATGTTGGCCATGAAGTCGTCGAAGGTGTTCTCGGTGAAGCGCATCCAGCTCACCGCGTCGCGCTGGAACGCGGTGTAGTGGTCGTGCATCCGCTTGAAGTTGGCGTTGGTGCTGCCGAGTTCCTGGTACAGCGTCTGCGAGGCCCGGTAGAAGGCCTCCATCAGCGGACGCTGGAACGGGCGCACCTGGGTGCCGGCGGCGATCAGGCGCCGCAGCGCGGCCGCGTTGCGGGCGTCGTACTTGGCCATCATGTCGGCGTTGGCCTCGTG
>Ga0068877_10002851_pt1 | contig 13868 bp, 17 predicted proteins | sample NOAtaG_FD_66437 | JGI IMG/M metagenome (GOLD analysis project Ga0068877, IMG submission 66437) | Freshwater lake microbial communities from Lake Erie, under a cyanobacterial bloom - NOAA_Erie_Diel6S_1000h metaG | ecosystem: Environmental > Aquatic > Freshwater > Lake | place: USA: Ohio, Lake... | reverse complement strand
GAGTGCGTACACCTTCGCAGTCGGCGACAGCGCGGCAAGTGACAGCGCGATCGCACCCCAGCCACACCCGATGTCGAGGAACACGCCAGTCTGCGGGGGCGGGGGAACGAGGTCGAAGAGAACGGACGTGCCACGGTCGAGACGTCCGTAACTGAACACACCCCGGTCGGAGACGGCCGTCAATGATGCGCCGTGGATCGTCCATGTGACGTCACGCGGGTTCGACCCGAGGCGCGCAAGGTCGTCGTCGTCGACGTCGAAGTAGTGGGTCGAGCCCTTGTCAGAGGAGTGGTCAGACATGTGGTCGGCCATCACGGATAGCCTGACACCATGGCGTACGAAATTCGTACATACGGCGACCCGGTGCTGAAGTCCACGGCGCTCGAGATCCAAAAGATCGACGACAAACTCGTGCGTCTCACCGACGAGATGTTCGACATCATGTACGACGCCCCGGGCATCGGCCTGGCGGCGCCACAGATCGGTGTGCAAAAGAAGTTGTTCGTCTACGACATCGGCGACGGAGCCGACGTTCTCATCAACCCTGAAATCGTCGAGTCATCGGGCGAGTGGGTGTACGAGGAAGGGTGCCTTTCCATCCCCGGGCTCTACGTCGAGATGATCCGCCCGAAGGAAGTGCTCATGAGGGGCATCAACCTCGCCGGCGAAGAGGTCACCGTCGAGGCCGATGAGTTGTTGTCGCGCCTCTTCCAGCACGAACTCGACCATCTCAACGGTGTATTGATGTTCGACCGCATGACAGCCGACCAGCGCACCGAGGCGCTTGCCGAGTATCGCCGTCTGCACGAGGGTGAAGCCAAGGTCAAGCGGCCCGACGAGCCCCGCGTCATCAAACTCAAGTAGGCGTCATCGCACCGAAGCTCGCACCGTCCGGCCCCACACGCGACGTCGTCTTCTTCGGCACCCCCGACATCTCCGCACAGGTTCTGCGGGCGCTTCTCGACGCGCGGGTCAACGTCGTCGCAATCGTCACCAACCCCGACAAACGACGCGGGCGGGGTGGCAAGACCGAGGCCTCACCGGCGAAGAAGGTTGCGATCGACCACGACATCGCGGTCATCGAGTCACCCGCCGATGCGGTCACCTTCCTCGATCAGCACGGCACCGACGGAGTCACCGGAATCGTCGTCGCGTACGGGCGTATCATCCGCGAGCCGCTGTTGTCGATGATCCCGCTCGTCAATCTGCACTTCTCGCTGCTGCCGCGTTGGCGCGGTGCGGCACCGGTCGAGCGCGCGATCCTCGCCGGTGATGCCAGAACGGGTTCTTCGATCATGCAGATCGAAGAAGGTCTCGACACCGGTGCGGTGTACGACGTCGAAGCAATCGACATCGATGACGATGAAACCGTCGAAGAACTCCGGTCGCGGCTCGGCGTCATCGGCGCGGCGCAGATCGTACGCATGTTGCGCGAGGGGTTCCCCGAGCCGACGCCGCAATCGGGCGATCCCGTGCACGCCGACAAGATCACGCCCGACGAACTTCTCATCGACTGGAACAAACCCGCGATAGATATCGTCCGCTGCGTGCGTGTAGGCGGTGCACACAGTTTCTTGCGCGGATCCCGGCTGAAGATCCACGTGGCGCAAACGTGCGACGGAGTAGGACAACCCGGTGCAATCGTGTCGACCGGCAACGAGGTCGTCGTTGCGGCCAGAAGCGGGGCAGTCAGGCTCGTCACGGTGCAGCCCGAAGGAAAGCGACCCATGCCCGCGCGCGACTGGGCCAACGGGGTACGCCCGTCGGTTGGCGAAACGTTCGGCTCTCACTAGGTTCGCCCCGATGAGCAACGCACCATGGCCCGCCAAGGTTCTCACTGTCAGCGACGGTGTCATGTCCGGCCACCGCGACGACGCATCGGGTCGGGCACTCGTCGCGCTGCTCGATGAACAGGGTTTCGATGTCGTCGAACACCGCGTCGTGGCCGACGGTGAAGAAAACGTTTCCGGCGCCCTGCGCGATCTCACGCGCGACTTCGCCGGCCTCGTCGTGTCCACCGGCGGCACCGGATTCGCGCCGCGTGACCAGACGCCCGAAGGAGCGATGCGCGTCATCGACCGTCCGGCACCCGGCCTGGCCGAGGCCATGCGCGCGGTCAATCCACTCGGCCGGCTGTCCCGGGGCGTCGCAGGCATCGTCGGCAACGCGATCATCGTGACTCTGCCCGGAAGCCCCCGCGGATGCGTCGAGCAATTGGAAGCCGTCATCGACGTCCTTCCCCACGCCCTCGCACTGCTAAATCAGGCACCCACCGAACACTGACCCCAATAGGCTGAGTGAGTGCTTCGCCTCGTTCTCCCCAAGGGCTCACTGGAAAAAGCCACCCTCGAACTCTTCGAAGCGGCCGACCTCACCGTCGTGCGCTCGTCGTCGGTCGACTACCGCGCCAGTATCGACGACCCGCGCATCGTCGAGGTGCGCATTCTCCGCCCACAGGAAATCCCCGTGTACGTCGCCGAGGGTCTCTTCGATTTCGGCATCACCGGCCGCGACTGGGTGGAAGAGACGAACAGTTCGGTGCACAGCCTGGGCGAACTGAAGTACTCGAAGGCCACCACCAACCCCGTGCGCGTCGTCGTGGCCGTCGACGGTAATTCGCCCGCGCAGCGCGTCGAAGACCTGCCCAACGGCGTTCGCGTCACCAGTGAGTACCCCGAGATGACCAAGCGCTTCTTCGCGCAGAAGGGCATCACGGCCGACGTGCGGCTGTCGTACGGTGCGAGCGAAGCCAAGATCCCCGACATCGCCGACTGCGTCGTCGACATCACCGAAACCGGCCGCGCACTCAAGGCCGCCGGTCTGCGCATCATCGACACCATCCTCACTAGCTACACCGAGCTCATCGCCAACAAAGAGTCGTGGGCCGACCCTGCCAAGCGCCACGCGATGGAGCAGTTGCACACGCTGCTTACGGGAACCCTCGAGGCCCGTGGTCAGGTGCTCGTGAAGTTGAACGTCGGCGAGGCCAACTACGAAAGGGTGCTCGCGGTGTTGCCCTCGGCCAAGTCGCCGACGGTCAGTCGTCTGGCGTCGGGTGACTACGCGGTCGAATCCGTCGTGCAAAAGCGCACCATCAATACGGTCATCCCCGCACTGAAGGACGCGGGCGCCACCGACATCCTCGAATTGCCCATCTCCAAGATCATTCACTGATGTCGCAGCGCTACGCCGCCACCGATGCGCCAATCTTCGAAGGCGTGCGCGGGGGAGTCGTCACCGACTTCGACACCCATGCGGGTCTCGGCTACGTCACGTCCGACGACGGCAACGTCTACCTCTTGCATTGCATCAACATCGCCGACAAGACGCGCGACATCGCGGTCGGCCAGCGCGTCGAATTCTCGACGGTCACCCGTTTCGGTCGCACCGAAGCAACAGTCGTCGTAAAAATTTAGGCCTTGTCCAACGCGTCTTTTATCTGCACGAAGGCGATGCGGATGTTGTCGAGCGCCATCTTGAGCGTCGCTTGCTCTTCGCCCAAACGTCCCTCAAGGCCCTCGACCAGACAGGCAACGGCATCGATGGCAAGGGCGGCCTCGGCTAGCCGCGGGGGCTGTGCCGACAGGTGGATGGCGGCCAGTTCATAGAGGCCCATCACGTGGTTCACGACCACGACTTCGGCGGGAACCTCGGCCAGGCGCTGGCGGGTTTCGGCCAGTGCTTCGGCGGCATCTGCCAGTTGGTCACCGTCATTCGACATGGTGCGAGACGCTAGCCGTGGGAAGCGAGAGGGGCTCCGCTAGCCTTCGGAACGCAATTCAGGCCAAGTGGGCCCCGTTCTCGGGTGCCCCACCCAGCCACCCCGGTTCGGGAGTGCGTCTGGGTCCCGTCGCACGGGTCTCCGTGCTGCGCGACCCTTCGCGCGCCCACACCGGTTCATCGGAACATCGGCGCAAACGAAAGGGAGCAGCCACTTGCACAGGAGTGAACGGCCATAGCTACGGCGCAGAACGAACCGCGGTACAACGATCGCATTCGGGCTCGCGAGGTGCGCCTCATCGGCGCCGACGGTGTCCAGCTGGGAATCAAATCCCTGCCCGACGCACTCGAACTCGCACGGCAAGTCGACCTCGACCTCGTCGAAGTCGCACCACTTGCCAACCCGCCCGTGTGTCGCATCATGGACTACGGCAAGTTCCGTTACGAGGAATCACAAAAGGCCAAAGAGTCCCGCAAGAAGACCTCGCAGGTGACCATCAAGGAAGTGAAGTTCCGTCCGAAGATCGGCAAGGGAGACTTCGACACCAAGGTGCGCCACATGCACGACTTCTTGGAAGACGGGCACAAGGTCAAGGTGACACTGCAGTTCAGGGGACGCGAAATGGCGCACCCGGAACTCGGTTCGAAGATCCTCGATGCCGTTCTCGAGCAGTTGGGAGAGGCCGTCAAGGTCGAAACCCAGGCCCGTCTCGAGGGGCGCAACATGACGATGGTTCTTGCGCCCGAAAAGAAAGCCGTGAAGAAGCCCGAAAAGAACGCAGACAAGCCGTCCGCGCCCGGTGCCGCAACACAGATCGCCAGTGAGTCAGGAGAATCACATGCCGAAAATGAAGACAAGTAAGACAGCAGCCAAGCGTTTCAAGAAGACGGGTACGGGCAAGTTGCGCCGCCAGCAGGCCAACCGCCAGCACCTCTTCGAAAAGAAGGCATCGACCCGCACGCGCCGTCTCGACGGCACCGTCGACGTGCACAAGGGTGACGAGAAGAAGATCAAGCGCCTCCTCGCCGAGCGCTGATCAGGTTCTGTTGGAAGATTCGAAAAGGTAGGTACATGAAATGGCACGTGTAAAGCGCGCAGTCAACGCTCGCAAGAGCCGCAAGCAGGTTCTCGAACGCGCGAAGGGTTACTACGGCAACAAGAGCCGTTCGGCCCGCGCCGCGAACGAGCAGGTGATGAAGTCGGGGCAGTACGCATTCCGCGACCGCCGCGCAAAGAAGGGCGAATTCCGTCGTCTCTGGATCCAGCGCATCAACGCCGGTTGCCGTATCCACGACATCAGCTACAGCCGCTTCATCGCGGGTCTGAACGCCGCGGGCATCGAAGTCGACCGCAAGATCCTCGCCGATCTCGCCGTCCACGACATCGACGCCTTCGGTCGTCTGGTCACCGAGGCCAAGGGAGCCCTGGGCTGAACCAGCCGACCATCGGTTTCACGAGCACCCCGGTCCGCCGACTGCGTGATCTTCTTTCAGAGAAGAAGGCGCGTCGTGCGGCGGGGTGCTTCGTTGTTGAAGGGGAAGTTCTCGTCCGCGCAGCGGTCGAAGCGGGTCTGAGCGTCGTCGAAGAGTTCGTCCTCGTCGGGGAGTCACCGGTTTCGACCGCAACCGTGCACTTCATCGATGAAGCGACGCTCGAACGAGTCGCGTCGACCGTCTCGCCCCAGCCGCACATCGCCGTGGTCGAGATCCCGCGGTCCACCGCACTGCCGGAAGACGGAGACTGTTGGGTGCTCGTCGCCGACCGCGTTCAGGACCCGGGCAATCTCGGCACGATGATCCGCAGCGCGGCCGCCGCCGGCGCGTCTGCACTCGTTGTCACTCCCGGCACCGTCGACGTGTTTTCCCCCAAGGTGGTTCGTGCGACTGCCGGGGCGCTGTTCCTTCTTCCGTGCATCGAAGTCCCGTCGCTCGGGGCACTCTCCGCGTCGAAGTTGTCGCTCGTCGGCACGTCGTCGCACGAACAGGCGGGCTCGGTCGCCTACGACGAGTTCGACTTCACGGGTCGCATCGCATTGGTGATGGGCAACGAGGCGGCCGGACTCGATGCGTCCGCACCGATCGATGCATGGGTCACGATTCCCCACGTCGGCCCGGTCGAAAGCCTGAACGTTGCGATGGCCACCACCGTGCTGTCGTTCGAAATCGCCCGTCAGAGAAAACACCGCTCGTCGGCAGGGTCAGGGCACTAGCGTTGGCTCGCCATGCGTAACGACATCGCCGCCGCCGTCGACGCCGCTCTCGCCGAAGTGGCCGCTGCCTCGTCGGCAGCCTCGTTGGCGGGCCTTTCGGGTTCCGTGGTCGGCAAGAAGTCGCCCCTCGGTCAGTTGAAATCCAAACTCGGCTCGGTCGGCGACATCGACGAGCGCAAGGCATTGGGCCAGGCCCTGAACGATGCAATGCTCGCCGTCGAGGCTGCAATCGCCACCAAGCGCGCCGAATGCGAGTCCGTCGAGCTCGAGGCGCAAATGGCCTCCGAGGGTGTCGACCTCACCGAACGCATTGCTCCGTCGCGTCGTGGCCGCACGCACCTCGTCACCCAGGCGACCCAGCGACTGGAAGACGTGTTCGTGGGTCTCGGCTTCCAGGTTGCGGAAGGACCCGAGGTCGAAAGCGATTTCTACAACTTCGAGGCACTCAACATGCCGAGGTCGCACCCGGCACGCAGCATGTGGGACACGCTCTTCGTCGAAAGTGCCGAGCCGGGCAGCGTCGTTCTGCGTACGCACACCTCGCCCGTGCAGATTCGCGTGATGCAAGAGTGGTCGCCGCCCATCTACGCCGTGATGCCTGGTCGGGTGTTCCGTCGCGACACCCCCGATGCCACACACATGCCGGTGTTCCACCAGATCGAAGGCCTGGTCATCGACCGCAACATCACCTTCCGTGATCTCGCCGGGACGATCGAGGCGTTCACGAAGGCTTTCTTCGGTGCCGACTTCACCAGTCGTCTCCGCCCTTCGTACTTCCCGTTCACCGAGCCGAGTGCCGAATTCGACATCCGCCGTGCCAACGGTTCGTGGATCGAACTCGGCGGGTGCGGCATGGTCCATCCGAACGTGTTGCGCGCGGGTGGCCTCGACCCCGAAGAGTGGTCGGGTTTCGCCTTCGGCTTCGGCATCGACCGCATGGCGAAGGAACGTCACTCGATCGACGACATCCGCGAGATGTACACGAACGACCTGCGATTCCTGAGGCAGTTCTCCTGATGAAGGTGCTGCTGTCCTGGCTGAACGAATTCGCCGACTTCGGTGACGACGTCGAGACCTTGGCCGACGAAATGACCGCCCTCGGCATGCCGGTCGAGGAAACCATCGCGGCCGGAACGAACGTGCCCGGTGTCGTGGTCGCACAGGTGTTGCGCACCGAACGTCACCCCGACGCCGAGAAGGTGCACCGGGTGTACCTGACGACCGACGGTTCGAACGAGCTGCACGTGTGGTGCGGCGCATTCAACATGAAGGCCGGTGACAAGATTCCGCTTGCCACGCTGGGCACGAAGATGCCCGATGGCCGCGAGATCCTTCGCCGTGGAATTCTCGGCATCGACTCCGAGGGCATGTGCTGCAGCGCGAAGGAACTCGAACTGAACGACGACCACGGCGGCATCCTCATTCTTCCCGCCGACCTGCCCCTCGGCGTCGACGTATTCGATGCGCTGGGCGTCACCACCGACACGATCTTCGACCTCGACCTGACGCGCAACCGTCCCGACTGTTGGGGTCACATGGGTGTTGCGCGCGATCTCGCAGCGCGCCTGCGCCGACCCTTTGGCGCCGAGGTCAACGGATCCGCCACCCACGATGCCCACACCCTTCCGCTGGCCATCGTCGACGATGCGGCGTGCGGTCGTCTCACCGCCACGGTCGTGAAGAACATCCGCGTCACGCAATCGCCGCAGTGGCTGCAGGACCGCATCGCCCGCAGCGGCATGCGACCGATCAACAACATCGTCGATGCATCGAACTACGTCATGCTCGAGCGCAACCAGCCGACCCACGCATACGACCTTCGCAGCGTCGAATCGGGGTTCCGAGTTCGTTTCGCCAAGGCGGGTGAGACATTGGTGACGCTCGACGGTACGGCGCGCGAGCTCCATGCCGCCGACGTCGTGATCGCCAACGGCGACGACATTGCGGTCGGCCTCGGCGGAGTCATGGGTGGCCTCGACTCGGAGGTCGTCGAATCGACCACCGCAATCGCGTTGGAAGTCGCGTGGTTCCCGGCCGACACGGTGCTCGAATCCGCCGCTCGTCACGGCCTGCGCTCGGAGGCATCAGCACGGTTCGAGCGTGGCGCCGACCCGTGGGGTTTGGAGTCCGCCGCGTGGCGATTCATCGAGATTCTGCGACTCACATGTCCCGACCTCGAGGTGCACGGTGGACCCCAAACGACCCGCAACGCCTCGTGTCCCGAGCCCACCGTCGACGTGACCCTGCGTCTCGCGCAAGTCGAGCGGATCCTTGGGGTGTCGTTGACGGCTCGTCAGGCTGCCGATCTCATCGAGCCGATCGGTTTCCGCTGCTCGGGCGAGGGGAGTGCGATCACCGTCTCCATTCCGTCGTGGCGGCCCGACTCGTCGACCGAGATCGACGTGATCGAAGAAATCGCCCGCCACTACGGCTACGAGGCGTTGGGCAAGAGCGTGCCGAACTCGACCGTGCACGGGCGCTTGTCGTCGATCCAACAACGCCGCCGTCTGGTGCACGGCGTTCTCGTCGAGGGCGGCTGGAGCGAGGCCATGCCGAACCCGTTCCTCGACCCGGCAGCGTCGCGGCTTGCGGGTGTCGATGACTCGGCTCAATTGGCGTTGGTCAACCCGCTCGTGGCGGAAGAATCGGTTTTGCGCGTGTCGTTGCGACCCGGCCTCCTGCGATCAGTCGCGTACAACCAGTCGCACCGTGTCGACGACATTCACCTCTACGAGGTCGGCCACGTCTACCCGCGCGGTTCCGGATCCTTGCCCGACGAAGAGGAAATGCTCTGCGTGATGTCGGTCGACGACAGCGACGGTGAACTTGCGGCCCTGCGTTCGTGGTCGCTTCTCGTCGATGCGCTCGGTTTCGGGGCGCAGGTCGACACCAAGTCGACGCCGGGTGGATACCACCCCGGGCGTTCGGCGACGCTGCGCCGTGGCAAGCAGGTGATCGGTGCCATGGGCGAGATCTCGCCGGTCGTGTTGAAGCGCCACGGCATCGTTGGCCGCGTCAGCTGTCTCGAACTGTCACTCAGCGTCGTTCTGCGCGAAGAACCCAAACCCGTCGCAGCGCGGGCGGTCAGTCGCTTCCCGTCGAGCGACATCGACCTTGCCTTCGTGGCGCCCGAGTCCGTGTCGGCTGCCGATCTGCACCGTGCCTTGAAGTCGGCGGCAGGCAATCTTGCGGTCAGCCTCGAACTCTTCGACGTCTACCGAGGCAAGGGTGTCGCGGAAGGCTCGCGAAGCCTGGCCTACAGGCTGCGCTTGCAGGCTCCCGATCGAACGCTCACCGACGACGAAGTGGCCGGCGTACGCCAGAAGTGCATCGCCGCGGCCGAGAAATCAGGGGCAAAACTCCGCTGACGGGTATCCGTGTATGACTATACATCTACCTGTATAGTCATACACCTATGTCGAACAAGCGCGCAGCAATCCTCGGGGCCACCGGCTACACCGGAGTCGAACTCTTGCGCCTTCTCGCTGGCCACCCGGACATCGACGTTGTGTACGCCACGGGCGATTCGCAGGCGGGCCAGCGCATTGCATCGCTGTATCCGAATCTCGCCGCGGCATATCCGACCCTCGTCGCCGAGGAACACGATGGATCCCGCCTCGCGGGTCTCGACGTGGTCTTTCTCTGCACGCCGCACGAATCTTCGCTGGAACTCGTGCCCGAGCTCGTCGGCAAGGTCGGTCTCGTGGTCGATCTGTCCGCCGCGTTCCGCCTCACCGACGCCTCGCAGTATCCGACGTGGTACGGCTTCACCCACACTCACCCCGAGCTCTTGTCGAGCGCGGTCTACGGGTTGCCCGAGGTGTACCGGTCGCAGCTCGCCGGTGCGAAGCTGATCGCAACGCCGGGGTGTTACGTCACCGCCGCGACTCTCGCGCTGAGGCCGCTCGTCTCTGCCGGTTCGATCGAGCAAAAGGGCATCATCGTCGACGCCGCCAGCGGCGTGTCGGGCGCGGGCAAGGCGCTCAAGGCATCGAGCATGTTCTGCGCGGTGGACGAAGACTTCACGGCGTATGGCCTCGTGTCGCATCGACACACGCCGGAGATGCAGCAACTGATCGGTGGCGAGATCCTCTTCACTCCTCACTTGGCGCCGATGAACCGGGGCATTCTTGCCACGTGTTACGCACGGCCTTCATCGGGTGTCGCGACCACCGACGACCTGTTGGGTGTGCTGCAGGCGGCATACGCAAACGAACCTTTCGTGGTCGTGTCGGAGGCGATTCCGTCGACAAAGGCGACCCTCGGAACCAACGCCGTGCACATCACCGCGCGCGTCGACGCGCGGACGGGACACGCCATCGTCATCTCGGCTCTCGACAACCTGACGAAGGGCGCCTCGGGTGGGGCAGTGCAGGCGGCAAACGTGGCACTCGGTCTCGCCGAAACCGCGGGTCTTGCGTCGGTGGGGGTGTGGCCGTGAGTACACCCGCATCCACCGCACAGGTTTTGATCGAGGCACTGCCGTACATCCAGCGTTTCGCAGGCCAGACGGTCGTCGTGAAGTACGGCGGCAATGCGCTGACCGGTACGGAACATGCCGATCCGCTCGACGTGTTCGCCCAGGACATCGTGATGCTGCGGGCCGTTGGTATTCGTCCGGTCGTCGTGCACGGCGGTGGACCGCAGATCAACGCCATGCTCGACCGCCTGGGCGTGAAGAGCGAATTCCGCGACGGCAGACGCGTCACCGACGACGCCACGATGCAGGTCGTACGCATGGTCCTGACGGGCGAGGTCAACCCCAGCATCGTCTCGGCGATCACCTCGCGTGGCGGCAGGGCCGTCGGCTTGTCGGGTGCCGATGACGGAATGATCTCGGTCGCGCAACGCAACCCTGAACTCGGGTTCGTGGGCGACGTCACGGGTGTGCGGACTGCCGTCCTCGAGCAGTTGCTCGACGATGGCTGCATTCCCGTCATCGCGACGATTGGTGTCGATGCCGAAGGCCAGACGTACAACATCAACGCCGACTCGGTCGCCGCCGCCGTCGCGGGGGCCCTCGGTGCGGCGAAATTGTTGTACCTCACCGACATCGAGGGTCTGCGTCGCGACGTCAACGACGCGACGAGTCTCATCAGCAAGCTGTCCGCGGGCGAACTGCGCGGCCTGCTCGGTGACGGAACGATCGCAGGGGGAATGATCCCGAAGGCGGAGAGTTGTCTCGAAGCCGTCGCATTGGGTGTTCCTGCAGTGCACATCCTCGACGGGCGCGTCGCGCACGTGACCATCATCGAACTGTTCACCGATGCCGGCATCGGAACGATGGTTCTGGGAAACACGGTTGAAAAGGGCTGATCCATGGCAAACGAACCAATGTCCAAGCATGCATTCCCCGAAGCCGCGGGCTTCGATGCGTGTCCGTTCCTGCCGGTCTTCGGCCCACCGGCCGTCATGTTCGCGCGCGGTTCCGGAACCGAACTGTGGGACGCCTCCGGCAAGCGTTACCTCGATTTCCTGTGTGGTCTTGCGGTCACTTCTCTCGGTCACGCCAATCCCGTGGTTGCCGATGCGTTGTGTTCGCAGTCGCAGACCCTTCTCCATGTCAGCAACTTCTTCGCCAACGACCAGGCGTGGAACGCGGCAGTCGAGCTGAACGCGCTTCTCGAAGAAGCGACGGGGTGCAAGGGGCAGGTGTTCTTCTGCAATTCCGGAGCCGAGGCAAACGAGGCTGCGATCAAGTTGGCGCGCAAGTTCGGTGGCCGTGGCCGTCACGTCATGGTGTCGGCACTCGGCAGCTTCCACGGCCGCACGCTCGGTGCCCTTGCCGCGACCGGCCAACCCGCCAAGCACGAACCGTTCCAGCCCATGCCCGAGGGTTTCCGACACGTCACCTTCGGCGACATCGAGGCGTTGTCGGCCGCAGTTGACTCCTCGGTTGCTGCGGTGCTGCTCGAACCCATCCAGGGCGAGGGTGGCGTCATTCCCGCCCCCGATGGATACCTCGCCGCCGTCGAGCGGATGTGTCGCGAGCGGGGCGTGTTGTTGATCATGGACGAGGTGCAAACCGGCATGGCCCGCACGGGGAAGTGGTTCGGATTCCAGCACCACGGCATCACGCCCGATGCGGTACTCATGGCCAAGGCACTCGGCAACGGCGTGCCCGTCGGAGCCATCTGGGCCAAGCGCGAGGTCGGCGCGGTCTTTTCGCCCGGAGACCATGGCAGCACGTACAGCGGAACGGCTCTCGTCGCATCCGTCGTACGTGCGGTGATTGCCGAGATGAGGAGAATCGACGCGCCGAAGTTGGCAACCGACACGGGTGCATACCTGCGCGGGAAACTGGCGGCAGTGCCGGGTGTCGTCTCCGTTCGTGGCGGGGGACTTCTGCTCGGGGCGGAACTTGCCACTGGTATCGACTCCGGGTCCGTCTACAAGGCTTGCCTCGCCGACGGTTTGGTGGTCAACGCGGTGAACGCCACGACGATCCGCATGGCGCCACCCCTCAACGTCTCGCGCGAACACGTCGACGAAGCAGTCGCAGTTTTCGCCGGAGCTCTCGCGCGCGTACAAAAGGAGGCCGCACAATGACGCCCCGCCATTTTCTCGACATTGCCGGTCTGTCGGCCGATGAGGTGCGCCTCATTCTCGATCTTGCGCAGCGGCCGATCGCTTCGATCGGCCGCCCCCTTGACGGCCTCGGTGCGGCGCTCATCTTCGAAAAGCCATCGAACCGGACGCGTCACTCGATTGAGATCGCCGTCGTGCAACTGGGCGGCCACCCCGTCTACACGCGGGGCGAAGAGGTGGGGATCGACGTCCGCGAAACCGCAGAGGACATCGCCGCGGTGATGGCCGGCTATCACGGTTTGTTGGCTGCGCGGGTGTTCAAGCACGACGTCGTCGTTCGCATGGCCAAGGTGTCGCCCGTGCCCGTGGTCAACATGCTCAGCGATCATTCGCACCCGCTGCAGGCCCTGGCCGACGCACTGACGATGGAGCAGACGATCGGCAACCTCACGGGTCGCAGCGTCGCCTGGTCGGGTGACTGGAACAACGTTGCGCGTTCGCTTGCCGAAATCTGCGTCTTGCTCGGTGCTCGGTTCAGCGTTGCGACTCCCGCCGGCTACGCGCCCGTGGCATCCGAGGTGGCGCGAATCAACTCACTCGGTTCGGGCGAATTCGTCGCGGGCACCGACCCCGAAGCGGCCGTCGCCGGAGCGGATGCGGTGCACACCGACGTATGGGTGTCGATGGGGCAGGAAGCAGAAACGGCTGCGAAGGAAAAGGCGTTCGCCGACTACAAGGTGACATCGGGACTCATGGCCAAAGCCGCACCGGGTGCGCAGTTCTTTCATTGTCTTCCTGCGCACCGCGGGTACGAAGTCGAATCCGAGGTCATCGACGGGCCGTCGAGTCGTGTCGTTCCGCAGGCCCACAACCGTCTCCACAGCGCACGCGGTGCGTTGGCCTTCCTCATGGGAGTGAAGTGATGAGTACGAAAGCACAGCGCCAACAAGCGTTGATTCGCATCATCGAAAATGCAGAAGTCTCCAGTCAGACGCAACTGCAGAAGCTGCTGGCCAAAGAAGGCATCAAGGCCACACAGGTCACCGTGTCGCGTGACCTTGAAGAAGTAGGCGCAATAAAGGTGCGATCGTCGTCGGGCGACACCGTGTACGCCATCGCCACGTTCGAACCCGCGCGGCGCGCCACGAGCGACCAGCTGCGTCGTGTCATGTCCGAATGGGTCGCCGAGGTGTCGCACAGCGGACAGATGGTCGTGCTGCGCACACCACCCGGTTGCGCGCACGTCGTTGCGTCGGCCCTCGACCGTGCAGCGCCGAACGGTCTGCTCGGCACGGTTGCGGGTGACGACACGATCATCTGCGTGGCAACCGAAAACGTCGGTGGCAAGAAGCTCGCGAACGAACTTCGCTCGCTCGCCGGTCTGAAAGCAGGGAAGTGATGACCGACAAT
>Ga0068877_10002848_pt1 | contig 13880 bp, 11 predicted proteins | sample NOAtaG_FD_66437 | JGI IMG/M metagenome (GOLD analysis project Ga0068877, IMG submission 66437) | Freshwater lake microbial communities from Lake Erie, under a cyanobacterial bloom - NOAA_Erie_Diel6S_1000h metaG | ecosystem: Environmental > Aquatic > Freshwater > Lake | place: USA: Ohio, Lake... | reverse complement strand
CACCACAGCAGCCAGGCCCCTCGACGTGCGCAGGTCCAGTGGTGGATCCATCCAGCGAACGAAATAGCGCTCGGCCTTTGCCTCATTCAGCCAATCCAGGAGCGGCCTTTGGTACGACGGCCACTCGGCACCGTCATCGAGGACCACCCGGCAGCTGGCGGCCGCCCGCCACAGTTCGCAAAGCAGCCCGGCGAGGAAGGCGGCGTAGCGCCAGCGCGGCTCAAGCGACCTGCGCGCCTCGATGCCTGCGCTGCCACTGAAGATCAGGCCTTCCGAGCTCTGGGCACAGGCGCAGGCCATCTGCAGGCAAAGGCGAGCCAACCCTCCGGGGCCGATGAAGATCTCGGAGCGAGATGCGGGCAGCAGGTGGACCCAAGCGAGCAACCGACGCAGCGGTGTGAGATACAGCGCATCGAAGCGCTGGGGCGGCTCACTGACGATCAGGCGCAGCTTGCGGATGAGGTCTTCGTGGGTGTCGAGAAGATCGTCCAGTGCGGCGACCGGCAGGCCGCGGTCAATCGGTGGATACCGCGGCGTCGAGGGGTCGCGGGCGCGCTGAAGCGCGGTGTGTGCCGCTGCGGGCTTGGGCTTGCGCCAGAACCGAAGGAGATCCATGACTTCGATTCTCGGCACGGCCGCGCCGTCCGTGCTCAGGAAACACTACGTCCCTGCCACCCCCTTTTTTGAGAAAATCGCCACGTGGGTGCACAGCCACTTGCCGTATCGGTCGGTGATGTGCCGCCCGCCACACGTCTTGCAGGACGTCAGGCGCGGCCCGCTCGCCTGGCCGGCGGCTTCATTGCGCAGGCGCCGGAACACCGCGAGTGCAGCATTGATGTCGGTTTGCACGGTCATCGGCACATCAGCGGGCCTGCCGAGCAGGAACGCGCGCCAGACGCTGAGGATGTAGGGCAACGAGGGCCGCTCCGGCAGGTGGTCGTAGAAGAGCGTCACCGCGCGCTCCAGTTCCGAGCGACGGAACGGGCAGGAATCCAATGACTCCCGAACGCGGCCGGTCCGCGTGAACGCGCGGAAGGCGATCTCGATCTGCCACCAGGTCCAGGAAGGAAGGTGCTGGACGTACTCGCGGATGTTCCGCGCGCGCAGGCCCAACCGCACCAGTTCCTGAACAGCCTCGGCCTCCACCCGGCTGGCTCGAACCGCGTCGAGGTCGATGGCAGCCTTGCGCTTGGTCCGGCGCCGTGGCTTCGACGTGGGGCTGGCCTCGAGCGCCGCCGCGCCGAGCACCCTCAGCGCCGAGCTCATGACGTCCGACGCGACGCGTTCGCGGCCCGCAAGGAGTTCAGAAGCGAAGAGTCCACCCGCAGACGCACCCCACCGCGTGCGACAAGCGCTTGAACGTCGTCGTCCGACAGGCTGCGCAGGATACTCAGGTCGGTGGCGGGGACGTTCAGGCCGATCGACGTGGCCTGCTCGTCCTGAAGGGCCATCGTCCGGACAATCTGGACGAAGCGTGCAGATAGCGAGGTGAGATTCGAGCGTTCGAGATCCAGGGTTGCCTGCGCGGAAGTCATGCCGGTTTCTCCTTCTTGAAGCGCGTCGCCGCAGTCAAATGATGGGGCGGCGCAGGACGGAAAGCACTACCCGAACGAGTAGTGACGTTCGCCACTACCTAAACGGCTAGGCCGCATGCGATGCGTCGCGTAGGATTAGAGCCAACGACGTCTCACCCACCGTCGAAGATGGTCCGCCTGCAACCCCCGTCCGAACGTCCGCGCAGTGTTCTTCTGATTGAGAACCATCCGATGGTTGCCCAGTCGCTGCAAGCGCTGCTGCGATCGATCGACCCTTCGCTGTTCATTTTCGAACCGTGCACGACGCTGGCCGCAGGATTGCGGGGGCTCAGCGCCCAGCCGACGTACGTCTTCGTTGATCTGAACCTCGAGGACTCTTCGGGCCTCGGGACACTTACCGAGCTGCTGAACATAATGCGCGCGCGGTCGCCGCGCTCGATCGTGTCGGTGTTCTCGGGCGATGATCAGCCGGCCAAGATCCGGGCGGCCTTGCGCGCCGGAGCGCGCGGCTACATCACGAAGAATCTGGGGGTGGTTGAGCTAGGAGAGGCGGTCAGAACCTTCATAACGGAGAAGCAGTACATCCCCAACGTCCCGTTAGCGGCGGACGACGACGTTACCGGGATCGCGCATGAGGTGCTGAAGTGCTTCGCCAAGGGAATGACGAACGAGGAAACAGCAAAGTATCTACGCTGCACCACCGACAACGTGAAGTACCACCAGAACCGGGTGGCAGCGAAGTTCAAGCTGGACAAGAGCACCCGGATCAACCTCGTTGAGGAAGCGCGCCGGCGCGGCTACTTGGACTAGGCATGTCGCGCATCTTCAGGCGCCCGCCGGCCATGCGTGCGGATGCAACCTACCTCAACGGCCTGGCCCACGACTTGCGGCAGCCGTTAATGCTCCTCACCAGCCACATCGCCATGATGGACGCGGGCAGTCCACTGCGAGCCGCGATGGTGGAGGTGGATTGGCTGCTGGACGAGCTGTTCGCCGAGAAGCATGCCGAAAGCAGCACGAACAATGAAGTGCCCGCACGCGATGTCTCGTTGCGGGAGGTGTTCGAGGCAGCGGCACTGACCAGCCGACCGCTGTCCACGCGCTACCCGTTCGAGATCGAGATCGTCCCCACCGACTTGGTGGTGAGGGCGCCACGATCGTGGATGTATCGGCTCATGGCCAACCTAGTGGCCAACGCCATCAAACACTCCGGCGGCAGCCGGGTCTCCATGACGGCAGTGATACTGCGAGACGGCCGTGTGCAGCTGCGCGTCAAGGACGACGGCAAGGGCATCAAGGAGGACCTGCTCAGCAGCATCATGGCTACTCGGTACGAGCTGGACCCGGAGCGCAAGGACATCAGCACCTCGGGCGGCTCACGGCGCGGGCTGCGTGCTGCCATCCAGCTGGTCGAAGCGATGGGCGGCACAGTAGAGTGCATATCCAACAAGCTGGGCACAGAATGGGTTCTCACGCTCGGCGTGGAGGTTCTGCGGCGCCGCTCACTGACCGGCAGCAACGGCAAGCCCTTGAGCGGCGCGTTGGTTGTCGTACTGGATGACGAGCCGGACATTGCAGCACTAGTTGCGTCAACCTTCGACAAGCTGGGCGCTGACACTCTTGCCTTTACTGACGACCTTGAGATGCTTCGGGTGACGCAGCGGCTGGTCGTCGATCTCTATATCCTCGACTTCATGCTGGGCGACAACGTGGACGCCGACCAGGTGATCCCGATGCTCGCCGACCGATCGACCGACTCGGACATCGTGATATTGACGGCCAATCCGAATGAAGTGGCCCGAAGGGGGCTGCAGGTACAGGTGCCCGTCTTCAGCAAGCCCCTAAACCAGAGTCAGGTGGACCAGCTGTGCGAGATCATCGTCAAGCGGCTGGATAGCCGTCGCAGTACCGTCGAATAGGCGAAACCAGTGCTGCCGCCAGAGCGCGGTGAGATGGAATCATCGCGGGCAAGTCCCCGTCGTGGAGGTCAAATGCCCGGCGCAAGCCTGCAAGGTCTGCGATCGCCGGGACCAGCAGCTCCGCGTATTGGGTATCCGGCCGCTTCCAGTGACCGTACAGCGAATTGGCCATATCGGCAGGGTCGTCTCCCTGAAGCTCATCAATCGACTCTGACACGATGGTGGCGAGCGGAGCAGCATCACCCGTTCCCTTGAGCGCCGCTGCGACCGGCTGCACTCGCGGGTGATTGGTTGCCAAGAGCTCCACAAGGCGGCTCGTATCCTCGCCTGCAAGGAACGCGTGGTTGAAGCAGGAGCTGAGCAATTCCATCTGCAACAAAACCTCGTCCGCGCGGAACATGTCCTGCTCGGAACGATCCAACGCGGCGTCTCCTAGACCGGCCAGACCCGACCCCAGCCAGGCGTTGGCGCAGGTCAGCCACAGTCGCGCCATGAAACGGTGCGATGCGCCGGTTGCTAGAAACCGCTGAAGAAACACGAAGGGGCCCGGCGCATCGGCGGTTTGGTGATGCAGAGCAGCTCGACCGATCCAGTAGCGCGCTTGGACGTAGCGCTCAACCCCTTCGCCGGGAGCAATGAGGCCGACGGTGCGAAGAGACTCCCAGACCATGCCGCGCGACATATAGGCGTTCGCTCGAGCGGCCTGTACATTAGCCGCAATACGGTCGAAGCGCAGTCTGAGCCTCCCCGTGGATCAAGCCAGGGGTTCTAGGCCCGTCGCCACCGCGCACGTTCCGGATACTCAAGACGATCTATGCATCCGCGTCCAGAGGCGGAACTGAACCCGTCTTTCCCGCTCAGTGTCGGCTTCTAGAACTGGAATCGAGGAAAAGTGAAAAGCCCGCGCGAAGCGGGCTTTTCAGGAACGCATTGTTATAGCGAGATCGTTGAAGTCTTTGCCACGCGCGGCGACGTACTCGACCGTCGCGCGCACCCCCTGCACTCGAAGGCGATCCCCAAGGTCGCGGGCAGCCTGCAAGCCAGGATCGACGCGCCGAGAACCGGCTGACACCTTGGCGCCATCGTGGTCGGCGAAGATGCGGACACGCTTGATGACCGGAGGAGGCTGAAACTGCTTGAGCCCGTTGGCGTTGAGTGAAGACCAAACGGGCACACCGAACAGCAGAGAAGCCGAAAGCGCGGTCTCAAGTCCCTCCGCCACACCGAGTACTTCTCCATCCGGGACTGCCAGACGCACTGCCGCAGCGGGCGCAAGAGCGCCGGCAAGCAGTTTACGGGGCGCACGCAAAGGGGCCTTTTGACCGTCCTGTGTAAGGAACGTGCGGTGCACGTTGCACAGATGGCCATCCGAGTCGAGCACTGCGGCGAGCAGCACCGGGAACCGACCAACTAGCCTGAACTTCTCGCCTTCATCGCCCAGCTCGTAGTACTCGAGCGCGGGATGCTGGCGTAGGCAGGCAGGGATGCATACCAGTCCCGGCACGCGACGCTGCAGATAGAGGAAGGCGGGCGAGCCCTGCGTAATGATCGTGCCTGTCGCCCAAAGCGCCTTCGCCTTTGCCCTTACTCGGTCGAGGCTCAGGTGCTTTGGCTCATCGGCCGGCGCTTTCCTTGCCGGCAGGACGGGGTCTTCGCTGAAGTGGTGGAGCACGAAGTCCGCTGCGCCACGAAAGTCGCAGCCAAGTACACCCTGCAGCAACTTCCAGCCGTCGCCATGGCCGCAGGGCTGGCAGAAAAACTGACCGCGCCCCTTGTCGGCGAAGCGGAAGCGGTCCTTGCCGCCGCATACCGGACACGGACCGTGCCTGCCGGAGAGCGAACTCTCCGACAGGCCGGCCGAGCGAAGGATCCCAGGCCAGCGCCCCGGCGCGAGATCCTTCGCGTTCTTCAGCGGCACAACTACTCCTTCCTGGCCGTTGCCGGCAGCGCGCGCACACGCGTGGTCTGCGGCCTGTCCCAGTTCCAGTCCCGGTCCTGCAGCAGCAGGGCTTGCGCTCCCTCGCTGAGGCCGTCCGCATCCTGCTGGGTGACTACCCGGATGCTGCCGTCACTGGTGCGCACGACGACGTCGACTGCCGGCGTGCTGTCAGAGCCAAGGCGCTCAGCGACCTTGACCCCTATGGCACCACCCGCGATGGCAGATGCCACCTGGACGATCCCATTTCGGCTGCGGTGCGCAGCCAACAGGCCTGCGGCGCTGCCGAGGGCAGCGCCGACCGCCTTGTCTTCATTGCGGGCCGGTGTGTGCACATCGGCCGGCAGGATGGCGACGACCGTAACGATCGAGGCCAGTTGTGCACGGCGTGCGTCGCCGCGCGCGACGTCGCCCGAACCGAAACCCTGTGCGGTCGCAACAGCGGCCCACAGTAAGAGAAACAGCCCCATGACTGTCTTCATCTTGCAAGCTCCTTGGCCGTTTGGCTTTGGGGAATGAAAGTCACGCTCTTGGCGTGAGTCGATGCGCAGGACGCGCAAGGATGGAGTCGCCCGCAGGCTATGGACTGGGTCCGCCCAGTGCGCAGCCGGCAACCCGGTGGGGGCAAAGGCCCCATGCGGAGCCTTTGCGATCTTGGAAGGATGCGCCCGCCGCAGCGAACGCTGGGTCAGGCAACCGTCATGGACATCATGACGGTCACCAGCAGAAGTGAGCCGAGCCAGACGCCTCGGATCACTGTTTTGACATCACATGTCATCGTGGAAGAGTCCGGCAGCGCAGCGAAGGCGCAGCAGGAATTGTGAAAGCCGTGCTTCGCAGGCACGGATCAATGCGCAGGACGCGCAGAGATCCATAGAGCGCTGGCTCTGCGCTGCGCTCAAGCGAACGCACGACAGAGCCGACTCAGCACAGATCGGGGAGGGTCAGCGGCCGCAGCCGGGACCGGAATGAAAGGCGGCAAAAGCAGCCGCGGGGAAAGGCCGAAGCCTTTCCCCGCTTTTGTATCACGCCGCCAGGCGCTGTTCAAGAACGAAGAACATCGCCTGCGCAAGGTCTTCCGCGCGCTCGATGTTGAGCGACAGGGGAAAGATCTCGCCTACGGGGGCATCTTCCCCGATGCCGATGCCGATCACCTCGACTTCGGCTCTACCGACCACCTGTACCGCCTGGATGGCAGACTCGATGTTGTCCGGCGCGCCGTCCGTCACAACGAACAGCAGCTTGCGAGACTCCTTCCGCGTGGCCAGCGGCAGCCCTACCGACATCACCGCCTCGGCGAGTGGCGTACCGCCTTGGACGCCCAGGTCGCCATCCATGCGAGTCAGCGCCGTGAAGCGGTCCTCGTCCCAGTGCTTCGCACGTCCGACGGCGGACCAGCGGTAAGGGAACAGGCTGACCGCAACCGACACATCTTCGATGCCGTCGACCGCATGCATGACCGCCGCGGCGGTGCGCATGGCGTGCCGCAGCGGCTCGTCGCCCCGATTGCCGCCCATCGAACCGCTCATGTCCACCAGCAGCTCGATGACCGAATCAAGGCCCTCGCGCCTTGATTTTCGATACAGCACCGCCGTATCGCCCACGCGCAGTCGCCACAGCCGCTTGCCGTCCGGTTGCCCGGACAAGCCATAGCGGCGCCTGCCGCGCTGCTGCCCGAGCAGCAGCTCATACAGCGCCGTGTCGAGCCCGCCGGCCGCTTGCGCCGCCTCGCGCTCCAGGTCCCGCCCGCTGCCGACCATCGGCATGTCAAGGACGGGCATATCGCACACCGGGATGCTTCCCGGCGCTCCACTGCGCGCCACCTCGGCAACACGCTCTTCCAGCATCTCCTTGCTGATCGGATCCAGCGTCGGATCTGCATACTGATCGGTCGCCAGCTCGCGGAGCGCGGCATCGGCCTGCTCGGGCGAGGGCCGGTGCACCACCGGAGTGCCATCGGGCCCCGGTGCCAACTCGACTCCGATGCCGGCGGAGCCGGCCGAGGCGCACTCTGCTTGCGCCTGAGGCCCGCGAGGCGACCCAGTCGATCGCCCTTCGCTTGCGCGTTGTGGGCTGTCCTCATCCGATCCGCCTTCTTTAGCGGGTGATGAGTCGTCGCCGCCGGCACTGTCAACGGCCGACTGCGGCGAACCGCTTGGCGCGTCCTGCGCTTCATCGGCTTCGCCTTGGTCGTCCGGCTGTCCGCCCGAGCCGCTGACCTGGTCTGGACTCGCGTCGTCGGAGGCGGCGACCTGTCCGTTCTGCCCGGACTGATTGTCCTGGGGTGCACTATCGCCCGCCGGTCCAGCGCAGCTTTCGGCAGCGCCATCGATCTCGTCGTCTGACTCGTTGCCCGCACCTTCCGGGGGCGGCTGATCGGCTTCTTCCCCTAACGGCTCTGATGCATCGCCAGGCGCATCTCGCTCGGCCTGGTCATCGCTTCCACCAGTGGGCGTTGTCTCGTCGCCCGACGAATCACTGTCGGAACTCGTACCTGCTTCGGGCTGTTGCTCGGGCGGCGACTTGAGCGTCGCGTCCAGTTCGGCGGCGATCTCTCGGGCAAGGGCGATCGCGCCGGCAGTATCGACCAGCCGAGGGATTCGATCCGCTCCGCGCTCGATAATCGGCCCAAGGACCGCAAGGCCCCTGGCCTCAATGAACTCGCGGTACTGCTGCGCGAGATCCGCAGTCGGGTAGCCGACATGCTTGGCATAGCCGACCATCAAAAGCCAACGCGTTAGCAGCATTGGCAAGTCCATGGCGTCGCTAGCCTGCGCGCGGCCTTTGCGCTTCATCAGCTCAATGAGGTCGCAAAAGCGTAGGGCGTGGCCGGGGAAGCGCCGTACCGAGTGATGCTCGATACGGACGTCCTCCACCGCGTTGGCAAGCATCCTGACGAACGCGTCGCTCCCGTGCTCGAAAGCCTGCCGCCACGCCTCAAAGTCGGTCTGGGCCAAGTGGCCTGCCCCTTCGTGGCCAACATCGGCCAGCGCAAGGATGGCCGCTTCAGCATCGTCGGCAGGCAACGGCGAGAGACGGATCGTCTGGCCGTCGGTGCACGAGTCTCCACGGTGGAAGATCACGCGCTTGCCGATGGTCTGGCCGAGCGCGCAAACGATGGCCGGCAACGCGGCCACCAAAGTCTGTCGATGCAACAACATCTCCTACAGTGCGGGCAGTGCTTCGGCACTGTCCTCGGTGAGGTTCTGCTCCATCGAGACCGCGGGCAGCGGCTCGGTGTGGTCGGCGGTTTCGGGGACAACCGCCGAGCTGTCCACCGCGGCCTGCGCGATGGCGTCTGCCAGATCTGCCCCGCTCTCTTCAGCGGGCGGATCCAGCGCCAGGACGTTGAGATTCTGCTGGCCTTCGTTATCCGGCTGCGAGTTCTCAATGACGTCACGCAAGCGGTGCGGGTCGGCCAGCAGTTTCGCGAGCGACACGATCAGGATCAGGGCCCGTCCCTTGATCGGCTGGTTGTCCACCGGCACCTGCTGCAGTGCCTGGTCGATGATGTCCACGACGATCTGGATACCGGGCCGCAAGAAGTCGAAGGCGGCCAGCTTGGCCCGCAGCGCCTTGAACGGCCGCAGTGCACGTCGCGTCACCTGCAGCTTGTCGCTGAGGCTTTCCTTCAGGGCCTCCTCCGCCACCTCGGCCACCTCGTAAAGCAGGCGGCCGTAGATGCCAGCGGCCGACTCGCCCAGGCGCTTGCCGATGACGGTGGATTCATCGCGAGGATCGATCGGCACCGGCGTGTAACCGAAGTGCAGGCGCTGATCGACCCAGTTGACGTCCTTCTTGGCACGGCGAAGAACGCTCTCGTAGCTGGGAAACTGCTGGACCCAGCGCTCGAACTCCTCGTCGTACTCGCTCACGAAGCGAGCCTTGGCCGCATCGAACTGCTCCCGGATGCTCTCGAGTAGATCGACCAGCGCATCGATGTGCGTGTTCGGGATCGCGTAGCCGCTCAGAAAGCGCGTGCCGCGCTTGAAGCTCTCGCGGTGCGCGCGGGCGCGCAGACGCTGAAACTCCGTCAGGCGCTCGCGAGAGAAGATCTTCAGACTGCCGAGACTTGCGAGGGTCTCGGGTGGCAGCTGACTATCATCGATGCCGAGGTCTTCGGGTCGCAGCTTTGCCCGTCCGGACCACAGCGAAATCCCGCTCAGGTCGAGCAGGACCATGTGCTTGAGGATCTGCATCCTCGTCTCTCCTGTCACGTGAAAGGCCGGAACGCGTCCGGCAGGCCGTCCAAAGGGACGGTGAGAAAGCAATGCGACGCAGGAGAATCGCCGCCTTGTCGATAACGGGCCGCCCGAGCGACCCGCTATCGACAACCCCCTCTCACGAGGGGATTGCCGTCATGCTGACCAGCTGAGCGAACCGCCCGACTGGTACTCGATCACTCGCGTCTCAAAGAAGTTGCGCTCCTTCTTGAGGTCCACGGCTTCGCTCATCCAGGGAAACGGATTCGTTTCGCCCGGAAAGAGCTGCACCAGCCCGACCTGCGCCGCCCGTCGATTGGCGATGAACCGCAGGTAGGCCTTGAACATCGACGGGTTTAATCCGAGAACGCCGCGCGGCATCGTGTCCTCCGCGTAGGCGTACTCCAGCGCAACCGCCTTGGCGAACAGCTCGCTCACCTCGTCCTTGAACTGGTCAGTCCAGAGGCCAGGGTTCTCCAGCTTGATCTGGTTGATCAGGTCGATGCCGAAGTTGCAGTGCATCGACTCGTCGCGCAGGATGTACTGGTACTGCTCTGCTGCTCCGGTCATCTTGTTCTGCCGGCCGAGCGCAAGAATCTGCACGAAGCCGACGTAGAAGAACAGGCCCTCCATCAGGCAGGCGAAGACAATCAGCGACTTGAGAAGCTGCTGGTCGTTGTCCTGCGTGCCGGTCCGGAAAGCCGGATCCGTGAGGGTGTCGATGAACGGGATCAGGAACTCGTCCTTCGCCCGGATGCTCGGCACCTCGTGGTAAGCGTTGAAAATCTCGCCTTCATCCAGCCCCAGGCTCTCGACGATGTACTGGTAGGCGTGGGTATGGATCGCTTCCTCGAAGGCTTGGCGCAGCAGGAACTGCCGGCACTCCGGGGCGGTGATGTGCCGGTAGGTGCCCAGCACGATGTTGTTGGCCGCCAGCGAGTCGGCGGTGACGAAGAAGCCGAGGTTGCGCTTGACGACGCGCCGCTCGTCCTCCGACAGACCGTTCGGGTCTTTCCAGAGCGCAATGTCGCGCCCCATGTTGACCTCCTGCGGCATCCAGTGATTGGCGCAGGCAGCCAGGTACTTCTCCCACGCCCATTTGTACTTGAAGGGCACAAGCTGATTGACGTCAGTGCTGCCGTTGATGATGCGCTTGTCGGCAGCATGGACGCGACTGGTTGCGTCCCCGTACCTGGCAGCCTTCCCGGGCGCAACCGGGACAAGGGCAAACTGTTCATCCCATTCGAGCATTTCGCTCACTCCTTGGGTACGGGAGCAGCCAGCGGCCGCTCCCCTTGTTGTTACTGGCAGGCCTCGCAACCCTCGTAGCCCGAGTCACCGGGCTTGAGCGTGCATACAGCCCCTTCAGCCGGCGCATTGCCGACCGCGTTCAAGGCGCCATGGGCAACCGTCGACTTCTCGACATGAGTCGCCGCCAAGGTGCGCAGGTAGTACGTCGTCTTCAGCCCGCTGCGCCAGGCAGTCCGGTACAGCTTGTCCAGCTGCGGACCGGTCGCGCGAGCGATGTAGAGGTTCAGCGACTGCGACTGGTCGATCCACTTCTGCCGGCGGGCGGCTGCCTCGACGAGCCGAAGCGGATCAATCTCGAATGCCGTCGCGTAGAGCGCCTTTAAGTCGGCGGGCACGCGGTCAATGCGGCTAACGGATCCGTCGAAGAACTTGAGGTCGTGCCGCATCATGTCGTCCCAGAGGCCCCGCTCCTTCAGCGCAGCCACCAGCGACTCGTTCAACACCGTGAACTCGCCCGACATGTTCGACTTGACGTAAAGGTTCTCGTATGTCGGCTCGATTGAAGGCGTGACGCCAATAATGTTGGCGATGGTCGCGGTTGGTGCAATCGCAACGCAGTTGGAGTTACGCATGCCTTGCGCGATGATCTTCTCGCGCAAGGCCGCCCAATCCAACGTCATGGTCATCCGGACGTCTACGGGGATGCCGCGCTGCGCGCCGAGGGTCGCCACCGTATCGATCGGCAGTACACCGCGCGACCACAGGGAACCCGTGTAGCTGGGATACGGCCCGCGCTCCACAGCCAGGTCCGATGACGCTTCGTAGGCGAAGTAGCACAGCGCCTCGGCCGTCTGGTCCGCGACCTCGACCGACAGCGGGTCTGCGAAGGAAACATTGGCCGCGTACAGCAGATCCTGGAAGCCCATCAACCCGAGCCCGATGGGGCGGTGACGCATATTGGAGCGCCGCGCCTTGTCGACGGCGTAGAGATTGCGGTCGATGACGTTGTCCAGCATACGGATGGCCGTGCGAACCGTCTTGCGAAGCGCCGGCAGGTCCAGCCACGGCGCGGCGGCCCCGGGCGCAATGTGCGCCGCGAGGTTGACCGAGGCGAGATTGCACACGGCGATCTCGGTATCGGATGTGTTGAGCGTGATCTCCGTGCACAGGTTCGAGCTGTGGATCACGCCGCAGTGCTGCTGCGGCGAGCGCAGGTTGCAGGCGTCCTTGAACGTCAGCCACGGATGCCCGGTCTCGAACAGCATGGTGAGCATCTTGCGCCACAGCTCCACCGCAGGAACCTTACGGCACATCCAGATCTCGCCGTTCTCGGCCATCGCCTCGTAGCGCTCGTAGGCCTCCTCGAAGGCGCGGCCGCAAAGATCGTGCAGGTCGGGAACTTCGTCAGGCGAGAACAGCGTCCAGTCCGCGCCTTGCTCCACCCGCTTCATGAACAGGTCCGGAATCCAGTGGGCCGTGTCCATGTCGTGCGTGCGTCGGCGATCGTCCCCGGTGTTCTTGCGAAGCTGCAGGAACTCCTCGATGTCGAGGTGCCATGTCTCCAGGTAGCTGCACACGGCGCCCGGGCGCTTGCCGCCTTGATTGACGGCCACGGCGGTGTCGTTGACCACCTTGAGGAACGGAACGACGCCCTGGCTCCTGCCATTGGTTCCACGGATACGTGCACCCATCGCACGCACTCGCGTCCAGTCATTGCCGAGACCGCCTGCGAACTTCTGCAGCAGAGCGTTATGGGTGATCGACCCGTAGATCGACCTGAGGTCATCGGCGACCGTCGTCAGATAGCAGGACGACAGCTGCGGATGAAGCGTGCCACTGTTGAACAGGGTCGGCGTGGAGCACATCAGCCGAAAGCTCGACAGGGCGTCGTAGAACTCGATCGCACGGTCCGTCGGCTGGTCTTCGTTGAGCGCGAGGCCCATGGCCACGCGCATGAAGAACGTTTGCGGCGACTCGACCCTGCGGCTGCCGAAGCGGAGCAAGTAACGGTCGGCGAGGGTCTGGATGCCCAACAGGCGGAACTGGTCATCCCGCGAAGGCTGGATGGCCTCCCGAAGTTGCGCGAGGTCGAAACGCCAGCTGAGTTCATCAGCGACGAGTTTGCAGTCAACGGCGTGGTGCAGCTGGGCCTCGAACACGTCGCTGTACAGCCTCGCCCGGTCTTTGTCGGACTCCACCTGCGTGCCGCCGACTTCCCGGTAGAGGTCCTGGAGGACCAACCGGGCAGCGAGCCGGTCGTAGGCCGGGTCCCGCTCCATCATGGAACGCGCCGCCATGAGCAGCGCCTGGTCGACTTGCCTGGACGAGCAGCCATCGAAGAGCTCGGCCATTGCCCGCTCAGTGACGGCACGCGCATCGACTTCACCCAGCGACTGGGCTGCAGTCTCGATGCGCGCCTGGAGCGCTCGCGGATCCAGCGGCTCCAAGTCACCGGTCCACAGCTTGACCCGAATGACGGGAGGCTCGGCAACAGTCCTCTCGGCGCGCAGGCGCGCGCGCTCCTCGCGGAACAGGACATAGCCGCGCGAAAGCTTGTGATCGCCCGCACGCATGATCTCCAGTTCCACGCGGTCCTGGATGTCCTCGATCGACACGCTCACGCGAGAAGGATCGCGCAGCACCGCCGCGACGACGCGCTCGGTGATCGAATGTGCGAAGTCGCGCATGGCTGACCCATCGGCCTTGTGGACGTCGATGTACGCCTTGCTGACAGCGGTGATGATCTTGGTCTGATCGAAGCCGACGACCGAGCCATCGCGCTTTAGTACCTGAATGCCCGACAGGTCGTTGGGCTTCATCGTGAATCTCCTTGCAAGAAAGTGACGGACAGGCCGAGGCCTGCCGAAGCAGTCGCGTGAGCGTTTGGCGACCGCCTGGGCAGACGCCGGACGAGCTCAGAACACGTGCGTCAGAGTGAAAGGCGGAGCAGCGCTCCGCAGGGGACAGCGCAGAAGAGGACTGCGCTGGAAGAAATCGTGGAAGGCGCCTGGAGGCGCAAGGCTGCTGGCTGGTGCAG
>Ga0068877_10002846_pt1 | contig 13886 bp, 8 predicted proteins | sample NOAtaG_FD_66437 | JGI IMG/M metagenome (GOLD analysis project Ga0068877, IMG submission 66437) | Freshwater lake microbial communities from Lake Erie, under a cyanobacterial bloom - NOAA_Erie_Diel6S_1000h metaG | ecosystem: Environmental > Aquatic > Freshwater > Lake | place: USA: Ohio, Lake... | reverse complement strand
GCTGCCCCACCGCCTGGTGGGCCGGCGTCGGCATCAGTTTCTCCTTCGTCACCGGCGACGTCAAACGCGCCCCCCGATGGATGCAGAAAGTCGGCCTGGAATGGTCGCACCGCCTCATCCAGGAACCCCGCCGCCTCTTCCGCCGCTACATCATCGACGGCCTCCCCTTCTTCGTCGCACTCCTGCTTCGCTCACTCCGCGCCCGCTTCGCCCGCCCCCGCCCCGCCGACGCCGCAAGCGCGTGAGCTCATGTCCGCTCAGCCTCAACCCCGCCGCCCCGTCCTGCTCACCGGCGCCTCCGGCTTTGTCGGCGGCCGACTCGCCGCCCTCCTCCACGCCCGGGGCGACGCCCTGCTCACCCTCGGCCGTACACCCACCCACCTCACGCCCTCCGCCCACTTCCCCTGCGATCTCGCCGACACCCCGGCCCTCCCTCGCACACTCGCCCCCCTGCCCGACGTTCACGCCGTCATCCACCTCGCCGCACTGCCCGACCTGGCCGCCTGCCACGCACAGCCCGCCCTCGCCCGCGCCGTCAACACCCACGCCACCGAAGCCCTCGCCGCCTTCGCCGCCCATCGCGCCGTGCCCTTTCTGTTCATCTCCACCGACCAGGTCTTCGACGGCGCCAAGCCCCAGGGCCTCTACACCGAGGCCGATGCCCCACGCCCGCTGCACGAATACGGCCGCAGCAAACTCGCTGGCGAGCACGCTGCCCTCGCCACCAGCCCCTCCGCCGCCCCCCGCACGCTGGTCCTCCGCCTCGCCCTGGTCTACGGCCCGTCTCCCCGGGGCGACCGCTCCTGCTCTGAGCGCCTCCTGGCCGCCCTCCGCGCCGGAACATCCAGCACCCTCTACACCGACGAGCACCGCTCCCCGGTCGCCGCCACCGATGTCGCCCACGCCATCTCTTTGGCCCTTGATCAATTGGTTCTCGGACGACCCCTCCCCCACATCCTCCACCTCGCCGGCCCACACCGCCTCTCCCGGTTTGAACTCGGCCTCGCCATCGCCCGCGCCGCCAACCTCCCCGCCACCGGCCTCCACCCCGCCCCGCAGCCCACCAACGCCATCCCCCCGAGACCCCGCGACGTTTCCATGTCTCCCGCTCTTGCTTCCACCATTTTGGGGTGGCATCCACAGGCCGTCTCCCCGGCCACCGTCGTCGGTACCTGAAGCATCCTTCCCCTATCCGCCCACCTCACCTCACCATTATCCGGCCATGCACCGCCCCAATCCGGCGACCTTCCCAACCTCCCTGCCGTCACAGTCCCGCCCCGTTCTGGTCAGTTCCTCAGGGGTTTCGCACCCCCTTCCTGTATAATGACGAAAACCTCCGAGGTATCCGACCTCCAGCCCGTGCCATGCGCCGCCCACACCCGCATAACAGCCCCGGGACTTCCCTTGGCGAACCTCCGCACCCTGCGGAGCGTTGGACGCCTTGGACCCCGCTGCCACACACCATGACCCGCCTCCATGCGGGAGGAGAGATTCCGCGGTGACATCCCTGGCCCGTCCCAACCTCAGCGGTTCGCAAGCCGCGCCCGATGCTCGTGCCGATGGGCCCGGCCCCGCCACTCGCTCGGTCGCGCTGGTGGCGGTCCTCGCCGGCACCCTCCGCCCGACCGCCTGGGACCGCTCCATCTCCCGCTCCATCCTCGACCTCCCCGTCGATGCCCGCACAACCGTGCTCAACCGCTGGCGCCGCCACACCGCAGACGCCGCCCGCTCCCTGGGCTTTGCTGTCCCCTCGCTGCACGTGCTGCTCACCCGAGGCTCCACACCCCCCGCCGTCACCGATGCCCCCGACCTCTGCAACGCCAGCATCAAGGTCGATCAGGCCGAGTTCCCCGGCACCGGCGGAGCCCTCCGCCACGCCGCCCTTGGCCTGCCCGACGATGCCCGCGTGCTGGTGGTCTCCGGCCAGCAGGTTCCCCTTCGACCACTGGATGAACTGCTCGCCCGCCTGTTCGACACCGGGGGCGATCTGGCCATGTGCGCCACCGACGACGGTCTGCCCGTCGGGCTCATGCTGACCTCCGCCCGGCTGCTGGGCGCCATCCGCGAAACCGCCTTCAGCGATTTCAAGGAGCAGGCCCTCCCCGAACTGGCCAAACGCTTCGACATCCGCGTGCTCCACTCGCCACGCACCTTCGCCGCCCCCATCCGCACCATGGACGGCTACCTCGCCGCCCTGCGGGCCCTGGCCAAGGGCGACCGCCAGGTCAGCCTCTCCCCCTGGACCGAAGACTGGTCCTCCTCCTTCAGTGTCGTCGAACCCGGCGCCACCGTGGACCCCTCCGCCCGCCTGCACGACTCGGTCGTCCTCCGCGGCGCCGTCGTGGCCCCCGGCGCGCTGGTCGTCCGCTCGGTCGTCTGCTCCGGCGCCCGCGTCAACGCCGGCGAGCGCCTCGTCGACACCCTGCTCTCCGCTCGCGGTGCCAGGACCGGCAACGGAGGCCAGGCATGATCCCGCGCATCCTCGCCAAGCAGGGCTGGAACCTCGCCCACATCTGGGTCGCCATCCTCCTCGCCGCCGTCGGGGTCCTGATGACCCTCGACGCCTGGAAGGACATCCTCCTCATCGCCTACGTCGACCCGGAGATGAGCCACATCGTCCTCGTGCCCGTCGTCGCCGCCTACCTCGTCTGGGTCCGCCGCCTCCGCCTGCGCACCTGCCCGCCGACCGGCCAGGCCCTCGGCCCCATCATCGTCGCCGGCGGCGCCATCATGTACCTCCTCGGCTACTACCAGGCCATCCAGGTCGCCTGGCACCTCGGCGCCGTCATTGTCGCCGTCGGCTGCATCGTCACCGCCGCCGGCAAGCACGTCCTCTTCCGATTCGCACCCGCATTCGCCGTCCTCGCCTTCCTCGTCCCCGTGCCCGGCACCCTCCGCCTCGCCCTCGCCGGCCCCCTCATGGAGTACGGCGCCGCCGCCACCCAGATCGTCCTGGAAACCTTCGGCGTCATCGTCGACCGCTCCGGCAACCTCCTCTCGGTCAACAACATTCCCGTCGCCGTCGCCGAGGCCTGCAACGGCATGCGCATGGTCTTCGGACTCGTGCTCATCGTCTACGCCTTCGCCTACGGCCTCCCCCTCCGCAACTCCGTCCGCGTCTTCCTCCTCCTGGCCAGCCCCGCCGTCGCACTGTTCTGCAACGTCGTCCGGCTTGTCCCCACCGTCCTCATGTACGCCTGGTCCACCAAGGAGCGGGCCGACAGCTTCCACGACCTCTCCGGCTGGGTCATGCTCCCCATCGCCTTCGGCGTGCTCTACGGCGTGTACATGCTCCTCAAATGGGCCCTGGTCCCCGTCCAGAGGCTCAACCTGGCCTATCAGTGAGAAAACCCGTGCGACGGCTCCTCGTCCCCATCCTGTGCACCTGTGCGATCATGGCCGGCCTCGCGGCCGACCAGCTCCGCCGTCCCGCCGCCCGGGACGTTGACGCCTATCACGAGCGCGTCCGCGCCGCCGTCATGTCCCTCCCCACCGAATTCGGCAACTGGCGAAGCCGCGAAGAGTCGATCCCCCCGCAGGCCATGGAGCTCCTCCGTCCCAACGCCCTCTTCGGCCGGACCTTCTTCAACGACGACGGCAAGGGCGGCACCGTCTACGTCATCCAGTCCCGCGATGTCCGCGATCTTCGCGGACACTACCCCCCCGTCTGCTACCCCGCACACGGATGGCAGGAGGGCCAGTACAGCCAGCCCCAGACCATCACCGTGACCGACAGCCACGGCACCATGCACATCCCCATCCGCCGCTACGAGTTCGTCCGCCAGAACATGAACCAGCAGATCAGGCTGGTCACCTACTGCTTCTTCGTCCTCCCCGAACAGCCCCTCACCTGGGACATGCAAGCCGTCTACAAGGCCGCCGGCTCACCCACCGTCCGCCACCTCGGCGCCGCTCAGGTTCAGCTCGCCATGCGAATGGGCACCCCGGTTCAGGACGAACCGGCGCTCCTCACCGAACTGCTCCGGCCCGTCCTTCCCGCCGTCCGTGAGATTCTCAATCAGTCCCGCGCGGCCGATACCACCGGCCCCCACGCAGGGCCCGCGGGGCCGATCACCCCGGCCCCGGCGCAAGGAGTGGCCCGATGACCATGCTCCCACAAGGCAGCGGTACGTTGGCCCTGCCGCCCGCTCAGAATGACCCGCTCTTCGGACCCCAGGACGCCGGCGGCCAGATCAACGTCGTCGCACTCGTCCACCGCCTCCTCCGCGGTCGCTACCTCCTCACCGCCGGTCTCGCCGCCGCCGTCGGCCTCACCGGCGCCGTCGCCGGTTACTTCGCCACCCAGCCCAAGTACGAGGCCCGCGGCGTCATCGCCGTTCAAGCCGTCCTCCCCCGACTGCTCTACCAGACTGAAAAATCCGAGTTCATGCCGCTGTTCAACAGCTTCGTGAACCGCCAGGCCTTCAACATCACCGAGACCCGCACCATCCGCCTCGCCCTCAACAGCGAGGAGTGGAAACGCATCGGCCGCGGCGCCACCGACGCCGACGTCGACGAGTTCCGCGACAGCGTCGCGGTCATCCTCGGGCCCAACTCCCAGGAACTCATCTCCGTCACCTACCGCGACACCGACCGCACCGTCGCTCTCACCGCCGTCCAGTCCCTCATCCGCGCCTACTCCACCCTCTACGCCAACACCCAGGGCACCATGGACCAGGACATCACACTCCTGGAACGCCGCCGCAACGACCTCGAGCGAAACGTCGAGCGTACCCAGAACGAGATCCGCGCTTTCATCCGCACCAACGGCACCGACCAGATCGAGTCCCTCCAGCAGGCCGCCCTCACCCAGGTGCAGGACGTCGAACGCGCCATCCGCGCCATCGACCTCATCCTCCCGCCCGCCGAGCCCGACGCCGCCAACGCCGCCGCGCCGCCCGCTCCCGACCAAACCCCCGCGACCCCCAGGCTGCTCGATCCTGACAACCCGCCCCCGGTCGAGGAACTCGCCGCCCTCAGCACCGACATCCAAAACGCCCGCGACCTCGTCCGCCGCATCGAGGACGCTCTCGCCGAGCAGAAGACCCTCGGACTGCTCGACGGGCACCCCGTCATCCGCCGCCTCTCCGGACAGCTCCAGGCCGCCCAGGCCTCGCTCGACAAGACCGTCCGCACCTACCTCGAGGCCAACAAGGGCCGCCCCATGGCCGCCGCCTCCGGGCCCGGCTCGGCACAGGCCGCCCTCGCCGAAACCCCCGAGCAGCTCCGCACTCGCCGCGACAGCCTCCTCCGCCAGCTCGCCGCCGCTCGCGCCGAGCTCACTCGCTTCACCGAATTGCGGCTCGAGATCGGCAAACTCCGCGAACGCCTCACCGAGGACTCACGCCTCGCCGCAGAGACCGCCAACGCACTCAACTCCCTCCGCGTCGAGGCCCAGGCCCTTCGCGAACGCGCCCTGGCCCGCATCCAGGTCCTCAACGAGGGCGACGCCCGCAACGTACCCACCGTCGATCGCCGCCTCCCCTTCGCCGCCGCAGGCTTCCTCGGCGGCGGCGGGCTCGTCGTCGCCGCCATGCTTGCCATCGGCCTGCTCGACCGCCGCTACCGCTTCGTCGAAGACGCCGCCTCCCACGGACCCGGCCTCCAGGTCCTGGGCATCCTCCCCGAACTGCCCGCCGACGACGGCGAAGAAAAGGCCGACCCCGAGCAGGCCGCCGCCGCCGCCCACTCCGTCCACCAGATCCGCCTCATGCTCGCCCTCGGACGCCACCTCCACGAGGGCTCCCAGGTCTACGCCATCACCTCGCCCTCCTCCGGCGACGGCAAGACCTCCCTCACCCTCACCCTGGGCATGTCCTTCGCCAACGCCGGCTACCGCACCGTCCTGGTCGACATGGACATGATCGGCGGCGGCCTCTCCACCAACCTCGGCTTCGGCAAGGCCGACGGCATCCTCCACGCCCTCGACGCCGGAAACCTCAACGGCACCGTCGTCTCCGCCGGCATCCCCAACCTCTCCCTCCTCCCCACCCGCAAGGACGACGCACAGCACGTCGGCCGCCTCGCCGGCCCCCAGGTCAGCCGCCTCATCCGCCAGCTCCGCGAGCAGTACGAGGTCGTCATCATCGACACCGGTCCCGTCCTCGGCTCCCTGGAAGCCTCTCTGGCCGCCAAAGAGGCCGACAGCGTCATCTTGGTCGTCGGACGCGGCCAGCAGCGCGACAACACCCGCAAGGCACAGGATCGCCTCGCCAACATCGGCGCCCGCCTCGCCGGCCTGGTCTTCAACCGCGCTCAGGCAGGAGACTTCAAACGCTCCGTCTCCAGCATGTCCTTCCGCTCCGTCCCCATGCCTCAGGCCAGCGCCGAGCCCCAGCCCGCACCCGCCAGAGACGCCGCCAGAGTCGGCCCACTGGCCGCCATCATCTCCCGCCAGGCCGCCGGAGGCCACGAGTCCCCTCCTCCCCACGCCGGGACCTGATCCCCCTCAACCCGCCCTGCCCGCCGCTCACCCCCACGCCATGACCCCCGTCGCCGCCGCACACCCCCCAGCCGGCTCCACCGTCGCGCCCTCGACTCTGCCGGACTCTGCGCCCGCAACCGCGGCGGCGCCCACCCTCTGGGGACTGACTCCCGTCCAGCTCCACGACCGCCTCTGGGCCTCGCGAGGTGTCCAGATCGTCCGCCGGGGCGTCCGCTCCGAACTGGTCGACCACGCCGAGCTCTACCTCCTGATGGACTCCCAGACCCTGGCCATCTGCCGCCTGGGCGTCGTCCTCGATCAGTTCGCATGGCTCGGCTCCACCCTCTGCAGCGTCCGCCTCACCGACATCCGCGAGCACGGCTATCGCGAGTCCGTCGTCGCTGACCAGCAAGGCCACTTCCAGCGCTTCCGCCGCATCTACGGCGGAGGCGAACACCAGCTCGCCCGCGTCGCCCTCACCGCCGACCGCGACGTCGCCAGCATGTGGCAGACCCTCACCGATGACCGCGGCGCCTGGCGCACCCTCACCGACTCCGTCCGCCGCTCCGAACGCGAGATCGCCCGCCTCCGCGCCCGCCTCTACGACGCCTCCGACGACCGCGAAGCCGCAGCCTTCGTCCGCGACCTCCAGATCCGCTGGACCCGCCCCGACGTCACCATCTCCGACATCGCTGAGGCCCAGCCCAACGTCTGGGCCCACGCCACCGCCAAGGTCGACAAAGCCGCCGCCTGCACAGGCGTCATCTGGGTCGGCGCCGGTCGCACCCTCGCCGCCGACGCCGTCGCCGTCGGCCCCGCCGTCCTCTGGGACGCCCCCGACGCCCGACCCACACCGCCGGAGATCCACTGGATCGACCTCGAGCCCATCTCTCCGCTTCACCGCCCCGCGGTCAAGAAATCCAGCAAACTCGCTGACGCCGCCAAACGCTTCTTTGACGTGGCCTTCGCCCTCCTTGCCATCTTGGTCACCCTCCCCCTCTACCCCCTCATCGCCCTGCTCATCGTCATCGAAGACGGCTGGCCCGTTTTCTTCAGCCACGAGCGCGAAACCGTCGGCGGCCGCACCTTCGGCTGCATCAAGTTCCGCTCCATGCGCCGCGACGCCGAAAAGATCAAAGCCCAGCTCCAGGCCGCCAACCAGGCCGACGGCCCACAGTTCTACATGGAGAACGACCCCCGACTCACCCGCGTCGGTCACTACATCCGCAAGTATCAGCTCGACGAGCTCCCCCAGTTCTTCAACGTCCTCAAGGGCGACATGTCCATCGTCGGACCTCGCCCCAGCCCTTTCAAGGAAAACCAGTTCTGCCCCGGCTGGCGCGAGGCCCGCCTCTCCGTCCGCCCCGGCGTCACCGGCCTCTGGCAGATCCGTCGCACCCGCGCCCACGGCGCCGACTTCCAGGAATGGATCAAATACGACATCCAGTACGTCGAGTCTCGCTCGTTCTGGCTTGATCTCTACATCATCTGGAAAACCGTCACCATGCTCCTCGGCAGGTTCACCAAGTCATGAAACTTAAGCCCAAGACACGCAACCGCCTCCTCCTCGTCGCCGCCGCCTTCACCGTCGTCGTTATCGGCGGGGTCGGCGCGCTGTTCATCCGCCAGACCAGACTCAACAACTGGATCGAGGAACGCCGAACCGAGGGCCTCGCCGCCTACGACAAGGGCGATTACCAGAAGGCCATGGAGAACCTCGGCCAATACGCCAAACGCCGCCCCAGCGACGCCGACGCGCTCCGCAAACTCGCCACCGCACGCTTCAACGTCAAGTCCGCCGACGGAGCCCACATCGGTGGCGCCTTTGCCTTCCTCCAGCAGTACCTCACCCTCAGGCCCGATGACACCGAAGCCCTGCTGGAGATGCTCCGTCACGGCCTCACCGCACGCCTGTTCCCCGAAGTCCGAGACATCGCCTCCCGCACCCGCTCCGAGGGCCGCTTTCCCCCGGGCGGCAAGGAGGACATCGCACTCCTCCGCATCGAGGTCGATGCCCGTCGCTCCCTCCTCGCCGCCCAGGGCAACACCGCCAGCTCCGCCGACTCGGAGGTCTTCCTCCGCCTGTTCACCGATTTGGCCAAGGCCCTCCCGCTCGACAGCGCCGTCCAGCTCCCCTACGTCGCCTATCTCCGCTCCGTCGGCCGTAACAACGACGCTGTCACCTGGGCCCAGGAACTGCTCAAAGACCACCCCAACGACCCCCGACCCCGTCTGATCAACCTCATCGCCACCCTCAACGAGTCCTCGGCCCAGTCCCAGATCGCCGTCACCGAGGAACTCGCCACCATGGCCGGCCTGACCTCCGGCCGGTTCTCCATCCCCCAGCGCACCTCCCGCATCACCTTCCCCGACAAGGACTTCGTCGCCGCCATGGTCAGCATGTTCGACAGCCTCGGCATGCCCGACCACGCCCTGGATGTCCTCATCCAGGCCAACCAACAGAAGCTCGATCCTGAACTCTCCAGCATCGTCATCCGCCGAATCTGGCAGTCCAACCGCGCCGACCTCGGACCCGAACTCAACAACCTCCTCAACGCACTCGACGTCAACGACCGCAACACCGACCCCGCCGCCCTCGCCATCAAGGCCATGTTGCTGCAGGAAACCGGCAAGCCCGACGACGCCAAGGCCCTCGTCGACAACCTCAAGGCCCGACCCGACTTCCGCGCCCAGGCCTGGGCCATCGCCCTCCCCTGGGTCTTCAACCCCGACCGCGGCGCAACCACCGACGCCGTCGCCGACCTCCGCAAAGCCGTCCGCGACCACCGCGGCGAGCCCATGCTCCACTACCTCCTCGGCCAGCGCCTCGCTTCGCTCGGCCGCGTTGACGAGGCCATCGCTGCCTGGAAGGACGCCGCCTCCTTCCGCTGGTCCCGGGCCGAGATCTCCCTCGCCCAGACCTACCTCGGCATGGGCATGCTCGAGGAAGCCTCCGGCGCCGTCATCCGCGCCGTCCTCCTCGCACCGACCGATCCCAACGCCAACTTCCTGCTCCTGATCAACAACACCGCACGCGCCGAAGCAGGACTCCCCCTCATCCTCCCCACCGTCAGTCGCGATGCCCGCGCCCGCCTGACACTCCAGGATGAATACAAGCTCGCCGCCGACGGTGCAGAACGCATCGCCGAGCAGTTCAAGACCGTCCCCCAGCGATGGGCCAACCCCCAATACGTCGAATTCCACCGCAACCGCGTTCGCATGCAGTTGGTCGTCAACAACACCGACAAGGCCAAAGCCATCATCCAGGAAGCGCTCGACGCCGACATCCCGCTCGCCCAACGCAGCGCCCTGTTCGTCTCCCTCGCCGCCATCTCCAAGTCCCGAAACCTCGGCCTTGAAGATCGCCTCCTTGCCGCCGCAGACGCCGCCAACGTCGCCGCCGGCTCAGGCTCCGGCCCCGAAAACGCCGGCTCCGCCAAATCCGCTGCCAGCACCACCGCCGCCCGCGCCGCCATCCTCGCCTCTCAGGGCCAACGCGCCGAAGCTGTCGCCCTCCTCCGCAAGGCCATCGACGACGCCCCGCAGGAAAACAAACTCGCACGCACACTCGATCTCGCTCGCCACCTCGACACCACCGCCCAATCCCCCGAGCAGCTCACCGAGGCCCGCTCGGTCTGGAACCAGCTCGCCGACGCCCACCCCGACGACCCCGCCGTCCAGAGTCAGGTCGCTCTCGCCAGAACCATGGCCTCCGACCTCGCCGGCGTCGACAAGGCCATCGGTCGCTGGATCGCCGCCACCGGCGCCGACCCCCAGAAGCCCGAGGCCGGCCTCCGCCTGGCACGCGCACGCGCCATGCTCGCCGGAGAGCTCACGCCACGCCAGCGAGACGACGCCGTCGCCATCATCCGAGGCGTCCTCCAGGACCAGCCCGGGCTCACCGACGCCAACCGCCTCCTCGTCGCCGCCCTCACCGCTTCAGCACCCATGCGAGGCATCGAGCCCCGCTACGGCGAGGCCGCCGACACCCTCCGCGCACTGCTCCCCGCCGCACCCTCCCCCGCTGAAATCCACATCCAGATCGCTCAACTCCGCCGCGAGCAGGGCGACCTGACAGAGGCCCGTCGCGAGCTTGATCTGGCCGCCGGCGTCACCAAGCCCGCACCCACCCCCGACCTCCAGCTCCGCATCGCCGAGCAGTTCCTCCTTCAGGGCGACTTCCAGCAGGCACGCCCCCTCCTCCAGCAGGCACGCTCCGCACCCGACGCGCCAAAGCCCGTCGTTCGCCGCGCCGCCATCCACCTCGCCGAAATCGACCTCGCCGAGGCCCGCCCCGCTCCCGCCATCTCCCTCCTCCGTGAGGCCCTCCCCGACGCCGACGCCGAGCAGTCCGCACGCATCGGCATCCTCGCCCATCGCGCCAAAGACGCCGCTCTCGCCGACGCAGCCGCCGAACGCCTCGGCACCCTCGAACTGCCCTCCGCAGAGCGCGCACGCCTCCTCTCCCGCCTCCAGATCTTCCGGGGACAGCGCGATCAGGCCATCGCCACCCTCCGCCAGGCCATCCTCCAGAACCCCGCCGACCGTTCCCTCCACCTCACCCTCTGCGACGCCTTCATCAACCAGGGCGACCGCGACAACGCCGCCAAGGCCGCTCAGGACGGCCTCAAAGCCCTCCCCGACGATCCTGATCTCCGCGTCATCTCAGCCGTCATCGCCACCGGCGACTTCAACGCGTCCAGCAACCTCAAGCCGCTCATCGACGCCCTCCGCGCACACCCCACCCGCGCCCGAGAGGCCGCCGGCATTCAGGCCATCGCCGACCTCATCGCCGCCGGCAAGATCGTCGATCGCAAGGACGCCGACGGCCGCATCACCGGCGTTCAGGACGACCCCGCCTCCCTGATCAAGCTCACCAAGGACTTCCCCGACCAGGCACAAGTCCAGCTCTTCGCCATCCCGCGACTGCTCGCCCTCGGCGGCCCGCCCCAGGTCACCGAGGCCCTCGCCCTCGCCGAACGGGCCGCCGCACGCTTCTCCGTTGAGCCCGCCTTCGCCCGCATGGCCGTCCGTGCCGCCGCTTCGCTGCGCGACTGGGAACGCCTCCGCACCGCCGCCCGCGAACTCTCCAAACGCTCCTTCGGAACCGACCCCGAAGCCGCCGCCGCCGACGCGCAAGCCTCGCTCAACCTCAACCAGTTCCAGGGCATCCGCGAAACCCTCGCACCACACCTCGAATCCGCCCGCGCCACGCCCGACAACCCCGTCTCCCTCACCATCATCGACACCCTCGCACGCACACTCGTCCTGACCGACCGCTCGCCCGCGTCCAACGGCCGCGACGCCGCCGCGCTGCTGCGCGGATTCCTCACCCACCCCAACCGCGGCTACATAAGCGTCTGGCTCACCATCGCCGCTCAGGTCGCCCCGAACCCCCGCCCCTGGCTCGATGAGGCCCGCCCCGCACTCCGTGCTGACGTCCCTCAGGAGGCCCGCGACTGGGCCGTCGCCACCGCCATCGCAGGCGAGCGACTGACCAGCCAAGCCGCCGCCGGCGCCGAGGGGCCCGCCCTGGTCGCCGTCGCCGCCGCCGCACTGGACGCACTCCCCCAAACCTTCGCCCAGACCGACCCCCAGACACTCTCCACCCGCGCCACCATCGCCGAACTCCAACTCGACTGGAAGACCGCCGCAGACCGCCTCCGCGCCATCCTCCCCGTCCTCGCCAGACTCCAGACCGAGTTCCCACAGCAGGCCACCGCCTTCGCCGACGAATCCGTCGCCATCCGCATCCGCCTCGCTGCCGCCCTCGTCCGCGTCCCCGGCGCAGCACAGGAGGCTCTCACAATCGCCGAAGAACTCGCCGCCTCCGGACGTCCCAACACCAAGGGCCGAGGCCTCAGCATCGCCGCCATGGCCCGCATCGCCCTCCTCGCCGCCCAGTCCGACCCCAACACCCCCGCCGCCAAGGCCCACCGCGACGCGCTCTCTGAACTCAAGGAAAACATGGTCACGGCCGCACGCCAGGACGCGACCGCCATCCGCACGCCCGGCCTCCCCGTTGAACTCGCCCTCAACGTCGCCGGATTCGCTGAACGCGAAGCCCGGCAGCACGCCGTCGCCGCCGAGTGGTATGGCTACGTCATGACCCTGCAGGAAACCTCCCCGGCCCTCCTGCGGCCCATCCGCAACAACCGCGCCATGGCCATCGCCCGCGCCAATCCCACCAACCGCCCGCAGATCCAGAGCCAGATCGACGAGGTCCTCGGCCTCATCCAGCGCCCCGAACCCAATGATCCGTACATCGTCAACTACCGCGGCACCATCGGCCGCCTCTACCGACTCGTCGACATGCACGCCGACGCCGTCCGCTACCTCGAGCAGTCATTGGCGGCAGCCCGGTCCGACCTCAGCCCCGATCAGGCCCAGTCGGCCGTCCTGCTCGCCGACAGCCTCCTCGCGCTGTCCCCGCCCAACACTCAGCGGGCCGCCGAACTGCTCCAACTCATCGACAGTTCCATCGCCAAGGGCGTCAAGCTCCAGCCCGATGACCAGACGCTGCTCGACAGCGTTCGCGCCAGACTCGCCAGGTAACCCCGCTTCCCCAACTCCGCCCGCGCCGCCCGCCCGCCCTCACTTGCCCGATTCGCCCGGCCCCGCCCCTCCCGGCGGGGCCGTTTCGTTTTTGGCCCCGTCAGCCGGCTGCTCCGCCGCCTTCGGCAGCACCACCCCCGGGCCGCTGTGCTTGGGCAGCCGCCGCAGCAGCCCGCCCATCCGGTCCCCCAGCGCCCGCGCCGTCGCGTCGTTCCGCTCCGCCACAAACTCACCCCGCAGCAGACTCGTCCCCAGCCGGTCGGCAAACTCCGGCGTCGCGCTGCTCAGCCGCAGCGTCGCCTCACTCACCTCGCCCGCCAGCGCATCCCCGCCCGGCGTCCGCATGAACACAAACCCGCCCCCGGTGTACACGCCCTTGGCCCCGTCCACCACCAGCGCATGCCGCACCGCCGCGTTGCACGCCGTCACGTCAATCGGCGTCTTGCCCGCCGACGGCACCAGGAACACGTACACCTGCACCAGACTCCCCGACACCCCCGACAGGTCATCCGCCGGGTCCATCAGCCGCTCCAGCGGCAGGTCCGTGATGTACACATCGGCCGTGTTCGCGTCCAGATAGCGGTACACCACCGTGCTCGCCCCCGGCACAAACTCCGCCCCGTTCACCAATGACCGCGCCGTCAGTTCCGCGTTCCCGCTCCCCGGCCCGCCCAGCCCCCAGTCGCCGAACACCCCGCACCCGCCCAGCAGCCCGCCCACCGCCACCACCGCCGCTGCCCCCAGCCCACGCCACACCCCGCCGTGCCCGCCAACCCGCCCCGCCGGTCCGGTCTGGTTCCGCCGCCGCTTGCTGCTGTCCTGCTGGTTCATCCGACAACGCTAGCCGCCCCGCCGCCCCCGCTTCCGCTACGCTGACGCTCGATGCGTTCCCCCCCTTCCCCCCACC
>Ga0068877_10002845_pt1 | contig 13889 bp, 8 predicted proteins | sample NOAtaG_FD_66437 | JGI IMG/M metagenome (GOLD analysis project Ga0068877, IMG submission 66437) | Freshwater lake microbial communities from Lake Erie, under a cyanobacterial bloom - NOAA_Erie_Diel6S_1000h metaG | ecosystem: Environmental > Aquatic > Freshwater > Lake | place: USA: Ohio, Lake... | reverse complement strand
GCGCGCCGTCGCCAGCACGCCGTTCCCGTCGAACAGCGTGATCGTGTCGTCGGCGCCGAGGCGCCGCACATCGAAGGCGTGGCGCGCCTCATCGCGCGGGATCGCGACGGAGCCGCCAGGCTCGGGGATCTCGGAGACGTGCAGCCAGAGGGAGGACACGGGGTGAAGGGCGGTGGAAGCGGGGGGCGAACCCGCGCGTGACTCAGTGCTTCGGAACAGTCGGTATCGCCGACGCGTACTTGCGAAGAAGGCCCGCCACGGGGGCGGGCCTTCGCGCGAATGGAGCGTACCGGGATCGAACCGGTAACCTATGCCTTGCAAAGGCATCGCTCTCCCAATTGAGCTAACGCCCCGACAGCCGCAGTATAGCGAGTGGCGCGCGCGCAACGCACGCGCCGCTCGCGCGGCAAACACAAGTCACTTCGCTGTGCCCGAGGCGCCTTCGCTGCCGATGGCCGTGGTGTCGGCCGGCGGAGTCGAAGCGCTCGGCTGCGCCGAGTTCGGGTTGATGTCGCGCGCCGTCAGCGGCCCGATCTGCGTCGGGGCGATGGTATTGAGGCGCAGGCTGTCGTCGTAGCGAATCGGTCCCTTGACGCCGATCAGAAGGCCGAGCATCGAGGGAAGATCAAACTCAGGCGTCGGCAGAATGTAGGCGATCGTCTGGCCGGTGCCTTGGTCCTGCAGTCGGTAGAGGAGCGGGAGGCGCTCGCCGTTGTAGATGCTCGACGCGTTGAGACGACCGACCGCATCCCAAGGCTGGCGGGTCTTCATCGCAAGCTCGAGGTTGGCGACGCCGTCCATGCTCGCGTTCGCCTTCTGGCGGAGCGCAGCGATCTCGAGGAGTCCCTTCTGCACGTCGATGCGCATGGCAATCTGCTCGGCGCGCCGCGTGGAGGCGATCGCCTCGCTGCGCGGCGTGTTGGCATCTTCCGCAAGCGCGAGGAAGCGCTCGCGCAGTTGCTCGAGCTCGGCCGTCTCGACGGGCTCCTTCGCAACGCGCTTCCACACGGTGTCGATGTCGTTGAACTTGACGCGACGCACGCGCTCGACGACCTTCTCGCGGTTGATGGCGTCGGCCGAGGTGCCGCGAACGGTCTTGGTCGCGTCGGTCGTCGCGTCGGCCGTCGCGTCGGTCGTCGCGGTGGTCGTCGCGTCGGTCGTGGTCGGGTCTGCCGTCACATCCTGCGTTGGATCGGGATCAACCGGGTTCGTGTCGGTCGTCGTGGTCGCAGCATCGACCTTCTCGCCGGCCTGCACCGGAGACTCGCTCGTCGTCGTGGTGGAGTCAACCTTCGGCGTGGCGGTCTCGCTTGCCGGCGTCGCGTTCGCGGCGGGCGAGATGGCGCTGGCGTTGATCCAGCCGGTCGCCTTCGCGGTCAACGCAACCTTGTAGTACGTGTCACGTTGACCCTTCGACTCGCCGAGTACGGCGACTTCATCGCCGGCGACGAGGAAGCCGATCGCCTTCCAGCTGCTGTCGGGGTTCCAGTTCGCTTCCGCGTTCGGCGCGCTGATCTGCGCGCGCGAGGACACCTTGAGTGTCTTGCCATCGGCCGAGAGCGTGACGCCAGGGGCCGCCTGCACGTAGCCAAACCAGCCGTCGAATGCGCCACCTGCAAGCGAGACGGCGACCCAGCCGACCTGCTCCTCGAGCACACGCACGCTTGCACCCTGACGGAGGCTACCGAACGGGTAGCCGCTCTCCGTGCTCGGTGCAGCGCGCACCAGCGCACTGTCGGCGGTGATGGTTGCGTCGTACGGCGTCTTCGCCGTCACCTTTGGCGCGCCAGTCGTCGACTGCGCGATCGCCGAAAGTGTGAACGCATCCGATGCGAACGGGACAGAAACGATGCCTGCGACGAGCGCGGCTCGAACGAGGGACGTACGGCTGGACATGCCGAGATCGTATCGACTTGATTCGCGGGCGTGCGGGATTTTCACGGGATTCCCGCGCGCCTCGGCGAGCGCGCGTTGGCTGCAGGCGAGCTCGGGGTTGGCGCGCGGGACCACGCGCCGAGCGCCGCCCGATCGACTGGCGATTCGGGCGACACGAACCGTCGCGCCCGGGTTCGCCTCGCTACCATCCGCGCCATGAGTTCCCGCGCGTCGAGTCCGAGCCGCTCCCGGTTCCTTCTCCAAGCCCTGCATGCCTCGCTCCTGGGGTTGCTGCCCGTCGCCTGCCAGTCGCCGCTTGCATCCCCCGATGACGACCGACTTTCCGGTTCCGTCGAAGCGGGACTTCGGGCAAGCGCCGACCGGCAACTGGCCCAGATTGCTGCGACGTCGGCCCAGTCGGTCGGCTCGCGGGAAACCGACGTCGACCGGATGCTCGCCCCGCGCCGCGACGAGCTCCGTGCGATGGGGCCACAGTCCGCCGAACTCGGACAGACCGTGTCCGGATCCGTGCCGCTGACCGCGGAAACCCCGCGCCGGGCGCTGCTTTCGCTCCGGGCGGCCATCCTCGCCGCTGTCCGCAACAACCTCGACGCCGAGACTGCTCGGCTCGAGCGCTCCATCACGACCGCGGACGTGACCCGCGCCGAGGCGGCCTTCGACTGGGTCGTTGGCGCAGGCGCGGGATTCGAGCGGATCGACCAGCCCGGCATCGGCATCCTGTTCCCGGGAGGCGGCACCACCGTGATCCCGAACGTCACCAACCAGCGGAACTGGACGTTCAACGCGGGTGTGGGAAAGCGGCTTGATTCGGGCGGGCAGGTGTCGCTCTCGACCAACACCAGCCGCATCGACAACCTCGGCAGCGATCTCTTCGTTCCCGATCCGGCCTGGCAGAGCGCCATCACGCTTGGCCTGACGCAGCCGCTCCTGCGCGGGTTCGGGTCCGAGGTCGCGCTCGCGGAGGTCCGGCTCGCCGAGAACCGCGACCGCGCTGCGCAGGAAGCGCTGCGTTCGCAGTTGCTCTCGACCGTCGCCCGCACCGAGCAGGCGTACTGGGCGCTCGTCAGCGCGCGCGCGCGGCTCGTGAGCGCAGAGTGGCTCGTGCGCGTGGGCGAGGAAGTGCGCGATGTTCTCGCGAAGCGGCGTGAGTTCGATGCCACGCTTGCCGAGTACGCGAACGCGGTCGCCACCGTCGAGGCGCGCAAGGCGCTCGTGATCGAGGCGCGGCGCTCGCTCTCCGAGGCGGGCAACCGCCTGAAGGCGATCCTGAACGACCCCGAGCTTCCGGTCGGAGGCGAAGTCGACGTCGTGCCCGCCGACATGCCGAGCGACGCGCCGTTTGCCGCGAACCTGCGTGCGTCGATCGAGACTGCGCTCGCGAAGTCGCCGCGCGTGCAGCAGGCGCTGATCGGGATCGACAGCGCCACCATCGGCGTGACGGTCGCCGACAATGGCCGCCTTCCCCAGCTTGACCTCTCCGCGAACATCGCGTGGTTCGGGCTGCAGGACGACATCGGCGACAGCTACTCGGACATCGGCTCCGGCGACTTCGTGAACTATCTCGCCGGACTGCAGTTCAGCCAGGCGCTTGGGAACCGCGCCGCGGACTCGGTCTATCAAGAGGCCAGGCTGCGCCGTTCGCAGGCCGTCGTCGAGTACGACCGCGCCGTGCAGAACACGGTGCTTTCCGTGAAGAACGCCATGACCGACTGCGTGGCGTACCGCGAGCTCGTCGAGCAGAACCGCACGTTCCGGCTGGCGCAGGCGGAAAACCTGCGCGCGCTGCTGGTCGACGAGAAGACGCTCGCAGCGCTGACGCCCGAGTTCCTCCAGCTCAAGTTCCAGCTGCAGAACGGCCTCGCCATCGCCGAGGACCAGTACTTCGCGTCGCTCGTCGGCTATCAGAACGCGCTGGCCGCGCTGGCCGAGGCGATGGGCACCGGACTCGAGGCGAAGCAGATCGAGCTCGGGCAGTCGCCGACGGACAAGTGACTCGCACGGACAAGTGACTCGCACAGTGCGCCGCGTGGGCGCGTTCACCCGCCGTGCGCGGGGCCGCTCGCCCGGCGCGCGGTCGCGCGAATCAAGCGGTCGCGCGCGGCGTCCCACAGGCCGCCCGTTTCAGTCGGGGGCACGACCACGATGAGCGACCGACGCGCGCTGTCCGCGCGGCGAAGCGTCGCGTAGAGCACCTGCGCGTACGCGTTCGCGTGGCGTGGAAGCGCGAACAGTTCGTGCGGCGCGGGCACGGCGGTGCCGGCGGGCGCGACCACGGCGACCGGCGCCGATTCCTGCGCCAGACGTGCCGCGAGGTTGCGTTCCTCGACGAGTTCCGCGCGGGTTTCGGGGGCGTAGTGAACGGGGCTCGTGCCAGGGCTTCCGGATTGCGATGCGGAAACGAACAGCGCGACCGGCGTGCCGATGACGCGGCTGATGTCCTCGACGGTCACGGCGCCTGGCCGCAGCACGGCCGGGCGAGCACGGGAGAGATCAAGCACGGTCGACTCGAGGCCGACGTCGCACGGGCCGCCGTCGAGAATCGGAAGGTCGGCGACGTCTGCGAACTCCTCGGCGACGTCGGCTGCGGAGGTCGGCGAGATGCGGCCGCTCCGGTTTGCGCTTGGCGCGGAGAGCGGGCCGCCGAAGGCCTCGATCAGCGCGCGGGCAACGGGGTGCGCGGGCGCGCGCACGGCGACCGTGGTGCGGCCGCCGACGCTCGAGGCGCAGATTTCGGGGCGGCGGGGAAGGATCATCGCAAGCGGCCCGGGCCAGAAGGCATCCGCCAGCTTCTGCGCGCGGATGTCCCAGCCGATGACGGTGCGCTTCGCCATGGCGGCGTCGAGCACGTGCGCGATGAGCGGGTTCGACGAGGGGCGCTGCTTGAGGCGGAAGACCTCGGCAACGGCGGCCTCGCTCGTCGAGTCGCAGGCGAGGCCGTAGACGGTCTCGGTTGGGAACGCGACGGGATGCCCGCGCCGCAGGCGCTCGGCGCACTGCGCGATCGCAGCGGAATCGGGCTGCAGAATCACGGGCATTCGCGCAATGTAGCGGAAAGCACGTGATGCCAACCGGTGTCCGGCACGTGTCGTGCACCTGCCTGCAAATCGAGCTATCGATCGGTGGTCGCGGTGCTCTCCGATGAGTCCGCGTTGCCACTCCCGCCGTCAATGTTGCAATGCGCCTGAATCGCGGAAGTCAGGAGTGAGAGTTCGGGCATGTCCCTCGCCTCGGGAGTCGCCTTGCAGATCTCCACAGAACGGGCAGCGGACCCGCACCGCTCCCGCCGGAGACGAGCGATGCGCTCTTCCAGTCGTTCCCTCAGCCCTTGAATGACCATGCCGCGCGACTCCGAGACCGCAACGGCGACAACTTCCGACTCGACCGCCGACTCCATGGACGCGAGCCGAGCGATCTCGCCGGCGAGCGACTGCCTCACGGCCTCCAGTTCAGTTTCCGAGTCGGAAGCGCCCAGCGCCTGCAATGCGTGCGCGAGAGGCCGGAGATCGACCGGGTTCGGATACAGCGACGGGTAGGTCGCTGCCCGCACGGCATCTCGCCATCGTTCGGCGTCGGCGGGCGACATCATCTCCGCGAACGCATCGGCCCAGCGGCTGTTGGCAGCGATGATCGAGCGCTCGACGGCAAGCTGACGACGACTCTGCTTCGTGCGATGCTCGGCGAGCGCATCAAGGTCGTAACCTGAGTCCCGGAAGTTCTCGAGATCCTCGACGATCATGTCAAGGTCTCGCCGAATCCGGCGCTCATGAAGCGCGGCCAACTCGACATCGTGGCTGAGAAGCGCCGCTCGCCACGCCTCTCGGTCGAGAATCTCAATCTGGGACTTCTTGTTGAGTGCCAACTCAATGGCGCGGAGGTCGACACACGCCATCGGTAGCTTCGGCGTCAGTTGGCACCGACTTCGCTTCCGCAGCTGGCGAATCACATCGGCAACCGTCTCGGGGGCGTCTGGCGATACGGCTTGCGCCACATGGGCAAAGAGATCCTCCTCGATCGCATTGAAGCGACTCACGGCCCGATCTCGGAGTCGCACCAGCTCGCGATAGGCCTCGGGAGCATCCGGGAGCCTCATGAGATCAACCCCGGCGCGGCGGGCGAGCTCCACAGCCGCGTGGTCGACGGGCTCGATGATTTTGGCTATCTCGGGCGTCCGTGCATCGTAGAAGCCATCCACTGACATACGAAGAGTTGCGGCGGCTTCGGGCTCCAGTTCGAGTACTGAGATCCAGTACTCAACATCGACTGTCGTGAGCGCATCGGGGCCGGCGAAATCGATCCTCGCGCCCGGCTCGGGTTCAAAGCCGAATCGACGGAAAGGCTGGCGCTCTTGTGCGATGACGGTCGACGAAGCTGCTGACACGAGCAGCGCGACCACAGCGGAGAGGAGCGTCGTGTTCATGGGCAGTTTATGGTGTGTCCTGGATTTGCAAGATTCGGACAGACAATCGTAGTGGCGACCGGGGGATACATGCAGACGCAGTCGAAACCGCCAGCGTCGCATGCGCAGCCGATGGGAACAAAGACCTCGATCTTCCCTGGACTCGGACCGGCGCTGACGAGCGCATGCCGGCCATACCCCTGACGCTTGTAGCCGTTCACCTTCTTTTCACCCTTGATGATCGGGATGCAGTTCACGTTTCCAGTTGGACAGAGGACGGAGATGGGGGTTCCGCCATTCACTTCGTCCGAGGTTCTGTCTGACGGATCCCCGGCCATCGATCCGCGCGGCATCCCGGCTGGCCATGATCCATCGTGGTCGTCATCGGCTCGCTGTATCGCGTGTTTGATCATGTGGGATACAGCCTCGCCTCGCCTCCTTGCCATCCGGGCGCCGCGTCGGATCTTTGGTCTTCGTCGGTCTGACGGACCGAACCTGGCTGACCAGAGCGAGCGAAAGCGAAGCGAGTCGCGAGCGCTGCGTCATTCTCGCGGCGGCTGCTTGCGGCAGCCGCCTTTGGCGTGATCAGCACCAGAGGGAGCCGCCGCAGCGGCGACCGCTCAAACACGACCGCTCAAACACGACCGCTCAAACACGACCGCTACAGCATCGGAATCTTCACGGCTTCCCGACGCGCGCACTGCTTCGCGAGTTCGTACCCCGCGTCTGCGTGGCGGAAGACGCCCATCATCGGGTCGTTCGTCAGGACGCGCTCGATGCGCGCGGCGGCGTCGTCGCTGCCGTCGGCGACGATCACCTGGCCAGCGTGCTGCGAGAAGCCGATGCCGACGCCGCCGCCGTGGTGGAAGCTCGTCCAGCTGGCGCCGCTTGCGGTGTTCACCGCGAAGTTGAGGATCGCCCAGTCGCTGACGGCATCCGTGCCGTCGAGCATCGCCTCTGTCTCGCGGTTCGGGCTTGCGACGCTGCCGCAGTCGAGGTGGTCGCGCCCGATCACGATCGGCGCCTTCACCTTGCCGCTCCGCACGAGCTCGTTGAACAACAGCCCCGCCTTGTGGCGCTCGCCGAGGCCGAGCCAGCAGATGCGCGCGGGCAGGCCTTGGAACGCGATGCGCTCGCCGGCCATCTTGATCCAGCGCGCAAGCGATGCGTCGTGCGGGAAGAGCTTCAAGATCGCCTCGTCCGTCGTCTTGATGTCGGCGGGGTCGCCCGACAGCGCCACCCAGCGGAACGGCCCGCGGCCCGTGCAGAACTGCGGGCGGATGTAGGCGGGCACGAACCCCGGGAACGCGAACGCGTCGGCGAACCCGTGGTCGAGCGCGCGCTGGCGAATGTTGTTGCCGTAGTCGAAGACCTTCGAGCCCTTGTGCAGGAACCCGACCATCAGGCGCACATGCTCCTCCATCGAGGCGCAGGCGAGTTCCTGATACTCCGCGGGGTTCTGCTCGCGCAGGATGTCGGCGCTCTCGCGGCTCATGTCGGCGGGGTAGTAGCCCTCGAGCGGGTCATGCGCGCTCGTCTGGTCGGTGAGCGTCTCGGGCAGGATGCCGCGCGCGTCGAGGCGGCGGAGGAGGTCGACGATGTTGCCGAGCCAGCCCACCGAAATGCCGTTGTTGCGGCCTGCCTTCGCCTGCGCGGTCAGCTCGAGCGCCCGGTCGATCGCAGCGTCGAGGTCCTCGTGCATCTCGTCGAGGTAGCGGTCATGGATGCGCTTCTCGAGCCGCTCGCGGCAGATGTCGGCGATGAGGCAGGTGCCTTCGTTCATGGTGATCGCCAAGGGCTGGGCACCACCCATGCCGCCGCAGCCGCCCGTCACGTTCAGCGTGCCGCGGAGCGAACCGCCGAAATGCTGGCGCGCGCACTCGGCGAAGGTCTCGTAGGTCCCTTGCAAAATCCCCTGTGTGCCAATGTAGATCCACGAGCCCGCGGTCATCTGCCCGAACATCATGAGGCCCTTCGCTGCGAGCTCGTCGAACTTCGCCTGCGTGGCCCAGTGCGGCACGAGGTTCGAGTTCGCGATGAGGACGCGCGGCGAATCCTTCGTAGTCCGCACGATGCCGACGGGCTTTCCGCTCTGGACGAGCAGCGTCTCGTCGGGCGCAAGGCTCTTCAGGCTTGCGATGATCGCGTCGAACGCCTCCCAGCTGCGCGCGGCCTGCCCGCGACCGCCGTAGACGACGAGGTTCTCGGGGCGCTCGGCAACCTCTGGGTCGAGGTTGTTCATCAGCATGCGCATCGCGGCCTCTGCGGCCCACGACTTGCAAGTAAGGGTGTTGCCGCGCGGAGCGCGGATCACGCGGGCGGGAGCGTCGACATGCGATTGCTGCGTCGTCATGCGACGAGTGTAGCGGGGGCGCTACCGGGTCGAAAACGCGCCGCGCGCGATCAGCCCTTCGATTGCGCGAATATCGGGCGACAGCACGCGGTCCTTCGCGAGCTTCGTCACCACCGTGCGCACCGCCGCGTGCGCCTTCTCGACACCGGCGCCCGACTTGAGCGGCCGGTGCGCCTCAAGCGCCTCGGCCATCACGAGCAGTTCGATCGCGACGACGCTTCGTGCAAGCGCAACGCTGCGCGTCGCCTTCAGCGCACTCGTCGCGCCGAAGCTGTTGTAGTCCTCGATGCCCGCGCTCGTGGGTATGTTCGTGACGCTTGCAGGCGTCGCGTTGCCCGCGAGTTCATTGACGCACGCCGCAGCCGCATACTGCGCGATCATCAGCCCGCTCTCGACGCCGGGATCCTTCGCGAGGTACGGCTTGTGCGCCACGAACTGGTCGAAGCCCGACACCACCCAGAAGGTGCGGCGCTCGCTGATTCCCGCGACATGGCTGCACGCGACGGCGAGAAGGTCGAGCGCGATCGCAAGGGGCATGCCGTGGAAGTTGCCGCCGGAGATGATGTCGCCCGTCCCGCGGTCGTCCTTCGCGAACACCAGCGGGTTGTCGGTCACGGCGCCAAGCTCGCGCGCGATCGCGCCCTCGACGTAGTGGAAGGCGTCGAGCGCAGCGCCGAGCACCTGCGGCATCGCGCGCAGCGAGTAGGGGTCCTGGACGCGCGGATCGTTCTCCGCGTGCGAGCCCACGATCTCGCTGCCGGAGAGAAGCCCGCGCAGACGCGTGGCGACCTCGATCTGCCCAGGTTGCCGCCGGATCTCGTGGATGCGGGCGTCGAGGAACGCGTCGGTCGCCTTCGCGGCGTCGATCGCCATCGCGGCCGCCGCCAGCGCGGCATCGAACACGGCCCGGAAATCGCAGCAAAGCAGCGCGCCCGTCGCGCACATCAGGTGCGTGCCGTTCAGGAGCGCGAGTCCTTCCTTCTCCTCGAGGTCGTAACCGCCGAAGCCAAGGCTCGTGAGCACCCACGCCGCTGGCTGGACGCCGTCTTCGTGCCAGCACTCGCCCTCGCCGAGCACGACAAGCGCGGCGTGCGCGAGCGGCGCAAGATCACCCGACGCGCCCACCGAGCCGCGCGATGGAATCGCTGGGTCGATGTGCATGTTGAGGAACGTGACGATGCGCTCGAGCGTCTCGACGCGCACGCCCGACGCGCCCCGCGCCAGACTCGCCGCCAGCGCCGCCATCAGTGCGCGCGACGTCTCGCGTGGGAGATACTCGCCGATGCCACATGCGTGCGAGCGGATGATGTTCCGCTGCAAGTCGCGCGCACGGCCGCGATCGATGCGCACGCGCGAGAGGCTGCCGAAGCCGGTGTTGAGTCCATAGACCGCGCGGTCGCCGGTGAGCGCCTTCTCGACCACCGCGCGCGCGGCGGCCACGCGCTCGCGTGCGGCCGGAGCCAGCTCGACGCGCACGGGCGCCGCGAGCGTCGCCCGCGCGATGCGCGCGAGGTCTTGCACCGACAGCGGCGAGCCATCGAGCACGACGGGGGAATGGAACGGGGACGCGGGCGAGGAGGGCGGGTAAGTCACGGCCATCGGAGGGAGAAATATACGGGTTCCCGCACACGATTTCGACGCCTTCCCTTGCTTGCGGTCGCGGGGCGTTTCGCGCACACTGCGCGGATGTCGTCTTCCTCCCGCCGCATGGTCGTGCTGTGCGTGGCCATTGCGCTCGCAGCGTGCATCTTCGCGCTCGTTGTGCCGACGCTCGAGAGCGTGCGCGGCATCTACGGCCCGACCGTCGCCGATGCGGGCCGGCCGATGCTCGCCGTGCTCGCGGTCCTGGCCGCGTTCGCCGCCACGACGGCGCTGGCCGCTTTCGCGGGCCGAACGCTCAACGCGGTGGTGGGGCTCTTCGTCCTCGGGTGCGGCGTCGGCATGCTCGCCATGCAGAGCGGCGCGGTGCGCGACCTCGTCTTCGGCGAATCGAACCTGCGGCTCGCCGCAGTCGAGTGCGCGCTGTGGGCCGTGCTGGTCGCGGCCGGATCGCACGTCATCTTCCGGATCGCGGGCCGCCTGCCCGACGTGCAGGAGACGCACGAGGACGACATCGACTCGCCCTACGGCAAGAGCGCGCGGCTCTCCTGGCTCGCTGGCATCGCGGGCGTCGCGGCCGCATGGCTGTGCGCCGCCACGCTGACGAAGGGTCAGGCCGTCGGCGCGGCGGTCGTGGGCGGATTCGTCTCGGGCGCGCTTGGCCGCATGCTTGCGCCCCGCACCACGCCCGTCTACCTCGCTGCGGCGCCGATGGCAGCCTTCGCGATCGTCTACGCATTCCTCGCCTTCACGGTCGGCGGCGATCTTCCCGCGGCACTCGTCGACGGCGCGTTCCCACGGCTCCTTCGCATCATGCCCGTCGACATGGCTGCGGGCGCGTTGGCAGGTACCTCGCTTGGCTTCGGGTTCATGCGCAACTTCACCGAGCAGAAGGCGACGGCATGAACGGCATGAACGGCATGAACGGCCCGCTCCGCGCAGCGCGCGCCCGCGATCTGAAACGCAGCAATCTCAACTGATCGAGCACCCATGTCCGCAACCACAGCAACGACCACCGGCGCCACGCCGCTTTCCCTTCTCGTCACTGGCACCATCGGCATCGACACCGTCGAGACGCCGACGGCGCGCGCCGAGCGCGTGCTTGGTGGAAGCGCCGCGTACTTCGCCGCCGCTGCGAGCCGCCTTGCGCCTGTGCGGCTCGTCGGCGTGGTGGGCGACGATCTTCCCGCGCATCACCGCACGGTTCTCGAGGGGCTCAAGGGCGTCGACCTGCGCGGCCTCGAGACTCGCGCAGGCGGGAAGACATTTGCGTGGGGCGGCAAGTATCTCCTCAACCTCAACGAGCGCGAGACGCTGTTCACGGAGCTCGGCGTCGTTGCCGAGGCGCCGCCGAAGGTTCCCGCGGCGTTCGCCGACAGCGAGCTCGTCTTCCTCGGCAACACCCACCCCGCCGTGCAGGCCGGTCTTCTCGAGCAGGTCAGCGGACGCAAGCTCGTGGTCGCCGACACCATGGATCTCTGGATCAACGTCGCGCATGACGAACTCGTGCATCTTCTCTCGAAGGTCGACGGCATCGTGCTGAACGACTCCGAGGCCGCGCACCTGACGGGCATCCGCAACGCGATCACGGCGGGTCGGCGCATCCTCGGCTATGGGCCGACGTTCGCTGTCGTGAAGAAGGGCGAGCACGGCGCCGTGCTTGTCCATCGCGATGGCGTCGCCGTCGTGCCGGCGTTCCCGGCCGAGGAAGACATGGTCATCGACCCGACCGGCGCCGGCGACACCTTCGCCGGCGGTTTCATGGCGCATCTCGCGCGCACCGGCCGCACCGATCTCGAGGCGCTCCAGAGCGCGCTCTCGTGGGGCACGGTGATGGCCAGCTTCACGATCGGCGCGTTCAGCCTCGAGGGCGTCGCACGCGCGGGTGAGGCTGATCTCGCCGAGCGCTACCGCCGCTTCGCGCGCCACGCGCGCGTGTGAACGGCTACTCTGTCGGGATGCCCCGATTCGATCCCACGGCGCGCTTCGCCGCATCGGTCACGCTGTCGCTCGCGGTGTTCGCGGGGTTCGCCTTCGCGCAAACCTACACCCCGATCAAGGACATTCCAGGCTCGAGCCTGATGCGCCGCATGCAGAGCGCAATGGGCGGCATCGGGCAGGGCGGCGACATTGGAAGCGTGAAGTGGGATGTCGAGGGGAAGCAACTCTGGTTTGACGGCGTCGCCGGCAAGAACGGCTGGCACACGCTCGATCTCGCGACCGGCGCCGTCGCGCCGGCGGAAGGCGCGCCTCCGGAGACGGCGGCTGCGTCGCGCACGCCGCGCGGCGAAGGCGGTCGATTCGGAGGCCCGGCGCGCGGCCGGCAGTTCGCGTCGGCCGAGAGCCCCGACGGCGCGTGGACCGCGGTGAGCGAGGCTGGCAACGTCTTTCTTCGGCCGCGAACCGGCGACCGCGAGGCGATCACCTCCGACGGCGGACCAGACCTCAAGTACGGACAGGCCTCGTGGGTCTACGGCGAGGAACTCGACCAGACCACGGCGATGTGGTGGAGCCCGGACTCGCGGTACCTCGCGTTCTATCGCTTCGACGAATCGAAGGTGAAGGACTTCTTCCTCGTCGGCGACTGGACCGACGTCAACACGCGCGTCTTGAGCGAGGCGTACCCGAAGCCTGGCGACCCGAACCCGACCGCGTCGCTCCTGATCTACGACACAACCACGAAGGCAACCGTCGCCGTCGACAGCTTCAGCGAGGCCGCCGGCGCGGTGGCGGGCGCGGAGTACTACGTCTACAACGTGCGATGGACGCCGGACAGCAGCGAACTGATCTACTCGCGCACGCCGCGACGCCAGGACGTGCTCGACGTGCTCGCGGCGAACCCAGCGACCGGGGCTTCGCGCCTCGTCGTCAGCGAACGTCAGGACACGTGGCAGGAGAATCGCCCGCTCATGCGGTTCCTGAAGGACGGCCAGCGATTCATCTGGGAGACGGAGAAGACGGGATTCAAGCACTACGAGCTGCGCTCGCTCGACGGTTCGCACATCGCCTCGCTGACGGCCGGGGACTGGCCGGTCGAGTCGATCGCGCTGGTCGACGAGGCTGCCGGCGAACTCTGGTTCACAGCGTGGAGCGGAGCGATCGCGCCGCAGCAGCAGCTGCACGTGGCGAAGCTCGACGGAAGCGGCAGCGTTCGCGTCACCGGCGACGACCACCATCACTCGAACTTCCGCATCTCGCCCGATGGGAACTTCGTGGTCGCGACCGCCGAGACCACTGCGATCGCGCCGATGACGGTCGTCTATGCGCGCGGAGGCGAACGACCGGGCGCGCGCCTCGCGACGCTCGCGGAAGGCTCGACGAAGGGCTTCGCCACCCACGGCCTCGCTCCGACCGAGCTCTTCACCTGCAAGGCCGCCGACGGCGAGACGGTTCTCTACGGACGGATCGCCTATCCGCCCGCGTTCGACCCGACGAAGAAGTATCCGGTGATCGTCGACACCTACGGCGGTCCGACGATTCGCCTCGTGGTCGACCGCTTCGAAGCGGGCGACCCGCGAACCGCGCTCGGATTCCTGCTGGTGACCGTCGACAATCGAGGAACGCCGGGGCGCGGGAAGAAGTTCGAGTCGGCCGCGTACCTGAAGCTCGGCGTCGTCGATCTCGACGACCAGGCCGCGGCGGTCG
>Ga0068877_10002844_pt1 | contig 13891 bp, 14 predicted proteins | sample NOAtaG_FD_66437 | JGI IMG/M metagenome (GOLD analysis project Ga0068877, IMG submission 66437) | Freshwater lake microbial communities from Lake Erie, under a cyanobacterial bloom - NOAA_Erie_Diel6S_1000h metaG | ecosystem: Environmental > Aquatic > Freshwater > Lake | place: USA: Ohio, Lake... | reverse complement strand
TTGGCTGCATCACTTTCAGCGTTCCATCCATCCATCTCGGCAAACAAGGTTTCCAGTTCTGCGGCCTTTTCGCCGTCGGCATCGCTGAAGTCCGGCTTGGCATAGAGCGCATCCTTTTCCTGCATGAGATTCCAGAGCCGCTCATTGCCCATCAGGACTGTTTGCATCACCGTGAATGCATCAAATTCAAAGTGATTCTGCCGCAGCACGCTCATGCGTTCACCGGGGCCTATATGCACATGACCTGTGGTCGGATCAACCTCCCCGGAGAGGATTTTCAGAAAGGTGGACTTGCCCGCCCCGTTGGCTCCGATGACGCCATAGCAGTTGCCATGCGTGAATTTGAGTTCCACGTCTTCGAACAGGGTGCGCTTTCCATAGCGCAGGGAAAGGTTGGAAACAGCGAGCATCCTTCTTTTTTTAGCGGCTGCAAAAGTACGACCGGTGTCGCCTTCAGGAACGCTGCTTCAGCCAATCAGGCCGATCCGCGAACATTCCGGAATGGCAGAAGTTTGATGTTTATGCCTCTGAAAATTGCACTCATCCTGGTCGTTATCGTGTTCGGATTGGCTCTGTTTGCCTTTCGCGGGCGCTTTCAGCAACCGGCTAACCTAATTGGAACCAAGACTATGTCATTCTACGAGTTAAGCGTGGGTGGCCTCGAGGGAGGCACCATTCACATGAAAGATTTTAAGGGCAAGTATGTGCTCTGTGTCAATGTGGCCTCGAAGTGCGGGTATACGCCCCAATACAAGCCGCTCGAGGAGCTTGCTCAGCAATACAAGGATAAACTCGTGGTGATCGGCTTCCCCTGCAATCAGTTCTTCGCACAGGAGCCGGGCAGTTCAGAAGATATTGCCGGATTTTGTCAGAGAAATTACGGGGTGACTTTCCCCATGTCTCAAAAGCTGGATGTCAAGGGTAAAAACCAGCATCCGGTATACCAATGGCTGACCCGCAAAGAACTCAACGGCTCGGGAAATGCTGAGGTGTCCTGGAACTTCAATAAGTTTCTCATTTCTCCCACCGGTGAGTGGCTGGCGCACTTCGAAAGTAAAGTGGATCCGTTGAGTGCGGAGATCACCAGCCGGATCAAGTGATATCATCTATGGACTGGAATTCCATCGCACAGATCGCTGAGCTGGATCGCCTTGAGCTGGAATCGCATGACCACCCCGTGCTGCTGTTCAAGCACAGCACCCGGTGCTCGATCAGTTCCACGGCCTTGAACAGAATCCGTTCAGCCCGCCCCGGTGAGCTGGGTGAGCGCACGGTCGTCTATGTGCTTGATCTGCTTGCTTACCGCCCGGTTTCGGATGCGATTACGGCGCGTTACGGGATTCACCATGAGTCACCTCAGGCCATTCTCCTCCTGGCGGGCAAGCCGGTATATCACGCGTCACATCTGGGCATTCTCCCTTCGGAAATCAGACAGGCCACAGCGGTTTTCTGAGCACGGTGGGGCCGTTGTTCCAATGCTATTCCCGCGCAAATTTGCTTCATGGCTGTTCCCTATATTCTCCGGATGATTGCTGAAGGTGAGCACCAGCAGCAGGACTTCAAGATGCGGGTGGATGACGCCCGCAAGATAGCCCGGACCCTGGTGGCTTTTGCCAATTCGGATGGCGGACGGCTGTTGGTTGGGGTAAAGGATAATGGGACTGTCTGCGGTGTTCGTCCAGATGAGGAATACCACATGCTCGAGACTGCTGCACAACAGCATTGCCGACCGGCGTTAGCCCTGGAAGTGCAACTCTGGAAGTCCGATCACCGCACCGTCATGGAGGTGCGGGTGAGCCCATCGGCGAATCGTCCGCATCAGGCGGAGGTAGAGCCAGGCGAGTGGAAGGCCTTCATCCGTCGGGGTGACCAGAATCTTCCGGCACCCGGCGTCCTGTTGGAAGTCTGGCGCCACGGGGAAGAATTGAGGCCCTGGCATTACACCCACACAGAGCGCGAAATGAGTTTGTTCAGGGAGCTGGCGTCTCATCCTGAAGGATTGAGTCTGTCGGCCCTGATCCGCGCAGTGCGCATGCCGCGGCCAGCGATGGTCCGACTGCTCGCCCGCTGCATCCGCTGGAAACTGGTGGAGCTGGACTTCAGGCAGGATCAGGCCATTTATCGCCTCGTGCGCGGTACCGGCAACTTCGCGGGCTGATCACTTGATGCGACGGAGGAATTCCGTATGTTCGTCCCACTTCTTTTCCAGACTGATCCGGATGATTCCCGCTTCCTTACGCCGAATAGAAAACCTGCACATTTTCTGCTGGCTGGTGAAGGATATATGCTGGGTTTCCGACTTTAAGTCCATGGGTATGGTGATGATTCTACCCACGATAGGGGTGGCCATCTGGATGACTTTCCGGTTTCGTAAGGAGCCGGCAGATCTGGTGTACAATCTGGCAGTTACTCTGTGGATCATGGCCAATTCAACCTGGATGATCGGGGAGTTCTACTTCAACGACGGAACCCGCCCCATTGCCCGGATTTTTTTCGCATCGGGCTTGCTGGTGCTCGGATTGTTTTACGGAATCCGCGCTTTGAGGAGGTATGCGGACAAGCGCCGGGTTGACTGAAGTCATCGGACTCGTTGAGGCATGTCATAGCAGTGATCATCTCCCAGTCCGGAGATTTGACCAACAATCAAAAACCCAAACAGCCATGACAGAAGCACCTGTGAAAAATCCGCGCACTGCGCCCTCTCTGTTCACCGATTTCTTCGGGAGGGATTTTTTTGATGATGATGTGTTTACCCTTCCATCGCTGGCCCGGGCTATTCCGGCTGCCAACATTCGGGAAACGCCCTCTGGTTATGAAGTGGAGTTGTCCGTTCCGGGATACAGAAAGGAAGACTTCAAAGTGAAACTCGAGGATGAAGTACTCACCATTGAAGCTCGCCGGGAAGAGGAAAAGAACGAGGAAAGGGAGCGATATACCCGCCGGGAATTCAGGGCCTCTTCGTTCACGAGGTCTTTTCGTTTGCCCAAAGAATCCCGGCCGGAAGGCATCACGGCTGCCTATGACAACGGAATTCTCCGGTTGATTGTTCCGCGCAGTGCGGAGGCAGGACAGTCGCGATCGAAAGAGATTGCCATTTCCTGATGTGTAGTGCAAGCGCAGGGGTCGCCAACCGGATGATTGGCGGCCCCTCGCATTTTTTAGCCGCTCCGGTTGGTTACATTTACCGTTTCCTGATTGAGCAAGCGATAGGACCATGTCTGATACCACTTTCCCTGAGAGCCGGTTTGAATCGATTTTCAACCATGTCAATGAGGGCATTCTCATCGCCAATGCACGAGGCCAAATTCTGGATGTGAATCCACGGTGCAGGACGATGTTTGGCTATGAGGAGCGCGAAATGATTGGCATGCTGGTGGAGTCGCTGGTGCCCGAACGCCTGGCCGAGCGTCATGTGGACTACCGCGAGGCTTATATGCGCCATCCCACAAAGCGGCCCATGGGTAAGAACCTGGTGCTGTTCGGAAGAAAGAAGGATGGTTCGCAGTTTCCGATTGAAATCAGTCTGAGTTACTACGAGTCCGAACAAGGGCTGTTCGCCATTGCCTTCATCATTGATATCACGGAAAGGCATCAGCAACAGGAAAAAATCAACCGCATCCATTCAGAGATGCGGTTGCTCAATGAAAACCTCGAGCGCAAGGTGGGCGAGAGGACGCTGGTGCTGAAAGAGGCGCTTCATGATCTGGAGCACTCGCGGGACGAGCTGGAAACTGCCTTGCAAAAGGAAAAGGAGTTGAATGAGATGAAGTCACGCTTTATCTCCATGGCCTCTCATGAGTTTCGCACACCGCTCAGCACCATCCTCTCTTCGGCATCCCTGATCAGCAAGTATGACTCCATGGATGATCAGGAGAAGCGGATAAAGCATATCAACCGAATTAAGAATGCAGTGAGCGGACTGACGGAAATTCTGAATGATTTCCTTTCGTTGGGCAAGCTGGAGGAGGGCAAGGTGGCCTTGCAACCGGTGGAGTTCAACTCCGGGGAATTTGTGGATGAGCTGGTGATCGAGATGCAGTTCCTCGTGAAGTCCGGACAGTCCATCCGCTTTCATTCAGAAGGCAGTCCGGTGGTTATACTCGACCGTACCTTGCTGCGCAATATCCTGATTAACCTGATTTCCAACGCCATCAAGTTTTCTCCAGAGAATAGCCCGATTGAGATTGCTCTGCGCCAGGAGGGTGCGTTCCTCGAAATTGAGGTACGCGACCACGGAATGGGCATTCCGGAGGAGGATCAGAAGCACTTGTTTGACCGATTTTTTCGGGGTAAAAACGTGTCTAATATTCAAGGCACTGGCCTGGGGCTGAACATTGTGCTGAAATACCTCGAGCTTCTCAATGGTTTTATTTCCTTTGAAAGCAAGTTGGAGGTGGGCACCGTTTTTTATCTTCGAATTCCGTCGTCACCTACCAAAACCGAAGACCATGAAGCACCTCCTACTGATTGAGGACAATACCGATGTCCGCGAGAACACCGCCGAAATCCTGGAATTGGCCGGATACCGGGTTACCACGTCCCAGAATGGAAAGGATGGAGTCGAATCGGCCATGAAAGAGCCACCTGACCTGATCATCTGCGATATCATGATGCCTGTGCTTGATGGCTACGGCACGCTTCACCTGCTCTCCAAGAACGATTCCACGGCGGGTATCCCGTTCATTTTTCTCACGGCTAAGTCAGAGCGCTCGGACATGCGCAAGGGCATGGAAATGGGTGCAGATGACTACATCACAAAGCCCTTTGACGACATCGAATTGCTGAATGCGGTGGAGAGCCGGCTAAGGAAGTCGGACAAGATGCGCAAGGAGATAGAGCCCACACGCGAGGGGATTACCGAACTCCTGAATAATATTCACGGTATTGAAGATATCCATAGCATTTCCGAACGCCAGCAGGTGAGGCAGCTGCATAAGAAGGATGTCATCTATTCCGAAGGAGATTCACCGGTGGGCTTGTACTTACTGACCCGAGGCAAGGCCAAGGTCTTCAAGAGCCATGAATTGGGAAAGGACTTGATTCTGCGTATGCTGCATGAAGGCGATTTCTTCGGCTATCACGCCATGCTGGAGGGTGGACCTCACCGGGAAACGGCTGAAGCGCTCGAGGATGGTGAGGTGGTCATTTTCCCGAAAGAAGACTTTTTCACGCTGCTCGAGCAGAGCCCGGTGGTGATGAAGCAGGTCATCAAGTTCCTCAGCGGCAGCATCGCGGATGAGCAGGAACGGCTCCTTCTGCTGGCCTATAGCAGCGTGCGGAAGCGTACGGCCGAAGCGCTGCTCCGTCTCCAGATGCGGTATCACAATGGCTCGTCAGAACCGTTCAGCATGGCCATCGCCCGCGAAGACCTCGCGAATATGGTAGGCACGGCCACGGAATCACTCATCCGGACGCTCAGTGATTTCCGGGAAGAGGGACTGGTAGCCGTGCAAGGTTCTACCATCACCCTGCTGGATGCGCAGAAACTGGAGCGGATGAAAAACTGATCTCTAAGGCCTGTGGCAGCATTCTGGCTGCTCGGTTTTGGCTTCAACACGGGGACTCAGATAGGGTATGCCGAGATTAGCTCCCCGCAAAATAAACAGAAATGCGGTAACCATCAGGGTCACCTGAACCACCCGGTAAGCCCGCACATGTATTCGCTCCCGAATGATTCTTCCGAGGCCGGTCACGGCCAACAAGGCTGGTGAAGTACCCAAGCCAAACAAGGCCATAAATGCCGCTGATGAAAGGGTGTCTCCCAAAGCCAGCGATGAAGCCAGAGCGATGTAAACGAGCCCGCAGGGCAATAAGCCATTCAACATACCCAACACAAACAAGGCGAAAGAGCCGCGGCGCTGAAGCCACATTCCAAGCGCCTTTTTGAGTACCGCTACCAGCCGGAAAGGTCCGCGGTTGATCTTGTTCAGTCCCACAGGCCAGGCAATCATCAGGAGCATAATCACTCCTGCCAACACCGCAAGCCACTGCTGAAGGCCGGCCATAGCGAGCTGTTGTCCTGCAAATCCCACTATCAGCCCGAGCACGGCGTAGGTGAATAGCCGCCCAACCTGATTCAGCAGCCGGCCGCGAAACCAACTCCACCGGGTTGTTTCATTGATCGGCAAGGCAAGCATCAGCGGCCCGCACATGCCAACGCAGTGCAGACTGCCAGCCAGACCAAGAACCAGTGCTGCGATCATCCACTCCATCAGGGTACCAATACACTTTGTTCGTGGTAGCAAGCCTGTCCATCCATGACCCAGGAGGACTGCACGAGGTAATGACCGGTTTGCAGCGCTGCACTCGGAATAAGGAGCTCACCTGTGAAGGTTTTTCCAATTGGATAGCGTTGATCGAGTGATGCATCTGAAGGGCGGTAAAGCTTGATTTCACCGCTTTCAACACGTCCGGCACATTCGGCTGGAAGGTTGACCTGTATTCCGCGTTCCGTAATCTTCAACGTCACCGGACCGGATAGTTCTGCTGCACGCTGTATGGCCTGGATGCGGCCCTGATAGGCGATTTCCTGAGCATAATAGTCGGGCGCTACAAGATCCACCCGCTCACTGCGGGCCTTGATTACAAGGGTCATGATCATGGCAACAAAGCCGAGGTAGACCAACGTGATTTTCCATCCCCAATTCATAGTTCTCGGTTTTTTACAGATGCTGCTGTCGTATCGTAATGGGCATCCAAATCAGCGGAGCAAAATTCCCGACATCCGACAGGATGCCCGCTTGTGCTCGTCGTCACGGTCATTTGGAATCTCATCAGTGAACCCGACTGCTTCATCCGCGATTAGTGGTTGTCGTTTTCTGTTTCATGATCCTCTTGCTCGTCCGAATGGCCGGCTTTAACCTGAGGTACAACAGGAGCGCTGGTTACAACCCTTCGGGAAGGACCGAGGAAAGTGGTTGTTTCAGTGGCCAGCCGTTGTCCGCGGGCCCATAACTCTACGGGTATTTTATTCTTCTGCTGCTCCAATGCACCAGGAGGCAGCAGGAGAAAGAATTCACCGTCGAGAAGACTGTCAGCCTTGACCATCAAGCCATGGCGACCGATGGTGCGTACCTCGGCCCCTGCTATGGGCACACGCAATTCGACTTCGAGATCGTGCGAGGTTTTGTTGATGATCTTGATGTTGTATAGGTTGCTGATGCGTCCGTCCGGTTCCGTGTTGAACAACACACCGCGGGTCCGGATAATAGTGGCCTCAACATCAGTGCGCGTGACCAGCAGGAAACTCTCCAGACCCACGAGCACCACAAGTATGCCGGTGTAGAGTTTCATCCGGTTGGTCCAGCCCAGCTTCCGGCCTGTGCGGATGGTGTACTCGGAAGCATAACGGATAAGTCCGCGGGGCTTGTTGATCTTTTCCATAATCGTATCGCAGGCGTCTATGCAGGCCGTGCAATTCGTGCATTCGAGCTGAGTGCCGTTGCGGATGTCAATGCCCGTAGGACAAACCCGCACACACTCATGGCAGTCAATGCAATCACCTGCACCTGGACGCGCCTCCTTGCTGAATCGAGCGCGCTGTTCTCCCCGCCGGTGATCGTAAGCAACGACAATGGAATGTTGGTCAAGCAATACGCCCTGCATTCTGCCATACGGACAAACGACCAGGCAGGCCTGCTCCCTGAACCAGGCGTAAATGAAAAAGAATACGCCGCTGAAGAGCAGGATGGCAACAAACCCACTGATGTGTTCTGAGAGGGGCTCGGTGATAATCCTGTAGAGAGCATCCACCCCAATGATGTATGAAAGAAATACGTTGGCTATGAGGAATGATAGAAAGAAAAAAATGCCGTGTTTAAGTGCCTTTTTCTTCGTCTTTTCGGCATTCCAGGGCATCTTGTTCAGCGCTTTCTGGTGCGATGCATCGCCTTCTATCCAGTACTCTATTTTGCGGAATACCATTTCCATGAAAATGGTCTGCGGGCAAATCCAGCCGCAGAACACGCGACCGTAAACGACTGTGAAGAGCGCCACGAACACAATGAAGATCAGCATGCCCATCACGAACAGGAAGAAGTCCTGAGGCCAGAAACGCACACCGAAGAGCACGAACTTGCGCTCCACAATATTGAACAGGAAAAGCGGCAAGCCATTCACCTGAATTAAGGGAAGGGTTACCAATACCAACAGAAAGCCAATGCTCAGGAGAGTCCGCCAGTGATAGAGCCGGCCGGAGGGCTTTTTGGGGTAAAACCATACCCGTTTGCCTTCCTGATCAATATGACTGACATGATCCCGAAAGGATTCGTCTTCGTAATAGGCCTCCACACCTCCTGCCATTTTTCAGTCCAGACTGGTCAATGGAATGAGCAGGGCTATACCTGCAGAGTCCCCGTACGGCGGGCTTGGCAAACTGTCTGCAGGGGTAGCCAGACTATCTGCGGATGCCGGTGCATAGAGTTGCCCTTCCGGTGCCTTGGCATTAGCGGGATTGGTGCCTTGCAGACTCAGGATATAACTCGCCACTGCAGCCATTTGGGAGGGTGAAAGGTCGGTCTTCCATGATTTCATTCCGGTTCCGCTCACGCCGTACTTGATGGTCTTGAAGAGGTCCTTGATATCGCCGCCATGTTTCCAGTAGGAATCGGTCATATTCGGCCCGACACCTCCTTCACCGGATGGTCCGTGACAGGCTACACAAAGGCTGACGAAGGTTTCCTTACCCTTCGAAAGCTCAGCGGGGGCCGTGATCATGACCACATTGGTCTCGTCGACGAGATTGCCCATGCGGGCGAGGTATGCCGCAATCGCGGTTTCACCTTCTTCAACCTGAGTCTGGTATTCTTCTTCACTCGATGGTCCACTCCTGGCCACATGATAGTGAACGAGATAAAACAATGACCAGGCAATGGTGAGATAAAAACCATATTTCCACCAGGGAGGAAGGGCATTGTCCAACTCCCGGATGCCGTCATAGTCATGGTCGGTCAGGATAGTTGCCTCTTTCTCTACAGTCACCGATTTGTTGAAGCGGTCCCAGAATGAAGGACGCGTGCGTACTGTCCCGATATAGGGCTTTTCAACATAAGGTGCGTCTGTAAATGTGCGGATGAGGCGCACGTAGTAAAGGACCACCGCAAGTTCTGCAATAGCCAGAAAGAAGAGCGCATTGATAGCATTGGATCCAAAGGCATGCTTGAGAAAGGAGGCTTGTTCACCATCCGCAGCGAAGGTGGCGCCGGGAATCGCGGCAGCGCCGAGAATCAGAAGAATGATCCGGGCAGACTGTCCGCCATTTCGGATGGTTCCGCGTGAGTATTCACGGGCAACGGAGGCAAACACCCGCTGAAGCTGAAGTATAAAAATCAGGAGCACGACGACCACAGCCAGCAGACCGTAGAAAATCGGATCGCTGTAGGGCGAGTAAAACTCCTCCTCCGGCATAGGCGGATCAGCAGGTGACTGGGCGATGGTCCAAAAGGGCAAGGCCAGCATCCATATAGTCCAGATGCTGCGGCTGGTGAAGATGTTGGTTATCGATCGCATATAGGTTCGGTCTTAAGTCTATTGGAGAGGGATATTCTTTTGATCGCGGATGCTCTCCCGGCTTTCACTGAAAGTGCGCCAAAGCACGTAGGTGAATACAGCGGCAAACAAGAAGAGGGAGATCATCGGAAAGATCTCAACACCTGCGATTGAGGTGAGGTAGTTGATGAATTTCATGGTGTTTGTGTACTCGCGGTTTCGGTTTGTGTAATGTCACGGCCCAATCGCTGCAGGTAGGCAATCAGCGCAATGATTTCATGGTCTTCGCGAAGACCTTCATCACCGGTGAGCAGTTTGCTCTCGTCCACTTTCAGTGTCTCATAAATCGTACGTGCTTGCTTCTTCAACTCTGCTTCCCCGTTGGTTACATAGTCAGCAGTATAGGGTACCCCGAGGGTAACCATGGCTTCCAGCTTGGGTATGGTGGACTCTACGTCAATTTTATTGCTGAATAACCAGGGATAGGCGGGCATGATAGAACCGGGCGACATGGAGGTCGGGTCGGCCATGTGGTTATAATGCCAGCTATCCATCCGACGGAGCTTATCCGTTCCTTCCCGTGCGAGGTCGGGACCGGTGCGTTTGGAGCCCCATTGGAACGGATGGTCGTACACGAATTCTCCGGCCTTGGAGTATTCGCCATAGCGCTCGGTCTCTGAGCGGAATGGGCGGATCATCTGACTATGGCAGGTATAGCATCCCTCGCGGATGTAGATGTCACGACCCTGCAATTCGAGCGCTGTGTATGGCTTCACGGCCTCGATGGTGGGAATGTTGGTCTTTACCATGAAGGTGGGAATCATCTCAATCAATCCACCGATACCTACCAGCACCAGAGAGAGGATGAGCATCTGAACGGGTCTGCGCTCAATCACGCGGTGCCAGTGCTCCTTGCCTTCCATTTGCACATTCCGGGCAAGAGCTGGCGCCTCAGCGGGTTCATTGGCGAGAAAGTTCCCGGCGGCTGCCGTCTTCATGAGATTCCAGATCATGATCAGCGCACCGGCCAGGAAGAGCAATCCACCCACCGCCCGGATGGCGTAGAAGGGAAGCATGGCATTTACCGTTTCGATGAACTGATACTGAAGCTGGCCCTCAGGAGTGAACTGCTTCCACATGGAGCTTTGCATCCAGCCGGCCCAGTACATCGGTATAGCGTAAAGCAGGATACCCAAAGTGCCTATCCAGAAGTGGAGATTGGCAGCGCGGCGGCTGTATATGGGTGTGCGCCACATTCGCGGAATCAACCAGTAGAGTACCCCAAACGTGAGGAAGCCGTTCCAACCCAGCGCTCCTACGTGCACGTGGGCAATGGTCCAGTCCGTGAAGTGAGAAATGGCGTTGACGTTCTTGAGCGAGAGCATCGGCCCCTCAAATGTGGCCATACCGTATGCGGTCACGGCTACCACCATGAACTTCAGCACCACATCTTCGCGCACCCGGTCCCACGCGCCGCGCAACGTGAGCAATCCGTTAATCATTCCTCCCCACGACGGTGCAATGAGCATCACCGAGAATACGGTTCCGAGCGATTGTGCCCAGTCGGGCAGTGCACTGTACAACAAGTGGTGCGGACCAGCCCAGATGTAAATGAAAATCAGCGCCCAGAAGTGAATAATGGAGAGCCGGTAAGAATATACCGGACGATTCGCCGCCTTGGGAATGAAGTAATACATCATTCCGAGGTAAGGCGTGGTGAGGAAGAACGCCACTGCATTGTGTCCATACCACCACTGCACCAGGGCATCCTGCACGCCGGCATACCAGGAATAGCTCTTCAGGAAACTGACGGGAAGTTCAATGCTGTTGACAATGTGCAGCATGGCTACGGTGACCCAGGTGGCGATGTAAAACCAGATGGCCACATAGAGATGACGCTCCCGGCGACGGATGATCGTCATGAACATGTTCACGCCAAACACCACCCACACCAGGGTGATGAGGATGTCAATGGGCCACTCGAGCTCGGCATATTCTTTTCCGGTTGTGAAGCCGAATACCAAGGTCAGTGCGGCAGCAACGATAATCAGCTGCCAGCCCCAGAAATGAATGGCCGAGAGCTTATCACTCCACATCCTGGCCTTCAGCAAGCGCTGGAGGGAGTAATACACGCCCATGAATATTCCATTGCCCACAAAAGCGAAAATCACGGCATTGGTGTGTAGCGGACGCAACCTGCCAAACGTGGTGTAAGGCAAGTTGAAGTTGAAAACCGGATAAACCAGCTGGAGAGCCACAATAAGTCCTGCGAGCATCCCCACAGCGCCCCATAGGGCCGTGGCAATCGCAAATTGCTTTACGATCCGGTTGTCGTAGTCGAAGCGCTCAATATTCGTACTCATACAAAAAATAGGTTTTGGCTTGATTTAATTACTGGTTGTTTACACTGTCTCATCCTTCCCTGTCACATCATCTTCCATCAGCATTCGGAGCGATGGCGTGTAGTCATCATCAAACTGCCCTTTTCGGGCGGCGAACAGAAAGACCACCAGAAATCCGAAGGCGATGGGAATGCTGCAACCGATCAGAATGTAAATGGCGCTCATCAGGACTAAAGGTTGGCGCCAAAAGTATCGGGGTGCGCAGGGCAGCGATGTGAGTGCGGTCAGCACTCCTGCTGACTTATGTCAGCGCAGTCCAACCTGCCGCGCAGCAATCTGGCTGGCACCGGTGGTGAACAGAATGATGGTGAGGGAAGAGAGTGGCATCAGGATAGCGGCAACGACAGGTTGCAGATTGCCTTGAACAGCAAAACTGATTCCTGCGATATTGTAGAGTAAGCTGATCACGAAGCTGGCATAAATGATCTGCTTACTCTTCCGGGCGAAGGAAAGGAATTGATCAAGCTTGCCGAGTGAGGATCCTTCAAGCACAGCATCGCAGGCCGGTGAGAAGTTATTGACCTGATCGGATACGGCAATGCCGACGTCTGCGGCCCTAAGGGCTCCTGCATCATTGAGGCCGTCACCGATCATCGCTACAGGATAATCAGACTTGCTCATACGGGTGATATAATGGAGCTTGTCTTCAGGCGACTGATCAAATTGGATAGCCCCGCTTCCGAATAGCGGCTCCAGATGCGCACGGTCCGTGTCATGATCCCCGCTGATGAGTGATATGTGGTGCCGGCTGGATAATGCCGCGAGCAACGCGGGCAGCTCTTCCCGGTAGAGGTGACTGAATGTGAAGTAACCCATCACCTGATCATCGATGCTTACGTGCACCTGACTTTCTTCCGAGGGATGATCACGTCGGCCTCTGACAAAGGCGGAGGAGCCGATACGAACCTGATGACCATTTACGCGCGCCTCGATGCCCTTGCCCGGATACTCCCGAAATTCATCAACGGGACACGCGTCAGCAAAAGCGAGTTCACGCGTGATGGCTCTGCTGCGCGGGTGATTGGACTGGCTCGTGACAGATCGGACTAACACGAACAATGCTTCATCCGGTGCGCCGCCTTCAAACCGGATATGCGAACGGTCACTTTCGGTAATGGTACCGGTCTTGTCGAATACTATATGCCGCAGTCGGATCAATGCTTCAATCACGCGTTCATTTTTCAGATAGAGTCCATGCCTGGATAAAATGCGCAATACGGATCCGTGGGTAAACGTGGCACTCAGCAACAGGGCGCATGGACATGCTACAATGAGGACAGTGGTCAGCGCATTTATTCCTCGCGCCGGATCCACGGGCAACCAGAAGAGAAAGGCACCTGCAGACAAGGCGATGAGGAAAATGCTGAAGTTGCGCGCCAGGCGATGCACGAAGGTTTGTTCTTCAGAATGCTTTTGGCTCTGGAAGGCCTCCTTGTTCCACAAGCTGGTCAGGTAACTCTGCTCCACGGCCTTCATGACCTCGAGCTCTATAGCGGCTCCGGTCTGCCGGCCTCCAGCATACACCGGCTGGCCGGTTTCAACCCGCACGGGCTCTGACTCCCCGGTGACAAAACTGTAGTCCACCCGGGCATAACCGCTGATAAGCCGCGAATCAGCCGGAATCAACTCACCTGAACGGATGATGATGCGATCACCGACCCGGAGCGACGATAAGGTGATGCTCTCCTCCCGCAATCCACGCCTGACCGTGACCGCAATCGGAAAATAACTCCTGTAGTTGCGGTCAAAGTGGATGTGAAGGTGTGTCTTGTCCTGAAAATAACGCCCGATAAGCATGAAGAAGATAATGCCTGCCATAGAATCGAGGTAACCTGCGCCGGTTCCCGTGAGAATTTCATAAAGACTCCGGCCAAAGGTGATCAGAATACTGAGCGCAAGGGGTATGTCTATATTCAGGAAACGGGCCTTCAGTCCCTTCCAGGCTGAGGCAAAAAATTCACCGCCACTATAAGCGAACACAGGCAGAGCAAGCGCAAGATTGA
>Ga0068877_10002840_pt1 | contig 13902 bp, 11 predicted proteins | sample NOAtaG_FD_66437 | JGI IMG/M metagenome (GOLD analysis project Ga0068877, IMG submission 66437) | Freshwater lake microbial communities from Lake Erie, under a cyanobacterial bloom - NOAA_Erie_Diel6S_1000h metaG | ecosystem: Environmental > Aquatic > Freshwater > Lake | place: USA: Ohio, Lake... | reverse complement strand
TTTGCGCCGCTGGCCTATGGGTTCGAGGCGGGCAGCGCGCCGGGGCTGGTGGTGGCCGGGGCGTCGCTGCCGGCCTACCGGTCGGATCTGCCGGCGCTGGCCGGCACCGTGCGCCTGGGCGGCGCCACGCTGCGGCTGCCGATGGCTGCGGAGTGAGGGCTGCGGTCCGCGGGCGGCGCAGGAGTGAGGCGCCGCTCGCGGATTCCACATGCGGCGGCGCGCCGGCGATCGCCCCGACCATGCGCCCGAAGGCGCTGGTCGCGATCGCGCGCGCGCTCACGCTTGATCAGCGAGAGCACCGGCGTCAGCGCGATGTCGCCCGTCGGATCGAGCCGGAGCTCGCCGCGGACCCGGGCGGCCACTCGTCGAGCGGCCGATCGGTGGCCAGCAAGGTCGCCATCACCGCGCCCATGATGGCGCCTCGGATGACGTCGGCCTCGATGCCCGCCTCGGCCAGTGCGCGCACCACTCCCGCGGTGCGCAAGGCCGCGGGTGCCGCCGCCGACCAGCATGAGGCCGAAGAAGGCACGCCCCGCCTGCGGCCATCCCCGCCGCGCCAGCCTTGGTGTCTTGGGCCCGGGATGGGGGGCCTCGTGCGACGCGGCACGCCCGTGCCGTCACGCCGGGGCCCTCGAACGTAGAGGATCAGACCGGGCCGTCAGCGGGCCGAGCAACTGTCCGTGGCTGCGCTCGCACATGGTGTGGACCACGATGGCGACGAGGGCCAGCCGTTCGTTGAAGGGGCGTTGCGTCGTGGCGGCGGTGGCCAGGCGCGCCCGCACGTCGGCCTGCGTGATGGCGAGGAAGTGCCGGACGAACAGCGCCTCGGCATTGCGCGCCGTCTCCGTGCCCGCCATCACCGGATCCGCAGTCGGGGCAGGGGGCGCGGCCGCCATCGCCGGAGCCCCCGCCCGCGGCTGGCGCTGCTCGCGCTGGAACTCGGCGAAGCGGCGGACTCCCTCAGCGCCGCCGACCAGGCCCGCGCCGTGCTGCGGCTCGGCGGAGCCGATCTGCGCCAGCAGCCAGCCCTGCGGGTCGGCGCCGAGCGGGCGCAGGTCGCGCTCGCCGAGCCCGAAGCGGTGTGCCGCCAGTGCAGCGGCGGTGGCCGGGTCCGCTCGCGTCGTCGCTTGCCTCCTTGGAGGCTCGAGTGTGACGACGCGGGGGCGGCCGCGGGTGTCGCGCGCTTCCCTGGCGGGTGAAGTTACGTGGCTATCGAGCCAGCAGCCGATCGGCGGCCTCGACGTCGCCGGCGCCGAGCTGCCCGGAGGCCTGGCGCAGCCGCAGCTGGCCGACGATCACCTCGTAGCGGGCCAGCGCGAGGTCGCGCTGCGTGGCAAACAGGTCGCGCTGCGCGTTCAGCACGTCGAGGTTGACGCGCACGCCGACCCGGAAGCCGAGCTGAGTGGCCTCGAGCGCGAGCTTGCTCGAAGCCTCCGCGGCCTCGAGCGCCTTGACACGGGCCTGACCCGACTGCACGCCGAAGAAAGCGACGCGCGTGCCCTGGGCGACACCGCGGCGCGCCGCCTGCAGGTCGTTGCCGGCCTTGTCCTGCAGCGCCAGGGTTTCGCGGATGCGATTCTGCGTGGCGCCGCCCGTGTACAGCGGCCAGGTCAGCTGCACGCCGACGCTCCCGGTCGTGGTCGTGCCGCGGGCGAAGGACGAGAACGCGCTGCCGCGCGAGTCGCCGAGCGACAGCGAGCCCACCGCGTCGAGCGTCGGCTTCTCGGCCGCGCGCGCCTTGTCGGTCTCCAGCCGCGCCACCTCGGCGGCCACCTGCGCACGGCGCACCGTCGGGTGCTGGCGGTCGGCCGACTCCACCCACTCGTCGACGGCGGCGGGCAGCACCGGCGGCAGCGTCACCGGCGTGGCCAGCGGGCGCGGCACGACGCCGGTGCGCCCGACCAGCTGGTCGAGCGCGATGCGCTTGGCGCGCAGGTCGTTGTCGGCCGCGATCTCCTGGGCGGTGGCCAGGTCGAAGCGTGCCTGGGCCTCACGCGTGTCGGTGATCGTCGCGGTGCCGACCTCGAAATTGCGGCGCGCGGAGGCCAGCTGCTCGGTGATCGCCGCCTTGTTGGCGCGGGTGTTGGCCAGCGTGTCCTGCGCACCCAGCACGTCGAAGTAGGCCTGCGCGACGCGCACGATCAGGTCCTGCTCGGCGGCCTCGAGCTCGGCCGACGCCGCGACCAGGGCGCGGCGCGCCTGCTCGATCGTCACGTCGTTGGCGCGGTTGATCAGCGGGTAGCGACCGGACAGCGCGGCCTGCGCGGTGCGGCTGGTGACGCTGCCGCCGGTCGGCGGGTCGCTCTGCGCCAGCGTGGCCGCGGCGGTGGCGTTGGCCACCGGCCGCGCAAGCGCCTCGCTCTGCGCGGCGCGGAACTCCGCCGATTGCGCCTGTGCCCGCGCCGCGAGGTAGGTGGCGTCGTAGGCTCGGGCCGCCTCGTACAGCTCCTTCAGGCTCTGGGCTGAGGCCGGCCCAGCCAGCAACGCGGCGATGGCAATGGCGCCGAAGGCGAGGCGGGAGGGGAAGGCTTGGCGGTGGGTCATGCAGCGTCCTCGTTGGGGTGCGGCGGCGGTGGGGCAGGGTGGGGATCGGTCCGGGATGGATGGGGTCGGCGATCGGCGGCAGGGCATCGTGCCGGTCAGAAGCGGAACCGGCCAGGCTCGCCGAAGCCGTCGAGCCGCGGCGCGACGGTGTCGAACAGCTCGGTGTCGGACCAGGCGTCCTCGCCGACGCGGCGGATCAGGCGCGCGCGCATGATCGGCAGGGATCCGACCACCGCGACGAGCCGCCCGCCGGGCGCCAGCTGCTGCAGCAGCGCCCGAGGCACCTCGGCGACCGAGCCCGACAGCACGATCGCGTCGAACGGCGCCTGGCCCGGGAGACCGCGGGCGCCCTCCTCGGCGCTGACGTCGATCACGTGCACGTTGGTCACGCCGTTGCGGCGCAGGCTGTCGCGGGCGCGCTCGGCCAGCTGCGGCCGGCACTCGAGCGAGAACACCTCGGCGCAGCGGTGCGCGAGCAGCGCCGCCATGAAGCCCGAACCGGTGCCGATCTCGAGCACCTTGTCGCGCGGCTGGATCTGCAGTTCCTGCAGCAGCCTCGCCTCGACCTTGGGCTCCAGCATCCGCGGGCCGCCCGGATCGTCGTCGAGCAGCGGCACCTGCGTGTCGACGAAGGCGAGCGCGCGGCGCGACGGCGGGACGAAGTCCTCGCGGCGCAGCAGCGCGAGCAGCTCGAGCACGCCCGGGTCCAGCACCTCCCAGGGCCGGATCTGCTGCTCGATCATGTTGAAGCGCGCCAGTTCGGTGTTCATTCGCAATGCAAGCCTGAGCATCCCTGGAGACCACCGTGGATTCTAGGTCGCGGCCTTGACCGCAGCCTTACCGGACGCCGGCTCCGCCGCGGCGCGCCGGAAGCCGCGCCGCGCCCAGGCGGAGAGGTCGTCGAGCCAGCAGTAGACGACGGGCACCACCACCAGCGTCAGCAGCGAGGAGGTGATGACGCCGCCGATGACCGCCTGGCCCATCGGCGCGCGCTGCTCGCTGCCCTCCGTGAGCGCGAAGGCGAGCGGCACCATCCCGAAGACCATCGCCAGCGTCGTCATCAGGATCGGGCGCAGCCGCACCTGCGCCGCGTGCAGCAGCGCGGCGGTGCGCTCCATGCCGGCTGCGCGCGAGCGGATCGCGAAGTCGACGAGCAGGATCGCGTTCTTGGTGACCAGGCCCATCAACATGACGATGCCGATCACCGAGAACATGTTCAGCGTGCTGCGGAAGGCCAGCAGCGCTAGCACGACCCCGATCAGCGTCAGCGGCAGGCTGCTCATCAGCGCGATCGGCTGCAGGAAGCTCTTGAACTGGCTGGCCAGGATCATGTAGATGAACACCACCGCCAGCGCCAGCGCGCCCACCGCGTAGGAGAAGCTCTCCTGCATGTTCTTGGTGCTGCCGCCGAAGGTGGTGCGGTAGCCCGGCGGCAGCGCGGTCTCGGCCAGCACGCGCCGGATGTCGTCGCTCACCTCGCCGGCGCTGCGGCCGAGCGCGTTGGCGTCGATGTTGATCTCGCGGTTGAGGTCGCGCCGGTTGATCTGGTTCGGGCCGGTCGCCGGCCGCACCTTCGCCACCTGCGACAACCGCACCGTGCGCGCGCCGCCGTCGGCGGTGGCCAGCACCAGCGGCAGCTCGGCCAGGCCGGACAGCGAATCGCGGTACTGCGGCGCCAGGCGCAGCTGCACGTCGTAGCTCTCGCCGTTGGCGGCGCGCCAGTTGCCCACCGTCGTGCCCGCCACCAGCGTGCGCAGCGTGCCGGCGATGGCGTTGACGTTGAGGCCGAGGTCGGCGGCCGCGTCGCGCCTGACGTCGACGGCGATCGTCGGCTTGTCGGGCTTGAGCGTGCTGTCCAGGTCGACGAGGCCCGGGATGTCGCGCAGCTGCTTCATGATCTGGCGCGCCAGGCGCTCCAGCTCGCCGAGGTCGGGGCCCTGCAGCGAGAACGAGATCTGCTTTCCGCCGCCGAGGTCGGTGACGCCGATGTTGGTGATCGTGATGCCCGGGATGCGGGCCAGGCGCTCGCGCAGTGGCACCGCCATCTCGGCCACCGTGCGGCTGCGGTCCTTGCGGTCGACCAGGCGCACGTAGACGCTGCCGTAGATCTTGCCGGCCGCGACGCCGCTGTTGATCGTGGCCACCGTGTAGCGCACCTCGGGCAGCTCGCGCAGCGCCGCGTCGATCTGCCGCGCGCGTGCCTCGGTCACCTCGAGCGCGCTGCCCACAGGGGTGTAGAAGTTGATCACCGTCTCGGAGAAGTCGGCCTTGGGCACGAACTCCTTGCCCAGCACTCCGGCGAGGGCGATCGCGACGACGAACGTGGCCGCCGCGGCGATCACCGTCTTCACCTGGTGCACGAGCGACCAGGCCAGCAGCAGCTGGTACTGGCACCCGAGCCACTCGGTGAAGTGGTCGAAGGCCCCGGTGACGCGGCCGATCGTGCGGTCGTACAGCGTCGCCGGGGCGTCCTTCCAGCGGTGGTGCGCCTGCGGGTCGTGCCAGACCGAGGACAGCATCGGGTCGAGCGTGAAGCTGACGAACATCGAGATCAGCACCGCGGCGACGATCGTGATGCCGAACTCGTGGAAGAACTTGCCGACGATGCCGCCCATGAAGCCGATCGGCAGGAACACCGCCACGATCGACAGCGTCGTGGCCAGCACCGCCAGGCCGATCTCGCTGGTGCCCTCGAGCGCGGCGTCGTGCGCGCTCTTGCCCATCTGCACGTGGCGGATGATGTTCTCGCGCACGACGATGGCATCGTCGATCAGCAGGCCCACGCACAGGCTCAGCGCCATCAGCGTGATCGTGTTGATCGTGAAGCCGAACCAGTGCATGAACAGGAAGGTGCCGATCAGCGCGATCGGCAGCGTCAGCCCGGTGATGACGGTGCTGCGCCAGCTGTTCAGGAACAGGAACACGATCAGGATCGTCAGCGCCGCGCCCTCGATCAGCGTGCGCTGCACGTTGGCGACGCTGACGCGGATCGCGCGCGAGTTGTCGCGGTTGACCTCGGTCTTCAGGCCCGGCGGCAGCAGCGACTGGGCCTCGTCGAGCGCGCGCCTGAGGCCGTCGACGACGGCGATGGTGTTCTCGCCCTGGCTCTTCTGAACCGACAGCAGCACGGTGCGCTGCCCGTTGTAGAGCGCCAGGCTCTCCACCTCCTGCGGGCCGTCGACGACGTCGGCCACCTGCCAGAGCCTGACCGTCGCGTTGCCGCCGGCGGCGGCGGGCTTGCGCGCGACGACGATGTCGCGGAAGTCGCGCGGCGTGGCCAGGCGGGCGTTGATCTGCACCACGCGCTCCTGCTCGCGCGAGCGGATCGCCCCGAGCGGCAGCTCCTGGTTCTCGCTGCGCAGCGCGGCGGCCACCTGGTCGACGCTCACGCCGTAGGCCTCCAGCGCCTGCGGCTTGAGCTCGATGCGGATCTGGCGCGCCACGCCGCCGACGACGGACACCGCACCGACCCCGCGGACGTTCTCCAGGCGCTTCTGCAGCACCTGCTCGGCCCAGGTGGTCAGCTCCTGGGGCGTCGCCTTGCCGTCGGTGGCCATCACCGCCACGTTGAACACCGGCTGGCTCTGCGGGTCGAAGCGGAAGATCCGCGGCTCCTTCACCTCGTCGCGCAGCAGCGGCCGGATCAGGGCCACCTTCTCGCGCACGTCCTCGGCAGCCTTGCGGCCGTCGACGTCGAGGTTGAACTCGATGATGGTGACCGAGCTGCCCTCGTAGCTGCGCGAGTACAGCGACGAGATCCCCGCCACCGTGTTGACCGCCTCCTCGACCTTCTTCGTGACCTCGGCCTCGACGATCTCCGGGCTGGCGCCCGGGTAGTCCATCTGGACGACGACGGTCGGGATGTCGATGTTCGGGAACTGGTCGATCGCCAGGCGCTGGTAGCTGAACAGGCCCAGCACCACGAAGGCGAGCATCACCATCGTGGCCAGCACCGGGTTGGCGATCGAGACGCGGGTGAACCACATGGCGCGCGGCGTCGGGAGGGGGCGGCCTCAGGGGCGCGGGCTGGCGCCGGAGGCGGCGGACTCCGATCCGGCCGGCGCCGCGGCGCCGGCCTTCGACAGCACGAGCCTGGTGCCGCCGCGCAGGCTGCCGACGCTGCCGCGCAGCACGACTGCGCCCGCGGCCAGGCCCTCGCGGATCTCGATGGCCGCCTCGGGCTGGCCGTCGATCGCGACCTGGCCGCGCGTCCCCGGTGTCACGGGCTTCTCGACCGCGACGCCGCCTTCCAGCGCCAGCACGTAGGGCCGTGCCTGGTCGAAGCGCACCGCGCTGACCGGCACGACCAGCGCATTGCGACGTTCGAGGTCGATCGTTGCGCGCGCGAACAGGTCCTGGCGCAGCGCTGCATGCGGCTCGACGGCGAGGTAGGCGGTCACCGCGCGCGTCGTGCTCTGCGCGCTCGGGTTGATGCGCGCCACCCGCGCCGCCAGTTCCTGGTCCAGCCCGTCGACGCGCACGCGCGCCGCCTGCCCGACCCGCAGCGCCGTCACGTCCTCCGGGGTGACGGCCGCCTCGAGCTCGACGCGGGACAGGTCGACGATCTCGACGATGCGGCCATCGACCGCCACCCGCTCGCCCGGCTGGGCGAGCCGCTGCGCGACCAGGCCGCCGATCGGCGCGCGGATCTCGGTGTCGCGCAGTGCCTTGCGCGCCAGCTCGGCCGCGGCCTGGGCGGCCTGCAGCGCCGCGCGCGCGCCGGCCTCGTTCATCGCCGCGGTGTCGAGCGCATTGCGCGAGATGAAGCCCTGCTCGACGAGGGCCCGGTTGTTGGCCAGCGTGCGCTCGGCGATCGCCAGCTGCGCGGCGGCGCTCTGGGCCTGCTCCTCGGCCTGGCGCAACCGCCACTCGAACTCGGTGGCGTCCAGCCGGCCGATCCGCTGGCCGGCGAAGACGCGATCACCCTCGCGCACCGAGAGCTCCTTCAGCTCGGAGGCCACCTTGGCCTTGACGAGTGCGGTCTCGGCCGCCTTCAGGCCGCCCGAGACCGCCAGCGACCGCACCAGCTCCGCCTGGCGCACGGTGGCGACGTCGGTCGGCGCCAGCTCGATCGCCTGCGCGACTGCGGTCGGGCTGGCGTCGCGGCCGCCCGGCGCGCCGGCGAACGGCTTGACCCCGGCCAGCCGCAGCCCGGCGACCACCAGGGCGCCGAGCGCCAGCAGGCCGACCGCCCAGGCGACGGCGCGCTTCAAGGGCCTTCCCCGGGGCGCACCTGCATTCCGCGCAGCACCAGGTCGAGGTGGGCGTGCAGCATCGCGCGCGGGTCGACGCCGCAGTCCATGCGGACCGGGCAGGCGCCGATCGAGTGCTGGTGCAGGGCTGCGAAGATCAGCGGCGCCACCAGCGCGAGCGCGGTCTCGTGCAGCGGCACCGGCCGGAACTCGCCTCGTTCGATGCCGCGCTGCACGGTCGAGCAGAACAGGCGGTCGGCGGGCACGATGACCTCGTCGGCGTAGAACTGGGCCAGGTCGGGGAAGTTGCGCGCCTCGGCGATGACGATCTTGTGGATACCCGCCGCGGGGGTGCTGCCCACGCGCTCCCACCAGGTGTCGAGCAGCATCGCGAGCAGCTCGCTCGTCGTGCCCTCGAAGCTGCCGGCCGCTTCCTGGCCCTCGGCGATCAGCGTCGTCAGGTTGCTCCGGACGACCGCCTTGAACAGCTCTTCCTTGCTCGGGTAGTACAGGTACAGCGTGCCCTTGCTGACGCCGGCGCGCTGCGCCACCTCCTCGGTCCGCGTGGCGGCGTAGCCCTTCTCGGCGAACAGGGCGAGCGCCGCATCGAGCAGTTCCTGCGGCCGCGCCACCTTGCGGCGCTGGCGCGCAGGCGGACGCAGGACCGAATCGCCGCCGCTCGGGAGCGGGGCGATCGGCGCGTCGGGGGCAGGTTCGACCGTGACTGTGGCGCTCATCGTGTAATGACTGACCGGTCAGTAATTATATGGATGGCTTCCCCCAGCATCAAGCCAAGGGCTGGCATCGGGCGCCGCCGTGACATCCGGCCGGCGGGGCCATGCAGCGCGCGAGCCCCGCGCGATCCGCCGATGCCAGCGCGGCGGCCGGCAGCCGCGCGTCTCTATCATCCCCCGCTTTTGCACCTGGCCGCGACCGATGGACCCGATCCTGCTCCTGAAAGCCGCCATGATGGGCGTGGTGGAGGGGCTGACCGAGTTCCTGCCGATCTCCTCCACCGGGCACCTGATCCTGGCGGGTTCCCTGCTCGGATTCACTGGCGAGAAGGCCAAGGTCTTCGAGGTGGCCATCCAGACCGGCGCGATGCTGGCCGTGATCTGGGAGTACCGGGCCCGCTTCTCGCGGCTGGTCACCGGCATCGGCTACGACCCGGTCGCGCAGCGCTTCGCGCGCAATCTGGCCATCGCCTTCCTCCCCGCCGCGGTGTTCGGCTTCCTGTTCGGCGGCTGGGTCAAGCAGCACCTGTTCCATCCGGTGCCGGTGGCGCTGGCCTTCATCGTCGGCGGCCTGGTGATCCTGTGGGTCGAGGCGCGCCACCGGCGCCGCTTCGGCGCCCGCGACCTGGAAGGTGCGCGGCGGGCGCGGGTGGAGGAGGTGGACGACATGAGCGCGCTCGACGCGCTGAAGGTCGGCCTGGTCCAGTGCCTCGCGCTGATCCCGGGCACCAGCCGCTCGGGGGCCACGATCATCGGCGCGATGGTGTTCGGCTTCTCGCGCAAGGCGGCCACCGAGTTCAGCTTCTTCCTGGGCGTGCCGACGCTGATGGCCGCCGGCGCCTACTCGGTGTGGAAGGAGCGGGCGCTGCTGTCGCTGGCCGACCTGCCGCACTTCGCCGTCGGGCTCGTGTTCGCCTTCTTCAGCGCCTGGCTGTGCATCCGCTGGCTGATCCGCTACGTCAGCACCCACGACTTCACCGTGTTCGCCTGGTACCGCATCGCCTTCGGCGCCATCGTGCTCGTCACGGCGTACACCGGGCTGGTGCGCTGGAGCGCGTGAAGACGAGGTCGCGCACGTGGTGCCCGAGCGCGAGCCCGCGCTGCTCGAAGCGGGTCAACGGGCGCCACGCGGGCCGCGGCGCAAAGCCTGCCGCGGTGTTGACCAGGCGCGGTTCGCCGGCCAGCACCTCGAGCATCTGCTCGGCGTAGGGCTCCCAGTCCGTGGCGCAGTGCAGGTAGCCGCCCGGCTCGAGCCTGCTGGCCAGCAGCGCCACGAAGGCGGGCTGCACCAGGCGTCGCTTGTGGTGCCGCTTCTTCGGCCAGGGGTCCGGGAACCACAGGTGCACGCCGGCAAGCGTGCCCGGGGCGATCATGCGCTCGAACACCTCGACCGCGTCGTGCCGCAGGATGCGCACGTTGGCGAGCCCCTGCTCGCCGATGCGGCGCAGCAGCGCCCCGACACCGGCCTCGTGCACCTCGATGCCCAGCAGGTCGATGCCGGGTTGCGCCGCGGCAACGGCGGCCGTTGCGTCGCCCATCCCGAAGCCGATCTCCACCACGCGGGGCGCGCTGCGGCCGTAGGCCGCGGCCCAGTCGAGCGGGCCGCCGGAGAAGGGCAGCACGAAGTGCGGGCCGAGTTCGTCGAGCGCGCGCCGCTGGCCGCTGCCCAGGCGGCCACCGCGCAGCACGTAGCTGCGGACGCGGGCCGCCCCGCCGGGCCTGCCGGTAACGGGCTCGGCGTCAGGTTCGGCTTCGGGTGCGTCATCCATCGGTGCGATTTTCCGCGCTCGCGGCGACCCCGTCGCGGCTATCGGCGCGTCGCACGGCGCATGGCGGTGCCCGCAGCAGGAGCGGTGGATAGAATCTCGCTGATCCGCGGGCGTCGTTCAATGGCAGGACCTGAGCTTCCCAAGCTCAAGACGTGGGTTCGATTCCCATCGCCCGCTCCAGCATCCGCCGGGCGCCGGTCGGCGCCGCGCACGATGCCGGGGTCTCCCCGCGACGGCTGACCGATCGGGCCCGCGATGGCACCTCCCCCGCTGCGCTTCGTCTGCGACGGTCTGCCCGGCGGCCTCGGTGCCCCGCCCGCGGGCTTCGAGTGCGTGCCCGACGACGCCGAGCCCGCGGCCGAGGCCCGCGTGCTGCTGCCCGCCACGGCCACCGCCGCGCGCGCGCTGGCCGCGCAGGCGGACCTGGCCCGTCACGCCTTCGCACAGGCGGTGCTCGTGCGGCTGCCCGCGGCCGACCCGACGCTCGAGGACGAACTGCTGCGGCTCGGCGTGGAGGCCGTCGTGCAGGACGGCGAGGACTGCTGGCGCGCGCTGCGCCACGCCGTCGAGCGCAAGCGGGTCGAGCGCAGCGCGCGCACCGCCTACGCCACCGACCTCGCCACCGGGCTGCCGCACGAGGCGCAGTTGCTGGAACACCTGGGGCAACTGATCGCGCTGCGCGAGCGCGAGCCGGCGCCGATGGCGCTGATCGCCCTGCAGGTCGACGGCTTCGCGCAGGCGGCGACCCGGCTCGGCGGCGAGGCGGCCAACGTGCTGCGGCGCAAGGTGGCGGTGCGGCTGCGGGCCGGCCTGCGCGCCGCGGACGTCGTTGCCGCGATCGGGCCGCAGACCTTCGGCGTGCTGCTCGGCCGCCTCGAGCTCGCCTCCGACGGCGAGCGCGTGGCCGCCAAGCTGGCGCTAGCGCTGCAGCAGCCGCTGGTCGTCGCCGGGCAGCCGTGTGCGGTGGCCACGGCGGTGGGCCTGGCGCTGTATCCGCAGCACGGGAAGGACGCCGCCGCGCTGCTGCGACGGGCGTGCGCTCAGGCCGGGAGCAGCGAGGTCGGGGGCGGGCCGGGCCGGCCGGCCTGGGCCCCGGCGGCCGGGACGGCCGGCATCGCCGCGCGCGGCCGCGGCGCGGCCAACGACGAAGCCTGATCTTCCGCAGGTTCGCCGCGCGCGGCGCTGCCATCATCCCGGCCGGGGCTGCGCCGCAGCCCGACCGACCCGCCGCGAGGATCAGCGATGAATCCGTTCCGCCAGTTGCTGCGTGCCCGTGGCGCGAAGGCGCCGATCGGCACCTGGATCACCTCCGTCAGCCCGATCGTCGCTGAAGCCGTCGGCAGTGCCGGTTTCGACTGGGGCGTGCTCGACATGGAGCACACCCCGCTCGACCTGATGGACCTGGTGCATCTGCTGCAGGCCGTGGGCAACACCAAGATGGTGCCGCTGGTGCGCGTGCCCTGGAACGACGGCACGCTGCTGCGCCGCGTGCTCGACGCGGGCGCGGAGTCGTTGCTGCTTCCGGCGGTGGACGACGCACGGGCCGCGGCGAGCGCGGTCGCGCTGGCCCGCTACCCGCCGGCAGGCGTGCGCGGCGTCTCGACGATGGGCCGCGGGTCGCGCTACGGCACGGTGCCGGACTTCTTCCGCAGCGCCAACCGCCGCACCGGCGTCGTGCTGCAGCTCGAGACGCCGCAGGCGATCGCGCGGCTGGAGGAGATCGCCACCGTCGACGGCGTGGACGCGCTGTTCGTCGGCCCGGGAGACCTGTCGGGCAGCCTGGGCGTCCCGGGCGAGCTGACGCACCCGAAGGTGATGGGGATGATGGCCGATGCCGCCCAGCGCGCCCGCGCGCTGGGCAAGCCGATCGGCACCGTCGGCGCCACGCCCGACACCGTGGCGCGCTACCGCGCGGCCGGCTTCGACTTCCTGGCGGTGTCGAGCGACCTGGGCCTGCTGATGCGCGGCGCGCAGGTGATGGTGCAGGCGCTGCGTGCCGGCGACGGGGCGGTGCGGGTGCACACGCTCGCCGAGGGCACCGCCACCGAGGCGGGCGGCTGAGCGGCGCCCGTTACTTCAGCACGTCACCCAGGCACAGGTACTTCAGCTCGACGTAGTCGTCGATGCCCTGGCGCGCGCCCTCGCGCCCGAGGCCGCTCTGCTTGACCCCGCCGAAGGGCACCTCGGCCGTGCTGATCAGGCCGGTGTTGATGCCCACCATGCCGTACTCCAGCGACTCGGCGACGCGGAACACGCGGCCGATGTCGCGGCTGTAGAAGTAGCTGGCCAGGCCGTACTCGGTGGCGTTGGCCAGCTCGATCGCCTCGGCCTCGGTCTCGAATCGGAACACCGGGGCCACGGGGCCGAAGGTCTCCTCCTTCGCGCACAGCATCGCGCTGCTCACGCCGGCCAGCACGGTGGGGGTGTAGAAGCGCTCGCCGATGTCTGCGGCGCGCATGCCGCCCGTGACCACGCGCGCCCCCTTGGCCACCGCGTCGTCCACGTGGGCCTGCACCTTGGCCAGCGCCGCGTCGTCGATCAGCGGGCCCTGGTGGACGCCGGCCTCGAACCCGTTGCCCACCTTGATGGTGCGGGCGCGCGCGGCGAGCCGGTCGACGAAGGCGTCGTAGACGCCCGCCTGCACGTACAGGCGGTTGGCGCAGACGCAGGTCTGGCCGGCGTTGCGGTACTTGCTGATCATCGCGCCCTCGACCGCGCTGTCGAGGTCGGCGTCGTCGAAGACGATGAAGGGCGCGTTGCCGCCGAGCTCGAGGCTGATCTTCTTGACCGTGGGCGCGCACTGCGCGGCGAGGATGCGACCGACCTCGGTGCTGCCGGTGAAACTCAGGTGGCGCACCACCGGGCTCGAGCACAGCACCTTGCCGATCTCGATGCTGCGCGCGCCATCGGCGGGCAGCACGTTGAGCACGCCGCCCGGCATGCCGGCGCGCTGCGCCAGTTCGGCCACGGCCAGCGCCGACAGCGGCGTCTGCTCCGCCGGCTTGATGACCACCGGGCAGCCGGCCGCAATCGCCGGCGCGACCTTGCGCGTGATCATCGCGATCGGGAAGTTCCACGGCGTGATCGCCGCGCACACGCCGATGGGCTGCTTCAGCACCAGGTAGCGCTTGTTCGGGTCGGTGGTCGGGATCGCCTCGCCGTACACGCGCTTGGCCTCCTCGGCGAACCACTCGACGAAGCTGGCGCCGTAGACGACCTCGCCGCGTGCCTCGGCCAGCGGCTTGCCCTGCTCGGCGGTCATGATGCGCGCCAGGTCGTCGGCGTGCTGGTGCAGCAGCTGGAACCACTTCATCATCACCGCGGCGCGCTCCTTGGCCGGCCGGGCGCGCCACGCAGGCCAGGCGCGCTCGGCCGCGGCGATGGCCGCTGCCGCATCGACCGCGCCGAGGTTGCAGACCTCGGCCAGCTGGGCGCCGGTGGCCGGGTCCCGGACCGCGAAGCGCGCGCCGGCGTCGGCGCCGGTGGTCCACTGCCCGTCGATCAGCGCGGCGGTCTTGAGCAGGCTCGGGTCGGCCAGCAGGGCCAGCGGGGAGGTCTTGGTATCCATCGCGTTCTCCTTCGCCGCCCACTCTACCCGGGGCGGGGCCGCAGGATCGCAGCCGGTAGAATGCCGGGTGCTGCGAAGCGGTCCGGGACGGGGGT
>Ga0068877_10002839_pt1 | contig 13909 bp, 11 predicted proteins | sample NOAtaG_FD_66437 | JGI IMG/M metagenome (GOLD analysis project Ga0068877, IMG submission 66437) | Freshwater lake microbial communities from Lake Erie, under a cyanobacterial bloom - NOAA_Erie_Diel6S_1000h metaG | ecosystem: Environmental > Aquatic > Freshwater > Lake | place: USA: Ohio, Lake... | reverse complement strand
TCTGGCTCGCGGTATGCCGGAACCCATGAAGGTTTCTGCGGTCCTCCCGGTCCTCCAGCATGCAGGGCACGATGCCCTCCAGCTCCAGCTCCCACGCAATGGGCTGCACATCGGTCGCAGCGAGCGCCACCCGGATGCGCTTGAGAGGCTCGAGTACCTCGTACTGCAGTGGCCCTGTATTGATGGAGTCCGGGTCGCGCGCGAGCTCACGGCTGGCGCGCACCGTCCATTGCTCGCGCTGCCGCCCCACGCCACCGTAACCGTCGACGACGTTGCGGTTGGGATACTTCCCGAAGCCGAAGCCCACCTGCAGTGAACCATCACGCGCGGCGGCCATGCCGCAGACTTTTTCGGTCCATGAGTAGTCGCTTTGAGAGACCGTGGCGAAGGTGTCGACGATCTGGTGGTTGAAGAACTCGTCCGCCTTCAACAAGGGGCCAATGCTGCCATTGCTCATGATGCTGTCCCGGCGCATGAAAGAGGGCGAAGGATAACGCCCAACCACGGCACGCGCTTGCAGCTGAGAGGGAGCTGCCAACAGAATCCGGCCTTTGGCCCTCACCGACTGCGAGCACACCATGCCCCGCTCCGTTCTCATCACAGGCGCATCGAGTGGCATCGGGGAAGCACTTGCCCGTGAATACGCACGACGCGGGTGGCGCATTGCCATCGTCGCGCGCCGACGCGCCCTGCTCGATGCGCTCGCAACGGACTTGGAGCAGGCAGGTTCGCCACAGGTCGCTGTGTTCGCGCTGGATGTACTGGACACTCCTGCTATCGCACCCTGCCTTGAGCTGGCAGAGCGCGAACTCGGTGGCCTTGATCTCGTGATCGCGAATGCGGGCGTCGCGGAGTCCTTCGCGGCAGGGGAGTCACGGATCGAGGCGATGCAGCGGATGATCGGCATCAACCTGACCGGTGCCTGCGCCACGATCGACGCGGCAGTGGCGATCTTCCGACGCCGGGGCCACCGGGGCCAGGTAGTGGGCATCACCTCGATGGCGCGCTACCGGGGCCTGCCCCGCCTCGGCGTCTACAGCGCGACAAAGGCGGGACTGCACCGCTACCTACAGGCCACACGCATGGAGCACGCCAGCGCTGGCATCCGCGTTACCGAGCTTGCGCCCGGCTACATAGACACCCCCATGAACCGGGACATTCCCTCGCGCCCCTTCGTGGTGGACGCCACCCGGGCGGCGACCGACATGGCAGACCTCATCGAGCGCGGTGTGGACTGCGCCACCGTGCCCCGATGGCCGTGGACAATCCTCGGGCGGGTGATGCAAGTATTGCCCGCCGCCCTCTTGCGCAGGCTCACGTGAACGCCGCGCCCTGCCCTCGTTGCGGGCATCGACCGGGGCACGCAGACCGCGACACCCACCCGGGCGTATGCCCGGCCTGCGGTATTGCCATTGCGAAGTGGAAGGCCCGTGCCGATACCCCAGCCGCGATGGCCGGACCGCAAAAGCATAGGGATAAGCACGAAATTTCACTGCTTTCACGCGTGAATGAACAACTGCTCCTACCACCTGAGGGCATGGACGCGACCGGCTCTGGCGCCAGGGCGGTTCTGCTTGGGGCACTGGGGCTGTGGACGCTCTGGTTCGGGATGCATGGCATCGATTGGGAGATTATCGGCGGTTCGTTCCTTCACCCTGCCAACCTGGCATTCCACGAATTCGGACATCTGTTTTTCATGCCCTTCGGCGAGACGATGAGCATTCTCGGCGGCAGCCTTTTCCAGCTCCTGCTGCCAGCGTCGCTGGTCGGGTATTTCGCGGTGTGGCGGCAGGACAACATCGCAGCCGCCGTCGCGGCATGGTGGACCGGCCAGAATCTTGTGGACCTCGCGCCCTACATCCGCGACGCGGAATACCGGGTGCTCCCGCTGGTGGGCGGAGGAGGCGAAAACAGCCATGACTGGGGGAATCTCCTCAGCCGCTGGGATGCAGTGGCGCAGTGCTATGCGCTCGCGCGAACGAGTTTCGGCATCGGGTTGCTGGTCATGACGGCTGCATTGCTCTGGGGCGCGGCGGTGTTGTGGCGAGCCCGCCGCGACGCGTGAATCAGCCCGCGCGGATCTCGAGCAGACTGGGGCGCCACATGCCGGGCGCTCGAAAGCCCATGAGATGGAGGCTGGTCGCAGCCACGTTCGCGAGCCCGGCATCCGCATCCTGACGCAATGCCAGACGCCCCCCGGACACGCGGTCATGCAGATAGAGCGGGACAGGGTTCAGTGTGTGGCTGGTTTTGGCGCGGATACGCCCCTCTGGCGTGCAAAGCGCATCGCCCGTCTTGCGGTCGAGCTCGAACATTTCCTCGGCGTTACCGTGATCTGCCGTGATGAGCGCAACACCGCCCAGCGCGTCGATGGCCGGTAGCAGCCGGGCCAGCACGAGATCGACGGTTTCGACGGCGAGAACAGCCGCAGCGAAATTGCCGGTATGCCCCACCATGTCACCGTTCGCGTAGTTCACGCGCGCACTGCGGTAACGGCCGGTCCGGAGCTCTGCAATCAGCGCGTCGGTGATCTCGGCGGCTTTCATCCACGGGCGTTGCTCGAACGGGACCCGGTCGGATGGAATCTCGATCCAGCGCTCCAGCGTCGGGTCGAAGGGGCTGCTCCTGTTACCGTTCCAGAAATACGTGACATGCCCGAACTTCTGCGTCTCGGAGATGGCGAGCTGCGTAACACCGGACTGCGCGAGGTACTCACCCATGGTGTCGCGGATGGCAGGCGGCGCCACGAGAAACCGCGCTGGAAGTTTGAGATCACCGTCATACTGCAACATGCCGGCGAAGACCACGCGTGGCCGCCGGCCACGGTCAAAGACGGCCAGCGCATCGTCTTCGAAGGCGCGCGTGATCTCGATGGCACGATCGCCGCGGAAGTTGAACAGCACCACCGAGTCACCATCGTGGATGGAGCCAAGCGGCCCGTGCTCGTCGGCAACGACAAAGGGCGGAAGGTCCTGATCGATGATGCCGGGGTGCGCCGCCCGGAACGCCTGCACGGCGGCTTCCGCGCTCGCAAAGCGCTCGGCCTCGCCATGTACATGCACCGCCCAGCCGCGCGCGACCATCTCCCAGTCCGCCTCGTAACGGTCCATGGTGATCCGCATGCGCCCGCCACCGCTCGCTATGCGGGCATCGAAATCATCGCGGCGAAGACCAGCGAGAAAAGCCTCGAAAGGCTGAAGGTAATCCAGTGCAGAGGTTTCAGGCACATCCCGGCCGTCGAGCAGGGCATGCACCCGCACGCGTCGCACGCCTGCGGCACGCGCCGCCTCAATCAGTGCACGCAGATGGGCGATGTGGGCATGCACGTTTCCGTCGGACAGCAGCCCGATGAAGTGAAGTGTCGCGTTCGCGCGGGACGCGTTGGCAACCACTTCCTGCCAGGCCGCGCCCGCGAAGAGACTGCCCGAGGCGATGGCGTCGTTCACAAGCGCCGCGCCCTGGGCATAGACCTGCCCCGAGCCGAGCGCGTTGTGCCCGACTTCGGAGTTGCCCATGTCGTCGTCCGCAGGCATTCCCACCGCAGTGCCGTGAGCGCGCAAAAGCGCACGGGGCGCCTCCGCGGCGAGGCGATCAAGTGTGGGCGTGAAGGCCGCTGATACCGCATTACCCGCTGCGGCGCTGCGCGCCCCGATACCGTCCATCACGACAGTGACGACAGGGCCATCGACCCCGGCGAACTCGGCACAGCGCGCGAGCATGGCGAGTCAGCCGAGCAGGATGTCTGCGATGGACGCGAGGTGCTCCGGCTGTTGCATGGCGAGTATCAGCGTCCCGACCCGCCCTTCCTGTCCCAGCGCCCGCCATGCCGCCGCACGCTCGCGGATGCGACCGAGCGGCCCCACCAGCGCGATCTCGTCTACCAGGGCATCCGGCACGGCGGCAATTGCCTCTTCCTTGCGACCGGAGAGGAACAGATCCTGTATCGCGATAGCCTCTGCCTCGTAGCCCATGTCGCGCGCGTAGCGGTTGTAGAAATTCTTGTCGCGCGCGCCCATCCCGCCGATGTAGAGCGCGAGGTGCGCCTTTACGGGGGCACGACAGGCTGCGAGGTCGTCACCAACCACGACGGATACCGTAGGGGCCACATCGAAGGTTGCACGGCTCACCCCATCCGTGCGCGCTGCCAGACCGGGAGCAATATGCTCCTCGACCAGCCCGACCTTTTCAGGGGAAAGCCAGATCGGGAACACGCCATCCGCTACCTCGGAGGCCGCGGCGAGCCCTGCGGGCGTGAAACTGGCGCAGTAGATCGGGATATCGGGCGTGGCCTCGAGAATGCTCTTCAGCGGTTTGCCCAGACCCGATGCACCGGGGCCCTTGTAGGGCAGTTGGTAGATCTCACCGTCAAACTCGACGGGACCGGCGCGCTGCATGATGAGGCGCATGATCTGGATGTACTCGCGCATCCGTGTTACCGGCTTCGCGTACGGCACGCCGTGCCAACCCTCGACGACCTGGGGGCCGGAGGCACCGAGACCGATCAGGAAGCGGTTACCCGAGATCTGCGAGAGCGTCATGGCCGTCATGGCCGCGTTCGCGGGCGTGCGGGCAGGGATCTGCATGATCGCGGTACCGAGCCGGATCCGGGTGGTCTGGGCGAGGAGCCAGGTGGCAATCGAGATGGCATCAGAGCCGTACGCTTCCGCAACCCACACGGAATCAAAGCCCACCGCTTCCGCCTGGCGGACCAGATCCACCGGCACGACTGCCCGCTTGCCGCTGTAACCGACGTTCAATCCAATGCGCATGCAGGTTTCTCCGGAAACGGGGTTGAGAATTCACATCGACCGCGATGAGGCTGCCGATGAAAGGCTTCGGGATTATCAGTAATATCCCGGGCATTGTCATGCCATCGGCCAAGCGCCCTCAAAGATGCCCAGAACGCCGCACATCCACGCCAGACTCCTGCCCACCGTCCTGCTGCAGATCTTGCTGTCAGTGTCACTTCCCGTGCTCGCACTGGCACCGGAGCAGCCGCTTGGTTACGACCGACTACAGAGCCTGACAACGCTCGACATCATCGAGCGCCTGGGCCGCCACCACTACGCCAGGGTTCCGGTCGACGACACGCTGTCCGGCCGCTTGCTCGACAACTACCTCGACAACCTCGACAGCTCGCACAGCGTGTTTCTGAAATCGGACGTTGCCGAATTCGAGCCCCTGCGGCACCGACTCGACGACGCGCTGCTCTCCGGAGACCTGGACGCCGGATTTCTGATCTACCGCCGCTACCGTGAACGCCTCGAGGCACGCCTGTCCGGCATCGATGCCCGCCTGCCTCAGCTGCTGGAGTCGATGGACTTCAGCAAGGACGAGGTCATGGTCATCGATCGCAGCAAACTCGACTGGCCCGCCGACCAGGCGGCCGCCGACGTAGTCTGGAACCAGCAACTGAAGGCGAGCGTGCTCAGCCTGAAGCTCGCCGGCAAACCCATGCCCGAGATCACCAAACTCCTCGGCAAACGCTACAAGGATCAGCTCCGGCGCGTGCGTCAGGTGAACAGCGAGGACGTGTACCAGCTGTACATGAACTCCTTCACGGAACTGTTCGACCCGCACACCAACTATCTCTCTCCCCGCAGCTCCGAGAACTTCAACATGAACATGCGCCTCTCCCTCGAGGGGATAGGCGCCGTCCTGCAGGCAGACGAAGAGTTCACACAAGTCGCACGCCTGGTGCCTGCCGGGCCAGCTGCCAAGCAGGGCCAGCTTCGGACCTCGGACCGCATCGTGGCCGTCGGGCAGGGTGATGCCGAGCCCGTGGATGTCGTTGGTTGGCGGCTGGATGACGTGGTCGACCTCATCCGCGGCCCCAAGGGCAGCACAGTGCGACTGGAAGTCATGCGAGGCAGCGGAGCGGCAGAACAGCGCCTCAGCATCAGCATCGTGCGCGAGCAGGTAAAACTCGAAGAGCAGGCAGCCAAGAGCGAGGTCCTCGAACTCGAGATCGGTGGTGCCAAACGCAAGATCGGCATTATCGATGTGCCCGTTTTCTATGCCGACTTCGAAGCCATGCAACGCGGCGACCCGGACTTCCGCAGCACCACGCGCGACGTGGCCCGCTTGCTGGCCGGTCTGCAGCAGAAAGGCGTGGAGGGCGTGATCATCGACCTCCGCGACAACGGTGGCGGCTCGCTGGAAGAGGCAAACCAGCTTACCGGACTGTTCATCGAATCCGGGCCGACCGTACAGATCCGCCACAGCAACGCGCGCATCGAACGAAAACAGAAGTTCAGAGACGATTACTACTACCCCGGCCCCCTGCTGGTGCTGATCAACCGCCTGAGCGCGTCAGCCTCGGAGATCTTCGCAGGTGCGATACAGGATTACGGCCGAGGCCTGGTGGTAGGAACGCAGTCCTTCGGCAAGGGAACGGTGCAGTCCCTCAGTGAGTTGAATCACGGCCAGCTGAAGCTCACCGAGTCGAAGTTCTACAGGATTTCGGGCGAAAGCACCCAGCACCGCGGCGTGGTACCGGATATCGAGTTCCCCAGCCTCTACGACACCGACGAAGTCGGCGAAAGCGCGCTGCACCACGCCCTCCCGTGGGATCGCATCGCACCGGTACGCCATCGCGTGTATCAGGACTACGAAGGGAACCTCGAAGCGCTACGAACCCTGCATGAATCGCGGGTGAGCAAAGATCCGGAGTTCATTCATCTCGAAGGCGAGATCGCCGTGGCACGCAAGCGCAGCGCCGCCAATACCGTTTCACTGTCCGAGAAAATCCGGATCGAGGAGAGGCGCAAACAGCGCGAAGAGGAGCTAGCACTCGAGAACGCATTGCGTACCGCCAAAGGCGAGCCCGCTCTCACCTCGGTGGACGAACTCGACGGCGGGGATGCCAACGCTGATGACGAGGCCGAAGCCGAGGCGGAGGCTGGCGAGCCCGAGGATATCGATCCCGCCAAAGACGCCCTGCTCGCAGAATCGGGGCGCATACTGGTGGACGCAATCGGCCTCAGCCGCAGGGTAGCCACGACCAGGCAGTGAGCATCAGCGCCGCTGCCGTTAGCGCACCGGCTCACGCATCGTGACGAACTCCTCAGCCGCCGTGGGATGTATGCCCAGCGTCGCATCGAACATCGCCTTGGTGGCGCCCGCCTGCAGGGCTACAGCCAGTCCCTGAATGATCTCGCCTGCATCAGGTCCGATCATGTGAGCGCCCAGCACCCGATCCGTGTCGGCGTCTACCACGAGCTTCATCAGCGTGCGCTCCGGATTGCCGCTCAAGGTGTTTTTCAGCGCGCGGAAGCCCGATGAGTAGACGCGAATGTCCCCATGCTTTACGCGCGCATCAGCCTCCGAGAGACCAACCGTACCGATGCTCGGCTGACTGAAGACCGCAGTGGGAATGTTCTCGAGTGGCACGGTACGAGGCTCCGCCTTGAACAGCGTGCTGACCAGGGCCATACCCTGAGCGAGGGCCAGCGGTGTCAACTCGGGGCCCCCGATGACATCACCTATGGCGTGAATCGACGGGACGCGGCTGCGGTAGTAGTCATCCACGACAATCGAACCGTCCGGGCGCAACTCGACTCCGCACTCCTCCAGCCCGATGCAATGACTGTAAGGACGCCTGCCGGTTGCATAGAGCACCAGTTCGGTGTCCTGCACACTGCCATCCGCGTAGAGCACGCGCAGTCCGCCGACTGACCGTTTCTCGATGCTCTGAACCTCCGCACCCAAGCGCAGGCTCACACCCTTGCGCGGCAGTTCGGTCGCCAATGCGGCGCCGAGGTCCGCATCGAAATGCCGCAACAGGCTGTCACCCCGGTAGGCGAGCGTGGTCTCCACACCGAGGCCATTCAGGATGCCGGCGAACTCCACCGCGATATAGCCGCCTCCGACGACGACCGCACGGGCGGGCAAGTGTTCGAGGTGGAACATCTCGTTGGAGGTCACGACATGCTCACGCCCGGGGAAATCGGGAACGTAGGGCCATGCGCCCGTCGCGACCAGAACGTGACGGGCCGAAATGCACTCGCCGCCGACCTCCACCGTGTGGGGGTCCACGAGCCGCGCACGACTCTCGATGATTTTCACACCCCGGCTCTCAAGGAGAGTGCGGTAGACACCGTTCAGCCGCGTGATCTCACGGTCCTTGTTCGTACGCAGGCGCGCCCATTCGAATTGCACCTCACCGGGATCCCAGCCAAAACCCGCGGCATCCGCGAAGTCCTCGTGGTAATGCGCTGCCAGAACGAAAAGCTTCTTGGGCACACACCCGACGTTGACACAGGTACCCCCGAGGTAGCGCTCTTCCGCGATGGCCACCTTCGCGCCCGCGGCCGCCGCCATGCGCGCGCAGCGCACCCCGCCGGAGCCCGCACCGATCACAAAAAGATCGACGTCGTAATCACTCATGCGAAGTCCTCGGAGGTGAGCGGAACCAGGACAGCTGCTGATGCAGGCTGACAACACTTCCGACGATGGTAAGCGTCGGGCCACGGATATCGGCCAATGCGAGAACAGCAGGCATGTCGCGCAGTGTGGACACCAGCACCCGCTGCCCAGGCAATGTTCCCTGTTGCACGAGAGCCAGCGGGGTAGCGGGGTCTGCGCCGTGCGCGATCAGGCGCTCGCAGATTTGCGGAAGACCAACGCGCCCCATGTAGAACACCAGCGTCTCCCGAGGCTGGAGCAAGCTCGCCCAGTCGAGATCGACTGAGCCATCGCGCAGGTGCCCGGCAATGAAGCGCACTGACTGCGCGTGATCCCGGTGTGTGAGTGGAATTCCCGCGTAGGCCGCGCAGCCGTTGGCAGCGCTGATTCCCGGCACGACCTGAAAAGGAATGCCTTCGGCTGCGAGTTGCTCGATCTCCTCACCGCCACGACCGAAGATGAAAGGATCACCGCCTTTCAGACGAAGAACCCGCTTTCCTGCGCGCGCAAGGTCAACGAGCAGCTGGTTGATATCGGGTTGTGGCACCGCGTGCTCGCCACGCCGCTTGCCCACGTAGATGCGTTCCGCGTCTCGCCGAACGAGATCCAGCACCGCGTCGCTCACCAGCCTGTCGTGCAGCACCACATCTGCCCGCTGCATGAGGCGGAAGGCGCGGAAGCTCAGCAAATCGGGATCGCCAGGCCCCGCACCCACCAGATAGACCTCGCCGCCGGACGTCGCGCAGGCCAACTCATCCGCGAGCAGCGACTCGGCCGCCTCTTCGTCACCCGCAAACACGCGCTCAGCCAAAGGCCCGTCTACCAGTCGCTCCCAGACGCGAAGCCGCAACAGCGGATCAGGCTGGGCAGCGCGAATCCGTTCCCGACGGGAGCCCAGCCAATCCGCCAGCCTTCCAATGCCCTCGGGAAGCAGGGTCTCGAGCTGTGCACGGATCTTTCGTGCAAGCACCGGCGCGCGCCCACCTGTGGAAAACGCGGCGATCACGGGAGAGCGGTCAAGAATGCTGGGCAGGATGAAATCGCAGAGTTCGGGGACATCCGCCACATTGACCGGGATGCGGAGCGCCCGGGCGGCGGCGTGGACGGAGCGGTCAACGGCATCCACTCCGGTGGCAGACAGCACCAGGGACTGCGCGACGACATGCTCCGGGCAGAAGGCTTCGAGCCTGACACGGCCACCGCCAGCAAGGGCGAGTGCTGCCAGTTCGGGAAGTGCCTCCAGCGCCACCACATCGATACAGGCGCCCGCCCGTGCGAGGAGTTCGCTCTTGCGAAGCGCGACTTTCCCGCCGCCAACGACCAGAACCTGACGACCCCGCAGACTCAGAAAGACGGGCAGATAATCCACGCGCAGCTCAGCCCGGCGCGAGTATGCGTTCCTGGCCGTGCATGAACGGCCGGAGCGCGGGTGGCAGCACCACGCTGCCATCGGCCTGCTGGCCATTCTCCAGCACCGCGATCAGGGTTCGTCCCACCGCGAGCCCGGACCCGTTCAGGGTATGGAGAAGCTCGGGTTTCCCGATGACAGGGTTGCGGAAACGGGCGAGCATCCTTCGCGCCTGGAAATCCCCCATGTTCGAGCAGGAGGAGATTTCGCGGTATCGCCCCTGCCCTGGCAGCCACACCTCGAGGTCATAGGTCTTGCGCGAAGCAAAACCCATGTCGCCACCACAGAGCAGCACCTTGCGGTAGGGAAGCTCGAGCCGCCGCAGCACGGCCTCGGCATGAGACGTGAGCTCCTCCAGCGCCGCATCCGATTCCTCGGGTCGCACGAGCTGCACGAGCTCCACTTTCTCGAACTGATGCTGGCGGATCATGCCGCGTTGATCACGACCGTAGCTGCCGGCCTCACTGCGAAAGCACGGTGTATGGCTCACCATTCGCAGGGGCAGCAGATCAGCGTTGTCGAGAATGGCGTCGCGCGCGAGGTTGGTGACCGGCACCTCGGCGGTGGGTATCAGGTAATAGCCCTGATCACCGTCCAGCCGGAAGAGATCTTCAGCAAACTTGGGCAGCTGTCCGGTGCCAAATGCAGACGCCGTGTTCACCATGTAGGGAACATACACTTCCTCGTAGCCGTGCTCGCGCGTGTGGAGTTCAAGCATGAATTGCGCGAGAGCGCGGTGCAGCCTGGCGAGCTCGCCGCGGAGCACGACGAAACGCGCGCCGGTCAGCTTCGCCGCCGCGTCGAAATCCATCGCGGCCCGTCGCTCGCCGAGCGCCACATGATCCAGTGCGGTGAAACCGAGCTCGCTCGGTGTCCCCCACCGAAGGACCTCGCGGTTGTCATCTTCGCCCTCACCCTCCGGTACTTCGGGCGCGGGCGGGTTCGGGATCGCGGCAAGGAAAGCATGGAGAGCCGCGTGTAGCGCCTCGTTCTCTTGCGCGAGAGCATCGAGCCGGGCGTTGATGTCAGCGATCTCGCGGCCCGCCTGCGCCTTGGCCTCCTCCACCGGCATGCCTTCACGCACGAGGTCACCGATACGACGCGAGGCGCGATTGCGCGCAGCCTGCAGGTCCTGGGTCTCCACGTCGAGTCGCTTTCGCGCGTCCTCCAGTTCACGATAGCGCGCGACGTCCAGCACGAAACGCTTGCGCGCAAGTTCCCGGGCACATCCCTCGGTATCACCGCGGAGCCACTTCACATCAATCATCGCTCTCGTCTCCTCAGCCGCTCGACGCCATGCGCGCGAGCCAGATTCCACACCACGCGCCGCCCACGCAGAGCAGCACGCTGCCAATCACATACGCGAACGCATCGGCCGCGCGACCACTTTCCAGCAGTGTCACGGTCTCGAGCGAAAAGGTCGAGAAGGTCGTGAAAGCGCCGAGAAATCCCACCATGGCAGCGCTGCGCCAGTCCGGATGCAGAAGACCGCGCTCGGCAATCAGGACGTAAAGGACACCGATCGCCAGCGAGCCCACGGCGTTGATGCCAAGCGTCGCTGCGGGAAACCGCATTCCCCATGCCTGCTGCACCATCGATGCCAGCGCGAAGCGCGCCAGTGCTCCCAACGCTCCGCCACCGGCCACCAGCAGAACCTGCCGCATCACGGCCTCTTCCTCCCGGGATACCGCTGCAAGGGGCTGGCGGCGTCGCGCTCGCGCAGGCTGCGCAGCTTCTCGGCAATCTGCTTCTCGAGCCCACGCTCCACCGGGTTGTAATAGCGGCGATCCGCGAGTTCAGCCGGAAAGTAGTTCTCCCCGGCAGCATGGGCGTCGGGCTCGTCGTGCGCGTAGCGGTACTCGGCTCCATGCCCCATCGATTTCATCAGCGTGGTGGGAGCATTGCGAAGGTGCATGGGCACCTCGATGCTGCCGCCCGCCTCGACCTCGGCACGCGCGGCTTTCCATGCCACATAGACAGCGTTGCTCTTGGGCGCGCAGGCGAGATACGCCACCGCCTGCGCGATGGCGAGTTCCCCCTCGGGGCTCCCGAGTCGCTCCTGCGTCTCCCAGGCATCGAGGGCAATGGACAAGCCGCGCGGATCCGCATTGCCGATGTCCTCACTGGCCATCCGGACTACCCGACGCGCCACGTACAGTGGATCACAGCCGCCATCTAGCATCCGCGCGAGCCAGTAGAGGGCAGCGTCGGGCGAGCTACCGCGCACCGCTTTGTGCAGCGCGCTGATCTGGTCATGGAAAACGTCACCACCCTTGTCGAAGCGCCTTGCGTCGCCACCAAAGAGTTCCGCGAGAACGGCCTCATCGATGCGCCCTTCATGCGCCAGGTCTGCGGCGACCTCGAGCAGGTTGAGTGACCTGCGCGCGTCACCGTCCGCCGCCCGGGCAAGACGCGCGAGGGACTCATCGTCTATGCGGAGCCCTTGTTCTTGCAGGAGCGGATCATTGGCCAGCGCCCGCGCAAGTACCCGGACGATGTCCTCGCTTTCCAGCGGACGAAGCTTGTAAACGCGGGCCCTGGACAACAGTGCGCTGTTCAGTTCGAACGAGGGATTCTCTGTCGTAGCGCCAACGAACACGACAGTGCCGTCCTCCACGAACGGCAGGAACGCATCCTGCTGTCCCTTGTTGAAGCGATGCACCTCGTCGACGAAAAGGATACAACGGCGCCCGCGCGACGCCCGTTCGGACTGCGCGGCATCGACCGCGGCACGGATGTCCTTGACGCCGCCCAAGACGGCGGAGATCGACTGGAAATGCGCGTCAGTGGTTTCGGCCAGCATGCGGGCGAGTGAAGTCTTCCCGACACCCGGCGGGCCCCAGAGGATCATCGAGTGCAGGCTGCCACTGCGCACCGCACGCCCCAGCGGCGCGTCGGGCCCCAGGATGTGTTCCTGGCCAATGAAATCCCCGATGCTCCGGGGACGCATGCGCGCCGCCAGCGGCACATGGCCCCTGGACTCGCCGGCATCACTCATCGCGGATTTCGTCCACGCCTTCGGGGGTGCGGAATACGAAGAATGCGGCCTCGGGGACCGGCACCGATTTCACATCCGAAAAGGACACCTCGGTGCGCTGACCGAGGCCGTCAGTGATCTCGAGACGCTCGACAGCACCCGCGCGAAACTGCAGGGCAAGCTTCGAGAAAGGGCTGCCCTCGGTGCGCGGAAGAAGCTCAAAGCGTTCGGCACCGGCGTCGTCACCGGACGCGGCAATGCTGTAAAGCTTGTCCACGGCCTCAACTTCACCGGCGAGCAGCATCGAGGGCACCTGGTCGGCGCGCTTGTCGAGCGGACGGACCACCACCTGCGCGAGATCGGGGTCGTACTGCCAGACCGTGCTCCCGTCGGAAACCACGAGTTGGAGAAACGGAGGGGCGGTTTCCCAGCGGAAACGGCCAGGATGCGAGAGCACTACCCGCCCGGAAGACTCCTGGATAAGCGAGCCTTTCTCATCCTTCAGCTGCTGGTTGAACGCAGCCTCGATGCTGCGCATACCGGCGAGGAGCTCGCCCAATCTGGCGACCGCCGCGGCATCCGCGAGGGCGGTTACAGGAAGAAAACACAGCAGGGCACAGACAAGGAAACGCGGCACGGCGAAAGCACCTGTGGTGGACCCTCAGCCCGACGGCGGGGGCGGTGCCAGGACCTCGCGGCCGCCATTGCTGTTCATCGCACTGACGACGCCGGCAGCCTCCATGGCCTCGATCATCCGGGCGGCGCGATTGTAGCCGATGCGAAGTTTGCGCTGCACAGCGGAAATCGATGCCTTGCGACTCTCCGTGACGAAGCGAACAGCCTCATCATAGAGCCCGTCACCCTCGGGATCGTCTTCGCCCGAGGATTCCCCTGGCAGCAGCCCCGAGGCAGAGCTGCTGCCCTCTTCCAGGATGCCGGGAAGGTAATTCGGGCCACCGCTTTGCTGGCGCAGTTCGGCCACCACGCGGTGCACCTCCGCATCGGACACGAAGGCACCGTGCACGCGAATGGGCACACCGCTGCCCGGCGGGAGGTAAAGCATGTCGCCGTGACCCAGCAGCTGTTCCGCTCCGCCCTGATCGAGAATGGTGCGCGAA
>Ga0068877_10002834_pt1 | contig 13912 bp, 9 predicted proteins | sample NOAtaG_FD_66437 | JGI IMG/M metagenome (GOLD analysis project Ga0068877, IMG submission 66437) | Freshwater lake microbial communities from Lake Erie, under a cyanobacterial bloom - NOAA_Erie_Diel6S_1000h metaG | ecosystem: Environmental > Aquatic > Freshwater > Lake | place: USA: Ohio, Lake... | reverse complement strand
ATTAGTAAATGTGGATGTTCCCGGTCCTGCAATTTGAGTCCATGTGCCGGTTCCTGTTGTTGGAACATTACCTGCTAAGGTTGCTGTTAAGCCGCATACACTTGCATCCGGCCCTGCGTTAGCCGTTGTTGGCGGCGCATTGACTGTTACAACAATTTGATCACTTGATGAAGGACATGGTGCATTTGCTATCGTCCACTGGAACGTATATGTTCCTGCAGTGGTCATACCTGTAATACTTGTTGTTGGTGAGCTTGCACTAGTAATAGTTGCCGTTACAGGACCACTTACTTGTGTCCATGTGCCGGTGCCTACTGTTGGCGTGTTGCCCGCCATGGTTGCACTGCCGCCTGTAGAACAAATTGTTTGATCAGGACCTGCGGTGGCTGTGGTTGGTGATGCCGTTACTTGTGCTGCAAGGGATGATGTGTTATTTGCTGCAACACATTCTGAGGAAGATGTGGAAGCAGTAGCAGTAAGTCCGCCAAAAGTAGCAGAGTTTACAGTACCTGTAATAGTTAATGTCGCAGTTCCCGCAGCCGCTAACGTTCCGACTGTCCATGTAGGAGCGGCATAAGTGCCAACCGATGCATTGGTTGAAGTAACAGTTATTCCGGCAGGTGCGGGCACATTAACAGCAACTCCCGAAGCAGTATAGCACGCCAAAGATGCGTTAGATACCACAATTGTATATGTTACTGAAGTCCCAATGCAATATGGCCCCGCCGGAGCTAAACTTGTTGTAACTCCGATATCGACGCGATCCGGTAACGCAGGGAAAATAGCGTTGTTAACTACAACTCCCGACGCACCCCGGGTTGCACCGTTGGGAATAAATTCACTGATTGCGCCTGATGTACTGGTTCCGTTTACTCCACCATTTACGGTTCTAGTAATCGCTGTCGTTGAAGTTAAAATATAACCTCCACCTCCACCAGCACCCGCGCCTTCGCTTTCATTTCCACCAATTAACTGATTCCCGCCATTACCACCGTTCGCGTTAATAGTTATTCCGGTTACCGTGGTTTGTGCAAAAATAGCAACCGAACCGCCGCCACCTCCGCCGCCAGGAGCATCATTATGTCCGGGTATCGTATTCACAGCCGTAGCGCCATTTGCAACTACCAAACCAGTACCACTAACTGCGCCATAACTAACTAAATAGACGATACCACCTCCATTCGCACCGGCTCCACCGGCTGAGTTATTCGCATCTCCGGCACCGCCACCACCGCCCATAAAAAGTCGGGTATTTGCTACCGTATTGAGAGGACGACCGCCATGACCGCCAACATTTTGTCTGTTATCTCCGCCCCAAGCACCATTACCCGGTCCTTGCGTTAAAGCATCCCCATTATTAGATCCGTAAGTATAACCTCCACGGCCCCCACCGGAACTATTATTGGTTGCAAAACCCGCTGCTTCTAAGTTCCAAGCGTTAATCCATGCCGCTACGGAAACATCCGGAATTCCCAAACCGTTGTAGGCAACTCCATTATCGCCATTAGATCCACCACCGCCGCCGGCGTTGTGCGCGTTTCCACCACCACCACCGTTAGCCGGTGCACCACGACCGTAACGACCGTTCAGTCCATCATAATCTGTTTGGTTCCCAACAATTCCTTCCCCCTTTTCAGCTCCTGCTGTGCTTGCCGCAGATCTAAAATCTGTTATGCCAAAGTCTGTATCGTTGTCTAAAGCACCACCTCGATAACCAATACCTGTGGCTACAATTTGACCGTTAACCACAGTGTTCCCGTTAACTTCTACACATACTACGCCTCCTGTATTGCCAACGTTCCCCCACGCTCGACCCGTCAAAGATGCTCCAACGTTAATTGTTAATGAAGTAATTCGAGGAATGCGGATAACCTGCACGCGTTCGCGTCCTCCAACAGTATATGTATTGGTTAATGCACAGCCTGCGGATAACGTTATCACATTTCCGGCAATAGAACCTACTTCAACAAACTCGTACGTACCGACACCATTATAATTGCTGATAGTACCGTATTGATTATTGTTCACAGTGCTCATATTCGCACCCTGCATCTTGATAATCATCAATAAGTCACAAGGACCCAACGCTGCCGTGGTATACGGATTGTTGGCCGCACCGGCAATTGCGCCTGCTGCCAAATCCCCTACGTTGCCAACTGTTATTGTAGTACTTCCTGCGTTTGCAGTTGCCGACAGCGTGGTGTAACGATTGAAAATTACATTTGGTGTAGAAATAGTCTCTGCGCCATCTTTCCCCTTTTGAGAAAAGAGATGGAGTGGAGAAAACACAACAGCGAATGCCAATAAAGGCAACAGCTTCTTTAACATAATATTGAAATTAGTTTGCTTCTGGTAGTTTGCGAGGTCAAAGCTAAACCGAATCAGTAGTGGTCATTACAAGCAAGGATGGACAAATGGCGGACATTTCAACGAATTCGATACTTCGTGCCAACCAAAGTGCACCAAATCGGTTTTCAATCGCGTAATTAACGCATTCAACTATCTGCTCAGCTCACCGTTTACCAATGTCTTTCAATTTGAAATCGGAATTACCGTCTTACTTCGATTTTTACGTCGAGTTTCCATTTTGCAAAGTGGCCTATCGAAAAGGAGGTATTTTGATCACGGAATTCTATGATAACCGGATAATCACAGCTAAGGAATGCGAGCAATTGGTACAATTGGTGAGTACTAATTTCCCTAACGAGAAACTTCCCATTTTAATTACTGCCGGCCGTAATACCTACTTTGACCCAAGCGCCAGAGCATATTCGGCATCAGATGTCGGAACCAAACACTCATTAGCTGAAGCTTATGTAGTTGATGGTTTTGTTCATCATTTCATTGGTTGGATGTATTTGCTTTTTAATCGCCCAAAAGTTAGAACCAAACTGTTTTTGAAAAAAGATAAGGCCATTGAATGGCTGCAAGGTGTAAGCACAAACTAAATAGTTCGGATATAACTTTCGAAGCTATCAACCGGGGATAGCCCCAGTTTCTTGCGAACACGATAACGGGTTTTTTCTACTGCAGATGGGGTAAGATTTAACATGCCGGCGATTTCTTTGGTACCCAAACCCGAACGTGTAAGCACACACAATCTCGTTTCTGCAGGAGACAGTCCGGGGTGTTTTTCATGCAACAATTTGGTGAAATTGGAAGCAATGTTGGTATAATGTTCTTGTATCTTCAAAACTTGCCTTTCGCCGGCCAACGCATTCTCCACAATTCGCTCTACCTCGGTTCGAATTTCGAAATCGTTACATCCGGAAATAATCTCCATGACCTCAGTCATGATCTTATTCTTCATTTCACTTTGGATCAGCACGGTTTGAATGCGCTCTAACATGCTGCTTAATTCCTGCTCCAACATCTCCGCTTTCATCAATTCCTGCTCCTCCATCAATTCACGTTCTCGAAGAATTAAGTCGTTTCGACTGATAACAGAAGTTATTCGAGCTAATAATTCCACCGGTTCCGTTGGCTTCCTTATAAAATCGTGCGCTCCGGCGCCAAACGCTTTCACTAACGAATCATTGGAAGTCATCACACCTGTATACATCAATACCGGTATTTTTGACCAAGCCGGATGAATCTTCATTTCTAAAAGCACCTGATATCCATCCATCTCCGGCATATCCCAGTCCAATAAAATCAAATGCACCTGACGCTTCTCAAGAATGCGCAATACTTCCTTCCCATTCTTTGCTGCCAGAACTTGGGCTTGCTCCTGCGCGTCCATAATGGTCTTAACAACCACATCCCGATTTGCAGGGTGGTCATCAGCCACAATAATGACCTTATGTTTTAAAATCTCCTCGGGTGTCATGACTGCAATTTACAAAGCAGTTTGAAACGCGACTCGTCGCCGTCGTATAACGTTTGCAACATATTGCGTTTCCAAGAAATGCCGGGTTCGGAATTCGGACTATACGCTTCTAAAATTCTTCGAATACGTGTTACCTCAAAAATTTCATGCTTAGCTACTTCCAACTTAATTTGATCGAGTGCCGCATCTGACGCAACTGCCTGCGACTCATCAACAACATCATCCTCGGACAACTCCTTCCCTGTTGCCGTGAACTTCATTGGAAGTACAACTAAAGCAACGGTATGATGATCGCCGGTTCGATTAAATGACAAATCGCCTCCGAGTATTTTTAGAATATCTTTCACCAGCGTTAAACCTAAACCACTTCCGGAGGCAGCTACATTTCCGGCGCTATTTCCGTCACCAACTGCAGCATTTGCGGCCACAGAAAAGCCGGGACCGTTGTCGTGTACTTCAAAAACAACATTACCCTCCGCCTCCAGAATATTCACCGTAACAACTCCCGGATTACCTGCAAATTTTAAAGCGTTTGAAATTAGATTTCTTAAAACTATCAGAAGCAATTGACGATCTGAGTAGAGTGAACGTATGTTACTTTCAAATTTTAGTGTACAATTGCCGGCAACTGCCATACTTTGAAAGATAGAACGCAGTTCGGCAAAGAGACTCTCGACTTCAAGTTCCTCCGCTTTGTAAAAAACACCCTCCTTCTCCATCATGACCCACTGCATAATGCTGTCAGTCATTTGGTATGCACCTTTAGCCGTCCCATCAATATTATCGGCTATTTCAATCGCTCGATCAATATTCTTCTTCTCCAGCGCGGTGCGCAATAGAGATGACATCCCTATCACCGCATTGAACGGTGTTCTCAAATCGTGCCCGATAACTGCCAACATTTTTTCTTTCGCTTCATTAGCCTTATTCAAGTCATTGTTCATTATTGCGATATACTTATTCTGACGCCGTACTCGTAAAGCAATATACCCCGACAACAACAACACTATTCCAAGCGCCAAAGCAGCCAAAATAGAATAATTTCGGACTCTCTTTTCTGCTTGTACCTGATACTCTTTATGCGCCAGATCTGTCGATTGTTTGTCGATAATAATATTATTTTCCAGTTGTAAAACCGCATCATTCGCAAGAAACATCACATCTCTATATTCGTAACGTGTTAAGGAATCAGATAACAACTCCGACATTTTTAAAAATTGATATGCACTATCAGATTGTGAACTTGCATATAAAGCTTCCGCTTTTAAACGATAAGCTTTAGCCAGCGTGTATTGATCGCCCCGCTCTTTACTGAACGCTACAAACAAATTCGCATTCGTAAGTGCCTGATCAAACAGTTTGAGTTTAGTAAATAATTTCACCTTGTTAGCGTAAACTCCTGCCCACGCACTTTTTACTCCGTACTGGTGCACCAGAGTCTCATGTTGTTTGATAACATATTTGGCACTATCAATCTGTCCGGTCTCGAGTAACAACCCGCCGAGGATACGCAAGGCGTAAAGGTGCGACGTCTTTAATTCATGAAAGACATTCGTTTTACTGAAATCAGGACTATTAAACAACTTAATGGATTCACGAACCGATTTAAGGGCATCAGAATAGTGTCCCGCAACATCTTGAGCAAAAGCCAACGACATATACGCATGAGCCAAAAGGTAAGGATCCTTAATTTTTTCCTTCCTTATAACAAGTGACTTTTCAGCGTAAAAAATCGCCGAATCGTGCTGCTGAGCCTTGCCGAATATCTGAGAAATATTATCATAAACCGTGCATTGTCCGGCATAATTGTTAGTCTTCGCAAACAGATCAAATGCTTTGAAATAATATCGTTTTGCAATATTATCCATTCCCAAACTGAAATAAATATTCCCAATATCAACATACACATACGCGTTTTGTGTTTTCATCACACGCATCGCTTCTGCATACTTAATCAAATAGGTAAACGTTTTTTCATATTGAGCAAGAGTTTGGTACAAAATGGATTTGTCGCGATACAATGCCTCGTAGTAAGCCGCTGAATCACCCAGCTCTAAACAAACTTTAGCCAACGTATCTGTTATTTGTATCGCGAGATTATAGTTCCGATGTTGCTCCTCCCCGAAACTATTTTGTAGGAACTGCCGCTGTCGCCATTGCAGCGAATCTTTTGATCCTGTTAATTGCGAGTAGTTCTGCCAAAACTGAAGCTCACTAGAGCTACTTTGAGCTTCTGCGCAAAGGGCTAATAAGTGAAATGTAACAACGAGCACCAGTTGACGTATCATCCTAACTCCGTCATTTTGTTACAAGCAACCTGTTCTGCCACCATCAACCGGCAAATTAACTCCGTTGATATAACCAGCTGCCGGTGTCGCTAAAAATGCAATGGCTGCACCAATCTCTTCAGGCTTTCCGAAACGGCCCGCCGGAATTTCATGTAACATCTCTGCTTCCGCAGCCTCGCGCGTCACTCCGCTCTTTTGTGTTTTATTATTAATAATGGCGTCGAGTCGGACTGTGGCTGTCGCACCCGGCAATACATTGTTCACCGTGATTCCAAATGACGCAACTTCTACAGAAAGTGTTTTAGCCCAATTGGCAACTGCTGCACGTATGGTATTCGAAACACCCAAACCACGCAAAGGCTGCTTCACCGATGTAGAAATAACATTAATAATACGACCATATCCCGCTGCTTTCATTCCGGGAATAACTGCCTGAGCCAATGTATGATTACACAACAAATGATTGTGAAACGCTTGCGTAAATTCTTCTATACGAGCTTGAGTTATGGGACCTGCGGGCGGACCTCCGGTGTTGTTCACCAACACATGAATGGTGTTTCCTTGTTGCAGAAATGCGTTCACTGCTTGCGCTACAGAATTGTAATCCGAAAAATCCGCCACCAAATAGGTGTGAGCCGCATTGCCGGACAATTCCATTAAGGCTGTTTTTAAAGCTGCCTCATTTCGGGCCATCAGCACCACGCGTGCTCCCATCGCCGCCAGTTCAACAGCCGCAGCTTTTCCAATTCCTTGCGAACTACCGCAAACCAGCGCGGTTTTACCTTCCATGTTAATGTTCATGAGTCAAAGATAGAATCATTTTTACAAGCATCTTTGAGCGCATTTAGCTACTTTCGTAAAGTAATTTAAACAGTGCTCGTATGGCTGTCATTCGCCCTTTTAATTTTCAAAAATGGATCGATGAAAATCGACATCTCTTGAAACCGCCAGTATCAAACAAAGTGGTTTATAAAGACACCGAGTTTATCATTATGGTGGTTGGGGGCCCTAATTCCCGCAAGGATTATCATTATAATGAAAGCGAAGAGTTCTTCTATCAACTGGAAGGGGACATTGTCGTAGGCATTCAAGAGGATGGGAAAGCGATTCAGGTACCGATCAAGCAAGGTGAAATTTTCTTATTACCGCCGGGGGTTCCACATAGTCCGGGACGCCCAGCCAACACGATAGGTTTGGTTATAGAACGCCGCCGACGTGAAGGAGAAAAAGACGGTTTGTTGTGGTTCTGCGAAAAATGCAACCATAAATTATTTGAAGAATATTTTGTGTTGACCGATATTCAAAATCAGTTTCAGTCGGTATTCGAGAAGTTTTACGGCAGCGAAGATTTGCGGACTTGCAAGAACTGCGGCACAGTGATGGAGCCACCTCCGGTTATTAAATAACTACTAAAATTAAGTTGGTGAAGCAGCTATTCACGATTGACATTCACACACACATACTTCCTGAAAACATTCCGAACTGGAAAGAAAAATTCGGGTACGGAGGTTTTATTCATTTAGATCATCACAAACCATGTTGCGCAAAAATGATGCGCGATGACGGTAAGTTCTTTCGTGAAATAGAAAATAACTGTTGGAGTGCCGAACAACGGGCCTCTGAATGTGATCAACACCACGTTGATGTCCAGGTGCTGTCCACAGTACCCGTGATGTTTAGTTATTGGGCGAAACCGAAAGATTGTCTCGAAATTTCCGTTTTCCTCAATGATCATATTGCGGACATCGTGAAACGTTTTCCAAAACGTTTCGTTGGATTGGGAACTATACCCATGCAAGATGCTAACCTAGCCGTGCAGGAATTAAAACGCTGTAAAGAAATTGGTTTGAAAGGTGTGCAGATTGGCACTAATGTGAATCAGAAAAATCTGAATGAACCGGAGTTTTTTGAAATATTTCAAGCGTGTCAGGATTTAGATATGGCCGTTTTTATTCATCCATGGGAAATGATGGGTGAAGAGAACATGCAGAAATATTGGCTGCCGTGGTTAGTAGGCATGCCTGCAGAAACTTCCCGCGCAATTTGCTCTATGATTTTTGGCGGTGTTTTCGAAAAACTACCGCGACTGCGAGTTGCATTTGCACATGGAGGCGGTTCTTTCCCGGCAACTGTAGGTCGCGTGCAACATGGGTTCGATTGTCGTCCTGATTTGACCGCAATGGACAACAACGTTCCACCAAGAAATTACATTTCGAAATTTTGGATTGATTCCTTGGTGCATGATGCTAAAATGCTGGATTTTGTAGTTGATCAATTCGGTCCGGAACGTGTAGCTCTAGGCAGTGACTATCCTTTCCCGTTAGGAGAAAACGTTCCCGGAAGTCTCATCAAATCCATGAACTGGCCTGATGATAAAAAATCCAAAGTCCTGAGTGGCGCCGCCTTGGAATGGCTGAACATGAAAGAAAGTGACTTTATTTAAATTGAAAGTAACTTTTAAGTCGCCGGCACGTCTTATTGCCGAACGGTAATAATCGATGATAAAAAATCACGTTAATACCTGAAGCCCACTACCTTTGCATCGGCAATGAAATCCTGCTCCACACTTTTCCGTACAATATTGCACTGCAACACGTCCCTCCGGTTGCTGCTGTTGCTTATACTTTGCGGATTTACGCAGGAAGCCACGGCAGGAGCAGTCAAGGGAATCATCCGCGATTCGTTAGGCGAACCTCTTCCATACGTAGCTGTTGTCGTGAAGAATACTTCATATGGAGTAAACAGCGCACTTAACGGTTCCTATTTTCTGGAACTTAAGCCCGGAAAGCATACGTTGGTATTTACACAAATTGGTTTTCAAACGCTCGAAAAGAGTGTCACGATTACCGACAACAAAGTTGTTGTAATGGATATCGTCATGAAACGCGAAGCACGCGAATTAGGAACGGTTGTGATCAAAGCTAAAGGTGATCGGGATAAAGGCAAGGAGATCATGAAACAAGTGATCGACAAGCGCAATAGTTATTGGGAAGGCGTACAGAATTATCAGTGTACGACGTACCAGAAGTCGTCTTTGGAAAAAGTGTTGCTGGATAAATATGCTGCTGATACGATCAAACCTCAGCCTGCCCCATCCGATTCGTTAAAGGCAGAAGAGAAAAAACGCAAGAAGAAGAAAAAGAATTCGGACACACTACAAGCAGAACCTAAAAAAGATCTTGAAGCAGAAATTGCACAGAAACGATTGAATTTAATTGAATCTTATTCAATTACATACTTCCAACGTCCGGTTGCTTTTAAAGAGAGTATTCTCGCATACAAAGACTACGCCGATTACAAGAAGTTTACGGGCGGAGGGGGCGTTTCTCGAGGTTTTGAATATGGAGAACATGAGATCGCTCCGGTGATCTACTATTCCAGTAATCCGTATCTCTTAATTAGTGATGCACAGAGTACCGATTTTAATTTTTACAAAAATCAGATTGACGCACCTGCATTGTGTTCACGTCCCTTGCTTTCACCTGCCGCATCCACCGCCTTTTTAAGTTATCGCTTCGATTGGCTCTCCACTTTTGTATCGGAAGGAAAAACGATTCACAAAATTGCTGTAAACCCATTATTTAAAGACGATGCGCTTTTCAACGGAGTGCTATTTATTGAAGACAGTACATGGGCAATTGTATCCGTAAATCTGAGTATTAATCCGAATGTATTGTTGTATGCCAAGGATTTTTCTGTCATCATTGATTACAAAGAAGTTCAACCGGGAATTTATCTGCCTGTGCGTCGTGAATTCTTGTACACCATTCGTGAAGGCAAATACAACATTATTGGCAACGCTCGAATTGACCACTCCGATTATCAGGTAAACGCGACGTTTCCAAAAAACCTGTTCAATGACGAAGTGAAACGGTACGAAGTAGATGCGTTTGACAAAGACAGCGCGTATTGGGCTTCACATCGCACCATTCAATTAGATGAAAAAGAAATCAAGTACATCCACAATATGGATAGTCTTGCTGCCTATTATTCCAGTCCGGAATATCTCGCAAAACGTGATTCTAGTTTTAATGAAATTAATGTCTGGAGTTTTCTATTGAATGGCGTAGGTCACAGAAATCGCGTACGCGGAACAGAATGGTACATTGAGCCCCTCATAGCACAGATTGTTCCATTTGGAATCGGAGGTTATCGTCATCGACTCGGCGGATACTACAACAAAGATTTTGAAAACGGCATGACGCTCGAAACAACAGGGAATGTCGACTATGGATTCACCAACCGAGATATACGGGGCAAAGGCGGAATTGGGTTAACGTACATGCCTCTAAAATTTGTGCGAACGTTTGTACGGTTTGGTGATTACTACGATATGATCAACAACTTCTCTTCGTTGGGAACCGTTTTCAGTCGAAGCAATTGGATACGATGCAAAGAGTTTAGTGTTGCTCAACGCATGGAAATCACGAACGGACTTTTCGGAGAACTAACGTTCGAATACAGCGATCAGTTTCCTATCACCAACATGCAACTGGAACAATGGTCAAATCAGTTGTTTGGTGCAACGAATACGCCTACAGATTTTAATCGCTATGTAAAAACTGAATTTCGTTTGGAATTAAAATATCGCTTCCGTCAGAAGTACATCATCAAGAAAAACCGAAAAATTATTTTAGGTTCAAAGTACCCTGAGATTCGCATGTTATGGAGAAAAGGAGTTCCGACTTTATTCGGCAGCGAAGTGAATTTCGATTACATTGAATTTGGCAGTGCCGACGAAATGAAATTCGGACGATTCGGTACAAGCGCATGGAATGTGCAAGCCGGAGCCTTCGTTAACAAAAGAAACTTGCGACTGCTGGAGCATAAGTACTTCCGCGGTTCCGATGTATTCATCTTCTCCGATCCTATGCGTTCGTTCCAATTGCTTGGTGCAACGTTAAGCACCGCAGATGCATTTTTACGAATCAATTATATTCATCATTTTGAAGGTGCTTTCGGAAGTAAAGTTCCGTTGATCAGCAAACTAAAAATTACATCTGCTGTGGGTGGAGGAACACTGATGATTCCAAGTCAGGGATTCTATCACCAGGAAGTTTACGTCGGGTTGGAACGCATTTTCCGAATTAAAAAACAACTCTTCCGTTTTGGTGTTTTTGCCGTAACCGCTGACAATACGCTGTCCAAGGCAAATATCACCTACAAATTCGGGGTGAGCTTCTACAATTCATTTACGCGGCGCTGGAGTTATTAACGCGTTGTATTTCGGGTCATTTCGTAACTTTGCATCCCGGCTGACGGATATCATTGAACCGCGCAACGATTACTACAATTGTTCCGGTTGGAAAACTAAGGGTCATCGGGCAACATTATGAGTGACGCTATCAAACACGAATGCGGCATTGCCCTTATTCGTTTACTGAAGCCGTATCAATATTACATCGACAAATACGGCACTCCTCTTTATGGTTTAAACAAACTGTATCTCCTGATGGAGAAGCAACACAATCGTGGTCAGGATGGCGCGGGCGTAGCTACCATCAAATTGGACGTCCCCCCGGGAACACGCTACATCAGCCGGTATCGCTCCACTGCACCGTCAGCAATCAAAGATATTTTTGGTAAGATCAACGATAAGTTTGCGGAAGCACATCGAAAAAATCCGGAACGTTTGAAAGATGCAGAGTGGTTAAAAAAACATGTTGCATTTTCCGGCGAGTTGCTGTTGGGTCATTTACGTTACGGGACGTATGGGGGAAACAGCATTGAACAATGTCATCCATTTTTACGTCAGAACAATTGGATTACGCGCAATTTAGTGGTTGCCGGAAATTTTAATTTGACCAACGTAGATGAGCTTTTCGGTCATTTGGTGGAACTTGGTCAGCACCCTAAAGAAAAAGCCGACACCGTAACCGTCATGGAAAAAATCGGGCACTTTCTCGATCGTGAAGTAGAACGATTATTTGGTGTGCACAAAGCCAAAGGTCATTCGAACTTGGAAATCACGGATCTAATTGCTCGAGATTTGGATCTGCAGCAGATATTAAAAGATGCCGGAAAAAAATGGGACGGTGGCTATGCCATGGCGGGGATGGTTGGACATGGTGATGCTTTTGTATTGCGTGATCCAAACGGAATTCGCCCGGTGCATTGGTACGCCGACGATGAAGTTGTTGTGGTAACCTCCGAGCGTCCACAAATTCAAACTGCATTTAATGTTCCTGCGGAAGCCATTAAAGAATTAACTCCGGGCTGCGCGTTGATCATCAAGAAAGACGGCACATTTGCAGAGAAGCGTGTTCGCACCCAGAAAGAAAAGAAATCATGTTCTTTTGAGCGAATTTATTTTTCGCGCGGTAACGACAAAGACATCTATCAGGAACGCAAAAACTTAGGTCGTCAGTTAACACCAACAGTACTGAAAGCTGTTGATTTCGATTTGAAGAATTCCGTATTCTCCTTTATTCCGAATACTGCTGAAGTTGCGTTTTACGGCTTAGTGGAAGGATTACATCATTATCTCAATACGGTTAAGCGTCATAAAATCCTTACAATGGGTCATGTTGCTGACCCGGAATTAAGTGAGATCCTTAATATGCAACCGCGTATTGAAAAGATTGCATTGAAAGATGTCAAGCTGCGAACTTTCATCACCAGCGATTCACAGCGAAACGATATGGTATCTCACGTGTATGATACGACGTACGGGGTTGTTCGGCAAAATGATAATCTGGTAGTACTCGACGATTCCATAGTTCGTGGAACTACTTTGAAACAAAGTATTTTGCGTATTCTCGATCGACTCGGACCAAAGAAAATTGTTGTCGTTTCTTCTGCGCCACAAATTCGATATCCGGATTGTTACGGAATCGATATGGCTAAAATGGGGGATTTTATTGCGTTTCAGGCTGCTGTTCATTTGCTTCGCGAAAACAGCATGGATGAAATTTTGGATGAAGCATACGCCAAAGCCAAAGAAGAAAACAAGAAGCAATCTGAATCCATAACGAATATCGTGAAGCAGGTTTATAAGCCATTCGATGCTGAACAGATTTCGCTGAAGATCTCGCAATTGCTGACTCCGGAAGATTCGAAAGCAGAAGTGCAGATCATTTTTCAATCTATCGAAGGTTTACACAGCGCATGTCCGAACAATACCGGAGACTGGTATTTCACCGGAGATTATCCAACGCCCGGCGGAAATCGAGTCGCAAACAAAGCGTTTATCAATTACATGGAAGGAAAGAATGTGCGGGCGTATTAGTATTATTTTGCCTGTTTATAAATAGGCACCGTAGAACACGGTTCGCCATACATGATACTCTTCACTATTGGACGTAATCTGTACGTCAACTCCAAATATGCCGTTTTAGGAACTGGTTTATCACCACAGCCTTTGATAACAACACGTGCATCACGATATTCAGTTATGTCAAGCTGCTGAACTACTTCGTGCATAATAATTGTATTCAGTTTCTCTTCATCCCCAAATACGACTTGCTTGGCGTAAGGCTGCAGTGCCGAAGCCAAAAGCATCCACGCCCAATCAGGAATAATGGCATCTGTAGTACACGTCAGTGCAACGTAATGATCTTGATATTGCGTCCAGTCGTGCAACTTTACAAATTCTCTAAAATCTTTCTCACGCAAAATTAATCCCTGAAACAGTTGGTCTTGAATATCAATAACAGTCCGCGTTCCTGCAGGAAACAACTCTCCCAGATCAATCGTTACCAATCCGCTTTGTGCAACTTTGTTTACAATCTCATCCATACTAGGAATCTTACATAAAACCAAGTTCTAACTGCGCCACCTCGCTCATCATTTCCTT
>Ga0068877_10002830_pt1 | contig 13916 bp, 10 predicted proteins | sample NOAtaG_FD_66437 | JGI IMG/M metagenome (GOLD analysis project Ga0068877, IMG submission 66437) | Freshwater lake microbial communities from Lake Erie, under a cyanobacterial bloom - NOAA_Erie_Diel6S_1000h metaG | ecosystem: Environmental > Aquatic > Freshwater > Lake | place: USA: Ohio, Lake... | reverse complement strand
GGAAACCTGAAGTCGCAAAATTGCTTGCAGAAGCTGGCATCAAGCCCTAGGCGATGCTAGGGATTTGTTGTTCGTCGATCGGCATTTGATCGCACCACCCGTTCGGTTGGGACTTGAGTCCAGACCAGACAATCCCAACCCGAAGCGTGACGGCTTGTTGCTTAAATAGATTTGCCGCAGGCAAAGGAAACATCACAACCCGAAGCGTTAGCGAGGGGCGTACGACCCCACAGAATCCCTCGCTGACGCGTCGGGTTGGGGTTAAATCAACAAGCCGGTGAGCGAGGGACGGAAAATCCCACAGAATCCCGCGCTCACGCGTCGGGTTGGGATTGAGGCGATGAGACTATTGCGCTGCGGGTGGGATAGGTTGCGCTAAGGGTGGGTTATTGTAATAACCCGCTCTCGACCCGCAAATAAACTTCTTGCATGCGGAAACTAGATTCTCTACCATGAGTGACGCTCATCTTAGATCGTCCAAGGTGACAGCATTGTTCCAGATTGTGGAGTAGAAAAATGCGTTGGTCATTTCCGCTGGTGAAGTTTGGTTTGATCGGTATCGCCGGATTCGTTTCGTTCAGCTCGATATTGGAGGCTGCAGGAAGTGAAGCGACGCACAAGCAAGCGCGAAGTATTGCTCCCACTGTCGATGGCAGGCCGGTGAAGCTAGAGACCTTTTGCGTGGGACCTGATAACAATTTATGGATGGCATGTGCCGGATCGGCAAACTACCCTGGCGCGATCATGATCTATACGGGGGAAGGGGTGCTGGTAAAGTCGATTCCTCTGTCGTTTCTACCTCAAGCGATTAACTTCTCCCCCGAGGGCAGTTTGTTTGTAGCAGGCTCAGGAAAGATTGCGAGGCTTTCGGAAGAAGGTAAGGTTGAGATCGAGATCGATGCTCCAAACATTGGTGACAAAGAAGAACTCGTTCGATCGATGAAGGAACAAGCGGAGACGCGGCGCAAGCAGATGGAAGCCGCGATGGCTTCACAGACCAAAAAGCTTGAGGAGCAAATTGAAAAGCTCCAGGAAGCTCCGGAAGGCGAAACAGAAACAGCCAAAGCACGTCGTGAGCGTCGCCTCAAACTATTGAAGGTAACGATCGAGCAATTCAAGGAAAACGCGGAACAATCCGAAGCCAGTATGGTGGTTGACGATTCGATTCTCTCGCGTCTCGCATCAAGCACAGGAATTACGGCCACAGACGATGACGTGTTTGTTGCGTGCCCCAAGACCCAAGGCTATGGCTATGGCATTTGGCGGATGAGTCACGATTTGAAGGAACCAAAGTTGGTTGTTTCGGATGTTAGCGGTTGCTGCGGTCAATTGGATATCCAGACCGATGGCGAGCATCTTATCATTGCTGAGAACACGAAATTCGAAGTAGGCTACTACGATCGAGATGGAAAGCGTCTCCATGGATGGGGCAAGCGAGTTGGCAAAGACGAAGATGGTTGGGGCTCCTGCTGCAATCCGATGAATGTTCGTTGTTGTGCAAACGGAGAAGTCCTGACTGCCGAGTCAAGTATTGGAAATATTAAGAGATACAGTCCTACGGGCGAATACTTGGGACTCGTTGGTAAGGCAAAAGTTGCAGGTGGATGCAAGCATGTTGCCATCGGCTTTGATTCCGACCGCAACTGGCACTACATGATGAATGAGGATCGTTCTCACGTGGCTGTCTTGGTTCCAATGGATCAAGCGCCAGCCGAAACAGAAGACGAACGAATCGCTCGGGAAGCAATGGCCTCGATGGGTAAGTTTTTGTTTGGTACATGGGAGATTCAAAGCAGCAAATCGGAAACCAAGCTGATGGAGGGGATGGAGTCCATGTCCGAATTCATCTTGAATGGCTTTGGGCATATGGAGTTTTCTCCCGATGGACATCTCGTCAAGGGTGCCAAGAGAGCAGCAACCAAGGGAGCGAAAGAGTCAGAGTCTGCGGCATCGAAGAGTCTATTTGGAGCGTTACTGTCTGCAGTTACAGGAAGCTCCGAGCAAGCGGAGCAAATGCTGATCGGTGGCCAAGCCAAATGGCAAGCGATTCAGGCCAAGGGTGGAAAATTTGATATCGTGACGGTCGACGATAATGTCCCCGGCTTTGGTGCGTCGGTAGAGTTTACAGGGAATGACGAAGCCAAGTTCTCGTTCTTCTATGGCGATCCTTCTGCACCTTCGTATGGCACTTTTATTTACAAACGAACATCCCTCGAAGCCTGTGGAAAGGATTGTACTTCTTCCTGCGAGAAGAAGTAGATTCATTGAGTATGAAGTTTGCGATATGCAATGAAACGTTCGGTGATTGGCCCATCGAACGTGGGTTCGAACAAGCGATAGCGGCGGGTTACACTGGATTGGAGGTGGCCCCCTTTACCTTGGGGCCATACGCCAATCAAATATCAGCGGAAAGTCGCAAACATTATCGACGTACAGCGGAGTCGTTTGGATTGGAGATTATTGGTCTCCATTGGTTGTTAGCGAAAACGAATGGCTTTCATCTGACAACCGATGATCCAGAAATTCGTGCACGCACAGCATCGTACTTCAAAGAGCTGGTGGAATTGTGTGCAGACTTAGGTGGGAAGGTGATGGTCCTCGGGTCACCGCTTCAACGGAACTTCCCGCCAGAGATGGGCCATGATCGAGCCACTGCCAATGCTGCCCAGGTTCTAACGGAGGTAGTACCCTCGTTAGAAGAACATGGAATCCGTATTGCGGTGGAACCCCTCGGTCCTCAGGAAGGAAACTTCTTGAACTTTGCTAGCCAGGCAAGAGACTTGATCGATGCGATCGATAGCGATTCGATTCGATTGCATCTCGATGTCAAGGCAATGAGTAGTGAAGGGACACCGATCGACCAGATCATCCGAGACAATGCGGATTTAATGATTCATTTCCATGCCAACGATCCAAACCGATTGGGTCCAGGCATGGGAGATGTCGATCAGCGGCCAATTTTCAAGGCTCTTCAAGATATCGACTATAAAGGCTGGGTCAGCGTCGAAGTGTTCGATTACTCACCGGGTGTGGAAACGATTTTGTCCACAAGCATGCAGAATATGAAGCATGCGATCCTGTCGGATTAACGAGCCATCATGATCTTCTTGCGAGCCATCTCGATGCCTCGCTCTTTGGTTATGTCTACCTTGCTTTGAGATGCGACAGGCAATCCGTTTTCCAGTGATGGCCTTAGGGCGATTCGATCGATCGCCATCTTGTCCAAGGTTGGAGCATCCATTGGACTGGATTCGATTTGAACCGGGACATTCGGATGAATGCCGTTCGAACTGATCGGAGTTCCGTTTGGTGAGTAGAACTTGGAAACGGTTAGTCTTAAGCCACCGTTACCTCGTTCATTGTGGAAAACGCCTTGAACGCTTCCTTTCCCGTACGATGTCTGACCAACGATGGTGGCGCGAGAATGATCGTGCATCGCACCTGCGAAGATTTCGCTGGCACTCGCACTATCTTCATCGATTAGGACAACCAATGGAATGTCCCACGTGCCTTGTGTCTTTGCGGTAAAGTTGTGATTCTCGAGTCCGTTCCTACCCTGGGTTGAGACAATGGTTCCATCATGCAAGAACTGATCAGCTAGATCGACGGCCGCGTCCAGCAGACCACCTGGGTTCTTACGAAGATCGATGATCAAGGACTTCATGCCTTTTCCGCTCAAGTCGTACAAAGCCTTTGACACTTCCGCAGGAGTTGTCTTTTGGAAGTTCGTGATTTTGACGTAGCCGATTCCAGGCTCCGCGATCTCCGCAGCCGAAACACTTGGCACGTCCACTCGTTTTCGCTCCACTCGAACGTCGATAATACGATCGCCGATCCCTTGAAGTTGTAATCGAACTTGTGATCCTTCTGGACCACGCAACATATCTGCAGCTTTCTTCGCACCGATTTCGCTCACTGGGAGCCCATCCACACTCAGAATGTGTTGGTTGGGGACGAGACCAGCGAAATAGGCTGGGCCGTTGCGGAACACATCCACGATTCGCAGATCAGAACCCTCCGCCCAAAGCTCGACCCCTAGACCAATCAAGTTTCCTTCGATTTGAGACATCACCTCTCGATATTCTCCCGGTGTTAGGAGAGCACTGTACGGATCGAGTAGGCCAACCGAACCAGCGATGTACTCGTAGATAACGGCAGTAATCGAAATCCCCAACTGGTCGCTCGCTTGTTTAGCAACATACGAAGCCGATGCTTTGAGATCTTCAGCATTCGTCACACGTTTACCAAAAACGGACTTGTGAATATTCTTTCGAAAAGCCTCGACCGTTTCACGATCCGCATTACGAAGATGTTTGTTCAAGAAATCTGGTTCTGTCAGGGCTACTTCGAGGAAGGCTGTTCCATGGAGTGCTAGTTTGTAATAATCGATGCGCTCCACATAATAAACTTCTAGTTTTGCGATCACTTCACTAAAGACTTGAAGAGCATCTGTTGGCGTGGATGTGTCGATGGTCTGAAGATAGGATCGATCCGAATACCGGCGCGTCACATCGTGGTGAACTCGACATACTTGCAGTCGTTCTGCAACGGTTCGAAGAGCAGCGTTCTTCTTCACATGCTTTTCGTACAACAGGATCGCTTCGTGCCATCGACGTTCTTGTTCGAGCTTGCGACCATGATCCAGGATATCGGCTTCATTCGATGACGACAGCGTGGACGCAACTGGTAAATCCGCTACTGTCTTCGCAGGCGTAATACATAACGCCACCCACAGACCGGTTACACAGAGAGTAAATCTCAATAGCGAAAATGGCATACGAGCGCAATCGAGTAGAGACATGAAGCAACACCACACCATAAGGAGCATTGGAGTATGCATTCCCGTTTGCACCGGTCAAAAAAACGATCGATAGTTTTGTTGCTACTGTTCTCGTGACCCGTAAAGTCTTCCAACGAGAATCCCGATGTAACGCGAAATGGGAAAGTAAGGGCACCAGCCTCGGTCCCTCGAGATGCTCCAGACGACTCTGCCTGGGCAAAATATTCCGAATGCGGAAAGCGTACTTCTTGCACTGGACCAACTTTATGCACGGTCGCCCCGTGGGGCAAGTGTCGAAATACGGAGGAAAGCAGACAATCCTTAGCTACGATTTTCCCTCGCGTTGATTCCTTCGCTTTTTCAGTGGGAAGCAATCCTCTGGAGGTTTGTTTTTCTATGGTAAGGTGACTTTCCTCAGGTTACGCTACATTCTAGATTCTAGCGCTATCTCTGGCTCACCCTAAAACGGTACCGGACCGCAGCATAGACACCACCAGCCATGATTGAGAATGAGGGTAGTTTGAATAGCAATTTTTTCGATCGATTGACGGAAACGGTCCAACAGTCGGGTCCGGTTGAGGCCGCAAAACTCTTGGTGGATACCATGCGCAGTCAGCAAAGGTACACGGAGCTTTTTGAAGCTCTAAAAATGTATCATCGCATGGATTTGGGGCTGCCGGCTGTTCAAACAGATCTATCGGGAGCAACGTCAAAGATCGGTGCTATTAACGACGAACTTCAGGACAAGCTCGATAAGCGACTTATCGAATCGTGCCGCGAAGTCGGGACAGCATTGCTGCGCAAAGGAATGCTTCAGGAGGGTTGGATGTATATGCGTGCGGTAGGAGATCGCGTCGCTGCCGCCGAAGCGATGAAGGATATCGCCGTGAATCAAGACAATCTGGATACTGTATTGGGACTTCTCGTGCATGAAGCAGTCGATGTAAAGCGAGGAACGCAGCTTTCTCTCGAGATGCGAGGAACGTGCAATACGATTACGATGCTAGATAGTGTTGTGTCGATGAGAGGTCGAGACGATCAACAATTGGCTGTCGGCGTATTGGTAGAACACGTTCACCAGGAGTTGTTGAACAGTCTTCGATCCGATCTAGCAAGACGCGAAAATTGGACTGAAGCGCATCCGGATAGTAACGAACAGAGTGTGGAAAAACTTCTTGGATCGCGTCCCGGATTGCTGAAGGATGGTACGTATCATCTCGATACAACTCACTTGGCCTCCACAGTCCGATTTGCCAGAATTCTTGATGACAAGCAACAATTGAGGCTCGCGTTGGATTTGGCTCAGTATGGGCGTCAATTACATCCGCAGTATCAATACCCCAGCGAAGAACCGTTTGCAGACCTTTATCCTATGTCAATCGCATGGTTCCGTGCGATCTTGGGGGAGCATGTGGATGCAGCGACCAAACTGTTTCTTCAAAAAGCAGAATCGCTCGATCCGCAAGAGCACGGGACGGTTGCGATTGAGACCTACGCGGATCTTTTGACGAGAGTTGGCAAACCAGAAGAGGCTATGCGATTCTTGATCAAGCGCATGCCCAAAGGTATGCGACCGTTTGGCATTGCTCCATCGCTAATTGAGCTTGCAGAAGCCTCTGGGTGTTACGAACTGATGTTGGAGCATGCAAAGGAAAAGCTGGATGATATCGGCTTCGCCGCCGCTCTTCTGCAAAAAGCGTCTGTCTCGTAACGACACTGTATACGATTCCGCATACTGCACGGTTACTAACGTCAGACTTTGTACTTCGCAGAAATACCAAGCCCATCGCTAAGATAGGTTTGGCAAAGCAGTTCGCCGAAGACGAAAATCCATGTGACAAGCTTTGGCTCTGTTTGAATCGCTTGATCCAATTGGCTGCGGATGAATTTCATTTCGCAATGGCCGCGACCGAGCTTTTTGCGGCGACAATAGAGGACTGGCCAAATCGCGTCCCAAGCCGATTGGAACGAGCGGGAAACAGCCAACCCGTTTCTGCCTCCATAGATCCCTTCATGCAGTGGAACCAAAGGATCCCCGGCCGGTATCCATGCGGGAATCGTCGACGTTGTTGGCCCCGAGTTCCCTTTGCTATTTCGAAGCTTGCTATCCGCTTGCATGATCGAAAACAGCATCGATTCAATCCCCTTGCTGGCATCCGGACGAACAACTTGAATCGGCTCTTCGACGGTGGTCGTCATGAGCGGCTGACCGTCGATGGCGAATCGCCAGGTGCCATCCACCCAGTCGTTGGCTGTCCATGTGGCTGAACAATCAAGCTCCATCATGTGTGCTTCCGAAGTCGCAACGGTGAAGCCAATAGGGGCTCCGCTTCCATTGCGAGCGACCCGGCGTTGCCAAGTTGCAAATTCGCTTCGTTGGATGCGCAACATCACCTTGGTCGTCCAATCGTAAATGCCGAGCGCGCAGCCAAGTGTCTTTGCATCCGAGATGATGGGTGGCGTTCTGCACTCGATTGTGAAATCATCCGTCGTTGGCAATACCCAATCGGTTTGACTGGCAGGTACGTTCTTCACGAGCCAACCTAGTTCGTTGGCCTGTGCATAGTCCCATAGACCGGTGAGACAATCGTCGAGAGAATCACGCTTCTCTCGAATAGTGGTTAAGCTGCAGAGGGCGTCGATCCAATCGATATGTTTCTTGGTGGAAAGCCGGGACTGTTGCAATAGTGCGTCCTGCGCACCCATAAAGGCTTGCAGCCAGCCGGTGCTGGCGTAATCTTGTGTAATTGTCATTCAGGAGAAGAGTTCTAGATGCGTAGAATCGCAACGACGAGTGATAGGCTTTTCGTGGGAGGTCGATGAGAACCTATTTGAGCTCAAAACGCGATTTTAAGTAAGGCTTACCATGCCGGATCTATAGCTTCTACGCACCTTAATTGTCGAGCATCAAACCGATGCATTCGTTTTCAGCCAAGAATTGCGACCGCGAATCGCACTTATTTCTTGATCTGCAGATCCAAAGAAGACTGCCCGAATTTGCGAGCTTTCATATCTTCGACCGTCAATCGCAGCTTGTAAGCCCCAGGCGAAATCTGCTGAGGCATATAGATTTTGTAGACAATGAAGTAATCTCGGCGGTGATTTTGGCAAATGTCCGGCTCCATTGGGAGAATTTGCTCTGCGATGACTCGCCCCTGCGAATCGACGATTTCATAGCTTCCTTGCAACTGTGTTTCAAAGCCATCTCGGACTCGTTCTGCCGCAACGTTTTCGAGCTCGCAATAGAGCAAAACTTCTTGGTCGGGAGTGAATTGATATTTTGGAAACTTGGTCAAGACACCGTATCGTTCGACTTCGGTACAAAAGGCAACAGAACGAACTTCTAGGTTGCTAGCGGCAGCGAGGTGGTTCGTTGCTTCTCGCTGCGAGTTCATCACGAGACTGAGATGTCGCGAACGGACCGGCATAGCATCCGGGTTGCTAGCTTCGTACAGCGCCTGCATCTGGTGACGATAGTATTCTTGTTCATGATCTGGCAATCCATCGATCGGGCGGAGCGCATCATCCAGCTTTCGCATGGAGACATAAAGCAAACGAAGCGTAAGCTCTTGATGCATGCGAAGATTCTGATCGCTGGACGGCTGATCACGCATCTGCTTTTCTAGCATCTCAATGGCATGAGCCAAAGGTTGATGCCATTGCGTAAAACCTCCAGCAGGTGCAGTATCGTGCGCACCTGGCGTCGACACGGGTGATGTCGAGGGAAGTTGAACGTTAGGCTGAACCGGGCTCGGCATTGCCGATGGGGCCATATTCGAAACACCATTGGCAGAGGAAGGCAACGTCGTCGGCAGACTCGTGGTGGTCGCCGAAGCTGGCAATACAGGTCTGGCTGGGCTTAGTGCAGCGGGCAAACCTCCGCCCGCGGATTGCACTCCAAAGTCGTGATTCGAGTTAGGTTGAGTTGTCGCTGTTGCGACACTGGACGTTGGGATAGAACTTGTCGAAGGAGCACTGCTGGCTGATGGTGCGTTGGTTGCCAAGGCTTGAGCATTGGTTGCTAAGGCTTGAGGCGGTGTAGGTTTTTCATTCGACGATTCCAGTGAATCATCACTTAGTCGGACAGACACGGTCGACTTTGCAGGAGCGTCCTTAGACGAGCTTGGTTTGTCAGCTTCCGTTCGCTCTTCGTTATCATTCAGACTTACTTTCGTAGCTGTCTTTTGAATTTCACTCGATTCATAGAGCTTTGCGGCAGCAAGCTGCCGTTTCATAACATCTCGAATTTGTGGTGGAAGCCCTTCTAAAACGCCATCGACATCGACAGATTGTTCGTTCGTGTCGATAACTTCGGGCTTTTCTTCGCTAGGTGATGAAGTCGCAGCGATCGGATCTAGACCGGGAAGTTTTGTCGGTGTGACGGCTGGTTTGCGATTCTTGGATTCGTCTGTACGTGGTGCATATGCAACAACTTCCGGGTTTCGATCCGACAATCGACTGCGTTGTGCAAGATTAGGGCGTGGTACTTGCGACGCCTGTGCACTCGGCAATGACCAGTCGTCGTCATCTCCCAAAGTGGCCATAGCATCACTACGCAACCCGAACGCTTGGCATCCCGTGAATGCGATCGGAATAGCGCAGCACGATGCGATCCACAATGCCACCACTCTCTTGTTCGCTGACGAGTTAGGTACTCGGCACTTTTTCGAGAAAGACAATGAGCCTTGGTGGATTGGATCGTATGCTTTTTTCACGTTATCACTCCGCGTCTTTTGGTTGAACGCTTTCGGTAGGCCCTAGTTGGATTGGGTGGGTTGTATCGCTATGCAGTAACAACCGCTTTAGCATTGGTGTTCGATTTCTTCGGGGTACCTTCAATCGCTAGAACTTCGTAAGCTAAAGATAGATAGTCTTCGGCACCGTGGCTGTTCGATGCGTATTCGAATATCGATTGACCGAAGCTCGGTGCTTCTGCCAAACGAATGTTGCGACGAATCTTGGTCTGAAAAAATTTAGCCGAAGCCCAAACAGGACTGTGGGCCGCATTGCGTTGCAAGAACTCTTCGACGTCGCGACTGACTTCGGCAGCCAGTCGAGTGCTCGATTCATACATGCACAATACGATGCCTTCCAGGTGCAGGGTCGGGTTAAGGCGCTTGGCTACGATCTCGATCGTACGAAGCAATTTGCTCAAGCCGTGCAATGCTAAGAAGTGCGGTTGCAATGGCAGAAAGACTTCATCGACGGCTGTCAGTGCGTTGAGGGTCAATACGCCCAGCGAAGGCGGGCAATCGATGATGACGAAATCGAAATCTTCGGTATCGAGATCCATTTTGTCTTTGAGGATCACTTCACGGCCAACTTCCCCTGCGAGTTCCATTTCGGCCGCAGCCAGATCGATGTTTGCAGGGACAACGGCTAGATTGGGGGAAATCCATTGGCGTACGTCGGAAAGCTGAGCCTCGCCACACAGGAGATCGTAAACACTCGTCTCTTGTTCCCCTACGGTGATTCCGAGGTGGAGGGATGCATGCGCTTGCGGATCCAAGTCCAGAACGCACACCTTTTTTCCACATTGAGCCAACCCAGCGGCCAAGTTAACAGCGGTGGTCGTCTTGCCAACGCCACCTTTTTGGTTGATGACAGCAATCTTTCGCATGATTCACACTTCCTTCGCACGGGTTCGGTCAGTCTCGCGACAGTAGCAAACTTGGAGGAAGCGAATCCAGATCAATCTGTGGCGTTGACAATCCTAGCATTTTCTAGATTCTTTACGGATTGAAACAGAACCACGATTATTGAACGAAGGGTACCTATCCGTGAGAACTTTCTTTATTGCTGGCAATTGGAAGATGAACATGCTTCGAGATAGCTCGGTTGCATTAGTTCATCAGCTAATGGATGGCCTTCACGGCATCAGTGGAGTTGATGTTGCGGTCTGCCCACCAAGCGTTTATTTGCACGATGTCGGAGCCGCGATCCGAGGCAGTTCGATCGGGTTGGGTGCACAAAATGTCAATCAAGCTGCCGACGGAGCTTTCACGGGCGAGATCAGTTGTGGGATGCTCAAGGATTTGGGATGCAGCTATGTGATTTTAGGTCACAGTGAGCGACGCGCGATCTTTGGCGAAACCGATTCGATGGTGAACGAGAAACTCAAGGCTGTTCTCAAAGCAGGTCTTACACCAATTGTATGTGTCGGCGAAACACTCGAACAACGTGAAGCAGGCAAGACACAATCCGTCGTCCAAGGTCAATGCATTGGATCGTTAGCGGGGCTAACAGGAGAAGAAATGGCTGCGACGGTTCTAGCCTACGAACCAGTCTGGGCAATCGGAACCGGCAAAACCGCTACGCCGGCACAAGCCGAGGAGGTTCATGCCGACATCCGTGGACTGTTGACGAAGCAATTCGGTACCGCTGTGACCGAGAAAGTCGTAATTCAATACGGTGGTAGCGTCAAAGCAGACAATGCCATGGATTTGCTGAGCCAACCCAACATCGATGGGGCGTTGGTCGGCGGTGCTTCTCTCAAGTCGGATTCGTTTTTGGCGATTATCCGAGCGGCTGCCGCCATCAAGAAGTAAGCTTTTCGTCCGCCGACGTAGATTTCTTGGAGATTGGTCATCTATAATCAGGGGATGGCAAAGTGGATCATTGCGAGACGTTTGCCTCTCTTCAACGTGGATGACAACATCATGCCGATGAAAATATCGTGGTCTAGTAGAGCTGCTTTGGCTGCATTGTCCTTTCAAATTTGTTGCCTTAGCAACTTTTCATTGCGTGCCGATACGTTAACACTAAAGAACGATGGTATCGTTTCAGGATCGGTATTGAAGTCTACAGCCGACTCGGTGGTAATCCGAACGAACGACGGAATTCTACTGCAGCTAGAAAAGACGCAGATTTCGAAACAACGCGTCGACTCGGAATCTGAAAAAGCCTACGTCGCGTCACTCAAGAATCGTCCCGATGATGCAGACAACAACCGAGCCCTCGCCAAGGAGTGTTTGGAGCGCAGTCAAAAAGGGCTTTCCAATGCGCATTACGAACGCGTCGTCGAATTAGATCCAACAGATGGAACTGCATGGTCCGCGATTGGTTACATTAAGGACGAGCAAACCGGTCAGATGGCGAGGCGAGACGCAATCTTGCACCGTCGTGGAATCATGCGATACACATACAAAGGGAAATCGGAAAACACCACAATGCATGCGGCTGCCATTGCGGCTAGCAAAGAAAAGGCTGCGAGACTACGAGCCGAAGTTGCGAGGAAAGTAGATCTCCAGTTCAAGAACCTGAGGTCATCCAACCAAAAGCTTGCGTTTGACGCACAAGAGTACTTCAACAATCTGAAAGATCCATTGGCTATCGGAAAGATCAAGGAGTTGTTAGTAGAGAGCGTGCGAAGAAATGGTAACTGGGGGCAGTTCTTTGACATACTATTGCGTATGCCAGGCCAGAGTGCCACCGGAACCTTTATTGAACTGGCTCTCGATTTGAACATGCCACAAGGAGTCGTCGACGCATCTTTGGAGGCTTTGATGCGAACAGAGACCAGCCGCGATATTGCCATGGTCGCATTTTTGGCGAAAATACAATCAGGCCGCAAAGCAGAAAATACTGTCCTTGTCGATCGCGCAGGCAGCAATCTGGAGATCATTGGTGATGAACGTACGATTCCCTCGCTCATTGCTGCATTAAATACAGAGGTGACCAAACCGATTACAAGGGCCCCCAACAGCGGTATAGATAGCACAGGTTCAGTGCAGCAGACCTTTGGCTCGCAGACCGAAACATTACGTAGAATGGTCAACCAACCCGGCGTATTGGCAGCTCTTTCGAAGATTACGGGGCAGTCTTATGGTTACAACGAGATTGCTTGGCGACAGTGGTTCGCCATGACTTATGCGAAGTCTAACCTCGATCTTCGACGATTTGAATAACGATGGGCGCACGCCGACGGGCTACTCCACGCGTCGCCGTACTGGAGTATCTATGCGGTGGCGGCCTCTCTCAATCCGTAACGCCGACGGCTACACTCCGAGCCCTCTTCGCAGAAGGGATGAGTATGTTGGCTGCGATCACATCCGATCTAACAACGTGTCAAATCGAAGTCACCACGGTACTCGATCGCACAGTTCTTGAGCCAGCAGAGTCACAGCCTCATGGCGCACACTTGCATCCACTTGCAGAGCAGGTGAATATCGTCTTCTTGACGACAAACGACTGGCTGAGTGAATGGCGTTCGGTCGCGAGTAGCGTAGATGTCACGTTGGTTATTGCACCTGAGATCGACAATGAGTTGCTACGTGTTGTTGAGTACTTGCGGGCTGCGGGTTGCGATGTGCAAGTTTCATCGAGTTCCTTTATCACAAAGACATCGAACAAAGTTGACTTTTCGAAATCGTTGCCAACCACGGTATCGCATCCTAAAACGTGGCTAGTCTCCGAACTATTGGAGAAGCCGCATGCCATTGCGAAAGTGGAAGGGGATGTTGCGTTGGGGGCAGAGGGTTGGGTATTGAAAAGTCGCGATGGAGCGGGTTGCTGCGGGATGTCGTGGCACTCGAGCTTGGCAGACGTGACTAATGCAATTGAGATGCGCGACGAGGTTCGAAATTCTCCAGACAGATGGATCCTTCAACCGTGGCTCACGGGAGAACATGCGAGCTTAGCGGTGCTGTGCGATTCGTCGCAAGCATTCTCGCTTTTGGGAGCCTGCAGTCAACGAATCGATCGAGCTGAGCAAGTCACCTACACGGGAGGCTCTGGACCGATTCTTCGCAATGACTATCGAGTTCTCGAGGAATTTGTTGAACGTATTTTGTCTGGTATACCAGGGGCAAAGGGTTGGATCGGAGTCGATTTTTTGTATCGAACTCGAGGCGTAGGTTCAATCCGCTTAGAAGATCTTCTGGTGGTGGAGATAAATCCACGATTGACGACAAGCTATCTCGCCTATCGTCAATGGTACGGACCGGAGCTCGCATTAGGTGTGCTAGGTCTAGCCGAAGATCACGAATGGAATTACAGTGCTTTGCCGACGTCGCCCCTCGAGTTTACGGTCGATTAGTCGCACGCGTTAACGCATATCGAAGAACTTTGCAAGGAACACCAATTCGTTTGGTGTTCCTTGTCGAAATAACAGGAATTGGATCGATGGACTTTCTTC
>Ga0068877_10002826_pt1 | contig 13920 bp, 8 predicted proteins | sample NOAtaG_FD_66437 | JGI IMG/M metagenome (GOLD analysis project Ga0068877, IMG submission 66437) | Freshwater lake microbial communities from Lake Erie, under a cyanobacterial bloom - NOAA_Erie_Diel6S_1000h metaG | ecosystem: Environmental > Aquatic > Freshwater > Lake | place: USA: Ohio, Lake... | reverse complement strand
AAACCAGCGGGCAATTGTTGGATTATCGAGCTTGGCGTTGCGGTAATAATCGGGTCGGCTACCCCCAGCGTTCGACACCGAGTTGGCCAGCACGGGAGTGAAGGGGAGGCCGGTTTGAGCGGCGACGATGAGGTTGGTATCCCAGTTGCCGATGATGTTATTGAGAACCTTGCTGCCGGTGGAGAACTTGCGGCCCTGACCGAATGGCAGTTCATAGTTCATTGAATAGACGGCGCGGTGCTGGATGTCGTGGCCGGAGGTGCCGCGGTCGACGTTACGGAAACGCCGGTCCTGCGGAATCGGGCCGTTGTCGGCGCCGCCGAACTGGTTGGGCACATTGTCGATGGAGTGCGCCCAGGTGTAGGCAAAGAGGAAGCCGAGACCGCTGGCGAAACGGCGCTCAATGGTTGATTGCAGCGAGTGATAGCTGCTCAAGCCGTCAGAGACGTTGTAGTCGAGGTTGATCACGCCTGGGGCGAGGCCAATGAGGGGGCGGCGCGGCGCGGGTGCGCCAGGGCCGGGTATGGGTTGATTGAAGTTGAAGCTGCTATCCAGGCGCCGGCCCATGTTGCCGACATAACCAACTTTGAAGACCAGTTCCTTCGGCAACTGTTGCTGAAGCTGGAGGTTGTACTGCTGGGCAATGCCGGAGCGGAAGCGCGTATCGACGCCCAGGAAGTTGCCGACCGGATTGGCGACGGCGGCCTGGAAGTTGAGGCTGGGGATCGGCGGCAACCCGTCGGCGACGCGGCGCGGATTGGCAACGAACTGGTTGATATCGATGGCGTTAATGGGGCCAAAGGGCAACTGGCGGTGACGACGAAGCATGACGCCTTCGCTGCCCGCGGGGTTGTAGAAGATGCCGGCGCCGCCGCGGAGAATCGTACCGGCCCGCAGCTTATAGGCAAAGCCGAGGCGGGGTCCGAAGTTGTTCCGGTCGCCCACCACGCCCGTGGCAGCGTCGGTGTTGAAGCCGGAAATGAGCAGGCGGCCCGCGACGGGGTCGAAGTTCGTCCAGCGATTCGTGACTTCCGTCGAAGGAGTGTCGTACTCGTAGCGGACACCGAAGTTGAGCGTCAGCCGGTCGTTCACCTTCCAGTCGTCCTGGAAGAAGAAATTGGATTCCCAGATGCGAATGCCGGGAGCGAACAGGGTGAAATCCTGCTCGATCACGCTGGCGGTACCCAACAGCAGCGCGGCCATGGCGTCGCCAGTGGCGGCGGCATTGTTGGGGTTATCGGTAAAGGTGCGGCCGAAGTTGAAGCGGCCATTGCCACGGTTCGTTTGATATTGCGTGAGTTGGCGGCGGCGGAAGTCCGTGCCGAACTTGAGCGTGTGGCGGCCACGCAGATTGGTGAAGTTCACGCCCGGATGGTAGGTGTTCTCAATGCGGATGATCGGCAGGGAACGGGTCTGGCCGATACCGGTGTAGCCGGCGGGCGAGAAGATGGGAATCCCGTCCGAGTTAGGCCCTTGGTTTGAGCCCCGTACGCCGAGCTTTTCGCCGAGCTGCGCACCGGGGCTGGCGCCCTCCTGCACGAAGTTTAGAGCGAACCGGTTGAAGCCCATGCGGGCCTCCATGATGAAGGTGGGAGTGATCATCCGCACCCAATTGAGCACGGAGTGATAAGCCTTGAGGGCCGAGTCGCCGGCGAAGGTATCCTCATTGCCGAGGCTGACGGGAGTATCGATTCCAGCCAGACGTACCGGAGCGAAGGTGGAGGGCCGGGTGGTCGTGGTGTCCTGACGGGAAAAGCGGCCAAAAACTGTGTTCTTCTCATTCCAGTTCCAGTCGATGCGGGCGTCGCCCTGGTCCCATCGCTGTTTTTCGCCAGGGTTCGTGATCTGGTTGTTAATGAAACCGGCGCGATCCGGAGTAGGGTAGGCGTTGATCAAGCGGGCCATGATCGGATCGAAGCGGTTGGCAGGGATGATGCGGCCAGGGAACGGTTGCCGGGTGAAGCCGGTGGAGACGGTCGAGTCGGCGCGCAGAGTAGCAGGGTCGAAGATATCACGGACTTCGGAGAAGTTACCCTGCCGCATGGCGAGGGAGGGGATGCTATTGAGGAAGGTGCGCTGGAGGCTGCGGCGGAAACCCTCGTAGTTGGCGAAGAAGAAGAGTTTGTTCTTGATGACCGGCCCGCCGAGGGAGGCGCCGAACTGGTTTTGCCGGAGAGCGGGGCGGATGAGCGAGAAGAAGTTCCGCGCATCAGTAACCTGATTGCGCAAGAAGTTGTAGGCGCTGCCGTGGAATTCGTTGGAGCCCGACTTCGTGACAATGTTGACTGTTGCACCAGAGTTGCGTCCCTGGTCAGCGCTAAAGAGATTGGTTTGAATCTTGAATTCGCGCACGGCTTCGACCGAAGGCCGGAGCACAATCGACAAAGTGAGGCGCTCATTGTTGTCGATACCGTCCCAGAGAAAGTTGTTCGAACCTTCACGGTTGCCGTTGGCGAAAATCTCGCTGCCGGGCCGGAGGTCGTCGGGACGGTTGCCGGACATGATCGTGCCGCGGCTACCGAAACCCACGCCGGTAACGCCGGGACCAAGCGTCGCCAATTGCACAAAGTTGCGTCCGTTGAGCGGCAGCTCGGCAACCTGGCGCTGCTCGACCACTTGGCCGATGGAACTGGTATCGCTTTCGATCAAGGGGTTCGAGGCCCGGACTTCGACCGACTCGGTAACGTTGCCGACTTCGAGTTGGAAGTCGAAGCGGGCGGTCTGGTTGACTTCGAGTTTGATTTCCTGGAAAACGGGCTTGAAACCGGCTTTGCTGGCGCTGACACGGTAGCGGCCGGGAGGCAATAAGGGCACGGTAAAGACGCCGGTCGAATCCGTGGCGATCTCACGCAGGACCTGCGTTTCGAGATTTTGTACAACAACCTTAGCCTCGGCGATCGAGGCGGCGGACTTGTCTGTGATTGTGCCGGTGACGGAGGATGTATTCTGGCACCAGGCTATAGCGAGGATGGACAGAAGCAATAATGCGAGACGGAGCATGAAGCGAAGGCTCTCCCTTGACGATTTTCTTGACTGCACGAAATCGTGCCAGTGCTCTTACTGTATCGTCATTACTGGGAAAGCGTGTAGGGGGGTGGCTAGAAGATGATCTCGCTCTTCTTGGCATCGACCTTGTCCGGATTGATCCCAGGCGATTTTTTCAATTCGGCGAAAGTCTTGATTTTGCCGACTTTTTCGCGATGGGCGAGAAAAAGGGCGGATTCGCTGCGCTTCATGCTGAGGCGGCTCTCGAGTTCGATGGCGCCGGCAGTGTTGACGTTCAAGGGAGGCATGGCGTCGGCCGGGTAATGCTTGGCAAGATAGTCGGCAACGAGAGCGAGTTCTTTTTCGGGGGAGCGCATACCGAAACCAACCATTTTGGCGATCGTATTGTTCCAACCATTGATGTCCTGGCGCAAGGAGATGGAGCGCTCAATCTCATGACAGGTCTTGCAGTTCTTTTCCGTCTCCTTCATTCCCTCGCCATCGGGCAAAATCTGGGCCGCCGTTGAGCCTGCCAGAGCCAGGCAGAAAAACAAATACCGCATTGTCTTAAATCTCCATGAAGAATCCAAAAGAATACTGGTGGTTATCCACCGTGCTCAGATAGACGCGGCCGCCGCCGGCGGCGAGCCCACCCGAGGTGACAAAAGACGAGATCGACGTTCCGCTATTCCAGAACTCTTTACCCGTCAATCCATCGATAGCATAGAGTACGGCCTTGGCGCCTTTCGCGTTTCCGGGAGCGGCGGCGAAGACGACGCCATTGACGATGATGGGGGTGATGGCGGAGGGGATTTCCCGCGAGGTCCAGCCGGCTTCGAGGCCGTTTGCCGTCAGCTTGAGCGCCGTGATGTTGGTGGCCGTCGGAACGAGAATCCAACGCACCTTCTTCTCATCTTCCCAACTGGCAAGCGCGCCGGCCGTGAAGTTACCGGAAGCCAGCGGCTGGCTGGCGGCAATGCCGCTCATATCCTCGCTATTGACAACATGGACACGGCCGTCAGCGGTTGCCGCCGCCAAATAGTTCTTGCCATTGAAGGCGAAGACGACCGGGGAGGAAACGAAGGAGGATTCCTTGGCCGTGTAGACGGCGCGCTGGTTTAGCTTAGCTTCCTCGAGGGCGACGAGCTGGTTGCCGGAGGCGGCGTAGACTTCACCCTCGGGGCCAACGGCGAAACCGGTGGAGCCTTCGATGTTTTTGCCAGTCGCCTTCCACTGGTTGACTTCCTTGGTTTCGAGGTTGATGGAGTAAACCCCATTTTCAACGCCATTACAGCCATTTACGGTGGCTACATAGGCAACGCCGTCGAAGGCGGTGAGGCCGACGGCATGAGCGCCGGGCTTAAGAAACGGTACTGGGGCCTTGGGCTCTTCCCCGTTGGAGACGTACATTTGGTGGAGTTGTCCGTCACCGGTGACCGCGACGACAAATTGTGCGCGGGGGGCAAAGGGGCTGGGGGGAGCGGTGGCCCGCCGGGGATTGGAGCTGGCAGCAGGAGCCGGAGGAGCCGGGGGCGGGCCGGGGCGCGGGGCGGGAGTCTGCTTCAGCGTGACGGCGCCTTCAAAGGGCTCACCCACCCCGGAGCGGGCGGGGTTTGCGCGAGCCTGTCCGCGTCCAACATTGAGCGGATATACGATCGCCGTGGGACGGGTAATGGAGGAAGTCATGCCGCCCGGACAAGCAGGAGTGCCGGGCTTGGCCATGCTCTTGCCGGCGCCGTTTTGCCATTCCAGCCGGCCCATATCGGTATCGATGCCGATCGTCGTGTCGCCGGATCCGCCAAAAAAGCCCAGCGTCCGGAAGCCGCGGTAACCGATGTAGAAATCAAGCAGAGCGGGTGAGGTAAGGGCCTGCTGCTGGCGAGTGACGTTATTGAGCTTCATCTTCCACAGCAGTTGGAAGCCCGGCTTGCGCATGGTCTGCTCGGAAATCTTGGCGTCGTAACGGATCCAGTTCGACCGTTGCACATCGTTGCCGGCCGTCATCCAATCGTTTCCGCCGCGCTGTGCGTGCAACAAACCGAAGGCCGCCAGCGTGCAAATGGCGCCCTTCAAGACTCGATTCGAAAAAATCATACCCCTTCTCCAGTTCGAAAATCCATTGAAGACAAATCATATACCCAAACCCTGTTATATATTGGGCGCAGGGATGTCATTGATGAAGTTTGTAAGCATTTTCATGATTACCGGCCTGCTGGCCGGTCAGACAGCCAACTGGCTGACCGATGGGGGCGATCCGCAGCGGAACAACTGGCAGAAGGAAGAAAAACGCCTGAGCGTCAGTACGGTCAAGGACATACAGCTGCTTTGGAAGGTGAAGCTGCCGAACGAGACGCGGGCGATGCACAGCCTTTTGCCGCCGCTGGTGATTGGCAGCGTCGACACGGCGGAAGGCAAGAAGCAATTGGCAATCCAGGCTGGAGTTTCCGACAACGTCTGGGCGATTGACGTGGCTACGGGCAAGGTGTTTTGGCACACGCACTTTGAAAACACCTACAAGGAGCCGGCGGGGAGCCGGGGCCCGAGCGTGCTTTGCCCCGGCGGGATGACGGCGAACGTAACGATCGGCGAGGCGGGAGCGGGCAAGTACACAATCTACGCGGCGTCCTGGGACGGCCGTCTGCACATGCTGAACGCCGCCGACGGCAAGCACATCATGCAGCCGACCAAGTTCATGCCTCCCAATGGCAAGCCTTACGCGATGAATCTCTGGAAGAACGTCATTTATACACATTCCGCGCAGGGCTGCGGTGGCAACCCGAACGTAGCCTACACCTATGATCTGGCCACGCATAAGGTAGGCAGTTGGGGGCCGGCTGGTGGGGGCATGTGGGGCCGGTCAGGCCCGGCGATTAGCGCCAAGCACGACACGATGTACACCGGCACCGGCGATGGGCGTTGGGACCCCGAGAACGGGGTCTATGGCAACGGCATGATAGGCGTGCGCCAGAACAAGCAAACCAAGGCGCTCGAACTGGTCGACTACTATGGGCCGTCGAATGCCGAGTGGCTGCTGAAGCGCGATCTCGATATGCAGGTGACGCCAACGATTTTTGAATACAAGGGCCGCGAGTACATGGTCGACGCGAGCAAGGAGTGCCGGCTGTACTTCATGGATACGGAGAGTATCGGGGGAGATGATCACCGTACGCCGCTGCAACGCACCCCACTGATATGCAACGAGATGGTGGACTTTGCCGAGGCCGGCATCTGGGGCTCGTTGACGACTTGGCTGGATGGTAAGGGGACGCGCTGGGTGCTCACGCCTTTCTGGGGCCCGAAGCATTCCAAGTTCAAGGCGCCGATCGAGAATGGCCTGATCAAGAAGGGCGCGATTGCCGCCTTCAAGGTGGTCGATGGCAAAGATGGCAAAGCGCAACTCGATCCGGTGTGGCTATCGCGCGACATGGACCAGGCCGAGCCGCCGGTAGTGGCTAATGGCGTTGTTTTCGCCTACGGCAGCGGCGAAAACACGGCACAAGCCTTCCCCGATGTCGGTCTCGATTTCCGCATGGAGCGGCGCGTGCCGAAGTCGACCCACGCCGTACTCTATGCACTCGATGCACAGACGGGCAAGGAATTGTGGAACTCCGGCAAGCAGATCACGAAGTGGAATCACTGGTCGGGGATCGCGGTGGCCAACGGCCGCATCTACATCAACACCTTCGACGGTGAACTCTATTGCTTCGGTCTTCCGAACTGATGCGACGCGCCTGGCTGAGCGTGCTATTTGGGCTGACCGGCTTGCTGCCGGCGCAGGACCAGAAGCTGACGCTGGTGGAAGAACTGGAACAGGAGAACAGGCGCTACATCCGTCTGCTGAGTGATTGGGGTCAACTGACCCGCTACGGCAGCGAGAACGCTGAATTGAAACCACCCGCGGCGGGCGAAGCGCGTGTTGTGTTCTTCGGGGACGACATCTGGGACAAGTGGCAAAATTTTCCCAACCGGTCGGGCTGGCTGAACCGCGGGATCGCCAACCAGGCGACGCCGCAAATGCTAGTGAGATTCCGGCAGGATGTGATCGCCCTGAAACCGAAAGTGGTTGTGATCTCCGGGGGGACGAACGACTTTGCCGGCTATGCGGGACCGGCCACGGAAGGCACAATTGCTGAGAATTACCAGACGATGGTCGAGTTGGCCAAGCTGCATGGCATCAGAGTGGTGCTCACGTCAGTTACGCCAATCTGCGACTGCTTCCGCATTCTCAGCGAACGCCGGCCTGCTGGCAAGATCTTGGGCCTCAACGGATGGCTGAAGGGGCTGGCCAAGAAAGAAGGGCTGGTCTACGCCGATCTTTACGCGGTGCTCGGACAGGGTCGCAACTTCCGTCAGGAATTGACCGCCGACGGACTCGTTCCCAACGAAAGAGGTTATGCCACCATCCTGCCATTCATTGAGAAGGCAGTGGCCGAAGCGCTCAACTAATTGAGCGCTTCGCGTTTCTCGAGGTTGGCTTCGATATCCTTGCGAAGCCGCCAGACCGGATGCATCTTCTTGTCGACCATCAGTTGCAACTGGTCATCCATGTGGTTTGAGCCGGGCTGGGAAGCATTGCCGTAGCCGAGCACGCAATTCGCCTTCTGCGGCGAGGAGAATTCGATGGCGCACACGAAGGTTTCTCCGTGAGTCGGATAAAAGCGATTGCCTTTCTTCTTGCTGAAGGACATTGTGCGAAACAAACCCAAGCGGCCGGCGCCGCCGTTGCCGGGCAGATCCTTGGCGCCACGCTCGAAGCGATAGACCTCACCGTAGGCTATATCGAGCGCGCCGTAGGTTTTCTCAACGTGGGCGGCAGCGAGGCTGAGCGCGGCCAGCGCGGCTTTGACGTCAGCCACCCCATAGGCGGAATTGAGGGTGTCCTTCGGATTGAAGGGAACGCGGAGATCCTTGTTGATGAAGTCTCCGCCACTGAAGTAGCGATCGGAAAAATCGATGAACAGAACCGCGCCACGGGAAGTTGTATCGAGGTGGCGGTCCCATTTCTCCAGCACCGCAAGGGCGCGCTGGGTGCGGGCGTCGGTGGCCTGGCCCTTGGCGGCGAATAGGTCCGGGGCACGGCGTCGGCCAATTCGACGCGCGTGTTGTGTTTGTAGTCAATGAGCTCTTCGTAGGTGATGGACTTGTCCTCGGAGATCATCCGCAGGCTCCGTTTGGTGCGGAAGGTGACCGGGCGCGAAAGGGGCGGGGCAATCGTGGAGGGATACTTTACCGGATCGAGTTGGGGGAGCGTGGAGTGCCAGGGCTGCTCATTGGCATTTTGATTGAAACCCGACTTCGGGTTTTCCGACTGGGGCAATTCTTCGAGCCGCAGATAGTCTGTCCACAAATAGTCGGAGCGATCACCAGGCAGAACTTTCGAATAGGTCTCCCAATCGCCAGACTTACGGCGCGGGACTGTGCCATTGCAGATGAGGTAGATATTGCCCTTGTCGTCGGCGAAGTTCGCGTTCCACATCGGAACGGCGATCAGGCGCATGGCGTCCTTGAACTCCGCGAGATTCTTGGCGCCGCCCATGCGGAACCACTGTTCAAGCATGCGCGGACGGTCGATGCCGGCAACGCGCATGGCAACCGACACACCGCCGCTGTCATAGACCACAGGTCCGTGAATGCTGTGGCGCGTGGTAACGGTCTCGGTCTTGAAAGTGCCGTCGGCCTGTTTGATTTTCAAGGTGGAGGACGATGCCGTAAAGTCTTTCCAGACTCCGTCGAACTGATACTGATTGCCTTTGACGGTGAGCTTGTAGAAGTCGACTGTATCGATCGTGTTGACGGTCCGCCCCCAACCGGCGTGCTCGTTGAAGCCAATCACAGGAGTGGGGAATCCGATCTGCGGAGCGCCGTAAAGGTTGTAGCCGGGGGCGTTCAGATGCACTTCCATGTAGGAGTAGAAGCCCTCCCAGGCCAAGTGGGGATTGATGATGAGCATCGCCTTGCCCGAGGCCGAGCGGGAAGGGCCGACGGTCCAGGTGTTGGATCCGGCATCATGCTCAACGGCGGGGAAGCGTCGGTCGAGCATGGCTCTTTGCCGCGGCTGCAAGAGGGGAGCGATTTCGGAACGGAGACGGTTCATCGAGCCCATGTACATGTAGTGAACCGCGCGGAGCGTATGGCCGACCACGTCGACGGCGGTGACCGGCAATACTTGCCGGTATTGCGGACTGACGTGGTTGGGATGTTTGGCGGCGTGGTCGTTGATGCCGCGCGCGAAGGCATCGAGATACTTGCGAAATTGGGGAGTCTGGGCAGCATACCAATCCTTGGCTCGCTGCGGCACGCCATTGGCGTGAATCCAGCGGTCGAGCGGGGCTTTCGATTCTCCCCAATACTCCGCCGCCCGTCCGCGCGACTCGCCATAGAGGCTCAGCAGCAAATCGGCCTGATTCTGCATCTGAGCGTAACCATGGGCATGAAACATGGCTTCGACAGAGTCAGCAAAAATGTGAGGCACCCCATATTTGTCCCAGAGAATCTCCGTCTTCGCGCTGAGGAGCGTCACGGTGAGAAAGAGAATCGACATCGGCTTGCTCATATAGAGCGTTAGTTTATCGCGCCGGGCTGACTGCCACCTCGACCCATTCGATGCGCACCGGGGAGTCGGCGGCCACCTCAACCACATTTTCTCCGGGGCGCAGCCCATGACAGGCAAACTCAAGGAGGGACATGCTGGGTCCGGGCAGTAGGTCTTCGCGCTTGACGCCCGGCGCCAGCAGTTCGCCATTGAGACGGACGGTTACCGAAGGCTGGGACAGGCCGAGGCGAACGACACCTTGTGGGGCAGGCGGGCCGGTCAATAGGCGGAAGGCAGTCCAGCGGCCGGCCTCGAGTTGCACCGGCAAGGCGGCGGCCGGCGTCTCGCCGGGGGCCCAGGTGTCCTGGTAGGTAACGACATGCCGCCGGGGTGCGGCGGCGTCGGTCAAGCCGCGCAGCAGCGGTGGGTACTGGCTGGGCACATCGAGAGTGGTGTCGGAATCCATGTAGTTGAACAGATAGATCTTGCCGGCGCCCTGTTCGAGATAAGCGAGGGCGGAGCCGCGGGCGGTCTCGAGCGAATTGCTTTGCCAGGCTCTCCCCTTGGCGGCCACCGAACCCGGAAAGGCATTAAGCCCGAGTTCGAGGCCGGCGGCCAATCGCACGGTTTTCGGCAGGAGTTTGCGCCACTGTTCCACGGGCATGCCGTTGTCAACCGTCCGCCAGAAATTCGTGACCGTGACGAAGTCGGCCAGCCCCAGGTGCGCCCACTCGACGGCATCCATGCCGAGACGGCGGGCGGTGCGCGGCGCCGAGGGCACTCTGACGGCGAGAGTGATTTTGTGCCCGCGTATCTTTTCCCAAACCTGGAGCAGCTTTCTTGTTTCGTGCTGGAACTCACGCAGCACGCCGGAGTGCTCGCGCCCGGGCGGCAGGTGAAAACCGAAACGCATCCAGTCCAGCTCCAGGCCGTCGAAATCATAGCGTTCACAGATTTCCTCGAGGTAGCGGAACTGGTAAGCCCGCACCTCCGGACGAGTGTAATCAAGAGCCTTGTCGCGCTGTTCACCGCGGTAGGGAACCCGGCGCCAATCCTTGTGCTCCTTCCAGAAGCTGCTGTGCAGGGGATGCTCTTCCTTGTCGACATCATGGAGATCGTTCATGCGCATGCTCACCCAGGGCTTCATGCCCTGGCGCCGGATTTCCGGTATCCAGATGGAGTACAGATCCAGGCCGTCCTGGTGCATTTGCCAGGCGCAACGAATCCATTCAAACCAGGTTGGGCGCGCGGCATCGGCAAGCCCGTCGAGGAATTTCTGGCCCGGTCCGGCCTGCGGATCAAATCCATCCCACCAAGCCTCTCTGTGCCTGGAGGCAAAGCTCGAGCGCATGGCATTGACGTTGAGGATGAGTTCTTCCACCAACGTGCCGCGGTACTGGTCGACCCACTGCCGGATCAATTCGCGGGTGAGCCGTTGCTTGCGCCGGTTGACGAAGAAATGGTTACTGTCCTCGTTCAATGACAGAGGGCGGGGCGTGCCGGCGGCGGCGATCATGAGGGCTGGGGTGAAAAACAATTCCCGTCTGGTCATCTGCTCTAGCGAGTATAAAAGAGAGGAGGGCGGCGGAAGCGCCCGCGAGAGGGATGAGGCATTATTTTCACTGTCATGCAAAAATGAGGGTACTCCCATGGAAATGACGCGCACACTCAAGGAAAAGGGCGTCCGCCTCACTCGCCAGCGGCAGGTGCTACTGGATCTGATCGACAAGAGCGGACAGCATCTCGATGCGGAAACGCTTTATTTGAAAGCCCGGGAAACGGATCCGAAACTCAACCGGGTGACGGTTTACCGGACCCTGAAGATGTTGAAGGAATCCGGGCTGGTCGACGAACTGGACCTGCTGCACAAGGACGGTGATCAGCACTACTACGAGACGCGGATGAAGCGGGAGCACGCGCATGTGATCTGCTTGCGCTGCGGCAAGGTAGAGGAGTATTTCGGCGATCCGCTGGCTCGTATCCGGAAGGAAGTCGAAGACACTTTTGGCTTTCAGATCGCCTTGGTGCGCACCGAGATCGGCGGCTATTGTTCGCATTGCCAGGCGCTGCGAGCCGCTGAGATGGAAGCGGCGCGGCAATCCTGCTGAGTTTCTTCCGGTGCCATTCGAACTCACAGTGATCAACCCATCGGGAAATTCTCTCCAGGTTCCCCTCGATCATTTTCCGTTTTCAATTGGACGGCATAACGACAACCAGCTCATCCTGCGCGACAGCCGCGTGTCGCGCAAACATGCGCTGATCGAGACGCAGGACAGCGAGTTGCGGATCCGCGATCTGGAGAGCCTCCACGGGGTGCGGGTGAATGGGGTGAAGATCCACGGGGCGCAGCGGCTTGCCGCGGGCGACACGGTTGATTTTGGCCTGGAGGACGGCTACCGGCTGGTGCTGGTGGAAAAGAGCGACGCGGAGTTGCGCCGGCTGATGGGAAAGCTGCCCGGGGCGCGAGGCGCCGACAGCGAGCTATCGAAGCTGCGGGCTCTCACCGAGGTGGCGCGCAGCCTTGAGCACGCGATGTCAACGCACGACGTGTTGGCCGCCGTGGTGGAGGCCGCGCTAACAGTAACCGGTTGCGAGCGGGGTTTTCTGCTGCTTGAACAAACCGATCAACTCGTGGTTGAGTTAGGGCGGGACAACACGGGCAGAGTTCTGGACAATACGCAATTGCCCATCCCCGCCGATCTGATACGGCGTGCGCTGAAGGAGCGCAAGGAATTATTGAGCTTTCAACTGGACCCCCTGGCGGACTGGTCCTCGCGCTTCAACGCATCCGCCGGCGTGCGTGACCTGCGGCGCGTGCTATGCGTGCCGCTGCTGCGGCTGCGGGGCGGCGTGAACACGGGCGAGACGATGGCGGCGACGGTGGAGGACACGGTGGGGCTGATCTACATGGACTCACGCCATGGGGAGGCCGTCCATGAGGAGGGCAACCGCGAGTTGCTGCAGACATTGGCGCTGGAAGCCTCGACAATTCTCGAGAACGCCCGCCTGCTTGAGGAAGAGCGCAAGAAGCACCGCCTCGAGCAGGAATTGGCTCTCGCCCGGACGATCCAGTCCAACCTGCTGCCGCATAAGCTGGCGGCCGAAGGGCCGGTGGCCGCCGTCGGCAGCTCGATTCCCACACACCAGGTGGGCGGAGATTTCTACGATGTGCTGCGCCGCCCGGACGGGTCCTGGTTGGTGGCGGTCGCCGATGTCTCGGGCAAGGGCGTCGGCGCGGCGCTGCTCGCTTCCCTGCTGCAAGGCGTGCTGCTCGAGGCGGCCAGCTCTGGCGCGCAGCTGGATCAGTGGCTTCCACGCCTGAACCGCTTTCTGCTGGAGCGCACGGCTGGCGAAAAGTACGCAACGATCTTTGCCTGCAACATCGACGCGGGCGGCCGTCTCGAATACATCAACGCGGGGCATTCGCGGCCCTTTATCGTGCGCCCCAACCATGCCGGCGGCCCGACGCTGGAGGCCCTCGATCAGGATGGTTTTCCCGTGGGGCTGCTCGACATCGCCACGTTTGAGCCGGCGCCCGCTCAATTGCATCCCGGCGACACCCTCGTGCTGTTCAGCGACGGAGTGGAGGAGGGCCGGCGCGGCCCGAATGAATTCTTCGGCCGCGAGCGTATCGCCGCCGCCCTGATGGCCCGCGCGCAGGGCTCCGTTCAGGAAATACACGACCACCTGCGTGACAGCCTCACGAGTTATCTGGCGGGGGTGGAACCGCACGACGACGCCACGCTTCTGCTGGTGCGGTATTTGCCCTAAAGCGAGGCCTGCTACAGCGGCGGGAAAATCGAAAAAAGCCTTCTCGTGAGAGAAGGCTTTTTGTTTTGAAAGGACGTGGCTCCCGGACTAAAAGGTATAGCGGAGCGCCAACTGCAAGTTCCGCATATCGCCACGAGTGCCGCGGATCTTGCCGAAGTTGCCGGACTGGATATTCGCGTCGGGGTTGCCCCAATTCGGATGGTTCGGGAAGTTGAAGGCTTCAAAACGGAACTGGAGGTTGTGGCCTTCCTTGTACGGCATCCGGAAGTTCTTCAAGCTCGAGAAATCCCAGCGGACAAAGCTCGGCCCGATGAGCGTATTGCGGCCGACGTTGCCATAAGTACCGGCCGCCTGTTCAATGAACGCAGCGGTATTGAAGGCGTTCTCGGTGGTGACGCTGGAGACCTGCGGATTCTGGCCGGTGGCATTGGGCCGGTCGAAGAACGCGCCGGTATTGGAGCGGTCGCGGCCATTGACGACCGTCAGGGGGAAGCCCGACTGAACGGTGATGATCGAGCCAATCTGCCAGCCGCCAATCACTGCATCGGCGAAGCCATTGGACACATTGAACTTCTTGCCCTTGCCGACCGGAAGGTCATAGAGCAGACTGGTGACGAAGCGGTGCTCGGTGT
>Ga0068877_10002823_pt1 | contig 13924 bp, 11 predicted proteins | sample NOAtaG_FD_66437 | JGI IMG/M metagenome (GOLD analysis project Ga0068877, IMG submission 66437) | Freshwater lake microbial communities from Lake Erie, under a cyanobacterial bloom - NOAA_Erie_Diel6S_1000h metaG | ecosystem: Environmental > Aquatic > Freshwater > Lake | place: USA: Ohio, Lake... | reverse complement strand
CAGATCGACCTGCGTCCCACCCATAATCTGGATTCCTTCGTGGGCCAGGACATTCCCGTCCGCATTCTCAAGCTGAACCGCCGCAAAGGTAACGCCGTCGTTTCCCGCCGCGCCGCGATTGAAGAAGAAGCCCTCGCCAAGCGAAGTGCGGCGATGGAGAACATTTTCGACGGGGCCGTTCTAGAAGGCGTTATCAAGAATCTGACTGATTACGGCGCCTTCGTGGATCTTGGCGGGATTGACGGACTTCTGCACATCTCGGACATGAGCTACGGCCGTGTGACTCACCCGGCTGATGTCGTCGCGAGCGGTCAACCCGTCACCGTTCGCGTTCTTCGCTTCGACCGTGATAAGGGCCGCATCTCACTTGGGATGAAACAACTGTACGCCGACCCTTGGGAAACGGCTGTGGAGCGCTTCCCCCTCGGTTCGCGCATCTCCGGCCGTGTTGTTAGCGTCACCGACTACGGCGCGTTCGTTGAGATCGAACCAGGCGTGGAGGGATTGATTCACATCTCGGAAATGACTTGGTCCCGCCGCATGAAGCATCCGGGGAAAGTTGTCAAAACAGGAGTGACCATCGAAGCAATTGTCCTCGACATCCGCCCGCAGGACAAGCGCGTCTCCCTTGGACTGAAGCAACTGGAAGCCGACCCTTGGACGACACTGGGGGAGCGCTACGCGGTCGGCAGCGTCGTTGAAGGTCGTGTCCGCAAGCTCACCGACTTCGGCGCCTTCATCGAAATTGAGGAAGGCATTGACGGTCTCGTCCACGTCAGTGACATGTCCTGGACGAAACACATCAAGCACCCCTCGGAATTGCTGAAGAAGGGGCAAATGGTGCAGGCCGCGATTCTGCAAATCGACTCGGGTAACCGTCGCCTTTCCCTCGGTATCAAGCAGTTGGAGCCCGATGCCTGGGAAACTTTCTTCAACTCGCACATGGTGAATGAACTGGTCAGGGGCGTGGTTGTCCGGAGCGCGAATTTCGGCGTTTTTGTAGAGTTGGCTCCCGGTGTCGAAGGCTTGTGCCACAATTCAGAAATACCCGGAGTGGAAGGCCGTGGCCGCGGGGGAGAGAGTGCAACTCAGCCCCTACCCCTTGGTTCCATGCATGAGTTCAAAATTATCCGCATGAATGAGGCCGAAAAGAAAATCGGTCTCAGTATGAAAGCCGTCGGCGAGGAGAAAGAACGCTCACGCCTCAGAGGCTACCAACAACAAGCCGAAGCAGCAAGTCTCGGCTTCGATGCCGGCGGCGGCGGCGCGCCAGACAACAATGGGGAGGAAGGCTAAAAGCCAATGACAAAGGCTGAATTGATCGAAGAAGTTTCGCGCGTGGTGGAAATGACCCGAAAGGACTCCGAGATCATTGTCGAAGCAATATTCGATAGTGTTGTCAGAAGCCTCAAAGCCGGGGAGAAAATCGAGATCCGCGGATTCGGCAGTTTCCGTACGCGGCAACGCCAGTCCCGCATCGGGCGCAACCCGAAGACGGGCGCTCGTGTCGAGGTGCCCTCCAAGCGCATCCCTTACTTCAAACCCAGCAAGGAACTCAAGGATCTCGTCAACACTGGCGAGCAAATGCCTCTGCCCCCACCGCCAGCCGAACTCTGATGGACCATCTTTGGAGTCCTTGGCGTTACCGCTATGTAACGGCAGGTCAAGAGCCCAAACCGGAGTGTGTTTTCTGCGATAAATGGAAGGCCTCGCCGAAAACCGACGAGGCTCATCTGGTCTTATTCCGCGGACGGTCAAGCTATGGACTGCTGAATCTTTACCCTTATACAAACGGGCATCTCATGGTCGTTCCCGCCCGCCATGTGGCACGCATCGAAGATCTTCCCGAAGTGGAGTGGCTCGAGCTAATGCGCTATGCCCGATTGGCGGAAAAAAATCTACGGGCCGTGTACGGTCCAGACGGACTGAATCTTGGCTTCAATATTGGCAAGGCAGCTGGAGCGGGCATTGCGGGTCACCTTCATTTGCACGCTCTGCCGCGCTGGCAAGGGGACGCCAACTTTCTGACGGTCATCGGGGAAACGCGTGTCCACCCGGAGGCTCTTCCAGAAAGCTGGCGCAAACTCAGAGCCTGTTCATGGGTTCCTACTGGCCCAGAATTGTAAATCTCCGGGTCACTCCATTTCCCGCATCGACTTCGATCACATTCGTTCCCGGACCGAGGGATAGGTCTATTCCGTAAGCACCGAGAACATCAGAGTCACGCCATTCGACGGCGCGCACCTCGGCCAAACCGGTGACCACGCGGACCCGCGGAGTTTGCTCTAAAACCAGGCCATTGGAGTCGAGAATACGGAAGAAAATCAGGTTGCGCTGCGGTAGTCCGGCCCGCCCGCGCGGGGCGGCAAAAACAGACTGAACTTCGGCAATGGCGCCCAAGTTTGGCTTGCCAAAAAAGTAAGGCGCTCGCGCCAGTGCGGCGCCGTCGCGCCGGAAGACGAGCACACCCATATGCAAACCGGCGTCGAGGGCCGCCAAGTCAAGGCTCAACCGCAGCTTCGCCGTCTCCCCGGGCCCGAGGCGGATCATGTTCTCACTCACGACAGGGGCCGAGCCGGCTTGGGCTTCGACGGTGATGCTGTAGTCAGCGGTAGCCGATCCGAGGTTACTGACTTCGATCGATTGTTCGCGCGCCGTGAAGGCCAGGGAAGGAGGTGAGAGGCTGAGCGGGATATCCACGGCCCGGGCTAAATCGGCTAAACCCGCTCCCGTCGCAATCACCGGGGCTTGTGCCTCGTCATCCAGAGCGCGGGCCGAGCCGATCAACAAGTTCCGGTAATCCGCTGGCTTCAAGCCTGGGCGCAGTGACTTGAGTGCAGCCGCCAATCCAGCCACCAGCGGCGCGGAGAAGCTCGTGCCTTGAATCAAGGCATAGCCGGAAGGGGAGAAGATGTCGCCTCTGCTGAAGTTGGTCTGGGCCGCCGTGTAGAAAAGCGTACCCACGGCGAGAAGATCGGGCTTGATCAGGGAAATGGGGAGGGGTCCACGCGAGCTGAAGGAGGCAACACGGCGGAAGTTCCGCGGGCGGAGGGCTCGGGAGAAATCCAGCTTCACGGCAATGGATTCCCTGTTGATCAGCATGGTTCTGACCGCCAGCCCGTCGACGCGGCGCAAGAACATGGTTGGTAGGGGCGCCGACCCGGTATCCGGCGAAATAAAATCGTTGGGCTGGGCTGCGCCCGAGTACAACACGAGGCCAACGCCGCCTGCTTGAGCAACATGCTGATTTTTCAGCTCAAAGGTGCAAGTTCCCCTTTGAACGAGAACGACGCGTCCGGTCAAGGAACCAGGGGGCAGCGCGTCGCAGGCGAGGCTGGAGGGATCAACCGTCTCCACATTCACCATTTGCCCTTCAATCGCTCCGCTGGCGGGTGTGTTTGACCCCAACGTAGCCTCCAACGTCATACCGCCCACCAATAAAGCTGACGCGAAGAAGCGTCCATTTTCGTTCGCTCCTACTGTGATCGCAGACGGGGCAATGCCGGGCGATCCAATGGTTAGCGATCCCGGACCCGAGTTGCCCGCCGCCACGACAACGATCACCCCATCCTGCACGGCTCTCTCCAATGCGCGTACAACGATGTCATCCTCGGCCCGCTGAACGAGGCTGGAGCCCAAGCTGAGGTTGATTACGTCCATACCATCATTGACGGAGTCCTCAATCGCCTTAAGAATGGCGGCATCAGTTGCACCATCATTAACGCCAGTTGTACCAAACACTTTGTAGACACCGAGATAAGCAGCGGGAGCCATTCCAGCTATCTCTCCAATGGGCGCTGTATGGCGCACCCCGGCGGCCGCCATGGCAACGGCTGTTCCATGGCCGTCCTTATCGAGTGCGCTCAGATCCGGATCGGGCCGCGACAGCAGGCTCACGTAACTGCGGGCGACGATAACCTTACGGTTTGTATGCACTAAATCCGCCTCTTCGTTTACCTTCGGATAACCGTCGAGCCGGGGAAGAGTTTCATCTTGAAAGCCCGGGTGGCTGATTTCAATGCCGCTATCGATGATGCCTACTTTAATCCCCGCCCCCGCCCTTCCGATACCAACGCGCTGCCAAATTTCATTGGCGCCATGAATGATGGCTGCACTGTCGAGCGACTTCTGAAACAACCTCATTCGGCTCACTCGAATCACGTCTGGCAGGGAGCGGAGCGTGGCCATTGTCACCGCGTCATCCCCGCCGGATTCCACAATTAAAGCATTGGCCACGCGGGCCACTCTACCTTTGGTGCGAAAACCGCGGGCTGCGAGATTCCGCTCGAGCCCTTGTTGCCTGGCTCTTACCCTGGCCAACCGTTCTTCCAAGGCGCCCGTGCGCTCTTCACTCAACTCGACGATGAATTGTTGCGGAACAAATTGCCCGCAACATGCCCAACATGCAAGAAATGCTATCGAAAAAAGTCGTACCATCTGATCGCTCTAACCCTGTGGAACAAGAAAAGTGGTCGTGCACCGTAAACTTGATACGAAAAACCTAATGAGCCAGACTTACCACAGTCTCATAACAATCCATCGAATCCGATGAGTTAATCGGATTTTCGCGCGGCGAAAATGAGGAAAAAAAAGCGGCCGTCTTTTAGAAGGCGGCGACGGGAAAAATTTCTTCTAAGCCAGCCGCCTAAACGTGCGCCTCGACCATTTTCACCAGATCACCTTTGGAAACAGCGCCCACGCGCTGGTCAACAATTTGCCCACCCTTGAACAGCAATAAGGTCGGAATTCCGCGGACGTTGTAACGTGTGGCCGTTGATCCGTGATCATCCACGTTCAACTTGCCCACCTTGAGTCTGCCTGCGTACTCGTCGGCGAAAGCGTCCACCATTGGGGCAATCATGCGGCACGGTCCGCACCATTCCGCCCAAAAATCAACGAGTACTGGTGTATCCGATTTGAGCACATCCGCGTCCCAATCCGCATCTGTAAAAGTGAGTGTGTTTTCTCCAGCCATGCTTGCATTATCTCCCATTTTTGAGATGCGCCTTGGTTGAAAAAGTCGCAAGTCATTCACGATTCAGAACCAGTTGATAGAGATCCAGGTATCGCTGGGCTGATTTGGCCCAGGAAAAATCTTTTCGCATCGCTGCTTGCTGCATCGCCCGAAAACGTGCAGGCTCAGCATAAACGGCTAGCGCGTGGCGCAGACATTCCGCCAAATCCCAGCTGTCGAAACGCCAGAACTTGAATCCGGTCTCAGCATCAACCGTATCATCGAGCCCCCCGGTGGCGCGTACCACGGGAAGCGCACCATAGCGCAGGCTGTAGATCTGGTTCAGCCCGCAGGGCTCATAGCGGGATGGCATCAGAAACAGGTCCGAGCCAGCCTCAATGCGGTGAGCCAGCGGATGATTGAAACCATGCCAGAAAATCAGATTTCTCGGGTACCGGGCCGCGAAGGCCCAGAATAAGTTCTCCACATCGCGGTCGCCGGAACCAAGCACCACGAGCGTCAGGTCACGATAGCCCAGCATTTCATCAAGCACGCCATCGAGCAAATCAAAGCCTTTCTGGTGGGCGAGGCGAGAAACAATTCCCAACAAAGGCTTATGGACGCGATCTCCCAATCCAAACTCATCGAGCAGCGCCTGTTTGCACTTCTGTTTTCCGGTCAGATCCCCGGCCGAGAAGTTTGCGGCCAAGTAGGGATCCATTTCCGGATTCCATTCCCCGTAGTCACATCCGTTCAGCAAACCCGTCAGTACGGCGGAGCGCGCCCGAAGTAACCCGTCCAAACCATAGCCATACTCGGGGGTCTGGATCTCGGCTGCATAGCGCGGGCTGACGGTGGTCAGGGCATCAGCGAAGACGATGCCCGCCTTCAACAAACTGGCCATTCCGTTCAACTCGATCAAATCGCTGCGGTAGAAACGGTCTTCCACGCCAAGGTCCCAGAGCCTGTCTCGAGCAACCAATCCCTGGTAGCCAAGATTATGGATCGTGAACACGGACCGCACGTTATGAAGAGCCGGATCTCCCGCACCGAGATTCTTTAGGTAAAGCGGTACCAGGCCACCCTGCCAATCATGGCAATGGAAAATGTCGGTAGGGAAAAGGTAGCGGGCCACGCCGAGCGCCGCCCCGCATAGCACGGCGTAGCGAACGGGATTATCGCCAAACTCTCCAAATCGATCCCCGTAAATTCCGTCCCGGCCGTAGAGCCCCGCATGCTCCACAAAGAAAAATGCAACACCCCGAACATCGCGGCGGAAGATATCCACCTCGTAATAGCCGCCCCCCAGGTAGACGCGCATTCCGTTGTACACGCACTCGGCCAAGGTGACGTCTATCGAGGCATAACGTGGCAACACCACCGCGCAGTCCACCCCCAGCGCGCACAGGGCTGGCGGCAAACTGCCCAGCACATCGGCAAGACCGCCCGTCTTGGCGAAGGGAGCAGCCTCGCTTGAGACCATGAGAACCCGTGACATAGCTTTGACTATGATGCCAGAGAGGTAGACTGTGGAATTGCGGCTGCTTTTCGTTTTTTTTCTTGCTCTGACTTGCCAAGCGCAACAAGCCTCCATGGAGGTCAATCCGCATCTTTTTGCTGTTCTCGCCGCGATCAATGCCGCCGGATACGACACCGACCTGCAGAGCAGCGCCAATTCCCCGCTTCGCGGCCAAATCCGCCAGTGGGCCGGCGGTCGCCAGCCTGCCGTCCTGTCGCAATTGAACGAGTTTTACCTGGCCCATCGCAAGCAGGACCCTGCGCGCGACCTAAGCCAATACATTTCCTTCGCTCTTTGTCTTGAAAAAATCGATGCAGCTGATGGGCCGGAATTCCGGTACCGCTTTCGAGCCAATGAACTGCCTCCCGACGTTCAGGAACTGGATGGTCTCGAAAAACTCATTACGCGCTTTTATCGCGAGACCCGGCTCGGGGATCTGATCGCCGCGAATCAAGCCACGCTCGACCGCGCCCTCGAACCGTATCATGCCCCCGTCACGAGTGCCCTCGAACAAATTGACGGCTACCTTCGCATTCCCCGCCTCAGTGGCCTGAAAGGTAATTTCTACATCTATCTGGATCTGCTTGGGGCGCCCAACCAGATCCACATGCGCAGTTACGGGAACGATCTCTACCTGGTGATCACTCCTTCCCCGGAGCCTCAGATCGAATACATCAAATCCGCTTACCTTCACTTCCAGATCGATCCCATCGCGATGCGCCACATCGCCGATATTGAAGCCAAGAACAGCCTGATCGATTTTGCCTTGGGCGCCGGCGGTCTCGACCCGCAATACAAGAAAGACTTTGCCTTGCTCACCGTCGCCAGCCTCGTGCGCGCCGTGGATGCGCGTATGTTGCCGGCGCGCACGCGCGCCTCCGCCGTCGAACAGGCTCTGCGAGAAGGATTTATCCTGGCGCCATTTTTCGCCGAAGCCCTGGTCGATTACGAGAAGCAGGAACAATCCATGCGCTTTTACCTGCCGATCATGATCAAGGCAATCGACTTGAAACGGGAGACGGCGCGTCTTGATGCCGTCACGTTCAACGCGGCACCGCGTGAGCGTAAAGCCAAGCCTGTCCCCGCGCCCGTGGTCGAGAAAAGCCCGGCGGAGATTACCCTGGAGCAAGCCGAGGAGTTCTGGGCGCAAAAAAGCTACGACAAGGCAGGGGAACTTTTTCGCCGCGTGCTAACGGAGGCGAACGCGCGCGCCATGAAGGGCCGCGCGTATTACGGATTGGCCCGTCTGGCTGCCCTCAATCGCGATCCACGGGCCGCGGTGGATCTGTTTGAGCGCACTATTGCCGAAGGCGCTGAGCCGCAGGTTTCGGCCTGGGCCCACGTGTTCGCCGGACGTCTTCTTGACCTTGCCGAAGACGCACCGGCAGCCCGCAAACACTTTGAATCCGCTCTCGCCCTGCCCGGGGCTTCTCCGGCGGCGAAGAAAGCCGCCGAGGAGGGCCTCAAGGGCGTGCGCCCGCCTAAGCCTTGATACAGTAGAAAGGAAACTTTATGCGCATCATCAAAAGCATTGCCAGCGTTTGCCTTGCCGCATCGCTCTCGCTCGCCCAGACTGCTGAAACCAAGCAGCCCCAATTGAAGAGCCAGAAGGAACAGGAAGCCGTGATGGCCATCTTCAATGCCGCTGAGCCGGCCGCCCGTATCAGCGCCACCGACAACCTGATCACGAAATTTGCCGATACGACGTTCAAGGGCACGGCGCTTTATATCGCAACCGTTTCCGCCGAGGAGATGGGTGATTGGGAAAAGACCGTGATCTATGGAGAACGGACCCTCGAGGCCGACCCCAAGAGCTACGGCACGATGCTGATCCTTGCTCGCGGCTACGCCGGGCGAACCAAGGAATTCGATTTTGACAAGGAAGAAAAACTCACCAAGAGCGACAAGTTGGCGAAATCGGCCCTCGAGCTTCTCAAGACGGCTCCGAAAATCCGCCCTGACATTCCCGATGATCAGTGGGAAGGTCAGCGCAAGCTTTGGGTCTCGGAAGCATATGAGTCCTTGGGGCTTGCGGCCACGGTTCGCAAGAAGTACGACGACGCCATCACAGCCTACAAAACGGGCCTCGAAAATTCCCCCGGCAATGCAAACCTGATGACACGGCTGGCGAGTGTTTATCTCGATGCCAAGAAAAATGATGACGCTATCGCTACCGCCAATCAGGTTCTCGCTGCCCCCAACCTCAATCCGGCCGTGAAGAATATCATCGAAGGCGTAAAGAAGCGCGCGGAGGCCGGCAAGGCCGCCAAATAAGCCGCTCCCCCGCAATGGACGAAAGGCGCGAAGCAGCACTGCCGACATCCGTCGCTCAACTCGAAGCCCGCATCGGCTACGTGTTCACGGATACTCGGCTTGCTCTTCGCGCCTTGTCGCATAGTAGCCTGAACAGCGAAAAGCGTTTCGGCCGGGATGAACTCTCCGAGCACAATGAGCAACTTGAATTTCTTGGTGATGCAGTACTTGGTCTCATCGTCAGCGAATACCTGTTGCGCAGCTTTCCTGACTTACCAGAAGGCCAGCTCTCCATTCACAAATCCCGGATCGTGTCGGCTGCGCACCTCGTTTCGGTAGCGCAATCGATCGATCTTGGACGCTGTCTGCAAATCGGAAGAGGCGAAGAACTCTCGGGCGGGCGGCAGAAGCGGGCCCTTCTCGCTGACGCGGTTGAAGCCGTTCTCGCGGCCATCTATCTCGATGGCGGATTGGAAGCGGCGCGCCGCTTCGTCGAGGGCATCATACTCACCATACCCACGGCGGCCAACGATTCGACTGAGCTTCGTAACTTCAAAGCGCTGCTGCAGGAAGTGGCTCAGCGTCGCGGGCTGCCGCAACCGGTCTATCAAACGGTCAAATCAGATGGGCCCGAACATGCGAAGACCTTCACGATTGAGGTGCTGGTGGGCATGGAGTACCGCGAGCAGGCCGCCGGCGCCACCAAGAAGGAGGCAGGGCAGTTAGCGGCGCGCCAGCTTTATGAGAGGCTGGTCGCCGCGGCATGATACTTGCAACCGCCACTCGAGCGCTTCTCGCGGCGTTGTTGGTCGATACATTCCTTCACGCCCCTTTTGATCATTTTCATCCTGGCGACCCGGCTCATGATCACGACCACCGCTTCGCCTATCACGAGCACAGCTCTCTTCCCGCCTTTGAGTGCGCCGATCATGACGAGGATGCGCAGTGGTGGAATTGGCTTGGCGATGATGCGGGTTTACGAGGGTTCACCGCGATCGTTCTGCGCACAACGACAGCCAGGGTGCTTTTACGCCGGCGAGCAGTGGGCCGCGGGCTCGTCCGGCCGCGCGCACACGATCCGCCTGTCCGGGGAATCCTTGCTCCCCGAGCCCCACCTGTTTCTTTCTGAGCTCAAGTTAGCCCTCAATTGTGGCGGGCAGAACACTTTATTGCCTCAGGGAGATAGTTGACATGCCAATCATTTTGTTGTTTTGCTTCGGCTTCGGCGCTCAAGCGGGCGATTGGACCGAAGATTTTCTGCTGCGCCGATTCCAAGACCAGAACCCCATAGAGCTTGAAACGAAAGCACGGATTGCCATTGCTGGAGCCGAAACGCGCGCGCGCACGCTGTGGGCGAACCCTTCAGTCAATGTCACTAGGGAAGGAGCTGGTCGCACGGAATTCTATCAGGCCGCACAAAGCCTGCCACTTAACGGGAGAATTGGCCTGCTGCGTCAGGCTGGAATCGAGCAGTCGACCGTGATTGCCGCGGAGGGGAAAGATGTCGTTTGGCGCGCGCGTTGCTCGCTTCGTTCCGCCTTCTACCGCTTGGTTGCAAGCCAGTTGCGGATGGCCGCCTGGACTGATTCGTTGCATCAAATTGATCAGATCATCGGGGTGTTACAACTCCGCGAGCAGACCGGGGAAGGGTCCCGCTTCGACCGTCTGCGTGCCGAACGCGAACGAGCCGAATGGGCCGTGCTGTCCGGACAACTCAGTGCCGAGATCGACCTGATCCGCGGAGAGTTGCTGAGTTTTCTGCCCCTGGGAGAAGAGATTCAAATGACGTCAGGCTCCTTGGCCACCCGACAACCTGGATACAGTATCGCGGAGGCCCGCTCCCGCGCGTTTCGCAACCGCGCCGACCTCGAAGGGGAAAAACTGCGCCAGGATGTTTTGCGCAGCGAACAACGCGCGGCTGAACGTTTGCGCATCCCCGACCCGGTAGTAAATGCCGGCTTCAAGAGAGCCGATGCCGGTTTGCCAAGGCTTGAGACCGGCCCGGTTTTCGGCGTATCGCTTTCCCTTCCGCTGTTTAATCAGGGTCAGGCTGAGGTCTCCCGCTATGCGGCTGAACAGAAACGGAGCCGTGCCCGCCTCGAGCAACTCCAGCGCCGCGCAGCAGCCTTCGTCGATGCGGCATGGCAATCCTTCCAGCGTCATCGCGGCTTGAGCGATAGCTATTCCACTGCCTCGGTAACGGAACTCATCAGCATCGCGCGGATTGCTTACGCAGAGGGCGAAATCGGAATCCTTCAGCTGCTCGATGCGTATCGAACCGCTCGTGAATGCCAACTGCGTAAGATCGATCTTGAATCCAACGCCAAACAAGCTCAAATTCTGCTCGAACAGCAGTTGGGAGAAGAACTGCCGTGAAGCTCATCTTGCTCATCGCAAACCTGCTTTGGATCGCCTCCTGCGGCCGAACTCCTGTTGCGCCGTCCCTTGAAGTTGGCGGCGGCCCACATCCGGAGGACTTCACGCACTGGAGCGCGCTGACGGAACTCTTTGTCGAGTATCCGCCCCTGGTGGCCGGACGGAGTTCCCGCTTCGCCATCCATCTCACTCGCCTCGATACCTTCAAACCATTGGCCAGTGGGCGGGCCGAAGTCGTTCTTAGCTATGGCCCAGGCCAGGAATCCGCCTTTGCCGCCGAGGCACCGTCGCGGCCGGGCATTTTTGGAGTCGATGTCACTCCGCCGCGGACGGGTGAAGCACTTGTGCTCATCCGGTTCCAAGGCGAAGGCTTAACCGACTCACATGAAGTTGGCCGAATCGCGATTTCCGCCGCTGCACCCGCGGCACACGAGCAACCGGAGCCCCCACCGAGTGAGGTTTCTTTCTTGAAGGAGCAACAGTGGGTTCTCGACTTTGCCACAGCCTTGGCCGAAGAACGCCGCATCGCTGAAAGTCTCCGCGTTCCGGCGGAGGTGGAAGCTCGCGCTGGAGGCTCAGCTGAAGTAGATTCCCCCTACGCGGGCCGGCTCCGTATCGACCGGTTGCCTGCACTTGGCGCGCCGGTGACTGAGGGCCAAGTTCTGGGTTATGTCGTATTGCCGGCGCCTAACCCAGCCGATTTCATTGGTCCAAGACTGGCCAGAGCAGAGGCGGAAACCGTGATCGAGATCGCCACACGCGACTTCGAACGGGCGCGCCGTCTGGTCGACGGAGGGGCCGCGCCCGCGCGGCGGCTCGAGGAGGCTCAGGCTGCGCTGAGCCTTGCCCGTGCCCGGCACAATGCTGCCAATGAACGCCTCCGTGAGCTGGAATCCAGCCGGCAGTCCGAGGGGGAGGCCACGGTGCGAAGTTTTGCCATCAAAGCTCCTCTTTCCGGCAGGATCGAGCGCATCCTCTGCACGCCCGGTACGTCCGTCCAAGCCGGCGATGCTCTTTTTCAAATTGCCGACCTCGACCGGGTTCTTATTGCCGCGATCGTACCCGAATCGGATTACACTCGCATGCATCAGCTCAGTGCGGCAGAACTCGAAATCCCCGGCCAAGAGCAGCCTCGTACCCTCTCCCGTCCTCTGCGCATCGGCCGTATCGTCGATTCGGCAACACGCACGTTTCCAGTCACCTTTGAATATGACAATCGGGACCGAACGGTTGCCATCAATCAGACAGTCCACGTCCGATTGCTACTTGTCGCGGGGCCGGCCGGTCCCGCTGTGCCGGTAGAGGCCATTGTCGATGACAACGGTAGCCCGGTTCTGTATGTACAAATTGCGGGAGAATCTTTCGAACGCAGACCTGTCCGCCTGGGGGATCGCAGCTCGGGTTTCGTGCGCGTGATTCGTGGGCTCAAGTCGGGAGAACGCGTCGTAACACGCGGCGCGCACCTGATCCGACTTGCCGCCCTGTCCGGATCGGCCCCGGCGCATGGCCATGTTCATTAAAGCAGGACAACGCAGAAATGTTTGATTTCCTTATACGCTGGTCACTGGCCCATCGCACCGTCGTTCTGGCTCTGGCACTCGGGGTTCTAGTTTGGGGCGGCTGGACCGCCACACGGGTCCCGCTCGACGTTCTGCCCGACCTTACCGCGCCGACTGTCACGATACTTCTCGAAGCTCCCGGAATGGCGCCCGGGGAACTGGAAAGCCTCGTTACGTATCCACTGGAGGCTTCTCTGAACGGCGCGCCCGGCTTGCGTCGGCTGCGTTCGGCCACGGCAATTGGAGTAAGCGTCATCTGGGCTGAATTCGATTGGGGCCAGGAGATCCACCGCGCCCGCCAGATCGTTGCGGAAAAACTCGCCGCAGCACAGAGTTCGCTTCCGCCGGGCGTAAAGCCCCCCTATCTTGCTCCGATGTCGTCCATTATGGGCGAGATTCTTTTCATCGCTCTCGAAAGCGACCGGCACAGCGCCATGGAACTCCGCACAACCGCTGACACGGTTCTGCGGCGCCGATTGCTCGCTGTTCCAGGCGTAGCACAGGTGATCCCCACCGGGGGTGAGCAGAAACAATACCAAGTGCTTGTTTCGCCGGAGTCGCTCCGCGAATATGCAATCACATTGTTCGACGTTGAAAACGCATTGCGCACGGGCAGCACCAATGCATCGGCTGGCTTTCTGGTCGCGAGCGGACAGGAGTATCTGATCCAAGGTATTGGCCGGATGTCGAGTCCCGAGGCAATTGGGGAAATCGTGATCACCCAACGGAACGGACGCCCGATCCGAATCCGCGATGTTGCAGCGAGCAAGTTAGGCCCCGCGCTGAAGCGCGCTGAGGGGTCACACAACGGGCGGCCGGCCGTGATTGTCGGCATCCAGAAACAGCCTGGGGCCAATACTCTTGAGTTGATGCGGCGTCTGGACGCGACGCTGACTGGTATCGAGAGCGGTCTGAGTCCCGGCATGCGTATTGACCGCCACGTCTTTCGTCAGTCGGACTTCATTGAGCGGGCGCTGTCGAATCTGACCAGAGCGCTTCGGGACGGCGCTTTTCTGGTTGTCGTAGTCGTCGCCGTCTTCCTGATGAATGCCCGTGCCGCCTGGATTACGCTGCTTGCGATTCCGCTATCGTTGGTAACCGCCGTGATCAGCATGAGTGCTTTCGGCCTCACCATCAACAGCATGAGCCTGGGCGGTCTTGCGATCGCCATTGGCGAGTTGGTTGATGATGCGATTATCGATGTCGAAAACGTGATGAGGCGTCTGCGGCAGCACCCGGACCGGCCGCAGCTGAGTGTGATCT
>Ga0068877_10002821_pt1 | contig 13931 bp, 8 predicted proteins | sample NOAtaG_FD_66437 | JGI IMG/M metagenome (GOLD analysis project Ga0068877, IMG submission 66437) | Freshwater lake microbial communities from Lake Erie, under a cyanobacterial bloom - NOAA_Erie_Diel6S_1000h metaG | ecosystem: Environmental > Aquatic > Freshwater > Lake | place: USA: Ohio, Lake... | reverse complement strand
AGGGCGGCTTCCTGCACTTCGGCCAGGGCAAGTGGTACCCGGGCGAGCAGCTGCCGCGCTGGGCGCTGTCGGTGGTCTGGCGCCGCGACGGGGAGCCGGCCTGGCGCGACCCGTCTTGGTTCGCCGACGAACGCATGCCGCAGCGCTACACCGCGGCCGACGCGCACGTCTTCGTCACCACCCTGACGCGGCGGCTCGGGCTCGACCCGAAGTACGTGCTGCCCGGCTACGAGGACACCTGGTACTACCTGTGGCGCGAGCGGCGGCTGCCGGTCAACGTCGACCCGTTCGACGCCCGGCTCGACGACGAGCTCGAGCGCGCGCGGCTGCGCCGCGTGTTCACCGCCGGCCTGTCGGCCACCGTCGGCTACGTGCTGCCGCTCAAGCGCGAGTGGCGCGTCGGCACCGCCGGCCCGCTGTGGGCCACCGGGCCCTGGTTCGTGCGCGACGAGCGGCTGTACCTGATCCCCGGCGACTCGCCGATGGGCTACCGCCTGCCGCTCGACTCGCTGCCCTGGGCGGCCAAGGGCGAGCAGCTCTGGCTTGCGCCGACCGACCCGTTCGCGCCGAGGGCGGCCCTGCCGGCAGCGGCCGCGCTGCGGGCGCAGTCACCGGCGGCTGCGGCCGCCCGCGGCGCGGGCGGGAGTGCTGCAGCCGGACCGCCGGCGGGAGCGGCAGCCGGACTCGGACCGGGCGCCGGTCCGGGGGGCGAGGGCGCTGCCGTGGGCGCACCTGGCGGGGCCGCAGGTGCGGGCGAGCGGCCGGCGGCCGGCCCGGTCTCGGCCCCTGGTGTCGAGCGCATGGCCACCGAGCAACTGCCCGAGGTGCCGCACCGCCGCGACCCGCTGGCGCCGCCGGCGCGCTTCGAGTCCGCGGGCGAGGTCACGCGCACCGCGCTGTGCGTCGAGGTGCGCGACCCCCAGCGCGCCAACGGCCCCGAGGCCGAGGCGCAGCACGGCGGTAGGAGCGGCGTGCTGTACGTGTTCATGCCGCCGCTGCGCTTCGCCGAGGACTACCTCGCGTTGCTGGCCGCGATCGAGGACACCTGCGCCGCGACCGGCATGAAGGTCGTGCTCGAGGGCTACCCGCCGCCGCGCGACCCGCGCCTGGCGCAACTGTCGGTGACGCCCGACCCCGGGGTCATCGAGGTCAACATCCATCCGGCCGGCAACTGGGGCGAGCTCGTCGACCACACCGAGTTCCTGTACGAGGCGGCGCGCCGCAGCCGCCTGTCGACCGAGAAGTTCATGCTCGACGGCCGCCACACCGGCACCGGTGGCGGCAACCACTTCGTGCTCGGCGGCGCGACGCCGGCCGACAGCCCCTTCCTGCGCCGGCCCGACCTGCTCGCGAGCCTGCTCACCTACTGGCACAACCACCCGTCGCTGTCGTACCTGTTCTCGGGGCTGTTCATCGGCCCGACGAGCCAGCACCCGCGCTTCGACGAGGCCCGCGGCGACCAGGTCTACGAGGTCGAGATCGGCCTGGCGGAGATCGAGCGCCAGATGGCGATCCACCGCCAGGCCGCCGGGGGCGGCACGGGCGGTGGTGCGGGTGCGGGCGAGGGTGCGGGCTTGGGTGCGGTGCCGCCCTGGCTGGTCGACCGCACGCTGCGCAACCTGCTGGTCGACGCCACCGGCAACACGCACCGCACCGAGTTCTGCATCGACAAGCTGTACTCGCCCGACGGCCCCGCCGGCCGGCTGGGCCTGCTCGAGCTGCGCGCCTTCGAGATGCCGCCGCACGCGCGGATGAGCCTGGCGCAGCAGCTGCTGCTGCGCGCGCTGGTCGCCTGGTTCTGGCGCGAGCCCTACCGCGGGCGCGGTGCGACGCGGCTCACGCGCTGGGACACCGGCCTGCACGACCGCTTCCTGCTGCCGAGCTTCGTGCAGATGGACTTCGCCGACGTCGTCGCCGACCTGAACGCGGCTGGCTTCCCGTTCGACATCGAGTGGTTCAACGCCCACTTCGGCTTCCGCTTCCCGCTGATCGGCGAGGTCGCGGTGGCCGGGCTGCACCTGACGCTGCGCAACGCGCTCGAGCCCTGGCACGTGATGGGCGAGGAGGGCGCCCCCGGCGGCACCGTGCGCTACGTCGACTCGTCGCTCGAGCGGCTGGAGGTCCGGGTGACGGGCATGAACGGCAACCGGCACGTCGTCGCCGTCAACGGCCGTGCGCTGCCGCTGCAGCCCACCGGCCGCGTCGGCGAGTTCGTCTGCGGCGTGCGCTACCGGGCCTGGCAGCCGCCCTCGGCGCTGCACCCGACGATCGGCGTGCACGCGCCGCTGACCTTCGACGTCGTCGACCGCTGGCAGCGGCGTTCGCTCGGCGGCTGCCGCTATCACGTCGCGCACCCGGGCGGACGCAACTACGACACCTTCCCGGTCAACGCCTACGAGGCCGAGAGCCGGCGCCTGGCGCGCTTCTTCCGCTTCGGGCACACGCCGGGCACGATGGACGTCGAGGCCGCGCCGCCGAGCCTGGAGCTGCCGTTCACGCTCGACCTGCGGCGCGCCCCGGGGGCGCAGCGCGGATGAGCCGGCGCGAGCCGCGGCCCGGCGCCGCCCCACCCGCCGAGGAGGCCGCGTGAGCCCTGGCCCGCAGGTGCTTTCGCGGCAGGCTGCGCTGTCGCCGGAGCCGGCCGCCGGTGCCGGCCTCGACCGCCTGCTGCTGGCCCGCGCGCTGCCACCGCAGCCCGGCGTCTGGGACGAACTGCGCGAGCCCGACGGCGCGCTGCGGGCCCGCTGGCGCCGCTTCGCGGCATGCATGCCGGCCGCGCGCGACGCCGGCGGCGGCAGCCCTCGCGACTCGGCGGTCGACCCCGCCGCCGACCTCGACCGGCGTGTCGGCGACGTGGCGGCCGAGCTGCGCCGCGCCGACGTCACCCACAACGTCTTCGGCGCGGGCGGCGTGGCCAGCCGGCCGTGGTCGCTCGAGCTGCTGCCGCTGATCATCGAGCCGGCCGAGTGGTCCGCCATCGAGCGCGGCGTCGCGCAGCGCGCGGCGCTGCTCGAGGCGATGCTGGCCGACCTCTACGGCGGGCAGCGCCTGTTGCGCGACGCGCTGCTGCCGGCGGCGCTGCTGCTGCGGCACCCGGGCTGGCTGCGCCCGCTGCTGGGCAGCGTGCCGGCGGGCGGGCAGCGGCTGCTGATCGCCGCCTTCGACCTCGTGCGCGGCCCCGACGGCGGCTGGACGCTCGCGGCCCAGCGCACGCAGGTGCCCTCGGGCCTGGGCTACGTGCTGCACAACCGGCTCGTCGTCGCGCGCCAGTTCCCCGACGCCTTCCGCGAGCTGCGCGTGCAGCGCATCGCCAGCAGCTACCGCCTGCTGCTGGACAGCATCGAGCAGCGGGCGCGCGCGCTGGTGCCCGGCGGTGGGGCGCCGCGCATCGTGCTGCTGACCCCGGGGCCCTACGCCGAGACCTACTTCGAGCACGCCTACCTGGCGCGCTACCTCGGGTTGCCGCTGGTCGAGGGTGGCGATCTGGCCGTGCGCGGCGAGCGGCTGTTCCTGAAGACGGTCGAGGGGCTGGAGCCGGTGCACGGCGTGCTGCGGCGCGTGGACGACGACTGGTGCGACCCGCTGGAGCTGCGGCCCGACTCGGCCCTCGGCGTGCCCGGGCTGCTGCAGGCCGCGCGCGCGCGCACCGTGGTGCTGGCCAACGCCCCGGGCAGCGCGTTCCTGGAGACGCCGGCGCTGCAGGGCTTCCTGCCCGGCATCTGCCGGGCGCTGCTCGACGAGCCGTTGTTGCTGCCCTCTGTGCCCACCTGGTGGTGCGGCGAGGCCGCCGCCTGGGACGACGTCCGCCGGCGCGATCCGGCGCTGGCCGGGCACGTCGTGCGCAGCACCTACCCGATCGCCGCCTCCGACGGCTGGCGCACCTCGCAGGTGTTCGACGGGCCGGTCTCGGCGATCGGCGACGACCCGGAGGCGTTCACCGTCCAGGGGCGGCTGCGGCTCGCGCGTGCCCCGACATGGGGCGATGGCGTGCTGGCGCCGCGCCCGGCCATGGTGCGCGTCTACGCGATCGCCGACGGCGAGGGCCGCTGGCACGTGCTGCCCGGCGGCATGACGCGGGTGGCGCGCGGCGAGGCCGCGAGCCTGTCGATGCAGCGCGGCGGCACCAGCCTCGACACCTGGGTGCTGACCGACGGCCCCGTCGACGGCTTCTCGATGCTGCCCAGCCGCTTGTCGCCCGACGACATCGGCCGCCGCCGGCGCCCGGTGGCCAGCCGCACCGGCGAGAACCTGTTCTGGCTCGGCCGCTACACCGAGCGCACCGAGCAGCTGGTGCGGCTGGCCCGCGCCACGTTGACGCTGACCGAGGCCGACAGCGACGCCAGCGCCCCCGAGCAGCGCGCGCTGTCCGACCTGGCGGTGCGTTGCGGCCTGGCACCGGCGGGCGTGCCGAGCCTGGCGCAGTCGCCGCGGCTGTTCGAGCGCGCGGTGCTGTCCGCCCTCGGCGACTCGCAGGCGCGCAGCGGCGCCTGCAGCGTGGCCTTCAACCTGGCCGCGCTGGAGCGGGCGTCGCAGGCCCTGCGCGACCAGCTCTCGGTCGAGCAGTGGGGCCTGATCCTCCGCATGTGCGAGTCGTTCGCCGACGCGCTGGACGGGCCGCGCCGCGAGGGCGGTGCCGACGCGCTGCCGCGCCCGCCCGAGGTGCTGGCGGCACTGGACCGCCTGGCGCTGTACCTGGCCGCCGTCACCGGCGCGCAGACCGACCGGATGGTCCGCGACCACGGCTGGCGGCTGCTGACCGTGGGCCGCCTGGTCGAGCGCCTGATCGGCGTGGCCGAGCGGATGCGCGCCTTCCTCGACGCCGGGGCGCTGCAGCGTGCCGCCGGCGTGGAGCTGCTGCTCGAACTGTTCGACAGCGTGATCACGTTCCGCTCCCGCCACCAGAGCCACGAGGACCTGCTCGCGCTGGCCGACGTGCTGGTGCTCGACGGCACCAATCCGCGCAGCTTCGCCGGCGTGCTGCGGCGGCTGCGCACCGAGCTCGGCAAGCTGCCCGGCGACGGCCGGGCGCTCGCGGCGTTCCTGGCGCTGCTGCCGGCCGAGGGCGCCGGGATCGCGGTGGCCGACCTGCGCGGCTGCGACGACGCGCAGGTCGGCGCCGCGCTGCGGGCGCTGGCGGTGCGGCTGGCGGCGGCCGGGGCCGGGCTGGCCGACGCGATCGGCGAGCGCTACTTCGACGTCGCGCACGAGCTGGAGCAGCGGGTGTGAACGGCGGCGCGCCATCGGCGGCGCCCTGCGTGCTCGACGTCGAGCACCGCACCCGCTATGCCTACTCGAGCCCGGTGTCGGCGTCGCACCACATGGCCCACCTGCAGCCGCTGTCCGACGCGCACCAGCAGCTGCACGCGTGGACGCTGCAGATCGAGCCCGGGCCGGCGCACTCGCGCGCCAGCCGCGACGGCTTCGGCAACGCGCAGCACCACTTCGAGCTGCACGCTGCCCACACGCGGCTGGTGGTGTACGCGCGCAGCCGCGTCGCGCTCTGGCCGCGCCACGTCGGGCTGAAGCCCGAGGACGCGCCGGCCTGGGACGCGCTGGCGGCGCGGCTGCGCTACGTGGCCGGGGGCGCGTTCGAGCCGGCGCTCGAGTTCGCGCTGCCCTCGCCCTACGTGCCGCGCCTGCCGGCGCTGGCCGGGTTCGCGGCGCCGTCGTTCCTGCCCGGGCGGCCGGTGGCGGCGGTGGCGCTGGACCTGATGCACCGCATCCACGCCGACTTCGCCTACGAGTCGCGCTCGACCGACGTCGACACCCCGCTTGCGCGCGTGCTCGCGCAGCGGCGCGGCGTCTGCCAGGACTTCGCCCACCTGCTCGCCGGCTGCCTGCGCGCCTACGGCGTGCCGGCGCGCTACGTCAGCGGCTACCTGCTGACCCGCCCGCCCGGCGACGGCCCGGCGCTGCTGGGTGCCGACGCCTCGCACGCCTGGGTCCAGGTGTGGAGCCCGGCGACGCCGGGCGTGCCCGACGCGCCCGACGGTGCCTGGCTCGACCTCGACCCGACCAACGACCTCGTGCCGGGGACCGGCCACGTGCGCGTGGCCGTCGGTCGCGATTTCGGCGACGTGACCCCGCTGCGCGGCGTCGTCCGCGGTGGCGGGCGCCACCAGCTCGAGGTCGGGGTGCACACCAGCGAGGCAGGCGCGCCGCTTGCTTGCGCGGTTGAGGAGGAGTCGACGCCGCGATGAAGACGCCTTTCGACGAGATGCGCGCTGGCGACCCGGTCGGCGGACCGGTGCGCGAGCACTACCGGGCCTACGGCCAGTGGCTGGCCCGCCAGAGCGCCGACGCGATGGCCGCGCGCCGCCACGAGGCGGAGATGATCTTCCGGCGCGTCGGCATCACCTTCGCCGTCTACGGCGCCAAGGACGAGGAGGGCGCCGGCACCGAGCGTCTGATCCCCTTCGACCTGATCCCGCGCGTGATCCCCAAGCACGAGTGGATCGAGCTCGAGGCCGGCCTGCGCCAGCGCGTCAGCGCGCTGCAGCGCTTCATCAAGGACGTCTACCACGGCCAGGACATCCTGAAGGCCGGCATCGTGCCGGCCGACATGGTGCTGCGCAACAGCCAGTTCCGGCCCGAGATGATGGGCGTGGCGGTGCCGGGCGACGTCTACTCCCACATCAGCGGCATCGACATCGTGCGCGCCGGCAACGCCGACGGCAGCGGCACCTACTACGTGCTCGAGGACAACCTGCGCGTGCCCAGCGGCGTGAGCTACATGCTCGAGAACCGCAAGATGATGATGCGGCTGTTCCCCGAGCTGTTCAGCATCCACCGCGTCGCGCCGGTGGCGCACTACCCCGACCTGCTGCTCGACACGCTGCGCACGGTGGCGCCTGCCGGGGTCAACGAGCCCACCGTCGTCGTGCTGACGCCGGGCATGTACAACAGCGCCTACTTCGAGCACGCCTTCCTGGCCCAGCAGATGGGCGTCGAGCTGGTCGAGGGCCAGGACCTGTTCGTGCGCGACGGCTTCGTTTACATGCGCACGACGCAGGGGCCGCGGCGCGTGGACGTGGTCTACCGGCGTGTCGACGACGACTTCCTCGACCCCAAGGCCTTCCGCGCCGACAGCACGCTCGGCTGCGCCGGCCTGCTCGACGTCTACCGCGCCGGCAACATCACGCTGGCCAACGCCATCGGCACGGGCATCGCCGACGACAAGAGCATCTATCCGTACGTGCCGCGGATGATCGAGTTCTACCTCGGCGAGAAGCCGATCCTGCACAACGTGCCCACCTACCTGTGCCGCGAGCCCGAGGACCTGAAGTACGTGCTGGCGCACCTGCCCGAGCTCGTCGTCAAGGAGGTCCACGGCGCAGGCGGCTACGGGATGCTGGTCGGCCCAGCAGCCACGCAGGCGGAGATCGCCGCCTTCCGCGCCGCGCTCGAGGCCAACCCGGCCAACTACGTCGCGCAGCCGACGCTGTCGCTCTCGAGCTGCCCGACCTTCGTCGACAGCGGCATCGCGCCGCGCCACATCGACCTGCGGCCCTACGTGCTGGCCGGCAAGTCGGTGCAGACCGTGCCTGGAGGCCTGACGCGCGTGGCGCTGAAGGAGGGCTCGCTGGTCGTCAACTCGTCGCAGGGCGGCGGCACCAAGGACACCTGGGTGCTCGAGGACTGAAGCAGGGGGGACAGGACGATGCTTTCGCGAACCGCCGACCACCTGTTCTGGATGGCCCGCTACATGGAGCGGGCGGAGAACACCGCCCGCATGCTCGACGTGAACTACCAGACCTCGCTGCTGCCGCAGAGCGAGATCACGACGGAGCAGGGCTGGAGCGGTCTGCTGTCGATCAGCGAGCTGACCGGTCCGTTCACGGCCAAGCACCACGCGGTCGACGCCGCGGCGGTGATGGACTTCATGGTCCGGGACCAGAGCAACCCGAGCAGCATCACCTGCTGCCTGCGCGCGGCGCGCGAGAACGCGCGCGCGGTGCGCGGGGCGCTGACCACCGAGGTCTGGGAGACGATGAACCAGACCTGGCTCGAGTTCAACCGGCTGCTCGCCGACGGCGCCCTCGACCGCGATCCCGGGGCACTGTTCGAGTGGGTGAAGTCGCGCTCGCACCTGTCGCGCGGGGTCACCGTGGGCACGATGCCGATGGACGAGGCGCTGTACTTTCTGCGCGTGGGCACCTTCCTGGAGCGGGCCGACAACACCGCCCGTCTGCTCGACGTGAAGTTCCATGCGCTGGCCGGCGACTACTTCGGCAGCGCCGCCAAGGAGAGCCAGGAGGTCGACTTCTACCACTGGAGCGCGATCCTGCGCTCGGTCTCCGGCTTCGAGATCTACCGCAAGGTCTACCGCAACGTGATCCGGCCCGAGCGCGTCGCCGAACTGCTGATCCTGCGGCCCGACATGCCGCGCTCGCTGGCCGCCTGCATGAACGAGGTCGTGGCCAACCTGCAGCAGGTGGCCAACCAGCAGAGCGGCGAGACGCTGCGGCGCGCGGGCCGGCTGCGCGCCGACCTGCAGTACGGGCGGATCGACGAGATCCTGGCCACCGGCCTGCACGCCTACCTGACGCAGTTCCTGGACCGCGTCAACGACCTCGGCGTCGGGATCAGCCGCGACTTCCTGGTGCCGATGGCGGCCTGAGGCCGGCACCGCGTCTCCCGACGCGGCATGTCGGGGCGGGCCGAGGCCCGCCTCAGGCGGCCGGCGCCTTCTTGGCCGCCTTCTTCTTGGCCACCTTCTTCTTGGTCGCCTTCTTCTTGGTCGCCTTCTTCTCGCCCGTGGGGGCGGCCTTCTTGCCGCCGGCGGCCTTGTCGGCGGCCGACGGCTGGACCGACGGCGCGCCGGCAGCCGGGCTGGCAGGGGTCTGGGCGAAGGCGAGCGTCGATGCGGTGGCGAGCAGGAGGCTGGACAGCAGGGTCTTCATGGCGGCAGGTGGTCGGGGGATGGCCCGATCGGCTCCGGGCCCGGCAGAGCGATCGCGAAGGCATCGCGGACTGCCTTCTCAACGCGGCGTGGCCCGCCCCGGTTGACCCTGCATGACGTGAGGGTAATGTGCCTGGCCTCACGCCGCCGCGCGCAGCGCCTCGGCCAGCAGGATCACGGCCATCGCGTAGTAGCTCGACCAGTTGTAGCGCGTGACCGCGTAGAAGTTGCCCGTGCCCGCGTAGTGCACCGGCGGCCGGCCGCCATCCTCGAGCTCCACCAGGGCCAGCGGGCCGTCGTGCGCGGCCGCGGCTGGCGCCAGCCGCGCGCCGCGCTCGACCATCTGGGCCGGGCTGAAGGTGGGCACGATGTCGGGTGCCAGCAGCACGGCGCGGTCCTGCGGCTCGGCCGGCGCGGTGACCTCGAAGTGCGTCGGCATGCCGCGCTGCCAGCCGAACTGCGCCAGGTAGTGCGCGACCGAGCCGATCGCGTCGGCCGGGTTGCTGCGCAGGTCGATCCGACCGTCGGCGTCGAAGTCGACGCCGAAGCGCAGGATGCTGCTCGGCATGAACTGCGGCAGCCCGATCGCGCCGGCGAAGCTGCCGCGCGGCTCCTGCGGGTCGAGCGCCTCGCGCCGGCACCACACCAGCAGCGCGAGCAGTTCGTCGCGGAAGAAGGCGCTGCGGTCGCGGCGGCCGGGCGGGAAGTCGAGCGACAGCGTGGCCAGCGCGTCGATGGCACGGAAGTCGCCCATCATGCGCCCGTAGAAGGTCTCGATGCCCACGATGGCGACGACGATCTCCGCCGGCACGCCGTGCCCGGCCTCGGCGCGCGCCAGCCAGCGCGCGTGTTCGCGCCAGAACGCCACCCCTGCCGCGATGCGCCTGCCCTCGACGAAGCGCTCGCGGTAGGCGGTCCAGTTGCGCGCCGTGCCCGCTGGCGGCGGCATGATCAGTCGGCGCACGGCCTCGCTGCGCCGCGCCTGCGACACCTGTGCGCGCACCCAGGCCGGGTCGAGCCCGTGCCGCTGCTCGGCCATCGCCGCGAGGCCTTCGAGTTCCGGATGGTGGGCGTAGGCCGGATCGACCGCAGCGCGATCCGGGCGGCGCCGGGTGGATGCCAGCGCGCCGACCGGCGCCAGGCAGGCAGCGGCCAGCGCGGCGGCGCAGGTGCGGCGCGTCGGATGCGGCGGGACCATGCCGGCGAGCCTACCAGTCCGGGGGGACTTGGGTCTGGCGCGGGTCGGCGTCCGCGCTCAGCGCGTGGCCGAGGCTGCTGCGGCCGCCGCGGCCTGCCGGAAGCGCCGCCACCACGCCGTGCCGCCGGCCGCAGAAGGCCGTGCGTCGGGCCCGTAGCGCGAACGGGCCAGCACGTCGAGGGCAGAGGCCAGCGCGTCGCCGCGCGCGCCGAGCACCTGCCGCACGCGGGCCGCGCGCGTCAGCGGCGGCTCGTGCGGGGCCACCTCGACGCCGAGGGCGGCCAGGCGTTCGCGCACGCGCTGCTCCAGGCGCTGCCAGGGGTCGCGGCGCTGTCGGTCCCACCACGCCCAGGCGGCCCCGCCCAGTGCGGCGGCAGCCAGCAGCAGCACGAGCAGCGAGGCGAGATCGCGTCCCTCGGGGGCCTTCAGCCCGAGGCTGCGCAGCAGGTCGAACTGCTGGCTGCGGGAGTAGTTCAGCACCCGCTGGTTCCACGCGTTCTCGACCGCTTCCCATCCGCGGCGCAAGCGGTCGGCAAGGTCGGGGTCGATGGTGTTCAGGGCCCCGGCCACCAGCCCCGGCGGGGGCCGCAGGCTGCGGCCGGCGCGCACGCGGTCGGGCGCGACGGCGGCGGTCGGGTCGGCGCGGACCCAGCCGCGACCGGCCTGCCAGTACTCGGCCCAGGCGTGCGCATGGCTCTGGCGCACGACCCGCCAGCCGTCGCGGGTGGGGGGATCCGTGCCCTGGTAGCCCGTGACGATGCGCGCCGGGATGTCCAGCGACCGCATCACGACCACGAAGGCCGCGGCGAAGTGCTCGCAGAAGCCGGCCTTGCGCTCGAACCAGAACTCGTCCACCGCGTCGGCGCCGTAGGTGCCCGGCGCAAGCGTGTAGCTGTAGCCCGCCTGGCCGATGTGCTGCAGCACCGCGGCGGCAAGCGTGGAGGCGTCGGCCGAGGCGAGCCCGGGTTGCTGGCGCAGCGCCACCGCCCAGGCCCGGGTGCGGGGGTTGGAGCCTGATGGCAGGCGCAGGTGGTCGCGCAGCCCGGGCACCGGGTCGACCGGGCCGTGCACCGCCGACAGCCAGGCGCCGGCCTCGATGCGCACGCGCTCGGCGATCGGCCGGTCGGTCTGCCACTGCGCGTCGGGCCGCAGCAGCGCCATCCAGCCTGGCAGCGTCGGCGCGAGCCCGGGGGTGTCGGGGGTCAGCTCCAGCAGCGGCAGCAGCGGCAGGCGCATCGGCTCGAGCGTCATCTCGTAGCGCAGCGCCGGCGCCGAAGGGCGCAGGTCGGCGCGCGGCCGCTGCGACACCGGCACGGTGGGTACACCGCGCGTCCACTCGCGGACGTCGAAGGCCGACAGCACCGGCCCGCGGAAGTAGATCTGCTCGGCCGGCGGCGCCGGGCCGAGGAAGCGGACGCGGAATGCGATCGAGTCGTCCTCGGCCACTTCGGCGACGCCGCCCAGCCGCAGCGTGCCCGACAGCCCCGTGCGCCCCTGCGCATCCTGCGGCAGTCCCCACAACGGGCCGATGCGCGGGAACAGCACGAACAGCAGCGCCATCACCGGCAGCCCGAGCGCGGTGGTGCGCGCGGCGACCGCGGCGGCGGTGGCCAGCGGTGGCCGGCCCACGGGCATGTGCGCCAGGACCAGCGAGGTCAGCAAGCCCCAGAGCGACAGCAGCATCCACAGGCCCGAGGGCAGGCTCTGCGAGTAAAGGAAGTGCGTGAGCACGAGGAAGAAGCCGAGGAAGAACACCACCAGCGCATCGCGGCGCGCTCGCAGCTCGAGCGTCTTCAGCGACATCAGCACCGCGAGCATCGTCACGCCGGCCTCCTTGCCGAACATCGAGCGCTCGCCCCACAGGGTCAGCCCGACGGCGGCGACCAGCAGCGCCGTGACCGCCCAGCGGCCGGGCAGCGCCGCGCCCGCCAGCGCGATGCGCGCCCGCCACAGCAGCACGAAGCCGACCATCACGGCGCACCACGGCGGCAGGTGCAGCAGGTGCGGACCCACCGTGATCGCGATGACCAGCAGCAGGAACAGCGTGTCGCGCGTCTCGCGCGGCAGCCGGCGCAGCGCCTCGGCGGCGGAACGGCGCAGCCCCGGCCCCGGTGCGACGGCAGGGTTCACGCCCACAACGCGAGCAGGTCGAGCGCCGCGCGGCGGTGCGATTCGCCGCTGCCCGAAGGCAGGTCCGCGCCCGGCAGGCGGAGCGCGTAGGTGAGTCCGTCGCGCTCGGCGGCCAGCACCCAGGCCGCCAGCCGCTGCAGCCGCGGCTCGGTGCCCGCGATGCCCGCGTCGGACCAGTCGAGCTGCAACTCGCGACGGCCCGCGCCCACGGTCTCGCGGCTGACCAGCTCGCCGGCATGCGCCACCTTCTTCCACACCACCTGGCGCATCGTGTCGCCACGTTGCCAGGGACGCACGCCGTCGAACTCGCTGCCGTGCGTGCGGGGGCGCGGCAGCTCCCCGCTGGAGGCGGCGCCGCGAGCGGGCAGCGGGGGTGCCGGGTGCTCCGGCTGCGGCCAAGCCAGCAGCCGCGCGGCCGGGCGCCACACCGTCCAGGCCCTGAACAGGCCGAACGGGAACACGGTCTGCACCACCAGGGGGGGCAGCGCGTGCCAACCCCGGTGCGGCGGCACGCGCGCCAGCTGCAGCAGGTGCTGCCCCTGCGCCGGCACGTCGCACCACGCGGCCTGCTCGGAGGCCTCGCCCGGCGCAGCGCCGAAGCCGAGCATCAGCGCGTGCCGGGCGCGCCCCGGGTTGGTGATGACCAGTTCCACCGCGGCCGGCGTGCCGGCGAAGACCGGGCTCGGTGCCTTGACGTGAAGCGCCAGGCCGCGCAGGTTGCCGTGCGTCAGGTGCATCGACACGGCCCCGGCGCCGGCCAGCAGGAAGGTCAGCGCGTAGCCGAGGTTGAGCTGGTAGTTGATGGAGGCCAGCAGCATCGCCACCAGCGTCAAGCCGAAGGTCAGGCCGGCCCGCGTGGGCAGGATGTAGATGTTGCGCTGCCCGAGCGTCCAGTTGTCGGTGCGCGGCAGCCGCGACAGCCACCAGTGGCGCAGTGCGGCGCGCGGCTGGCCGAGCCAGCCCGGCGTGGCCGTTGCGACGCCCGGCCCGGGCGCGGCCAGCGCGCCGGCCGGTACGGCTGCAGCAATGCCTGCAGGCGTGTTCACCAGGACCCCCTCGACGCGTCCACGGCCCGTCAGGCGACCGGCGTCGCCTCCACCATCGCGTGCACCTGCTCGACGGCGCCGCGCCCGGCGCCGGGCACGGGGTTCAACCGGTGGGCGATGGTCTGGGGCAGGATGGCCTGCACGTCGTCGGGCGCGACGTAGTCGCGCCCGGCCAGCAGCGCGCGGGCGCGCGCAGCGCGCAGCACGGCGATGCCGGCGCGGGGCGACAGCCCGTCGGTGAACCAGCGGCCGCTGCGCGTCGCGGCGATCAGCGACTGGAGATAGTCCAGCAGCGGATCGCCGGCCCGCACCTGCAGCACGGCCTGCTGCGCCGACTCCAGCTCGGCTGGCGACATCACCGGGACCAGGTCGCGGACCGCGTCGCGCCGGTCGCCGCCGGCCAGCAGCGCGCGCTCGCTGGCGCGGTCGGGGTAGCCGAGCATGATGCGCATCAGGAAGCGGTCGAGCTGGCTCTCGGGCAGCGGGTAGGTGCCCAGCTGGTCGCTCGGGTTCTGCGTCGCGATGACGAAGAAGGGCCGCGGCAGGGCGCGCGTCTCGTTCTCGACGCTGACCTGCTGTTCCTCCATCGCCTCGAGCAGCGCGCTCTGCGTCTTCGGGCCGGCGCGGTTGATCTCGTCGGCCAGCAGCACCTGGG
>Ga0068877_10002820_pt1 | contig 13934 bp, 13 predicted proteins | sample NOAtaG_FD_66437 | JGI IMG/M metagenome (GOLD analysis project Ga0068877, IMG submission 66437) | Freshwater lake microbial communities from Lake Erie, under a cyanobacterial bloom - NOAA_Erie_Diel6S_1000h metaG | ecosystem: Environmental > Aquatic > Freshwater > Lake | place: USA: Ohio, Lake... | reverse complement strand
CAGCAGCGCCATGCCGGGGGCTTCGTAGATGCCGCGGCTCTTGGCTTCGATGATGCGATTTTCAATCTGGTCGCTCATGCCGAGGCCGTGGCGGCCACCAATGCGGTTGGCTTCGAGCACGAGGTCGACTTCGCTTGGGAAAGTCTGGCCGTTGAGCGCTACCGGCCGGCCTTCGAAAAAGCGGACGGAGACTTCCTCGGCCTTGACGGCAACCTCATCCTTCCAGAAGGCGACGCCCATGATGGGATCGACGATGCGGATGCCGGTTGCGAGGGTCTCGAGGTCCTTGGCCTCGTGCGTGGCGCCCCAAATGTTGGAATCGGTCGAGTAGGCCTTTTCCTTAGACATCTTGTAGCCGAGGCCGGCTTTTTCGAGCAGCTCGGACATTTCCTTGCGGCCGCCGAGTTCATGGTTGAAGGTCTGGTCGAGCCAGGGTTTGTAGACCTTCAGGGTGGGATTTACCATGAGGCCATAGCGGTAGAATCGCTCGATATCGTTGCCTTTGTAGGTCGAGCCGTCGCCCCATATGTTGACCTGATCCTCCTTCATGGCGCCGACAAGCATGGTGCCCGTGACGGCGCGGCCGATGGGAGTCGTGTTGAAATAAGGCAGGCCGGCGGTGGAGATGTGAAAGGCGCCGCACTGCAAGGCGGCGATGCCTTCGCGTACCAGTTGTTCCCGGCAGTCGAGAAGGCGGGCAGCTTCGGCGCCGCAATCGAGAGCGCGGCGGGGAATGGCCTCGTAATCCGGTTCGTCGGGCTGCCCGAGGTTGGCGGTGTAGCAATAAGGAATGGCGCCTTTTTGGCGCATCCAGTAGATCGCCGCGGAAGTATCGAGGCCGCCGGAGAAGGCGATTCCGACTTTTTCGCCAATGGGCAGGGACTGAAGGATATTCGGCATGGGTGCTTTCTCTCATGGTAACCAGAGCGAAGTGGGGTTAAGCTGGTTTTTCCGGCAAAGACATGGAACGAAAAACAGACATTGTACGGATGAGCGGGGTGGAGATCCATCTGGGAGCGCCGGATGATCTGAATGTGAACTGGGTAGGTCAGCAGGAATCGATGCGGCAACTGCTGGCGGCCTGGCTGGTGCTCGACGAGAGAGATTTGCCGATGAACCCGCGTCTGGTGGGTAAGCCCGGTGTCGGCAAGACAACATTGGCGTGGGCGGCTGCCCAGGGGCTGGGCCAGCAGGTGTACATCATGCAGGCCACCGTGGACACGCGGCCCGAGGATCTGATTGTGACTCCGGTGCTTGAGGAGCAGGGCAAGTTGCGGTATGTGGCCTCACCGCTGGTGACGGCGATGATTCGCGGTGGGGTGGCGATTCTTGACGAGGGCAACCGGATGAGCGAGAAGAGTTGGGCGAGCCTGGCGCCGCTTCTTGATACGCGCCGTTACGTCGAATCGATTGTCGCGGGAATCAAGATCAAGGCACATCCACTTTTTCGCTTCGTGGCGACAATGAATGACGACGCGAGCACGTTTGACCTGCCCGAGTACATACAGAGCCGGTTGCAACCGCAGATTCTGCTCGACTTCCCCGAGAGGGAAGAAGAGCTGGCGATCCTGCGGGAGAACCTGCCCTACGCCGACAGCGAGATTCTCGAATACGTGACGGACTTTCTGCAGCAGGCGCATCAGGCCGAGGAGCGGTATTCGATTCGGGATGGCGTCAACATCGTGCGATATGCGCTGAAACTGAGGGCCGCCGGGGAGTCCACTTTTCATGAGCGGGTGGCGTTGCCTCTGGCGGTGAAGACCATCCTGGGTATGGAAGCCATGCGTTATGCCGGAAGCAAATGAGGATCATCCGGTTGCGGTAGACAGTTTGCGGCGGGGGCGATTCCGCTACTTTCCGGTTGCTCCGGGGCGGATGGAGTTTGCCATGGAGGTGCGCCGGACTATGCTGCGGGAGCGGCCGGCCCTGGTGGCTATCGAGTTGCCCGCTTTCTTTGGGGGATGTTTGCCCGAAGCGGCGCGGCGTTTTCCCGAAATCAGCGCGCTCGTGTATCCCGACCGCCTCGAGGATGGGCAGGCTTTGATCTACTGCCTGCTTGAGCCTTGCGATGCTTTTGTGGAAGCCTACCGGACCGCGCATGAGATCGGGGCGGAGGTGATGTTGATCGACCCGGCGGTGGGGGAGCGCCCGCACTTGCCCGATGATTATCCCGACAGCTTCGCGGTGCAGCGAATCGGGCTTGCTGCTTATGTGGAGCGCTACCGGCTGTTTCCACAGCAACGCAATGATGAGGTGCAGGATTTTGCCGCGGGTCTGGCCTGGAAGCTGCAAGGGGCGGCCCCGGACAAGGAAGTTCTTGTCGTGGTATCGCTGAATCTGCTGGATCCCTTGCTCGACGCCATGGAAACGCCGCAGGATCCGCCCAGACGGACAACGCTGGCGGAATCGGTGGAATTGGTCAATGTGCATCCGGAAAGTCTGGGTGAAGTGCTGACGGAGTATCCGGCGCTGCAGCAACGCTACGAATACTGGCGCAAGCAAATGTCGGATGTGCGCTTGGTGGACCGCCCGGCGGCGCAGTACGATACGTTGCGCCGGGCAGAGGTCGACTATGAGACGAATACGGGCGACAAGATCATGCCCTACCAGCGCAAGATGCTGGCCAAGTTTACGCGCAACCTCGCGCATGTGAGCGGATATCTGACGTCGACACTATACGAATTGACGTTAGCGGCGCAGTCGATTGTCGATGACAACTATGCCTGGGAGGTTTGGCAGGCGGGAAGCAGCTATGGATTTCAGGATGAGGAGGCAAAGATCGAGACGCTGCGGCTGAGCGGGGAGGAAGTTTTCTTTCAGACTCGCAAGCTCAAGTTGCGCCGGCGTCTGCCGCGGCCGAAGCAACGCATGAAGCCACGCTCTCTCAAAGAGCGGCCGCGGGAAGACAAGCCGGGAGAATGGGCGCGCGAACTGAATGGGAATGCGATTTGCTCCTATCCGCCCGAGGATATGGTGATTGAGGACTTCGGACGTTTTCTCAAGCGCAAGGCGCATTCGCTGCTGACCGGGGAGCACACGCGAACCGAGCCGTTTCAGACTTCGCTGCTGGACGGCATCGACATGCGGGAAACCCTGCGCAACTGGCACGAGCGGAAGATCTACGTCAAGCGGCTTGAGCGGTCCGCGGGTGATGTGACGAGTCTGGTTGTTGTCTTTGATGAGGACCGGGATGACCGCTACCGTTACCTGACGACGTGGCTGGGAGAGCACCAGAACGAGTCGGATATGGCTTTTTATTCGACCGAGCCATTCGCGAAACTGGTGGGCCCGGGGATTGGAAGAGCGGAGTACGGCGGCTACCTGATGACGCTGCCCTCGCGGCGGCTTTGGGATGTTTGGCGGGATCCGGATTATGATTTCGCCGAGACGAAGGCGGAGCGGTTATTGATGGCGGCGCTCGACTACTCGACGGCGCGCTACGTTGTCTACGTCGGGCCAAGGCCGCCGCGGAGCATTTTTCATTCCATCGCGGCGCAACTGCGGCGGCAGATTGTCTTCATTCCCATCGGGCAACTATCGCTGGCGCGGCTAAAGAAGCTGCGTGTCGTGCATGTCCTGGACGGCTATGAGCGGCGGGCCGTGGCCAAGGACTTTATCTGGTGAGGCAGCCCTCTTCAAAGATGCAGATTTCGCTAAGGTTGGGCTACGGCTGTCTATGTTGAGGTAGACTTTTCAGGGAAATGCGCAGCACTCATTCCAGCACTATTTGATTGCAGCCTGAGCGAGGAGAGGACTAGTGCTGCCTGTTCTGTTGCTTGCCTGCTGGAGCCTTGGTGAGTGTGTGGCGCTGTTGCGGTGGGATTTGGCAAACAACGGGCTTTACGAAGAATTGCGATGCAACGATTTGCTGCAATTCGAGCGGAAGCCGGCCGGGGAAGATCTCAATCTGACGGCGAGCTACGGCTACCTATGATTGTGTCAAGTGGTTTTGCGAAGATTCTCGCGGAGCGCTTGTGAGGCCGTAGGCGAACAGAGCGTGGCTTGGCGATATCGGGAGAACAGCACGAGCTTCGGACCGGGTCAAGGCCCCGCGGGGTGAGCGGCGAGGATGCTGTGGGTGGGCGGTTTACTTCTTCGGAACGCGTTTGTGTTGTTGGACTCTTGCGGGAAGATCTTCGAGGCCGCGGGCGGGGAGCATGGCGAGTTCGCCTGGCGGCAAGAGGAGATTGGGCGGCAGGTTCTCGCGTTCATAGAGTGCTGCGAGGGCGGAAACCGCTTTGGAGCGCAAGCCAGAGCCTAAGGGGCGGGGCGTTGGGAGCCTTTGGTGTAACCGCCTTTACGCTTTTCTCCCATGACCTGGATGCGGAGGCGGCTGAACTTGGCCGCGAGAGTGGAGGGCATGGCGTAGTGGTAGCATTCGCTGTTGCTGAGCATGTGCCAGGCGATGACGACAAGCTTGTGGGCGAGGGCGACGATGGCGGGGTTGCGGGAGGCGGTTTGAGCGGCTTCGACCATCATCAAGCGGGCGTGGCTGGAGCCTTGTTTGGTGATGCGGCCGTGATGGGACTTAGAGCCGGACTGGTAAGTTGAGGGAGTGAGTCCAAGATAGAAGGCGGCGTATTTGGGGGAGGGAAAGCGCGTGGTGTCGCCGAGGGCGGCGAGGAGGGATTCGGCGACGGTGAAGTCGATGCTGGGGAGGGTCATCAGCAACTGGACGCGCGGGTCGTGCCAGGCATGGTTGGCCATGGCCTGGGTGATGGGGGCGATTGCGGCTTCGATGGCAAATCAGAGTAGCGAAATCAGGGGTCGGCTTTGCGCTGGCCTCGCTCCAGGGGCAGGCCGGTGCTAAAGCCTTGATCCCGCCGGGGTTGCACGGATGCTTGTACGATTCCGGCAAAAGATCCCGTAGTACCGGCAAGGAGCGGGATTGGGAAGCCTGCTCCCCGAAGGCCGCACAAAATCGGATACGATTTCGTGGGAGCCAAGGAGCAAGGAAGATGTCGAGCAGCAAGCAGAGTTGGTGAGCGGGATCCGGCAGATGGCTAGTGGAAGAAGATACGGTACAGGTCGAGAAAGGCTTTGAGAAAGTCGTAGGGCTTGACTTTGGAGCCATCGACATCGCGCCAGTAGGGCAGCGAGAACTCATAGATGGCCTCGGTGGCGGCGGGGGCCGTTCCCGGAGGGAGTTGCTGGAAGCGATGGATGATTTCTACATCGAAGATCCAGCGCGAGACGAACGGGGTGGCAAAAAGGGTCCGCAGGTAAGGGGTACGGCGGAAGATCTTGGCGCCGCATTGGGTGTCGTAGATCGGCAGATGGAGCAGGACGGAGACTATGGTGGCAAAGACACGGCCGAGGTAGTGGCGCTCGGGTTTACGAAAGATCTCGCGGCCGAGGAGTTTGACGCGGGCGCCAAAGATCATGACGAAGCGGGAGTTTTGCTCGAGTACGCTGAGCATGTCGATCGCGGTGGAGAGGGGCGTGGCGAGGTCGGCGTCCCAGAAGCCGATCGCCTCCACATCGAGGTGATCGATAGCATGGAGCATGCCCTGGCGTACGACCCCGGCCTTGCCCTGATTGACCTGGTTGTCGAGGACGGTGGCCTGGGTTGGGATTAAGGCGGCAAGGCGCTCGAGTACTTCAGCGGTGCCGTCGCGGCTGCCATCATTGGCGAAAATGAAGTGGATGTTGGAATGCTTTCGCGCAAATTTGACAAAGACCTCGGGCCGCAACCTCTCGGCCTCGTTGTAGCAGGGAATAACGAGAGCGCAGGAAATCAAGTAAGTGTTCCTTCAAACATCAGGTAATGGCTCTGTTCCATGCCGAGGCGGCGATAGGCTTGCTGGGCGGTAAGGTTGGTGTTTTCGACGTAAAGGCGAAAGCCGCAGCAATTTGACGAGGCGGCCAGGGACCGGACGCCCTCGTACAGGCTGCGATAGACGCCTTGGCCGCGCCACTCAGGAAGTACATAAACACTCTGGATCCACCAGAATACCTTGTTGCGCCAGTCACTCCACTCAAATGTGATCATGAGTCCACCCACGGGACTGCCGTCGATTTCGGCGACAACATAGAAGCCGAAATGGGGTTGGTTGAAGAGTCCCTGGACGCCGGCGTTGATCAGGCTGGAATCGAGACTAAGCTGTTCGGTCTCCCAGGCCATGGCCACGTTGAAAGCGGCAATGGCGGAGATGTCGCGCGGTTCAGCGCGACGGATGAGGATGCTGTTGGAGGATGGCATCGATGATTCCCGTGGTGGTGTGAGGTTTCGCTTCGACGGAAGGCTGGACGCCATGCAGCAGAAGAGTTTGTGTTGTGATCGGGCCGATCGAGGCGATGCGATAACGGTGAATCGCCTCGGGCGGATTGAGGGCCAGAAAGTTCTTGACGGTGGAAGAACTGGTGAAGGTGATCCAATCGGCTTCCGGTGCGGGGCCGGAATCCGGCACGACCGTGCGGTAAGCTTCGGCGATTTCAACGACGGCGCCCTGCGCGAGCAGGGCCTGAGGGACTGTGTCGCGGGCGGAGGCGGCGCGAGGGATGAGAACGCGTTTACCGGCTAGCGGGAAGCCGGCCAGCGCCGAGAGGAGACTTTCGGCGACATACTCGGCGGGAAGCACATCGACCTTGAGGTGCATGTCTTCGATCGCCCGGCGCGTGGCGGGGCCGATGGCGCAGATCCGGGCGCGGAGCGCACGCAGGTCACGAGGGGACTGGCGCAGGCGGGTGGCAAAGGACTCAACGGCATTGACGCTGGTAAAGATGAGCCAATCAAAGGACTCGAGCTTGGCGATGGCCTGATCGAGGGACTGCCAGGAGGAGGGGGGAGCGATGGCAATGGTTGGGTACTCGAGCACTTGAGCGCCCAAGGCTGTAAGTTGGTCGGCCATGTCGCGAGACGCTTTCAGCGCCCGCGTAACGGCAATGCGGACGCCGTGCAGAGGAAGGCGCTCATGCCAGTTGAGCCTGGCGCCGAGTTGCGCGACTGGGCCAATGATGATCATGGCGGGGGCGAGGATCTTCTTGGCGGCGAGGGAGGAAATCGTGCCGACGACGGTATGTTGCTCCGGGCGTGTCGCCCAGGTGACAGCCGCGGCTGGAGTATCGGCGGGGCGGCCGGAGGCAATGAGCGCGGCGGCCAGTTCCGGATAGTGGAAAGCGCCCATGAAGATCGCGAGTGTATCGACGCGAGCCACTTTGGACCAATCGATTGAGTCCGGATGATGGCCGGTGAGGAAGGCGACGCAACTGGAATAGTCGCGGTGGGTGAGTGGGATGCCAGCATAGGCGGCGGCGCCGATTGCCGAGGAGATTCCCGGCACGACTTCAAAAGGAATACCGGCGGCGGCGAGAGCTTCGCATTCCTCGCCCCCACGGCCGAAAAGATAAGGGTCGCCGCCCTTCAGCCGGACGATGCGCCGCTGTGAGTGGGCGAGATCGATCATCAGAGAGACGATGTCTTCCTGGGGAACGGAGTGATTGTCGCGAACCTTGCCGACATAGATTTTTTCGGCCCGGGTGGCGAGGCGAAGTGCCTCGGGGCTGGCGAGATGGTCATAGAGAACGACGTCGGCGGACTCGAGGAGAGCCTTGGCTTTAAGGGTGAGCAGGTTGGGGTCGCCGGGGCCGCTGCCGACAAGATAGACCTTCACCCGAGGACCTCGTGGGCCCCCTGGGAGCGGAGGCCGTCGGCGACTTCACGGCCGAGTGAAACCGGATCAGCCCCAGCGGCTGAGAAGCGAATGACGCGCTGACCGTTGGGGGAGGCAACAACGGCCTCAAGATGAAGCGAAGATGCTTCTTGACGGGCGAATGCGCCGAGGGGGATCTGGCAGCCGCCACCGAATTCGCGCAGGCAGGCGCGTTCGGCTTCGACGGCGCGCAGAGTTGGTGTGTGTGTAAGCAAGCTGGCGCGGTGGTCGCCGAGGCGCGCCTCAATTGCCAGAGCGCCCTGGCCGACGGCTGGGCAGAGGCGGTGCGCCGGGAAGCGCTCCGTGATGCGATTTGCCCAGCCGAGCCGGCGGAGGCCGGCGCAGGCGAGCACGATCGCCTGGTATTGGCCTTGGTCGAGCTTACGCAGCCGGGTGTCGAGGTTACCGCGAATGGACTGTATGTCGAGATCAGGCCGAAGGGCTTTCAACTGCGCCTGCCGGCGAAGGGCGCTGGTGCCAACGACGGCGCCAGCCGGCAAATCCTCGAGAGTATGGCCGATGATGGCGTCGAATGGATCCTCCCGCTCGGGAACTGCCACGAGTTCCAGCCCCTCTGGCAACTGAGTCGGTACATCCTTGAGGCTGTGCACGGCAATGTCGATGCGGCCCTCGAGCAGGGCGTCTTCCAGTTCCTTGGTGAATAAACCCTTTGTCGAGCTCTGGGCGCCGAGACGGGCCAGCGGGACATCAGTGATCTTGTCACCGGTCGTATGAATGACTTCGATGCGCGATTCGAGTCCACGCGCCTTGAGCAGGGCCTGGACGTGATTGGCCTGCCAGAGGGCGAGCAAGGAACCGCGGGAGCCAATGGTGATCATTTGTCTTTCTCCAGACGGAAGATTCGGCGAATGGCGCCCACCGTGGGGCCGGGGTCTCCTTCGGCGCCGGTGCGGCGCAACTCAGCGATGGCTCCATGGGCGATCTTATTGATAATGGCGCGCGTGAGGGCGTCCATGGCTTCTTCCTGGGCCGGGTTGAGGGGGCCAAGGCGAGAACGGTGGCGTTCCATCTCGGCGGCGCGGATTTCTTCGAGCCGGCCCTGGAGGCTGACGATTGCTGGGGAAACCTCGCGTTCGCGGAGGCGGCTCTCGACCCACTGAATTTCCTCCTCAATGATGCGCGATGCCTTTTCGGCCGCCTCGGCGCGCCCGCGGAGGTTTCTTTCGACTACTTTCTGCAGGTCATCAATATCGTAGAGAAAGACATTGTCGATTTCGTTTACGGCAGGCTCGACATTTCGCGGCACGGCGATGTCGACGATGAAGACGGGCTTGTTGCGGCGAGCTTTCATGACGGTACGCATGTCTTCGCGGGTCAGGATGGGTTCGCGGGCGCCGGTGGAAGTGATGATGATGTCGACGCTGGGCAGAGTCTGTCTGAAGGTGGAGTAATCGATCATCCAGCCCTCGAAGAGGCGCGCCAACTCGACGGCACGGTCGTAGGTTCGGTTGGTAACGTAGATTTGGCGGGCGCCGGTGTTGCGCAGGTGGCGGGCGGCGAGTTCGCTCATCTTGCCCGCGCCGATTAGCATGACTTTCGAGCCGGCGAGGTTGCCAAAGATCTCACGGGCGAGTTCGACGGCAGCGTAGCTGACGCTGACCGCGCTTTCGCCGATTTCCGTCTCCGAGCGGACCCGTTTGGCGACATGGAAGGCGCGCGTGACGAGGTGCTCGAGGTGGCTGTTGATGGTGCCCATCTCTTTTGCCAGCGAGTAGGCGTCCTTCAGTTGGCCGAGGATCTGCGGTTCCCCGACGACCATGGAGTCCAGGCTGGAGGCGACGCGGAAGAGGTGGCGCACCGCGTCGCGGCCCTCTAATTTGTAGAGATAAGGATCGAGGGCGGATAGAGACAAGCTGGATTGCTTTTCCAGAAAGCAGGAAAGAGCCTCGTTGAGATTGGCTGAATCCTCGAGGGTAAGGGCGAGTTCGACCCGGTTGCAAGTGGACAGAATCAAGCCCTCCCGGACGCCGGTGTGGAGTGTGAGCTCGGTGAGGGCGGCTGGGAGAGAGGGGGCGGGGAGGGCAAGTTTTTCGCGCACCTCAACGGGGGCCGTGCGATGGCTGAGTCCACAGATAGCAATGCGCGTCATCGGGCGAGTGTGTTCCTCAAGCCAACGTGCGTGATCCAGGTCAGGGCCGAAAAGCCAAGGAGGCTGAGGGCCATGAAGGCCGTACGGCGTCCGCGCCAGCCCTGATGGCTGCGGAGAAAAATCATGCTCAGGTAGAGAATCCAAGTGAAAAGCGCGAGTTGGACATTATGGTTGCTAAGCCAGAGAGTGCCGCTTTCCACATAAGCCCAACTGCTGCCGGCCAGCACACCGAGCGTGGTGAAGACAAAGCCAAGACCCATGGTGCGGTTAATCATGCTGTCGAGCGTGCCGAGGGCCGGCAAACGCGACGCGCCGGCTAGGTCCTTGCGTTTGAGCTTCCGTTCCTGAATGAGGTAAAACAGTGAAGCCCCGGCGGTGAGACAAACGCTGGCAATGCCGCAGAGGATGAGAGTAACGTGAACAATCAACCAAGCGCCACGGACGCGCGGACTGGTCCAAGCGGGAACAGGGCTTTCCGTGGACGCGACCCAGGCCATCAAGCTAATGACCGGGAAAAGTAGTATTCCGATTGAATAAAAACTGTAGCGCCAATGCGCAACCAGGCAGAGAAGAGAAAGAAGAAACGCGAAAAGGCCGACCGACTCGAAAAAGTTGTCCACCGGGAGGTGTCCAACTGAAACGGAGCGTTCCACGATGGAAACGAAATGGAAAATGGTGCCGACGGAAAAGCTGGCCAAGAGGGGTAGTCCTGGGGCAAGGGGGGGATTGGAGTGCCGGTGCTTTAGGAAAAGCCAAAGAGTACGGAAGAGGCCAGCGGCATAGAAAATGGCAGCGATTCGCAGCCAAAACAGGCTCATATCCGGCATTATTCTCAGTATAGGGTGTCCAAGCTAAAGATTCCCTGCCTAGGGCCGAATATGGATTGAGGAAAGTCAGTTGCGTTCAAAGTCGGTAACGAAATGGCGATCGGACTCTGGCAGTGAAAATGCAGGGCAGGATCATGTGACGCTGCATCCGCTGAACTACAGCCGAAAAATTCTCGGGTTAAGTGTGGAACCGAAGAAGATGAAGATGACACTCGACCCGAAGCGAACCGGCAAAGACGCCTCTTTCCTGGAATATCGCCTGAGGCAATTGATAGCCGGGCAGGACGATGCGATTGGTCAGATTGTAAACATCTTCCAGATGTTTACGACCGGCTTAAACTCCCCGGGCCGGCCGGTTGGGAGCTTCTTGTTTCTTGGACCAACGGGTACGGGAAAGACAAGGCTGGTTGAGGCAGCGGCGGAATGCCTGCTGAGACGGCCAAGTCCCATCAACAAGATCGACTGTTCAGAGTTCCAGCACAGCCATGAGATTGCCAAACTGATTGGGAGTCCGCCGGGGTACCTAGGGCATCGGGAAACGCATCCGGTACTGAGTCAGGAAATGTTGAACCAGTACTGGACGGACGATATGAAGCTGAGTTTTGTCTTGTTCGATGAGATCGAAAAGGCAAGTGATGCACTGTGGAACCTGCTGCTGGGGATTCTCGACAAGGGCGTATTGACATTGGGGGACAACCGAAAGGTTGATTTTTCGCGCGCGATGATTTTCATGACCAGCAATCTTGGGGCAGCTGAGATGAGCCGGATCGGTGATCCCAAAATGGGATTCGCGCGTGCTCTGGGGGGGGAGAAACTGGCGGATGCGGAGTCGGCCCGGCAGGAGAAAAAGCAGAACCGGACGGGTCTAGAGGCAGCGCGAAAGAAATTCACGCCGGAATTCATGAACCGTTTGGACAAGATTGTGGTGTTCAAGAATTTGTCGGACAAAGATCTGAGGCGGATTTTGGACATTGAACTGGCAATCTTTCAGCAGCGGTTGCTGGCTGGGGCGAATGCGAGTAAATTTGTATTCGCGGTAACGGAGGAGGGCAAGCAGTTTCTGCTTGAGCAGGGGGTCGACCCCCGTTATGGTGCCCGGCATTTGAAGCGGAGCATGGAACGGTTGCTGGTTCAGCCGCTTTCGAATCTGCTGGCGACCGGACAGATTGAGGATGGCGATTTGCTGCGGATCGATTTTGACCCGCGGGAACGGGAATTGAGCTTCACCAAAGAGGCAGAGGGGCTGCCGATCGGCACGATGTTCGAGATGATCGACACGAGTGTACCGGTGCAACTGGCGACTCTGGCGGCCGTGGTCAGCCAGGAGACACCCCGGGCAAGCGCTGCGGTTCCGCTGCAGAAACTGAAGGGGAAGATCTAGATTCCGGTCAGGCGGCGCATTCCGCGCGACCCAACTGTAGGCTGAATTGTTCGTTGTCACCCCAGTCCATGTAAAAGTCAGGATCGAGTTCCATCGGCTTGGCTAAGTCGGCGGTCAGGGCGCGGAAAGTTTCGACCTTAAACCGCATGACGTATTCGCGGAAGAGTTCATCCGGTTGGCGGTTGTCGATGTAGTGAGCGATGACTCGCTGGACGGCTTCCGGGGCAGTTTTGGCGGGAATACTCTGGATCGTGAAGCCATATTTGAGCATGCCTTCGCGGTCCTTGCCTCCCCCGAGAAGCATCTGATAGTAGGGGACTTCGCGGCCACCGATTTTACGCACATTGCCAAAAAAACCGAAGTCGCCCAGCCAATGCTGGCCACAGGAATTGGGGCAACCGCTGGCCTTGATGTGAAGGCGGCGTACCAGGGGGTCGGGGTGATTGGCGACGGTGTGGCGCAAGGCTTCACCCAAGCTCATGGTCTTGGTGATTCCGAGATTGCAACTCCAAGCGCCAGGGCAGGTGACGATATCGTCGATCTCATCGGCGCCAGCCTCGGCAAGCAGAGCTTGCTTGAGAATGGCGAAAACTTCCCGCAGACTCGACTGTTGGACCCAGGCGATTGAAAGGTTCTGGTCGATTGTAATCCGAACAAGTCCGTCGCCGGCGGCACGGGCGACTTGGGCCACGGCGCGCATTTGCTGAGAAGTCATGTTGCCCTGGGGAACCTTGATGGTGACGACGGTGTTGCCGGCGTGGCGTTGGGGACGGACATTGGTGCGAAGCCATTGCTCGTAGTCGGGCGGCAAGTCAGGGAGCACATTGAGCAGGGGCTCACGGCCCAATGGGCGGGGGCTGGAGGAATATGCGCCGAAATCTTCCGGAACGAAAGAGGGTGCCTCGATCCCGCCGTTGGCGAGGATGTCAGCATATTCAATTTCGACCTGCTCCTTGAACCAGTCCCAGGAACGTTCGCGAATGATGAATTTCAGGCGGGCCTTGTGTTTGTTCTTGCGGTTGCCGTATTTGCCAAAAATCCGGATCACTGCTTCGCAGCGATTGACCAGGCGTTCGGCGGGAAGGAACTCATCGAGCACTTGCGCCTCGCTTGGCAGGGGCCCGAGACCGCCTCCGGCAACAACGCGGAAACCTGGTTTGCCATCTTGAATTCGAGCACTGAAACCGAGATCGTGAATGCCGCCAGCCATACAATCCCCGGCACAGCCGGAGAAGCTGATTTTGAACTTGCGGGGGAGATTGTCGGTCAATTCCTTATGGAGGAAGGCGTAAGCGGTCTGGCGGACGTAAGGCGAGATGTCGAATAGTTCGTCTGGACAAATGCCGGCCAGGGGGCAGCCGGTGACGTTACGGACAGTGTTGTAGCAGGCCTCACGGGTGGTGAGGCGCACGGCGGCTAACTCGGTGAGCAGGTCGGGCACCACGGCAAGGGGCACGAAGTGGAACTGCATATTCTGGCGCGTGGTGAGGTGTCCGCGTCCACCAGCATACTTGTCGGCGATGTCGGCCATCCGCTCCATTTGAGCGGAAGTAGCGAGGCCACCGGGGACTTTCGTGCGGATCATCTGGACGTTCGGCTGGCGCTGACCATAAACACCACGCCGCAGGCGGAAAGCACGAAACTCGTCGTCAGTCAGCTTGCCGGAAAGGTAGTCATTGACTTGGGAGCGGAACAAAGAGATGTCAGCGGCGACCGTCTGGTCAAATTGCAGTTCGACGGATGTTGGGGTCTGCATAAACCTTGTATACCCTATCAAGATTACTATGATGCTGGCTGGGATGGGGAAAAAATCTGTTCAACAGTTTATAAAGGAGTTGCGATAACCTGAAAGTATCCCCCTTCAGGTTTTTCAAGACAAATCTCAATATGAAACAGACACTTCGACTTGCGCTCACTCTGTTATGCGCCCTCCCTCTTCTGCTGGCACAGGCGGACGCGAACAA
>Ga0068877_10002819_pt1 | contig 13936 bp, 11 predicted proteins | sample NOAtaG_FD_66437 | JGI IMG/M metagenome (GOLD analysis project Ga0068877, IMG submission 66437) | Freshwater lake microbial communities from Lake Erie, under a cyanobacterial bloom - NOAA_Erie_Diel6S_1000h metaG | ecosystem: Environmental > Aquatic > Freshwater > Lake | place: USA: Ohio, Lake... | reverse complement strand
TGACCGGAAACATACGCAGGGAACGGAGGTGTATTTATTAGTGGCGTCCAGTTCGAATCGAGATTGGTTGCAGGATTGGAGTCGACGTCCGCACCTCGGATTGCGTCGATCGGGCGCCATAGATTATGGTCGTACTTCGCTTTCCAGCTTGCAATCCCAGAGTCCGCCATGGCAATGTTCACTAGAGCCATCGTACGAAGCTCTTCGATCAAGCTCATTTGCTTGGTAGCCAAAACATCGGAGGTGATTTGGTTCCAGTGTCCAGGGGGACTCGCCGTTCCGCTCCCGTCCGCCCAGAATTTGGCGATCTCGGTCTGATCACTCGTTCGTTGGGTGCTGTTGATACTACCGAGCCGCATCACTTCATCGACCGCTTGGGCATAGGCCGATGAAGTGAGGGCTGGTGGTGGTTCCACAGGAAAACCGGATGCAGCAGCAACAAACGGACTCACATTGGGCCATTGAGGTAAAACCGCTTCAAAGACGGGAGCTAACGGCTTCCATTCTCCAGGCGAAGAGCCAAATTGCGGATGAAGGGTTACGCTGGATCCATCGTTTGCACGTCGCGCGAGCATAGCGTCCGCGACGGATCTACCAAGTTCGAGTCCTTGACGTCGCGCTTCATTGTCTGGAATCGACTTCAGTGTTTGATGAAATCCAATAGCAACGCAGTTCCAGGATCGTTAGGCACCCCGATATCATTGTTGATTTTGCTATGGTCCGAATCTTTGGCTCCATACAATTTGGAAGAGACGCCAGACTCATTCAAAACAGAATTTAGTCGCTGAGCCTGGGCGGAAGTATCCGGATGACCGCTCACATGAAAAATCAAAAATGGAGGAATCCCCTTGCCTTTAGCTACGTGCGTTACGGCCGAAAACAGTACGTGCTTGTCGGGTGAGTTTCCAAATTTCTCGCGATGCCCGAAATTTGCCTGCGGTTGCTTGTGAACTCGTCTTCGCGTTTCTGCTGTTTCAATGATGGCAGGAATATCGAATGTATCACCATCCACAGGTACGCATCCTTGAAGGACCGAAAACGGAACACCTTCTGCTTGGAGATATCGTTCGTCGGTACAAATCAACGCGGCAAGCTGTGCACCTGCCGAGTGTCCCATCACAAAGATGCGATTCGGATCGCCACCGTACGTTTCGATATTCTTATGAACCCAACCTAAGGACTTGGCAACATCACGAACTATCGTTTCCATTTCAACTTTCGGCAACAGTCGATAGTTTGTAGAAACGAATACGCATCCTTGTTGCAGGAACCATTGCGGCTTGCTTTGCACGCTTGCTTTGTCGCCAGTGACCCATCCGCCACCGTGAATCCAAAAAACAACAGGAAGCTTCTTTGCATCTTTAGGTGCGTAGATATCCAACACTTGTCGGTCGATCGACGAGTCACCATAAGGGATGTCAAGCTTTGCAACCTGAGCCATTACCAAAGACGACGAAGTTATCATTGCGACCAGCAAAGCAGCAAATAGTTTCATAATGGATCCAGCGAAGTTCTAGACGTAGATGGCTTTACAATGAAGTAAGCGGATACGGACTTGGTGGGCATGAAGAGGCGGGATCTTTAGTATAGCAGGAAGGGATCAGTAAATCGAATCAATTCCCACAGAGGATGTGGCTAGCGGTCTAGTTTATCCGCGAACCCTCGAGCGAATCGCAATTCTTTGCTTCAGCCCGAGACCTATCCCTCAGCCCAAGGATGGCTCTCAAAATGCACTGCGACCTTTTCCAGCAGCGGATCAATCGTTTCTGATTGGATCGAATGGGGTGGTGCAAAAGGAAACCACCTGAATCCCAGATGTTCAGTGGGTGTGATTTCCGATCCTCGGATCAACAAGGCGAGATATACGGTAAGCTCTTTTAGTCTTCGTTTCCCATCGTAATTCACCCAGTATTGACTGGTGAATACGAAGTCCGGATCCATCTGGATGGCGTTTTCTTGAATGCCGGTTTCTTCTGCTAGTTCTCGGATCGCGGCTTGTTTTTTCGATTCGCCGAGATCTAGATGTCCTTTCGGTAAGTCCCATCTCTCCTCATGTTGCATAAGAAGGAATTCTAACGTAGTCCTTTGTTGAGGAAGTCCCAGGTTTTCATGGGACTTGCGGAAGACTAAAAAGCCGCTTGAATAGAGTTGAGGTCGCATTGGGGGCCTTCCATTGCTTCGCGATGTTGTATGATATCGACTAGTTTAATGGTCGTGTGATGGACTACAACTCGAGAAAATGGACACGAGGAAGAATCGGATGAAATTGCACTGCCTAGGGACAGCAGGCTACCACCCGAACGAATCTCGTCATACGAGTTGCTATGCGATTCCCGAATCGAACGTAGTTCTCGATGCAGGGAGTGGTTTCTTTCGTGTTGGGAAGTTGCTGACAAGCGACACGCTTCATGTGCTGCTATCGCATGCGCATTTGGACCATGTGTTCGGATTGACCTTTGTGTTGGACTTCCTCGCGACGACTCCTTTGAAGCACATTCATGTATATGCTGAAGCGGCAAAGATTGCGGCCATTCAGCAACATTTGTTTCACCCGCTTCTCTTCCCAGTGGTTCCGCCTTTTCATTGGCATTCGCTCGAAGATTTAGGAACAACGTTTCGAGTGGAAGAGACATCAGTAACATGGTTCCCTTTAGAGCATCCGGGCGGAAGTGTTGGGTTCAAACTGGATTGGCAATCAACCTCGCTTGCCTATGTTACCGATACCACTTGTTCGTTAAATTCCAGCTATTGGAATGTGATCCAAGGTGTCGATTGGCTGATTCATGAATGCAACTTTTCAGACGATTATCGGGAATTAGCCGTCAAAACTGGTCATAGCTGGGCGGGTGAAGTATTGGAAGCTGCGCACAAGCACAAGATTGCAAGGTTGTTGTTGGGTCATTTCAATCCTTTAACGGATTCCAGTGATCCCGTAGGCATCGATCATGCAACATCGCGCAATCTACGCAAAACGCCTAGTCAAATCATGATGGCAACCGATGGTCTTACGATTGACTTAGAACGCCTTTGATTCAACGCGATTGGGCGCTATACTAATCGCATCCAAGAGTCTACTCGGTGTGTTCGTCGAATTTTCAGTAGGCTTGTGACCCTTTTTCGATTTGAGCAGCATCATGAACCCGTATGCATCTTTGAGCGACGATTTTTATGTCAACACTCATCTCCATACGGAAATGGATCTTCCTAGTCAACGCGAGACTGTGTTGCACTACTTCGAGCAATTGCAACGCCGGTATCCAAAGATGGGACATTTTTACCAGCGTGAAAAGGGTGAGTTTATTCTTGAGGAAGACAAGTCTCACGGTGCTTATCGCTGGGCTTCCGTCGAGCCTAGGCGAATCTGCAGTGGGATCGTCAATCCAAATACTCTTGAGGAAGCGATGGAACAGCATGCACAGATCCTAGATATGGTTCCGTATCTGTTATCCATTAGCAAACTGGATTGCGAGTCTATCGGCTTGATGTATGGATTCGACTACAATTGCCGTGGCAATCACAATCAGATTTTGGCCGACGCCATGGGTGTTCCTGCCGCGTTTGAGGCGATAGCAAAACGTCCCGGTTCACACTTGATGAGTTACGATCCCTCGCTCCAAATCTCGTTAGACGACACTTTTCGAACTCACGCGAGGATCAATGTTGAGCCGAGGACGACGGTTTATCAGACCAAATCGGGCGAATACAACGAAGAGCTTTTGAGCGTTTATGTGACCGTTCGACGCTTCGAATCGTTGACGCCTGATGAAAAATTCCCAGAAGAATTGGCTCGTTTGGATGGTTTGATGCGTGATCTCATGGACAACTACGTTGTGGAACATATCCTTAAGCCACTTCAAAACGCGATTGCAGCGAGATAAACTACTGCGGTCGCCTGTTCCGTTCCCCATACGACGATCGCGAAATGATTAAGCTCCCGTTGGTTTTGTTGTTCACGGCCATGACTGCACTAAGTTGGGGAGTGTACGGAATATTGTTGCACGAGGGGACTGATCGATTGGGTCATAGTTCTCTTCGGGCCTTTATCGGCGTCGGTATTGCTTATTTCCTTATCGCTGTCTTGGTTCCTGCGATTTGGTTAGGGAGCAAAAGTGAAAAAGGCCATTGGTCTGTCTACGGAACAATCCTTTCTCTGCTTGCGGGAACAGTCGGGGCACTTGGTGCCCTCGGCGTGACACTGGCGGTTGCGTTCAAAGGCGACCCAATCTATGTGATGCCGATTGTTTTCGGTGGAGCTCCCGTGGTAAACACATTGGTTACCTCTTGGATCAATAAGTCGTTCTCACAGATCAAGCCATTGTTTCTACTAGGACTGGTGTTGGTTGCAGTCGGGGCTGTCGGCGTTCTGATGAACAAACCAAAACCTGCGAAGCCAGTTGCAGCAGAAGTGAAAGCCGACACAGAACAAGCGAAGTCAGGAGACGAAGCCAAAATCGAAGTAAAGGAGACATCGAACCCGTTTGCTATCGGCGCTTCGATACTGTTGGCGGTAGTTTGCTGGGGGGCATATGGTCCTGTGTTGCATATTGGGCAAACCAAGATGGGCGGATCTCGTTTACGTCCTTTTTGCTGCGTGGGTATCGCTTATTTCATCATCGCTGTTGCTGTACCGGTGATGATCTTGATGGCGTCTCCGGATGATGGGTTCAAACTCGATTGGCGTGATGTCTTGCCTGGCATGATGTGGTCAATCTTTGCAGGTACAGCAGGCGCGATGGGAGCGATGGGAATCATCTTGGCGTTCAACTATGGTGGCAAGCCAGTGTTCGTGATGCCATTGGTCTTTGGGTTCGCACCTGTCGTGAATACGTTCACCTCGATGACCGTCAAAGGTACACTGTCGCAGATCAACCCTTACTTCATCGGTGCTCTGTTGATCGGTATTGTTGGAGCAGTAACGGTACTGGTATTCGCCCCCAAAGCAAAACCACATGGGCCAGCACCAGCCACCCCCCCTGCCACTCCGCCATCGATTACTCCCGCGTCTACCTAACCGACACGACAAAAGGCTCGCTCGGGTTCGTGGGTAATGAGCGGTACCTTTCTGTATTCGATCAATTTCATCTCGTGTGCGCCGTCACTTCAACTTCAGTAGAAATGACTCGGCGATGGCCGTGTGTTTGTCCAACTTACTGCCCATTTTGTCGAGTTGGCTCACCATGACTCCCATTCGTGCATTCCCCTCGAAGAACTTGCGATGCTTGCTCATGAAACGCCAGTAGAGTGCATCCCAGATCTCGCACCAAGGCCCTTTCTTGAAGCTGCTCATCCTCAGCACGTAACTCGATCCGCTAATGTACGGTTTCGTAGTCATCAATCCACCGTCCGCGTGTTGGCTCATGCCATAGATGTTCGGAACCATCACCCAATCGTACGCGTCGATAAACATTTCCATAAACCAACGGTAAACCTCGTCCGGATCGAAATCGCATAAAAGCATAAAGTTCCCTAGAATCATCAATCGTTCGATATGATGACAGTATCCCATTTCCAGTACGCGACGAATCACGATATCTACCGGTTCAATTCCAGTCGTGCCATCGTAGAAGGAACCAGGAATAGGGCGATTATGTTTCCAATAGTTGGTTGTTCGCTGTTGCACGCCGCGCGTTCGATAGACAGCTCGCACGAATTCTCGCCAACCGATCACTTGCCGAACGAAGCCTTCGAGCGAGTTTAGGGGCACCCGATCGGAATAGGCCATCGAACGATCGATGATGTCGCGCGGCGAAAGGAGACCAATGTTGAGCATCGGAGTCAGACAAGAGTGAAACAAAATCGCTTCGTTGGGATCGATGGCATCTTCATAGTCTCCAAATAACGTCAAACGCTCTTCGAGAAAGTCTTCCAACCAGCGAATGGCCTCGCGTCGGCTCGTTGGATAGATCAAATCGCTATCCACACCCAAGCTATCAGGAAAATGCGAACTCACATAGATCCTAGCCTCTTCAGCAAACGAATCGACTTTGGCGAAGCTAGTTTTTGGAATCGATACATTCTTGGGAAGCTTCTTTCGATTCTCTGTATCAAAACTCCATTTCCCACCCACGGGAGTTCCGTCTTCTTCGAGCAGACATCCTAGTCTTTTCCTTTGTTCAATATAGAACTGCGTGAAGAAAAGTTTCTTCTTGGCTCCAACGAACGCTTCGATCGAGTCCGTCGGTGTAACAAAGTTGAGGCTCGGCAAAACGTCCAATTCAATAGAGTGTTGTTGGCATGCGACGGTCAAGCGTCGTCGAAGCCAATCATCTTCGAGATCGTAGAGTTGGACTGCCTTCACTCGATCCTTCTTCCATCGGTTGACAATATCCCCCGATCTCTTGAGCTCTGCGGCTTCAACATAACGGACGATTTTCTTTTGCTTGGTCGCAAGCTCATCGGCAAACCGCTTCATGCTCGAACGATGAAGCATTAGCTTTTGTCGATGAAAAGTATACTGACGGAAGAACAAGGGATCTTCGACTAAGTAGACAATCGAATTATTGGCGATCAACTCTGAAGCATGAAACAGTTGGTGTGGATAAACAACCGCAACTCGCCCATTCAGTTGGGCTGAAGCATCAGCCAAGTAAGGCTGGGTTGTCGTGCCCTCAATTGCCCGGTCTGCCGTGATGGGCGTCTTTTTCTTACTTCTTGTTTTCGCCATGCGAGGCTATTCTGGGGAAAGGAAAACGTTGACTGATAAGTTACAGAGGTTATTGAACGCGGCGAACTTCTTCAGCGTCAATAACCTCTCCAGAATCGCCTGGTGATGCTTTTCCTGAGTCAAAACCACCAAATCCTCCGAATGGACCACTTTGAGGTTGGGGGCTTGAGTTGGGGGAAAAGCCCCCAGGAAACTGGCCCTCCATAAAGGCTTTCTTCACTTTCGCCTGAAAGATCTCGGCGGAGCAAACCACAAACATGATTGCGAAGATAAACGCTATCTGCCAGGAATAGAACAGACCATACAGGAAGAATATTCCTGCCAATACCTGACCAAGCCTCGCTGTCCAATAGACAGCCTTTTCGCTCGGTACAAAGAACTTTAATATTGCCCTGACGATACGGCCACCATCCATCGGATAAACGGGCAACAGATTGAAGATGACCAATCCGACATTGGCAATGAGAAGCTGCTCGACAAACCCCATATTGCTGAGCTCGATTGGCCCCCCCAAATTGGCTTTTACGGCGAAACCCAATGCCAGGACCATGGCGATCACCACATTGACGAGTGGCCCACAAGCGGCAATCACCAATTCTGCTAACGGCGTGGTGGGAGTACCCATCCTCGCCAATCCGCCGATGGGCATCATCGTTATGTCTTGCGTTTGAACACCGAACCACCGTCCAGAGAAGGCATGCCCTAGTTCATGCAAGAAAACACAACCGAAAACGGCCAGAACGAACCCGATCAGGCCCAAGGTTTGCGACAGACCAGATCCGATTTGGCTCAGAAAAACATAGATGATTAACCACCAAAAGGTCCAGTGGATGTAGAGACGAATTCCCGACAATTTCCCAAGATATAGTGTTTGAAACATGGTTGGATTCTAGGGGGGCTCGATGGAGAAAGCAAACGAAACAGAAGCTACTGCCCCAATAAAAGACTCAGGTAGCTCCGTTTTTCCATTTGCCCCAAACCTAACTGCGCTGCGAGTTCGAGTATATCATTCTTTGCATTCTCAATCGCTGCAGGGTCTTCGATGACCCGCTCGATTTCGGCATACTCGCCGACCCCTTCGACGCAATCCATCGTGATGGTGAGTTCTCGCTCATGCGTCGCGATCTTGTAGACCGACCGAACCTTGGATACACGCGCAACAATCTCGAAGCCAAGATGTTGCCAAATACTTAGCCAGGATTCGACAGTATGGGGTACCAATGGCAATTCAATCTCGGGTCGTATCTTCACCGGACCAGGCAGTCGCGGCCCTTTGTAAGTTATCAACGGCTTCCCATTGAGTTCACGGATGCGTAACGCTTCGTCTGTAACTCGAAAGTCGCGCGATGGATGTCGGAGATAGGTATCGCAATGCGTTTCATTTTGAAGAAAGACTCCGCCCCACGAGAGAATCCCTTTCGTAAGGGACTCGCGATCCGTGACCAAAAACTTGCATTCAATTTCTAATGGTTCCATGCTCATTCCAGGAGATGTGGCATCATGAGTAAATGACGGACGCAATCAGTGATGGGCACCGGGGTCATGTTGGGCCACGAAGAGTTCGATTGTGTGCCATCACTGCGTTGAGCTGGGACTGTATCTGCGTGAACGGAATCACAATGGCTGGCACGGATCTCTCTAGACGTTGCACTTGTGGGATTACTCGATTGTTTTGCAACACACGCTCCACTTCATCTTCGAGCATGACCAACCAAGCAGGAATGTCGAGTCCGACACCAGTCGGCTCGCGCATCATCAAGTGGGCTTCCTGGACTAACAATTCGAAAGCATGGCTTTCTTCCTCGTCGTTGGCTCGCAACTGACGTATTGCTGGCCGAATGAGTGCGCGCATTCTATCGATCGTCATCGGCTTGACAAATCGTTCATTGAGCCGGTCCGCTACGGTTGGCATCTTCATGGCGTACATCTCTTGCAATTTTGAGAGCCGTTCCAAGTACTGGTCTGATTCTCTGGCGACGCGTTCCGCCAATGCGCGTCTCCACTGTTGAGCGGAATTCTGGCAACCGGAATGTACCAATACCTCATGCGCCCAAAACACTGGCTTGAGATTCCAGCAAACCCGATCGTATCGAACTCGCAATCGCAAGAAATCGAGGAACATAAACAGCATCTCGCCCCGATCGGACTGCGTCGTCGTGCTGTTATAGTCCTTGTACTCTCCGTAATGATCAATGATTGCTTCAAAGACGACAGATAGCCAGCGTTGTGCCTCCTCGGGTGCGATTATGCCGGCCGAGAGTGCATCGAGCAGTGGACTCAATTCTTCGATGTCGCGATTCTCCATTGCATGCTGAAGGTAGTTGCCAACTCCCTGATGCAATATGGCCCGCACATTGGAAAGTTTCAAGAAACCCTGCGTTAGAAGACCCTTGCCGTACCGTTGAATGAAGTCACACAAATTCTTCCAAGAGCCGGAACCGTCGATGGTTTCCAACACGCTCAATCGAAGCGTGCGTGAATGGGATAGCCAACTCCCCAACAGGATTTCAGTCAGTTGTTCTAGCAATGGTACCAACTGTTCTTGGTCGGGCTCCGGGGGATTCAAATCGACCAACGCATCGAGCTCCAATTTGTCCCAATGGGACGGCGGAGGTAATCTTTTCTTCCTGGTGCCCTTGCCTTCTTTAGCCGTTTTTCCCTCTCTGTTCGATTTGCTCTCTTTGGTGCTGCTCGCTTTAGGATCTGCGTGCCAATGGTATGCGTTTCGAACCAAGCAGCGTACCATCGACTTGAATGCGATCTGAAACAAGTCATCGAACTCAGTCACCGCACCGTGACCAACAGGGTTTGTATGCTCCATGTGCCGCGCCGTATCGACCAATCGGCACGCTTGGTAAAACAACCCTTGCCTCGGCAACCATGTCAGCAAATGGGACAATGCCCGACGACGGACACGAGCCGTCAGTATTTCGCGAGGATCTCCCCCACGCGCCAGGGACACATAGAGCAATTTCTGATCGCGAATGACCGAAACAAAGTCCGGAAAGGAATCCTCCACGCGACTTCGTCGGCCAGCCATCAAATTGCCAAACAACTCGATGGTTAACAACTCATCCTTTGGCATTTGGCTGAGTCGCTCGCCGAAATGATCACGATCGTCCGCGAGCGCCAGCACGGCGCCGATCAAAAGTCTTCCCGCATCCGCTGTCTCTACGGCTGCGGAGAGCACCCGCTCCATCAGCGATTCCTTGACCACACGTTTGCGATCGTATCGGCCCATCGAGTCGGTGTCGGTGCCACCCCTCGCGATCTTGTACGCTTGAATTTGATCAAGCAATTGGATGAGTCCATGGCGATTCGATAGGCACTGTTCACTCCAACGTTTCAGTGCCGCGACCATCCGCTCTTGCTCGGCCGAAGCCGTTTGCGGATCGCGATGTTTGATCGAGTGAAGCGACTGAGAGACCAACTTCCACATTTGCGCTAACGCGACCAAGAACGTAAGGTGCTCGTTGAGACGCTTCGATTCGGCGATCAATTCTTCCGGCGTTCCTTCATCCTGCTCAAAAATAGGAGCATCGTTCCCATCGTCTGTGGTGTCTTCATAAGTCACATCTTCATATGCCGCACCGTAGATCGAGGACGTTGGATCTTCATCCTCCGCATCGTTGGAACCAGCGACGAACAGATTGTCATTCTTTTTGGGCTTCTTCGGTGAAAGCGAATCTCCTAAACGAAATTCAGGTACCGCCCAATAGGATTCGCCGTTGGCCTCGAGATAATCAAAGAACTTCTCGATCGTGGGCCAACAGGATTTTCCATTAGTTCCATCTGCTTCGTCGATACTCGAAGCGCTCTGGGATTCGATAAGCTGTTCGAGCCAATTGCGAGCCAAGTCGGAGTAGGAGGTATTTCCACTTTGCAGGCCCACGCGTTCCGCTTGACTAAGCCAATGCACAATCAAGGCCATCGCCCCAACAAAGTCCGCGCGATCTAGCAATGCTTCGATGACGAGCGCATAGGCCTTGGGGGAATCGAACAGTTCCGCGTGAGGCGTCCAAAAGCGAATATCACCTGCTGCCGCTCCTCCCTGGTGCCACAATCGAAGCGCTCGCGCAACCAATTGCGATGAGTCCAACACGTCCTGTGGGTCCGTCGCGGCGACATCTGTAACTTGGTGAGGTGCGTATTTTCTCCACCAATTGGCAATGGTTCGAAATCGCTGTTCGGTACGCTCGCAGAGCAACTCCTGATTGGTCGCGGCCGCTTCGCGCCAAAGCCGAGACATCAAACCAAACAACTGTTCCATGATTTGAACAAGCTCTTCGATTCGCTCATCGCTGACCGTAGCGTCGGAACCTACAAAGCGTGGGAAGTTCCCTGAAAAGCCGAGAATGTTCCACGGATCGACCAACGCACCACACTGAATACCGCGTTCGATCCAATCGAAGATTTGATCGGGAATCTCTACTGCCTTATCCAGTTCTCCTCGCCTGAGAAACTGATTCCCAATCGTGAGCAAACAATCGATGCGGCAGAGTATGCGAGCCGATGGAACTTGAACGTCATCCGACTCTTCTTTGGCGGCGTTCGCACTCCCCATGCGAGCAAAGATACGAGCCAACTGTACGTGCTCGACTTGTGAAGCTCGAAGACGCGCAAGATTCGTATTGAGCTGTTGTCGGGCACCGCCGAGCGGTTGACGCCGAATAGCCGCTTCACTCCTCAACCGATCCGCATGCGGACCTGTGATTCTCTCCAGAAAGTCTGAGTAGAATTGATCGCGATAGTTTGCGATATGCGCGAGTAACTGAACAAGAGTTGTTGTCGAAGAAAACGCGTTTGGGCTTCCACCCGAAATCCCCGATGCCATCAACATGGTACCGGCCAGCACTACGGACGCTTCCGTCAACAGTTGGTCTCTCGGCAACTCTTTCTCTTGACTAACTCTTGCCAACAGCGCGTTCAACGTCACTTGTTGCAATACGAACCGTCGATAGTTCGATTGGGAATCCATCAAGTGTGGATCCCATTGTCCAAAATAGTAATTGGGGCGTTTGTTCACGGGATGGTCGAAGTCATAAGCCCGCGGATCCATCGCTATCTCGTCGAGATTGTCTGGATCGAACTGTGCATCGCGAAGTATCTGGGGGGAAGTGCTGCGCAGAATCTCCAATGTTCTCGAGACGATGTCATAGTACGGACCGAACGCTACGCCGACATCGCGGATGTAGAGTGGAATGGGACGGAGCCATTCACGCGAGTAGGGCTCGAGTCGTCGCCCTTCCAAAACAGCGACCGGACGAAACCCTACGTAGTCATTGAGTTGCTCGATTGAACCCGAAACCAATCTGTCGACTTCGTTCCACGGCGGACCCTGTTGCAACATGCATTCGATCGCACGCCCCAAAAACAATCCGTTGAACAATCCTTCCGGTTCTTGGTGAAACAAAAGGTCGCTATGAAAATCCAGATATTCTGGTAGCAGGTAGAGCCACACGAGCTGTATGACTTGGCTGGCCTGATCGCTTTCTCGAAAGATCTCCTTCTCATCGCGCAATCGACCGAGACGATCTTGCAACCACTGTTGTAGCGTCAACCAAGGAGGTAGCCCCGTGTATGGGCTATATTGTTTCGGGGCACCTGCGAGCGCCCAACTATAAAGTCGATTGAGAGCAGTGAGTGACTTCGGGTCCGATTTGCCCGACGAAAAATTGAGATAGCCGAGTACCTGGACTAGATCTTCGTCGCGTCGATCTGCATTACCGTCGTTAGTCACCCGTCACTCCCTCACCATGCGTGCTTAATTCACGTAATGGTAGATGGAAGGGTGATTTCTCGGAAGTAGGTCGAGCGTTCTCAAACCGCTTTCTTGTCCGTTGGGTGCGTCTTGTCCCAAACCTGCATACCCGCTCGAATGTCCCGCAAATGAATCCAGTGTCCATGCGTTTTCGTTGTACTACAAACGAGCGTCTCAGGTTTAATCAAACCTTTCTCGATGTTATGCAGGAAATCCGATTCAGTAATCGGCCCTACATTCTTGCTACCAAAGAAACCTCTCTTCATAAAGAACCAGTCTGCAGACATAGCCTAATTCCCCTATGTTACGCATATTTAATTACGCACCCAAGAACTTGTGGTCAACTACCTGATCAAACACGCAATTTTACGCCTTAGCCCGTCACAAGGTGAATTAAGAAGGCATTTTCGTCGGAATTTTCGTTTTCGCTCGGCTAAGGGACGGAACCAACCCAGGTGAGCAGTCCGTGACGACTCCATGGTTGTCAGCCGGGCAGCAGTCAATGAGAAGAAAGACACAATACGTGCTCTGGCGGCACATGTGAGCGATTAGCGTTCCTTCAAGATTTTCACGGCTCGTGAGGCACGAGATAAAAACTCTGTTTTGGGCTCACCCGGCTCCAAAAAGACAGGATGGCCGACCGTGATTGAGCTCAATAGCGGAACAGGCATCACCTCGCCGCGAGGTAGGATTCGATTGAGGTTATCCATATAAACCGGGATCAATTCCAAATCAGGCCGTTTCTTCGCTAAGTAGTAAAGCCCGCTTTTGAATTCTCCCATTTCTCCGTCCGCAGCACGTCCGCCCTCAGGGAATACTATCAATGAATAAATGTCCCCAATCTCTCGCATCATCACGTCCACCGGGCTTTGATGCACCTTAATCTGTTTTCGATCGATCAAGATGGCGTTGAAGGACCTAGCCAGAAACCGTCGAAAAGGAGAGTTTCCCCAATAATCCTGTGCTGCGACGGGCCTAGTGATTTGTCGAAGGTCTTTTGGTAAACAGGACCACAGTACGACCGCATCCAAATGACTCGTATGGTTTGCAAAATAAACGCGCTGCCTAGTATTGGGTTCCGCACCTAACCATCGGACCGTAAAACCACTTACCAATTTGGCAGCTAACGCGATCGTATGCCCCGTCGCTCGGCACAAAGTAGTTCTCGGTTCTGAAGTCGGCGGGGCGTTGCGAAAATGATCCCTAGAATCGGACGGAATAGCGGTCAATGTAGTTTCCTGTGTTAGAAGTCCTGGCACATTCTAGCATCGAAGGTGCGGCTTTCTACGTGTGCTCCTTGGAAATGAAGCGAGAATACGTCATCGTCGACAAAAGAGCACGTAGGCTAGGACCAATGTCCCGATTGAAAAAACTCCTTGGAAAATCCAGCAGCTCGGGACAATGGTCCCAGCCCTTTGAAGGTGAATCGACCTTTCCTGTTTTAGCTATTTTTGCCATTCTGTTGAAATGGAAGTCACCTAAGGAAGGTGGATTAGCTAGAAAAGCGTTAG